>Ga0182738_1000521_pt1 | contig 53602 bp, 35 predicted proteins | sample eDN5th30CBELigMG_FD_128876 | JGI IMG/M metagenome (GOLD analysis project Ga0182738, IMG submission 128876) | Enriched Miracle-Growth compost microbial communities from Emeryville, California, USA - eDNA 5th pass 30_C BE-Lig MG (version 2)... ... | reverse complement strand
GAAATTAATAGAATAACCAGCGAAAATGGATATCTTGAAAATGCTGCCTCTTCCATGGAGTCACAACTCGATGTGGCTCTTGAAGACTTGAAGATACATCAACAAGAAGTTCAAGATCTTAAGAGTCTCCTTCAGAACTTTTACAGCAAAGAAAACGAAATTAAAGCTGAATTTGATGCTCTTCAAACTGAAAGTGCTCACTTAAGAGAACGACTGTCATTCAAAGATGATGAACTTCTTCAACTCAAAACCATCTTGGAGAACGAAAAATATAAAAATGAAGCAATTAGTCTCGAGAACAACAAGATTCAAGAAGAATATGATACCTTGATTCAAACTCTCAACTACAACTCTAATGAACTTGAGCAAAAGAAAAAACTCATTGATGAAATGCAAATTAGAGTAAACAAAACAATTTTTGATTTGAGAAAATTAATATTCCTTCCGACTAGATCAATGACATAGAAAATGAACATATCAGAGTGTTAGAAGAAATTGAAACTAAAAAAGAGCACATTAATATGTTGGAAAAACAAATTTGCAACCAGAATGGTAAGTTACTGGACTACCTTTTGCCTTCTCATCCCTCATTGTAGAAGAGAATTCTCCACTGGATCTTGCATTGAATAAGAATGTTGAATTATCAGATCAAATCAAAACTTTGAAGGATTCAAAGAGGTCAATGGAAATTGAATTGGAACAGAAGGATCAAGATTTACTCAAAGCTCAGAACGATATTTCCAATCTCACTGCATCAATCCAACATTATCAAGAAGCTTATAAAACAACTCTAAACAACTTGGAAATTAGATCAAATGAACAAAGTGAAATTCAAACCTTACTCAATTCAAAGATCGCAGAAATTGTTGAATTGGAACAAGAGTTGAAAAAAGCAAATGATTTGGTGGGACTCCGTGAGGTTCAAAATAACGAAATCCACACTCTGACCAAACAAATCTATAAAACTATCATTGTCTCAGAGGAGGAGGAGGAGGAGAAGGATCTCGACAACAAGAAGACGATCAAAACTCAGGTTGAGGAGATTAAAGCTGCTTCGGAAATGAGAAATAATGAAATACAAGCTCTTGCAAACAAACTGAAGATTTTTGAAGAAAAAACTGAAAATCTCGAAATTGATATTCATTGTTTAAACCAAACCATTCAACAACTTCAAAATGAAAAATCAAACCTTGAAAAGTTAGTTACTGGAACTCAAGAAGAAGCCTCTAACCAACTCGAAGACCTCATGAGCCAACTCCAAACCAAAGAAACTCAGATTAACACTATCAAATCTCAACTTCACTCTCTTTATCTCAAGGTCACAGGTGTCAAAGATGCCCAATATGTCTCAGAAGCAATTGACGATCTTCTGTCTGATCTCGAGAGTACAATCATTCAAAAAGACCAAGAATTAAACTCTTTACAATTGCAAGCTCAAGATCTTTCAACCAAAATCGCCAACCTTGAAACCTTGACCTCCCAACAAGAAGAATCTCTTGAAGAAAGAAAGAAGAGAATCGATCAATTAACAATTCAGATCGACAACCTTGAAATGATCATCACCCAGAAACATCAAGAAATTGATAAGCAAGCTGCTGACATCAAGAATGAAAGCCTCAGAGTTGCTGAACTAGAAACCAATCTCCTTCAAAAGGATCAAAGTGTTCAAAAACTGCAAAAGGAGCTTGAAGAAAGTATTGCAAAAACCTCATTTATGCAAGCTGAGCTCAATGATGCAAAACTCCATCTCCCTGATCTTGAATCTTCATTACAGAAAGAAAAATCCAGGAAAGTGGGCTACAAGCAAATTATCAAGAACTTGAAAGAACAACTCAGAGAAGAGCAAAACAAAACTCAAGAAAAAGAGACTTTTGTTGAAAACTTTGGGCAAAAAGAAAGGTTCTATACTCAACAAATTGATGAGTTGACCAAACAACTCAACGATGCCCTCCAAGCAGCTTCTGGAGACCAGCATAAAAACAAAGAACTCTCATCTAAAATTAGTCTTCTCGAAAAAGACGTTGAAGAAAAATCTCAACTTCTCAAAGATTACATCAAGCAAATGAGACAAATGCAAAACAAAATTGATGCACAAATTGGTCTCATTGTTGACACTGAAGGACTCAAGCAAGTCAGACAAGAAAATGCGAGCCTCAAATCTGAAGTCAAAAAACAAGAAGACCTTGTTCTCAAATTAAGCACTGAAGCTACTGATTACTGCAACCAGCAAGAGCAAGAAATCAACAGAATCAAAGAGTCGTACGCCAAACTTGCAAAACAATATGAAATTATCCAAGCAGAAGCTTCACACAGAACCCTAGAAACTACCAAAGATAAAGATGAAATCAAACAACTTGTCCAAGAAATTAAATAGTAAATATAATTGATCTGAGAAGATTTTTCTAACTCCAATAGTCTGAAAGAAAATGAATATCAACTTCGTAAAGCAAAGGAAGAGAGTGAAGCTAAATCCAACAGCCTGGAAAATGAAAAGCTCATTCTTCTCAGACAAATTGATAACTTTGAAAAAGAAAATATCAAATCAATTGGAAATAGGTAACAGATATTCATGGCATATCCCCTCATCTATAAATTTTTAGTTTCAAACAGAAGGCTCAACAGATTATTAGTCTTAAAGAAGAAGGCAATAAAGTGAAAGAAGAAAATAGTCATCTCCAAGAAAATTTTGCTAAAATCCAAGAAAAATGTGAACTCTTACAAAAGGCAACACTTCTTTTTGTTGGAAAATTCATCTAAACTTTTTTAGAAATTAGACGACCTTTCAAAAGATCCAACCAAAATTAAGCAAGAAGAAATCATTGTAGACTCAACAAGTGAATTCTCCGTAATCAAAAGTTTTCCCTCTCTTTATAACTTTGAAAACTAGAAAATTAAAACGGAAAATAAGAGACTTTATACTGTGATTTCCAAGATCAACAATCTTTTGATCTCTAGTCCTTTTTATAGAGCAAACAACGTTTCCGGAAAAGAATCGAATGAGTTTAATAGAATTACTGAAGGACTCGAGGAATTAATCAGTGGTTTAGTTGTAAATATTTCTCTTTTATTTCTCAAATAACCTTGAATTTTTAGGATAAAGAAAAGGAAGTTAAAACCAAATCCAAAGAAGTTGATGCCAAAAGACAACAATACAGTATTATCGAAAAAGAACTTGCTGTCATCAAGCAAAAATATCAACAAATTATTGCCAACTCAGAAATAGAAATCATCAATCCTCCTAATAATAACAAGGACAAAGAAAATCTTCTCTGGAGCTCTGCTACAAAATCTAAAAGAGAAATTCATAACTCTCATGAAAAAAGAACGGCTTCAGTTCTTTCGAGTGGAACGAAACGTTCTTTTGAAGATCTTAACACAACAAGCATGAACTCAAGCCGAACAACGATCAAGGGTCAATCTTTAATTGATATAAGTCGCTGCAAAAACGAAGCTAAAGGAAGAATTGCCTCAAAAACCACTTTTGGAAGCATTAGAGATACCAATGTATCTGATTTCTTCAAATCAAATCTCATTGTCATCGATGATAATGATGAAGAAATAGAAAGCCCTCAAGAAGAAATCAAAAAGAAAATCAAAAATGGAAACTAAAAATTCCATCTATAGTAGATATTTATTCACAACAATTTTACTTTACTAAATTATTCGATTATATGTTTTGTAATTGGTCTTTTTCAAACTTATGTAGTATGAATAACAAATGACTTCAACTTATATTGTTATGCCTTTTTGCTTCTTCGACATTTTAAAAATTGTTTCAAATCTTTCATCCTTTGAGTTTTACTTGCATTAAAATTTTTTGAAGAAAGATCTCTCAGAGTCATTTTTTCGACTTTTTTCCAAAAAGACTGCCTAACAAAAAAATTTCAAAAGAGAAAAAAATATCAGAACCACTCATTCTAGCTCCCCAAAGGTGAGTATTTCCCTAACTATGACCATAATAAATCAAGAGGAGAAATAAGAAATACTTTGTTGAACCTTTAATAAATAAAACAACAACTAAACAAACGAAGAGTCAGAATTCATCATCATCAGTTTCAAAAAAAGTAATAGAAAGCGAAATTTTTTAAATCAAGTATCGGTCAGGATTACAAAATTTTATATTTTATAAAATATTTAGTTTGTATATATGTAAAAATATAAATATTTTTATGAAACATAATACATGTATTTCTCAGGTTGTATACATAATAGAATAAGATGGTAGGAAAACTAATTAAAAAGATCATTGGTACATTTAAATAATATACCAGTTTTTTCTTTATGATATAATCACAAATTTTTCACATTACTTGTTAGCAATTTGGGAATGCGCAAAGTAATTATTGTTCTGAAGCACAGGGTCTTGCTTCAATTTCTTGGTACCGAGTTCTTGGTTGGTAATATCACCAATAGAGTTGTTTTGCTTCAAGAAGCTTTTTTGCTTGGATGGTGGCTTATCGTAAGAAGCTCTGGCTCTGGATTTTTCAGTGGAGTCTTTTCTTGCACGAGAGATATCAGATGCAGGCTTTCTTCCAAATCTGTCAACCAAAGAGCTTCCTTTGTTGGCAGAGCTTGAAATCATTGATTCAAGATTACGCTTAACTCCAGAAACGGGACGAGGAGCCAAAACTTTGCTCAAATTCATTTCTTTTGTCTTTGGCTTTTGCACAACGGTTTCGTTGGTATTTTCTTTATTTTCAATGTTCTTCTTGTGTTCGGCGTGAACAGGTGCGTGTTGTTGTAACACAGCCTTGAATTCAGGATCAGCGAGGGCAAGGCTGTAATTTTGTCTGATGTCTTCAAGATGCTTGTCAATCAATTGAATATCAAAGTGTCTTGTATCATTATTCTCCTTTTCTCTTTCAGCTTTCGCTTTTTCTTTGTTCTATTCATGGGAATTAGATACCAAATTCCTGTCATTTTTCAATACCTTGATGAGCTTAACGAGATCTTTGACGTGTTCAAGAGTGACATTAAAGTCATCTTTAGAGTTGTTGTATGGTTGAGGTAAGCTCTTCAAATGGATAAAGCCTTCCATCAACAAACTGTTCACTCTAAAGACCACATCCTTCAAAGTATGATTTTCAATCTTCAATTTCTAATCAATCATGTTTAGTTTTCCTTTTTTAAAGTTTAAATACATTAAGTTCGATGAGAACGTCAGGATCTTCTCTAAGGTCAGTTCCAAGCTTGGAAGGATCAATATTGTGTCTCTTTGCAAACTCTTCGAGTTGCTTTTGAAGTTGTTCAGTTTTAGCAAGGGATTTATTGAGGTTTGTTTGAAGAGTTGTTTTTTCTTTCATATGTTTCTTGATCTCGTCCTTCAAGTCATTCATATATTGTATCTTTTGGTGAGGATTACTAGAAATAAATATTAAAAATCCATCTCTCACAAAAATAATCTTACTTATGTTTAGCGAGTTGAGAATTCACCTTTTCAAGTTCATTGAGCTGGGTCATGAGGGCTGTTTTCTCATTATTAAGAGCATTCATCTTTTCCTCAACTTCCTCCTTTGCCTTCTTGTAATAACCCTCATGATCTTTTAATCTCTTGATTTCGAACAATAAATTCTCTTTTTCTTGAAGGGCAACTCTTGTATTTTCGTTGCTTCTCAAAATTTCTCCTTCCTTCTCTTCGATGTTTGATTTGATGAATTCACTCTCTTCTTGAAGCTTATTGTATGATTCCTTAATGCGTGACATTTCAACTTCTTGATTTCTGTAATAATCTGTGAATGTTTTCTGCAAGTAGTTGATCATCTCTTCTTGCTTCTTCTGAGAAATTCTGAGCTCCTCATTTTCTCGCTTCACATTGTTGAATTCTTCCAATTGCTTGAGAATCTCACCATAGCTTTCGATTTGCTCCTTCATTTGGCTCATTCCATCCGAATATTCTTGAATTTCATTGGCCTTCTTTTCATTATCTTTCTCCAAGCTCTCGTTCTTTTCTTGGAGCTCCTCGATCTTTTTCTTAGAGTTTGCAACTTCTTCAGAGAATTTGGCAGTTTCTTTGACCAAGCCGGCAATCTTGTCTTCCAATTCTTTTTCGTTAAGATCAAACTTTTCAATCATCTCCTCTTTTTCTTTAGCATCTCTTAAGATTTCTTCTCTGATGGTATTTAACTGGACAGCAACATTGTTTCTTTCTTCATCAAGAACTGATTGCATTTCCGCAACAGTTTGATTGAAATCCTTCAAAGTCACATAGTCGCTTTGAATAGATGCCTTGAGGTCATCAAGTTCACTTTGGACTTCAGCAGTTTGTTTTCTTGAAGTTTCAATCTCCATACTATATTCATTAGCTTTGTTTTCAAGCTCTCTTTGGTTCTCGCTCTTCAATTCTTCAATCTTTCTGTTCATTTCTTCTTGTTTATCAACCAATTTTACTTCAAGATCTGCAACCTTGGAACCAGATTCTTCAAGCTTATTCTTCACATCTCTGATTATCTCTTGTGATTCAAACAAGTTCTTCTCCAAAGTTTCCAATTGAACATTCTTTTCTCCAATTTGAGATTCAAGATTTCTGATCATATCGACTTGATTTGAAATCTCGTCAACCTTCTCAGAAAGTCTTTGCTCCATTTCTTGCAACATGGAAGCCTTTTCGTCAAGAGTTTGTTGAGTCTGTGAGATTTGGCTCTCAAGACCTTCGATGTGCTTGGCATTCTCTTGGATATTTTCTTCTTTCAGCTTGAGTAATCCTTGTTGATTGGTAATTTCATTGCTCAGCTCAGAGGCCTTGCTCAAACCTTCGGCAACTTCCTTCTTAAGTTGCTCAACTTCTTCTCCCAACTTGGCACGAGCATTCTGTAATTCTTCAATTTTCACATTATTTTCCTCAATCATTTTTTCAGCAGATCTTTGTAATTCTTCTCTTCTCATCAACTCTTGTTCGAGTTCAGAAATTTTATTCAAAGCTTGTTCTTGACCATTCTTGAATTTCTCAACCTCTTCTTGAACTTCAATCAAGTTGTTTTGGAGCTCTTCAATCTTCTTTGTACTTTCAAAAAGCATCATATCATTTTCTCTTAATAGTTCATCTCTCTTGATTATTTCTCCTTTTTGGAAGTTAATTTCATCCAAAGCTTTGACTTTCTCTTCTTCCAAGACTTTGATGGACTCCTCTTTTTTCGTAACCTCTCCCTTTTGAACATCAATTTCTTCCAAAGCCTTCAATTTTTCTTCTTCCAACAATCTATTGACTTCATCTCTCTTTGAAATTTCCTCTTTTTGAACTTCGATTTCAGTCAAGGCTTGAGTCTTTTCTTCTTCCAAGACTCTGATGGACTCCTCTTTTTTTATAATCTCTCCTTTTTGAACTTCGACTTCATTCAAAGCTTTAACTTTTTCTTCTTCCAATCCTCTCAAAGACTCATCTCTCTTCATAACTTCTTCCTTTTGAACATCAATTTCTTCCAAAGCCTTCATCTTTTCTTCTTCTAATCCTCTCAAAGATTCATCTCTCTTTAAAATCTCTCCTTTCTGAACATCAATTTCTTCCAAAGCTTTCAACTTTTCTTCTTGTAATAATCTATTAGCTTCAGTACTTTCGGCAATGATATCATTTAATTTTTGGAATTGACATTCAACTTCTTCTTTCATCTTTTGGAAAGAAGACTTCAAGTCTTGATTTTCTTCTTCCATTTGTCCGTTTTGGACTCTTAAATCTTCAATAGTTTTGTAAGCTTCTTGAATCTTATCACCAAGGGTTTGAATTTCCAAAGACTTTTTATTAGAACCTTCTTCGGATGCCATCAAACTATTGGTAAGCTGCTCAAGCTCATTGAAATGAGACAATTTCATTTGCTCAATTTGTTGTTCCAAACCGGAAATCTTGTTTTGGAGGTCCTCACCTCTGGCAGCAAGTTGCTCATTCTCACTCTTCTTTTCTTGCAATTCAGCATCAAGTTCCATGTTCTTCTTTTCCAAACTGTGGATACTTTCCGTCATTCTTTCAAGATGTGCCTTGAGTTCATTCACTTCATTCTCTTTATTCAAGGTGTTTTCATTGGAAGCTTTCAATTCTTGTTCCAATTGAGCGAGTTCAGCAATCTTGGAATCAAGAGCGGCTTGGGTTTCTTTTGCTTCGTTGGCTTTAACTTCAAGCTTTCCAATAGCATCTTGATAAGCAGAAGAGTAATGTTGGGTTGATTCTGTCAACTCATTAATTCTGAAACTAGCTTGCTCCAATTCGCCCTTCTTACCATGCAATTCTTCTTCCAAAGCTTTCACTTGGCTCAATGTTTCTTTGATTCCTTCATGGAGTCTTACATTCTCCCTAAGAGCCAAATTATAGGGAGAGTTTTCGTCATTAATCTGCTTCTCCAGAGATTCAGTATATTCCTTTTGTCTGTTGAATTCACTTTGGACTTCTTCGAATGTCTTTTCTTTTTCAGACAACTTTTCTTGTAATTCAACCAAAAGTTGTTTCTTTTCCTCAAGTTGGTTGACGTTGTAATTCAGAGTTTGAGTCAAAGTGTCCAACTCCTCTTGAACTTTGGTACGGTCATTTTCCAAAGTTTCCAAGCAAACTTTTTGCTTTTCAACAATTGCTTCCAATTGCCTGATTTCAGCATTCTTGACATCCTCCAAGTTGTTAAGTCTTTCTTGGAGTTGAACGTTTTCTTGATATAAAGTTTCTCCATTAATCTTGTAGTCATTTTCCTTTAAGTAGAAATCAGCCAAAGTTTGGGTAAGCTCGCTATTCTCCTTCTCATACTTGTCCAAGTCTTCAGTAATAATCTTCATTCTGCTCTCCAAAGTACCCACAGAGCTCTCCAAAATATTCTTTTCAGAAACGGCTCTTTCAAGTTCTTCACGAAGAGATCTCTCGTTCTCATCCTTCTCTTTTAGAGCTGTTTGCAAGTGATCTTCCAATTCTTGGTACAACTTCATGATCTTCTCATTCTTGTCTTTATAAGAAAGCATTTGATCTTTAAGTTCAAAGTTCTTGATATTTAATTGATCAAGTCTACTTTCTAAACTGTTGGGATCAGATCTGATCTCATGAATTTGCTCAACTTCCTTAAAAAGCTCGTTATATCTTTTTCCATATCTTTCTTCCATTTTCTATAAAAATTTAGGAGAAATTCATCATACCAAAATTTTACTTCGTTTTCTTCTTTTAGGAAAGTATTTTCACGCAACAATTCGCCGTATTTCTTGCTTTCGAGCTCCAAAATTCTGTGAGCCTCGTTTTCTCTTTGCTTCAAATTCATAATTTCCTGGTTCAATTGCTCAACTTGTTGGCTATGCTCGAGTTTTAATCTTCTAAGGTCTTCTTCAGATCTTCTGAATTTTTCTGGAGATGTCAAACCATCTCTCAAACCATCCATTCTCTCCAATCTTTCCATCAGATATCTTCTATCATTGATATCTTCCTCAAGTTTTTGGTTTAATTGATGAACCAAAATCAAATTTTCTTGTAATTGTCTTGCAATAGAAACAGTTGAGGTAGGGTTCATTTCAGCTTCTATTGAATCAAGTCTTTCTCTCATTTCAACGTTTTCCATATAAACCCTCATCACAGCGGGAGTGTTTCTCACAATCTCAAAAATATAGTTGAGCTCTTTTTGAAGATGATCAACTTCTTCGTGATAATGGTGATTCATATCAATTTCTTCAATTTTCATTGATAAATTCTTGGAGAGTCTTTCAATTCTCACGTGATTCAATGATAACACTGTGCGATATTGAAGCTCATTGCACTGGTAAAAGTCCACTGCATTTCTAAACATATTGATATATTCTTCCTTCTTTGCCAATTCAGTTTGCAAAGCTAATTCGTTCTCACTCAAAACTTCCAGACTTTGCTTCAACAAGATCTCGACTTCGATAAATCTCTGATTTTGCTCCAAAAATGTTCTTTGATTTTCCAATGAAAATCCAAAATGGCTATGAGGTGTTATGCGAGGAGGAGTCAAAGTTCTTCTCTCAGTGCTGCTTTCAATAGCCATCATATTAGATTTATATCTGCTCAGTTCTTCCTTGAGTTGTCTGATCTCATTCTTTAAACCTTCAACACTTCCAGTGAGATCTTCGTTTATCGAGGCCTTGTTCTTGATTTGCTTGGCTCTCTGGGCGAACTTTAATGTTGACAAAGTTTCAGAGAATGAGGAGGAAGCAGGACTGATGTTTGCAATCAGGGATGTCTTGGAGTTACCACCAAGAGAATCTTTCAAAATGAAAGTGAGTTTTGAGTCTCTGTATCTGATATGTCTCTGCTTGCCTTCAGCAATTTCGACAAGAGAATTGATGACTTGGCCAAGCACAGACAGAGATTTATTAATGTTACCAGCTTCTTTAAGACGTTCTCCTACAGCAGCTGTCTTTTGTTGTCTTTCAGAACCAGCAAGATCAACAAAGTGGAATTTGCTTGTTCTGACATGAATAGTTCCATTAGTCGCAACCTATAGATTGGAATTTATCTCAAACTTTCTTCTTTTACAAAATCAATTACCTTTCTCTCGATGCTCATGGTAAAAAGAGAGTGGGATCTTGAACTTTCCAAGTTCATGTTAGTTGAACCCACGTGACGGTTGATTGCTCCCTTACGAAGCAACTCAATAGTCTCTTCAGAGTTCTCGACCATCTCTTCCTTAAGGCCTTCCACATAAACACCTTTCTTCAAATCTTCTCTGATCTGGAGATTTCCACCCACTGGTTCAAGCTAGAATCATTTTTAGCTCTTGTCTATTCTTTCTAAATCTTACCAAATCCATAATTTGCTCGTTATAGATCTCCAAATAACTGCATGTGACCAAATATTTCAAATCTGGGTTCTCGTTCATGTCTTTGGCCTTCAAGGCAAAAATGTAGTCAAACACTCTTGGTTGCAGACCTCTGTTCAAAATATCCTCATCATTTATCTCGAGTCCTCTTCCTTGCATAGTATAGGTTTTTCCCGCTCCTGTTTGACCATAAGCAAAAATACAGCAATTATATCCCTCGAGACAAGTGTGAACCATTGCTTTACCGACAACCTCAAAGATGTCTTGTTGAGTTGTTCTGTCACCTCCGACCCAATCGAAGTTGAAGGCCTTCTGGTCAGGCTTGGCATCCAAAATAATACAATTAGGCCTTGAGTCGTCCAAAATGACACAAGATCGAGCGTCTTCTGCTCTTTCTCTTCCATTAAAAGGCCTAACCCTCACCATAACCTGGATGTTATCTGAATTCTTGTCCATTATCATCGTGCTAAGCTCTCTTGTTCTTCGCTTTCAGAAATACGAAATTTAGACTATTTTTGATAAGATTTCAGAATATTTAAATTTGAACTCTTCAAATCTCGGCGTGTTTAAATTTGAATTGATCAGTGGGAATTTTTTTTTGAATTTTTAACTGAAAACATAACAGATCTCATCTCATTTCTTGGACCAGAGACGGAGTATTCGAGGGATATAGTCTCCTTTGAACCCAATTTTGAACTCTTTGATGCGTGGAAATACTTTGGATATTTTTAACTCATTTACGAATGAATTCAAATTTTCTCGACTAAAAAATGCCATCTTCGACAGAAAAACACTGTCTATAAGCTCCAAGGGTGTCAAACCGTCTATTTGTCAAGTTGAATTTCAAAATATGGTGAACTTTTATCAAACATAAACAAAGGTTTTCGAAGCCTCACTTGCCTTAAAATACCTTTATCAATTAAATTTGGGGATTTATCTGGTAGAAACAGTTACCTTTTCATAATTCAAAAAATCTAACAACATAAAAGACATTGCTCCTCAGTTTTCCACCATAAATACAATTTTCATCTAAAAAATCCCCTCAACTCTAAATACTCCCTTCCTTTGATATCTGGTTCACGAAATGAAGAATTTTAACCAACAATATCTCAGCAAAATTTCTTGAATATCTCTTCCTCCGAGATTTTCAGAACATTTTCTAAAATTTTTGTTTTTCCAAAAATAAAAAAAAAACCCTCAAAATCAAGAACTATTCCACAATCATTTTAGATCTTCTGCTTAAAAAACTCCCTTGACAATCATAAGATTTTTTCAAGCATCAAAATTAAGGTCTAAATAATTATTCTAGTTCTTATATGACTTAATATGACTACATTTCTCCCTTCTTTCTTTAACTACTTATAAATCACTTTCAGAAACCCAAATTTCACTTCAATTCATACCAAATATTCTCCTCTATACCTCACACTCACATATATTCTCCTTTTAAAATGTTCCACGAACCAATTCAGAAAGATGAATCAAGAAATTGAAGGTAAATAAATCAGCTTGCTCCCAACTCTCTCATCCCTCATAGTTTTTGTAAAATTACTTGAAAAGAACTTTTCAAATCAAGTTATTGACGAATTTCTACTCGTGAAAGTTGAGAAGGAGTGTCCATCCAATCTCAAGACAATTGATATTTTACTTGAAGATTCTCGCTCATTACTTGAATCCTGCTTCTCAATCTGGGATATTTCTTCGCGCTTGCTAGTTCAAGACAAGAAGAATCTTACTTCAAATGGGAAGTATATCTTGAGACTCCGACTTCTCTGCTGCAGATTAATTTATTTTATCTTTCAATCTGAACTCCAAACAGAAGAGGCACCACCAAAATCCTCCAAAAGTCAAGGCAAAGAAACCATTAAAAATATTCATTATCATGATTTACCAGCGCTCTTTCATGATTCAGATATTGTCCAAGAAACTTTGAAAATGTTTGTCAGATGTGCCCAAAATTGCTTTGAAGTCGAAGATACTCAGAAACTTGATGAGTGTCTCATTCTACTTGCCTCTCTCGAAGAAAACTTTTCCATTTCTGAGTCCATTCTCAAGCACCATCAGAATTTGCAACTTTATCTCCTCATGAATCAATGGATTTTACAATACTACGCGAATGAAGACCAACAAATCCCAAAAAGTCTGATCAAAAAGAAATTCCCCCAACTTCTATCCTTAATCAGTAGTGCAAATCCTTCCCTCCATGAAAAAGATCAAATTATTACCCTAATACTAATCATTGTGTGCAAATTGATGATTACTTCTGATGAGAATAACCTTCTTGGAAAGGAACTCGCAAGCTTTTCCCTCAAAACACTCCAAGATTACACTCATTTGCTTTCAAATAAGGAGGATCTCTACCAGCTTTTCCAAAAAATTCTCATTTATTCATCAATTCAACAACAAAACTCCACCACTCCATTACAGCTTTATGAGAAATTAACAGCTTGCTCTGAAGACAAGTTAACGGAATATTTAAAGCTCCTCGTTGAAGTCAAGCTCAAGATATCAACAAATGCCCTCTCAAAAGAAGATATGGATCTCCTGGCGAAAAAAATTGAATTCTTAACCTCCCAGCATGATATTGACCCAGAGGAATTCTGTGCCTTTGTTGAAGAACTTACCCTCATTTCTGGCAAAAACTGTAAAGGTTTCTTTTTGGCTCAGTTTATTGAGAGTATTTCCAATAACGTCAAATTCAAAACGAAAAAAGTTGATCTTGTCGCTATAAGGCTCGTCAAACACTGGATAGACAAAATTCAAACAGCAGAAGAAGATTTGATTAACACTGAAAGTTTGCAAGAGCATCTCCAAATTATTTTAAAGTCAATCCTCAAAGATAGAATTTCTTCCAAAAAGCTTCACATTTTAGAAAAAAATATGATTCAGCTCGCAAAACTTCTCACTCTTCAAAAATCTTACAAGCTCAGCTTTGATTTCCTTGAAAATCTAATCGAGTTTATTCGAAAAGATCGGACCTCAATGCTCAAAGAAGCCTGCATCCTTCAAATAGAAAATTGCTACAACCTAAAACATCCACTTGGGGCCAAAAGGGCTTTTGAAACTTATGATTCTTTGGAGCCTGATAAAGAAGAGTTTTTGTACAATGTCTGCAAACTCAAAACTTTAATCACGATTGCAATGGCTGATCCAGATCAAGAAGCACAGCAATTGGCCCATGAAATTCCTTTATTCTTGAGCACTCTGATCGACTCCAAAAACTTTGATGATAAAACTTTCTTTCTGCTTGTGATTGAATTGCTCCAAAACAATCTAGGAGGAGGAAGCAGACTTCAAAACCAAACTGTCATGCTTAAAGAGTTCTTTATTGTCTTGAGAAAGGGCTTGGAAAAGGTTATTCTCAACCATGAACAATACCAACAGCAAGAGCTCGAAAAATCCTCATTTCCTTTGTTTAAGCTATTTTGTGTTTATCTCAGCCACTTTGAAGAACTCTTTCAGAAATACCGGGGAGACAAAACTCACTTTTCAGAATCGCTCATCCATGAATCCATTGGAACAACCCTTGAAATTGGATTTCTCGTCCTTGAGACTTTTCGAATTTTTTGTGAAAAATTCGTCCTAAAATCTGATGATTCCAGCAAAACGAGATTTCTCAATCCAACATGGCTTTTTCAACAAAGTGAACTCGACTATCTTGATAACTTCTATTGGAATCTAGCGTAATTCACAATAATCCACTTTTCTCAAACCCTATTTCCTAGGATCTTTGTCGGATATCTGAATTTAGATTTGAATTTTGCTCTTCGATTCATTTTCCTAAGCCTCAAGGTTTCCTATTATATCATTTTATTCTCAGTTTTAAAAAGATGAAACTAATGTCAATTATTTTGAACAACCTTGGCCTTTTTGGAGACTTTGTTGGCGATAACAACCCCAAGGATCTTGAAATCAATCTTTTCCTTCAATTTTGCTTGGACAGGACCAAAGAAATTTATATTGAAGAAAATATGCTTCTCTCATTGATCAAAACACTTTTATTATATGTTTCAAACACCCTCTGCCTTCTCAAAAACAAACAAAATAATTTAATTGATAATACTATTGTGCTCAAATGCCTGGAATTGAACCAAGCTCTCATCACAAACTCTGACTCCAACACTAAAGCTTTTTCTTACTTGCAATATCACTCCCTTGTCGAATTTGAATATCGCATTCTTGTCTGTCCAGAAACAACCCGCATGTTTCTTGATGTAAAAATTCTTAATGTACTTTGAACTAATCTCATCATTTAGGATTTTTGCCTTCAAACCGATCTTGATCCGCAATTATTCCTCGTCTTTGCCGATATTGCCAATACTCTCAATCAAAAACAAGGTAATCAAAAAGTGTGGAATTTTAAAAAATCCTTTCTTCCTCAGAGTATTTGCTTTGTTTAAGAACACATGTTCGAGCATCTTTAAAAGATAACGCAACACCTTTTCTCTCAGGTAAAACAATTTATTACCCCCTTGAAACAAGCAAAATAGTCGAATGTTATGTTGAGCTCATCGAGAATTCGCAAGGAATTGAAGATAAAATATGCTATTTAAGACAACTTCTCACTTTTCTTGATGACAATGTACAAGCTTTAAAATCCAAAAACACTTCTCAAGATGTCATCCAAGAAGTATACTCTCTCTGAATATTTAATCTCATCTATTATTAGCTTGAATACTTATGTGCTTTTTGTCAAAACAAAAATAACCCCCAACAACAAAAGTACTAAAAAAAAATCAGTTATTTCTCAACTTATTATTTCTTTCTTTCAATAGTGATGAAAAAAGAGAGCTTTACCAAGTTGAAGGATTGCTACTTGAAGAAATTAAAGAAAAAATTGATCTCTTGGTCATCAAAGACTTTTAATTATTCTCCACCTATCTATATATTCGTCTGATAATTTATGTTGAAAAGAATATTTGAATAAATCAATCAAGTAAATGCGCGAATAATTCATACTTCAAAATTTAAATGAGCATCAAAAAACTTGACACAACGTCTGTCAGCAAAATATGCGTCAACCAGGTTGTCGTTGACATGCCTATGTGCATCAAGGAACTTGTAGAAAACAGTCTTGATGCAGGAGCAACTAAAATTGGTTAGTTTCCTTCATTCCTATACTCTTATTCTGTCCCAAGATGTGATATTCTACGAGCATGGATCATCAGGGATTCGAGTTAGTGATAACGGCAGTGGTATCAAAGCAGAAAACTTTGCTTCATTCAGTAAAGAGATCTTTGATGGTTTTTTGTCAAAATTTTAGCTCAAAAGGGTGCAACATCTAAAATTGGAGATTTCGAAGATATCTCCAAACTCATCACATACGGATTCAGAGTAACCAGAACGGTTCTTTCTCAAAATAATGACTTTTCAATCTCTAGGGAGAAGCATTAAATGCGATATCGAGGTTATCTGAAATGAAAATTACAACAAAAACAGCTCAAGACGATCATGGCTGGGAGCTCTCTTTTGATAACGAATTCAACCTCTCATCAACAAAAGATGTGAATAAAGCAGTTACTTTTTTGCAAATCTGCAGTTCAATAAATCTTTTCTAGGAGGTTGGAACAGATATTTATTTGCAAAATCTCTTTAGAAATTTGCCTGTCCGCTATCAAGAATTCAAAACCAACTATAAAACTCAATTCACCAATTCTGTTTCCTTGCTTGAAAATTATGCTCTCATCTCAACTGAAGCTCGAATCACCGTTGTCAATTCGACAAGAGATAAACCGTATACCCCTGAAATTTTTTGAATTTTCTTCATCGACATGATAGCTGGGATGTTATTCTATCTAATGGTGGGCCGAACCCAAAAGTTCGAGACAATATTTTGTCAGTTCTGGGAAAAAAGGTGTATGAAACATTGGGAGAAGTCAAAATTGAAACAGATTATTTCAAAATGGAAGGATATGCCACAAAATCTGTGACTAGTGGAAGTATGAAGAGTTCTTACAAAAAGGATATGCTCTACTTTTTTGTCAATAAAAGACCTGTCAACTTGAATAAGAAATTTGTGAACCTCTTGAGTCAAATCTATCGTCAACATAATCCAAATGCCAAATATCTCGTCATTCTCAATCTTACAATTGCTCCCGAGGAATATGATATCAATATATCGCCAGATAAAAAGGAAATTGTATTCAAGAAAACCAACGCAATCTACGATGAATTCAAAAAATTCTTTGAAGGGTTTCTTGAAGAACAAAAAGCCACCTCGAAAATGGTTAAATTTTTCTGACTCTAAAAATAATAGTTTTTCTTAGCTCCCTGAACCTGAAACTCAAAAAAAATTGAATTTCAAAAAGCAATCAAGTCAAAATCTTGACTTGCCAGAAAATCAAAGCATCAAAGATGACCATATCAATCCCACCAAAAAAAGGTTTCCTTGAAATCTTATTTAATTGAATAAAAATTTTTCTCTTAGAAAATATGATGAATATACTTCTGCACTCAACCAAGAAAACCTCAAAAAAGTTAAACTCACCGACATTTCTTTAAATAATTACAATGTCTCAAAAAGTTCAGAAGCCCGGTATACTTACAAAGCAGAAAAGAGTGCCTATTCAAGCTCGCCAGAGTCGGTTTCTCAAGAAAATAAGCCAATTGATAGTATTTACGCTCAATTTAAATCAAAACAGCACCCAGATAATTTTAGTCGCTTATCCTCCTTTACTTCAACTGGAGGAGATAGAGAAGAAAGAAAAGAATCCCCTAAACAAGGAGTCATTGAAGAAGAGGATGATGAAGTTCCTTCTTATAGAGTGACTGAATTCAAACTTCCTGGTTTAAATCTACAAAAAATTGAAGTGGCTGCAACGCCTCAAGAAGTTCTTTCCAAGAAAAGAATCGGGGAGATCAGCAAAATTGTTGTTGAACCTCCAGCACCCACAGCACTCCCAACACAAAATAAAACTCGATCAACAAATAAATTCAAATACTATAATCAATCTGATGAAGAGGATGAGATCGAAGATGTTGTCAGTCATGATGTTCCTCCTCCTAATTTCCTTTCAACAATTCAAACTATTAAAATCTGTCACCATGATCACGATGAAGAAAAAGAACAAATGAAAATTGAGAGTACTAGCCCCCCAAAAAGGTAATTTCCCCAATTTCTCACTCTCAAAGTCATAGTGATAAATCATCAATAACAAAACATTTTGCAAAAAAGGCAAGTATTAAATCTGATCAAAGTCAAAGTCAAGGTCAAGAAGAAATTGAAGAGCTGAAGAGTCTCACTAAAAAAGTGTCAAGTCCTCCAAAAGATGACGCTTTTATTGATAAAATGATTGAAACCGTTTCAAGAACATTCAGAAAAAATCAATTCCTCTCGTAAAAACTCCTTTTTGTTGCCTTAAAAAGTAATCTTACAAGACTTTTCCTTGTTGGTCAATTTAATCTTGGATTCATTGTGTGTATTTTGCCTGAAGCTAACGAAATTTATATCATTGATCAACATGCTGCTGATGAAAAATTCAATTTTGAAAGATTAATGAGAGATCAAAAAATCGTTTCTCAACATCTCATCGCGTACTCTCCAAAAGCATACAAATATTTTATAACTTTTTCGCTAGTCCACTTCCTGTTACTCTTCCTCAAACTCATCTTTTATTACTCAAAGAGAATATTGATATTGTAGAAAAGAATGGATTCAAGGTTAAAAATTTCCTCAATACAGATGGAGAACAGGTCTTGAAAATCACTGCATTACCCATGATCAAAGAAGTTACTTTCAAAGAAAATGGTAGAGAACAAGTTGACGTCTTTTTTTTTGAAAAAATTTCTAGATCTGCAAGATTTGCTTACTCTAATTGAAGCCAATCCTTATGAAAAAGATGAGGCCAGAATTCCTAAAATTAAAAATGTTTTGGCATCCAAAGCTTGTAGAGCATCAATCATGGTTGGCGATCCCTTAAAGATGTCCGAAATGAAACAAGTTGTTAGCAACCTTGCTTCACTGAAAAGTCCTTGGAATTGTCCTCATGGGTAATAAAATCCTAATCTCATATCTTAACATGACTAGGCGACCAACTTTGATTACACTTGGTGGTCTTGATAAAAAAATTAATCATCTCGCCAAACCAAGACCTTTCAAACCCTTCAACTTTAAAAATCTCAATTAACAACAAAAATCTTTTTTACGCTCTTTCAATAAAAGCTACCTTACCTTGTATCTATTTATGTGTATTTCTCCTTCAGAAATATTTGAAATTATCCAAAATTTCCTCACAAAATTTGAATTTATTCTACCAAAAAGAATATCAGTATTTTTTTGCCAGTTATTTGTTCCTAAGAGGAAATTCATATAAGTTTTCAAGTCAAAAAGATTTTTCTCAATTTGAAAGAGTTGAGTCTAAATTTGGAAATAAAAATGAATTTCTCTAAGCTGATCATGATTCCTACTACTAACTTTGGAAAAGAAATTTTAAGGTCGAAATTTTAGATAACTTACTTTGTTTGGTTCCTGGTATTAAATCAATTAATTTTTCACTCACTTGAAAATTGCTTTTTTGGGAGTTAACGTCGTTAGATTTAAACTAAAGGAACAACAAAAAATTAAAGAATAACAAACAAGCATGCCAAGCTGGAACACTCTCTTAATTATAATTATCAGTGTCTTCTTAGCTGCTCTCGTCTGGAGTCTTTATCGCACACTCAAGTCTATTTATCAAACAGACTCGCTGATCATCGAAAAGGCACTCAAACAAAATGATGCAAATCTCAATTCCTTCTCCATGGCTCCGGCTCATTACCTTAAAAGAAGATTTAGCCATCCTCAAAGGGATTTTGCAGAGAGCTTCATGGAACTTTCCAAAGAACAACCTTCCACCAAGACAGCAGCCGTCTCAACCTCAACTCTCATTGAAAGACCAAAAGGTCGAGATGAGATTGCTGATAATTTGCACAAAAGCGATCGCTCAATGGACTTTTTGCTTTTTGCAACCACTCGTAGAGGTTCGTTCTCTCTCTATTCAACAAAAATAACTCTTTTAGCCTGCGCAAATAGCACCAAAATATCACACCGTATCGATGGGATAGATCTTGATTCAAGCTTCCATAAAATCAAAAGTGACCTTGAAAAACCTTCAAATGATAATCTCAAAGATGAAATCAATCAAATCGAAAAAGAAATGTAACAAAGAACCTATTTGCGATCTCTAATATTTTAGATACTCAATGTCTAGATTTGATTTATTCAAAGCATCTTTCTGGAGTGAATTGAAGCATTATCATTATATCCTTGCTTTATTAAGCGGAAATTCTCGGGAAAAACCTTTGAGACACCATGCTTCTCACAACTCTGCTCTCTATCTGATTATTATATTTGTGTTTACGATGGCATCCTCAATCATGGGCAGTGAAAACTTGACGACTCTTAATCTACTCATCGTTGGTTGCATCGCCTTGGTTGCCTTAATTCCCCTTGCCATAAACTGTTATCAAAGCACTGAACAGGATACGTGCTCTGTTGAGTATCTCCTTGCACAAAAAACCCCAGAAGATTCCATTGAAACCAAAACAATCAACTACATCTCCCAGGCTCAGCAAAAATTTGGAAAAAAAAACTTTTCTCTCTTTTTCCACATTTTAGGAATCGCTGCTGGCATTGCATCCTTCTCTCAAGTCCAAAGGCTCGAAGTTCTAATCAGCCCCAAATTTCTGACGAGTCTCGCGCTCATTGTAGGTGTTGATATTTTGGTAGTCAGAAATCTTGTGGTAACAGTCTTGACACTTGCAGCCACTTCAAGTTTGAAAGAGAGGCTCGTCAAAGCTCAAATTCGTTCCCTTATTCAAGTTCGATGCTTCTCCCCAGCAACAGTAGTAGCAGGTATATTCCTCACTCACCTGACCGAATCTAATCTTCATTAGAAAACATGATTGAGGTCAGCGCTAAAAAATTATATATGACTGAAAAAGAGACCAGAGAGAATCATAGAAGCATGGATAATTCTTGTGAGATGATACAACCAACAACTCTGGCTTTTGGAAATAACTCATTCTTGCCCAGTTTTAGAGGAACCAAAGAAAATAACAAATCCATCATTCCCAGCATTATCACAACTCTCAATGACGTTGAAGAAAATCGATCCAAGAGGCAAAGAACAAGTAAACTTTTTTCTTTATTTCATCCCATTTTGTAGTGAGTTTCAGTGAAAAAGATAAATATGAGAACTTGCTCATGAATCCTCATATCCCTCATGATGAGCATATCAAGACTCAAATGGAGGACATTCCAGAATTAAAGAGAGGTGATGAGCACACTTTGAGCATTGAGGATTTAGGCGTTGCTCAGAAACTCAGCGGCATGAAACAGATCACTCATTTCCCACTTCAAGGAATTGCTAAGAATCACGAAGACGTTTCCACAGGAATTGATACACAAAATCAAGATCAGTCGAACAGACGTCTCCGAAGAATGGATTGGAAAAACAAGTTCTATAGTCAAAAATCAATCGAGATTCCTGAACAATCAGCAGAATCAACTCCATTTCCTCACCCCAATGAAGGCAAAATCAAAACTCCTAAAGAGTTCACTTCGTCCATGAGATTCTTTGAAGAACTCGAAGCTGCTCTCAACACCAGTATTGAGAAAAAGAGACAAGAAGACGCATCTCCAAAGAATGCAGAACTCCCGCAATTCTCATATCAAGAGCTTCATTCACGATCTCAGACTGACAGTCAAATTGCTTCAAAAACTGATATTCATAATCACCACGATAGTACTGCTTCAAACATACTTTACCACCTCAAAGGGCTCGAATCCGCCAAGAAACTTGACCGTCCTGCCAACAGCTGCTTTAATGGACCCAAGAGCTCAATTGTCATCTCTGGAACCACTCTTGCCAGTCTGAATCATGACCGCTCCAAACATCGCTCATCTATTGAAAATCTTCAAGGTGAAAAGCCTTCGCTCACAGGAACTCCTAGATCCTTCACACCATCGATTGCCAACTTTGATCACGACAGAGGAAGCCAGAAAGCTTTCCCTGAGTATGGAAGTATCTATTCGAGACTTTCAGCAGCAGGAGATAGCCAGCCTGAGCTGAAAAATGATATTGAAAACTTGAAGCATATGACCAAACAGAATGAAAACTTTATCGAAGGGAGAACTGAGTCAGATCTTGGCGATTTCGACAATAATGGAAAATATGAATACAGGTTATCAGGTCGAGATTTTAGAAACCGAGATGTCACCCTCAGGCCCATTCAAGAAAATGGATACATTGTGCGAGATAGGAACAAAAGACAAATTACTGAAAATGATATTGAAGAGTCCTTGGAAGTCACAGACTTGGCATATAAAGGAGGAAAAGTCGTCGGTGACGAAACTGATTTGAAAAGACGTCGTGTTGTCCAGAGAGTCCCATTGCGCGTTGAACGATCTCGATATGAAAGCGTAAGGCTTTGCTTTTTTCATTAACTTATCCCTTTTGTCAAGGCTGAGAAACCAAAAATTAGAAAACTTGGGCAGGCAGCTGGATATGTGGATTCAAAATCTTATTTCGATAAGCCTACAAGCACTTCTAAGGGCTATGGATATAACTTTGGATTCAACGTGTCTTCCCATCATGATAGCAAGTTCAAGCCAAGAAAATGCGTCTCTGTCGATAGGGAAGATGAGGAAGATATCGATCAAATCAGATTACCAAAACTCAATAAAACAAACAATCAAGGAGGAGATCGAAAAGGAGAAAAGAAAGTTATCCAAAGTCTCAACAAAGTCCCAAGCTTCCCTGAACTCAAAGGAACCTCTACTATGATCAGAAGTCAAGTTATTTAATTTTTTTTCTTCCTCCACCTGGTCGCGAAACATTTTTTATTATAATCATGAATTAAGATTGATATTATTTATTTTTTACTCTCTTTTTGAGTTTTTGCTTGTTTGTTTGTAATTTCTGTTTATTTTCACTTTCTTTTTAAACTTCAAATGTCTTCTCCATTTTAAAAAGACAACAAAACAAACTATTCTCAACTCTTAATAACTTACAACAATAATTATTATTTCTATGGAACAAACAAAAAAAAATCGTCTCTTTAGATTAATCTAAATTATCAGTTTTTGAGGACTTTGAATCTCTTTTCTTTTTTGGGACTTTCTTTTTGCTCTTTTTTGGTTGAACTTTTGTTTTTTCTTCTTCTTGTAATCTCTTTTCTCTTTCTAAAAGCTCTTCAAATGAAATCTCTTCTGATTCTGAATCTGCGCCTATTTAAAAATAATTTAGATGATTCACTCCACCGTATTGAATACATTCAATTGTACTATTTTCTCTTTCTGCTGATTTTGGCTCTTCTCGGCTTTTGATTGAGGCTTCGCTTTGTCTGTCAGAAGTTAAAATGTCAATTCCTTTGAAATCTTCTCTTTGATCACTAATCTTTATTCTGTCAATTTCGTTTGTAAGACTTTGAGACTCGGTTTTCGACAAGTACATGCCTCCGAAAATTAAACACACCATATTCTCTTCATCAAAGCAATGGCCCGCTCCGAATCTAAACTCGGAGGTTGCGCTCACAAGCTCCATCTCTTGCCATTCGCAGTGATTCACGTCAAACTTGGTCACATTTGTCTCACACACCTCCTTGCTTCGATCACTTGAAACAAAAATTATGTGTTGCTGAGAAATTTGAAAAGTATAATTGTAGCTCAAACACTTGGGAGGCGTACCAGATGTCTTGATTGGAGTCCAAGTCAGATTATTCAAATTCAGCATAAAGAAATCCTCCAAGTTTCCTTCTTTCGAGAAAAAGTCTGGAGACTTGCTTCCTCCCAAAATATAGAGGTTCCCTCCAATAATGAATGATGAATGTGAATGACGAGGTTCTGGAGCCTTCCCTTTAGTGCTCACTTGTTCCCATTTATAAGTCTCAAAATTGTAAATCTCAAGGCTGTTTAAGGCCTTTAAATTGAAATTCATGCCTCCAAAGAAATAAAACTTCAAATCATGCACATTGACAGTGTAGTTCATTCTAAATGTCTCTGGTCTAGTCTCATCATTCTTGATTGAAAAGAGCTTTTTGTTTTGCAAATCAAAAAAGAAAATATGTTCCTCGTCACTTGGAAAAGAATTCTTTATCAGATAAATGTATCGTGAATTTATCAAAAATGATTGATAATGAAGAAATTCTCCACCAACATGGAAATACTCTGCCAAACTGAAATTAGCAATTTCTTGCATCTTATTGTTCCTTGAATTGAAATTATAAAATGCCAGCTTCTCATTTAGCGTACAAATCACTATAACTCCATTTGAAGTTGCATGCATCATTGGTCGAAACATTTTTGGGAGGGTAGTTTTCTTTTGTTGCTTCAGCCAACCAGCATATCTGCTGTCTGCCTGCTTGGATGAATCTTTATGTTCAAAGCTCTCGCTTCGAACATCAGTCTCAGAATCCTTTGCATTTGTTGACATTCAAAAAGTAGGATGCGTCAATGCTTAACACTTTTTAGTGAAATTTATCTCAATTCTATATAATTTAAATTCTGCTCAAATACTTTCATAAAAAACACATTTTTCCATGATGTCAGTCACGAAATGGGAAAAATAAAAAAATATTTTTCCAAATTCATTTCTTTCGATCTCATCAGTAAGTTAGTCCCTTCAATCATTCGAGTGCTTGCCAGCTGGACAAAATTTCACCAAAAAAGTTTCTCAAGATTTATCTCAAACCTTTTTGAGGAAATTTCGAGCCTTGTTAAAATTAAGAAATTGAATGTTAAACTTCCATCTCATGAAAAATAACTCTAGTTTGGAGATAAAAGTATCTGCTCTGGTGGACAGAAAAAATTTGAAAAAAACTCTTGCTATGGCTGGGAATTTGAGTCGACACAAAATCACGATAGTCCTACGGTAAAATCCGGGATTTGTAGGCTCAAAAAGTCCGGACCAACTCTCCAAGTATTTTTCAAGAAGAAAGATGTCTTTTTGATAGTTCTATAATTAGTAATGATTGAATGAGAATTTTTGCTTTAAAAAATTTCAACCAAACCATTTTTTTTTCATCTTGTTTTGTTTTGGAAAAAATTTTTAGAGAAAAATAGAAAAAATCAAGGAAAAACAGGCTTTTTAAAAAATCTTTCAGATAAAGATGGGAAAATCCGGATAATTCTGAACCCTGATTTTTATTGAAGTTTTCTTTTGAGTTTTAACCCATGATTGATTCATGGAGGCTCAAATCCCTTTGAGAGGAAAAAAAAATTAAAAAAGATCAAAAATGCACAAGAAATATTACAATTGAATTCAAAATATGGTTTTGTTGTTATTGCGATATTTAAGCAAAATCACTTATTTTACAATTCAATCATGAAAGGGTAATTTTGCATTTTCTATTGGCCAATAACAGCATTCAATATGAAGACAACGTGGCCGAGTGGTTAAGGCGAGAGACTAGAAATCTCTTGGGATCTTCCCGCGCAGGTTCGAATCCTGCCGTTGTCGAATTTTTTAATCAATTTTATTATTGCTGAAAAAAAAAATTAATAAATTTAAACAATTCTTTTTGCTTAAATTATGAGATAAAGATTTCAACAAAATTTATACTCAATATACTTTAATTAAAATATGGGATTTGATATTAAGAGAGTTTCCCTTCTCTCATTCAAAAAAACTCTTTGAAAAGACGAAAAAAATTCTCATATGTCAAACAATTATGAAATAAATATTTAATTAGTAATAAAGGGATTTTTCTTTTTTCTTTCGTTCTTGATGATTGTGAACACAAACTTCTAAAAGTCTCTGTTTTTTCAACTTTTCCCTCCGTTCCTTTTGATCTTTTGCATCTTTTAGATATTTATTTGGTCCAAAGTTATAGCTGATGTCATCTACCAATCTAAAAGAAATCATTGAAAAACATAAAACAACTCGTGGTTTACTTCATTGCGGTTTTGTCATTGTTGAATTGTTTGCAATTTTGGACAAGTTTGATGAAAGATATCCTTGATTCAGAGATTATATTTGTTGCTGTTGTTGATTCAACGTCATTATCATTTTGAAAAGAGATTCCTCCAATAGATTGGAAGATTTTTGAAGACCTCAAAGATGTCCCTGTTGGCGAAGGATCAGTTGTTTTCTGTTCATTTTCGTTATATTGACCTCGAAGGCGAATGTTGTTGAGATGGCGGTCATTTTGCGTTTTCACGCTTGCAAATAATTTATTCATGTCTGGAGAGGTATTTGTTGATGCTGCTTGCCCTTTCAGTTTCAGAAATTGTGGAGAACCTTTCTCTATAAACAACTTAACCACTCTATACTATCTCTTAACTTACCTAGAGATGGCAGAAGGATTGTATTAGGCTTTTTCTTTTGATGTCGTACTTCTTGATTCCTGTATTCCTCTTCCTCATTGATACAGGATTTCACCTCCTCAATGCCACTTCTCCTGAAAAGACGAGTCCTCGATTTATAAATTGAAGACCTTGACTTTTCAGCTGCAAATTGAGGATCCAAATCGGATTTTAGACTTAAATCTTCTTCTGTGATCAAATCTCTCTTTTGATATTTCTCGAGTAAGTACCTTCCTTGAATACTTTTTGGTTCTAGCTTTGCTCTGCAGAGTTCATTAACCTCATTGGCTCTCTCTTCAGTTGTTTGGAAGCTCTTTTTTATGACCTCCTCTTGCTGCTTGGCTAGCTCTGACGAATTTACAATTTCATAATAGTGCTTTTTGCTCCAGAGCTCATTAACATACATCTTTCCTGTTGATCTATTTCTCTTGTATTGTTGATTCTTATTTGCTAAAATATCTTTTTGGATGCTGAATGAAGAAGTATCTTTGTTGCTGCTTTTAGGACTGCTTGCGGAATCTTTTTCTGATTCCTCGTTCTTGATAAAAGTATCAAATGTTTTTGGATCGAGAAACTTTTTTTTGGCGTGGGCTTGGGATCCCACGTGAAGGGTAAAATTATCCTTCGGTAAGGGATCTCCAATCAAGTTTGATCTGTGTCGTTTCAGGGTTGGAGAGGAGTTTAGACTAAAGGAGACACACCGATTTAACAGCAGCCTTACACCTCTGGTTGCATCTTGCTCAAATGAGGGGGATATCTCTTGAGATTCTGCCATTTGATCAGATATTAAGATTATGCTCATCAATTTCACTGTTTCGTTTCTTATTAAACAAAGTAAGGGCTTTGTAGCTCAATGACTTCTTGATAGAAAGCTTTTGATTCAATAAAGTTGAAGAACAATTACTTTTTCAAGAGTTGTTAAAGCTCTTTTATTTTTTAATTTCAAGCAATTACCTCTATTATCAAAGTATAGATTAATAGTCAGAAACAAATAATATAAGTTTTTTTGTTGATCAAAAACGACAATAAAAACCCTATTCACTCATTTCTAAGTCCTATATATATTTTTTTGAATCCATTTATTTTATTTCCAGATTTCGCTTCTCAAATTATCAAAAGATTATGCCTCATCAAATTTTTGTCTGTGTCTGTGTCTCTGGCTTTTCCGTATTTATTCGTGAACCCAAAAAAAAAAACTTTCTCTTTTGTCGAAAAGAATTTTCTTGAAAATTTTTGATTCATGGCAGATGAATATTCATTAGAAATTTTTAGTATATTTAAAATCATAATTTTTCAACGATTTCAAAACAAGAAACTCAGTCTTGTGAATTTTCCTCAAAAGGCCACAGATAAACATAAATCACTACCTAGAGTATTTTGATTTTTTCGCACAACACATTAAACTCCTACTCTCAATCCGTGTTTTATAAAATATTCTCTCATACCTCCTGATTTGAAACGCTAGACAATCAAATTCTATCAAAATTGCGGGATTAAAAGTAGCTTAATTCCTGTTCAAAACAATCTGCAATTAAATTTTCAAATAACAAGAGGCTCTTATATTTTGGTATTGTCCTTTGACACCATACTTATCACATGTTATTATTTTTCATTTCTAGAAAAAAATCGAATGATTCATGGTCTTTTTTTTTCTTCAAAATCTTCATGAAATTCAAAAAAATAAAAATCAAGTGTTTTGATTGCTAAAATTTTTTTCTGGAAGACTCAGAATATCATTTTTCTTCTCTCAATTCCTCCAAATAACTTGAGAAAATTTTCCATAGAGTCTGTTGGTGGAAGGTTGAAAACAATTTACCGCTTTTTTTGGGAATATATTGTGAGAAATTTAAATTTTGACATTTAATAAAACTACTTTGATTTTTACCATTTTTAACAATGATCAGTTCTAACGAATCTAAACCTCTCCAGCAGCAAGATGGCAAACCCATGACCCAGAGCGAAAATAAAGAAAATATCCCTCAAGCTCAAGCTCAAGTCCAAGATATGTGTTATGAAAAAAATCAAGATCAAGATCAGACTTTATCTTCAAAGGAAGTTTTAGTTGAAGAGGCTCCAAACAATAAAGACATCAGCTCGCTCGTCTTCTCAGACTCTAAAGCAAAATTGAGCTTGCAAGAGAACTTCAAAAAATTTAGAAAAGAGAGAAATGACAAATGCAAAAGCCACGTCAATCTCAGAAACAAAAGAATCAAAGAGAGACATACCAAAGAATTTCAACAGGAACTTCGTGAAAAATTCGTAGAAACAGCCAAAAAATATCTTGGTGTCCCCTACGCTAAAAGGTAAAGAGGATATTTCACCTTATTGAATGAACTTTCCCTTTTTTCATAGACATTTGACACCTGAAGACCCCAATTATAACTCTCCGTTATTCCTTGATTGCTGTGGACTTGTTCGAAGAGTAATGACCGACCTGAAGGAAGATTTTGGCTTTCAAATTGGTGGTTGGAATCAAGCATATCAATTTGACACACTCCCAAATGAAGTCCCATTTGAAGAGTTGAAACCAGGAGACTTGATATTTTATAGTGGAACTTACTTTAATCCCAAGGTAGCTCAAATGCTCAACGAAATATCTCACTTACTATTATTCGAATAGAAAAGAAAGCAAAAGCATGATATGGTGCATGTCGAAATCTTTTTGGGTGGACCAACTGGAGAACAGACAATTGGTGCCAGATATTTTAAAGGTGTCGTCTCCATCTTTGATTCCTATAAATTCAATTCAAAAACTTACTATGACATCAAGTTTTACTACAGATCACTTGATACCTGGCTCCAAGGTATTTGCAAGTAAATAAAAATTTTCATTTGAGACTGAAGCTTATTTTCTTTTTAGGAGTGCTTGTGAAGAGCATTTATGGTTAGAAGATCGTGACTTTTACGATTCTGGCAAATTCTCAGTTTTTGCTGATGCCGATGCTGATGCTAGTGATGATGACGAAGAAGTTGCAAAAGAAACTGACAATAAGGCTCCAAAGATAACAAAAAATAAGGCCGATAAGGGGATTAAGAAAATCTTTATTGGCAAAGGAAACAATGACAAGCTGATCAAAAGTTATTTTGCTAAAGAGTAAACTAGTTTTGAAAATTTTTCCATAATTATTTCGAAAGCGGCTATCAAGTTTTGGATAGTAACAAAATGGCATTTAGTGATAAGTTCGATCTGAAGTGGGTCCAAACCACTGGTGAAGTTGATTTCTTGAAATTCAAAGAAGGATCCCAACTTGTGAATCATATTCCAAATATCAATGTCATTGGGTCGAAAAATGGTTTGATTCAAACTTTGCGTAGTTTTGAAAGCCAGAATCCCAATACCAATCATAATATCTCAATTGATGATTTTATGCCTGATTCTTACAGACTGGATGTTTTGGAGGATGAGCTGAAGTTTGCTAATTGCGAAAACTCGGGAATTTGGATCACCAAGCCATACCATACAAATCAGGGCAAAAACCTGAAGATTATTACTGATATTGCCAAATTTAAAAAGGACTTTTTAAAAACCAAAAAGATGACATTAGGAGATACTGTCTTTAAAGAAATATTCAACTGTGAAGTTGAGGAGGAAAAAGAAGATGAGCACTTCCAAAAAATAGATACAAGAGTGGTCATTCAAAAATATATTGAAAACCCTCTCCTCCTGAATAACAAAAAGTTTGATATCAGGTGTTATGTGCTCATCTCGACAATGAAGCCTCTTTTCGTTCTCTTCCATCCGGGTTATTGTAGATTATGCATTAATGATTATTCTACAGGTAGGAAACTGATAAAAATACTTTTATGATTAATGTCCATAGAACTGAATGAAAAGGGACAATTGGATAAACTTCAGCACTTGACGAATAATAGTGTTCAGAAAAGACATCCAGATTATGTGAAGCATAAGGAGGAGTCGATTTGGACCATGTCGAAACTTGAAGCCTATTTACAAGAAAACAACATTGCAGATCAAGCCAAAATTAATGACATTTACAGTCAAATTAAAAATATTTTGGCCCATTGTATCAGATCTGCCGATCCTGTTCTCGAGAAAAAATCTGGGTACTTCCAACTCCTTGGCTGTGACATTCTCATTGATCAAAATCTTAAACCGTATCTCCTTGAAATCAACAGTAATCCTGCAATTTTCACCGATATTCGAGCACATCAAGAAGTTATCCCTCCAGTTGTTTTCAAAGTACTTGACTCAGTTAAAATTCTCTTACCATTCCTTTAGGCTTTAGATATTGTGATTGAATTGAATAAGAAGGGAGATCAACTTCAAGATTTACTTAAAAATCCACAACAACTTGACCTTGGAACTTTTGAAGTTTTATATAATCCTCTGTAAATATTTTTTTTTTATTCGCAAGTGAGATGAGCGTAACTATTTTTAATGACATAATGATAATAAGCAAAGCATATATAAGAGTTCTTTTGATAAAAACAAATTATTAATTATTATTACCAAAAATGTATCAAAAATTTTCAATTTTCAAGATTTTCAACATTCTTGTTGTCTTGAACGTTTAAACTCATTTGCTCAAGACTTTGGGTGACTTCAACGGGACTTTCAGCTTCTTGTGGAAGGACGTTTTTATTTTCGCCAATAGGTTCAATGCTATTCTCAAGTTAGATCAATTTACTTGTTTGCCCAATTACCTAGTGGGGTTTTCGACAGAATAGACAGTTTCAAGGTTTCCTTCAATAACAACGTTTGATTGAGGTTGTTCTTTTCCAGTCAGCTTTTGGAACATGCTGAGGGCTCCCATCCATCCCTGTAAAAATTTATCACTCAAAATCAAATTTTTTGAATTTACGCTTTTGGCTGTGGCCCCAATTTTACTTCCAATGTCTTTAACATTTTGACCGACTTGAACATTTTGCACTTTTTCGGATACAAGGGAAGCAAGATTCTTGGTTTCTTGCATGACAACGTTAATACCTTCATTTACTTCTGCTGTATACTGTGATTCTCTAACTTTTTCGTTCATCACTTTGGCTGTCTAAAATATTCACCCGGGTTAGTCAACCGACCAATATGCGGGAAATATATATACCTCTTTGGCATTGGCAACAGTCTTATTCAATTGCTTTCCAAGGAATGAATACATTTTATTCAAACCTGATTCTCTAAATAAGGTTATTAAGTGGGAGCTTTTGATATGTTGTTGTACTCTTCTGGTGAGGTTGCAGAGTATCCCTTCTCATAATCAGGCACTAACAAAAATATACTCCAATTTTTCTTGAACTCTACCTTCATTGGGATCAACATCAGTTTCTATTTCGAGTGCTTGGTTGGAGTCAATTGGTTCAGGAACAAATGTTCCTTCACAGAGTGCTCTGAGCTTTAATTTGAAATTTTAGACAAAAACAAACACAGCCAATCTTACTTGCTTTCTATAGAAATAACCAGCTTTGGTTCTGTATTTAAAATTCATAGGACCATCTTTTGGAATGTAGTATTTATCAAAAAAGTCTCGGAGCTTCATGTTTCCTCCATTCACCATCATTGATAAATGGAAATCAGACCTGTTGAATACTTTAATTCAAAGTCTGTCAATTATTTTACCATGGGTCAGTAATTCTTCTAATAGAAGACACATTCACTCCGAACTTTTGATGTGCAGTAGCGCATTTATCACAAAGGAAAATTCCATTATTCACAGAAGTCCAAGTATCAGCATTTTCGCCTTTAAAAATAAACAAACGCTCTTGAAGAAATCATCTACCGCATTCAAAACAATGGTTGTTTTCTTGAATCTTAAAAAGTTGATCAAATGTCTCCTTGACTTTTGTTTCCATTATTAAATCCTCTCTTTTTCTCTTACTTTAATTTTAAATTTTATCTGCTTCGCAATCTCTTTCGCTCTCTAAAATCTGTCAAATTTTCCTACTCATAAAATCTGTATTCCCCTGGCGTCATCATTGATGTTTATTTCAAAAATTTGTTGAAAATATTATGTAATGGTAATTTATGCTCGATCATGTTTGAGTCTCAAAATCTAGAAATTTAAGAGACACTTCAAATCATTTATCAATGTGATTTAATATTTTCAGAGGTCCAGAATTCAATTAAACTACTTCGAAAAACTACTGTATTCTTTGTTAATTTTCATAATCGCACTTTTCGAATTTTCTTTCTCTAAATACAATAAAACCATAAATTTTTCTCAGACAATTCTCAATTTTCAAGACCCGGCACGGATTGATTAGATTGAAAGCACATTTTTTTTCACCTTGAGATTTTCTTTTGCCAAAGGAAAAAAAACCCCAAGAGAAGCATGTGATCTGAGCAGATGATTAGCCTAAATATTAATTTCTATATAAAATTATCAATCAAATTCTATAAATCTCATGAGTGTCAAGGTTGCAGTACGTGTCAGGCCTTTTAATAACAGAGAAAAGGACTTGAATTCCAAATTATGTGTTGAAATGAATGGTTCAACAACTACTCTATTGGGCTTTGAAGATGAAAAACCCAGAGACTTTGCTTTTGATTATTCTTTCTGGTCACATGATGGATATAGAGAGGACGAAAACGGATATTATCACCCAGACGACGAAAGATACGCAGATCAACAAAAGGTCTTTGATTTAGTCGGAAAGGAGGTCCTTGATAATGCCTGGGAAGGCTACCATTGCTGTTTGTTTGCTTATGGCCAAACTGGATCAGGAAAAAGTTATTCCATGGTCGGATATGGCGCAAACAAAGGTATTGTGCCCATATCCATGCAAGAAATTTTCAAACGAATCGGAGAAAACGACAACCCTGATCTCTCTTTCCAAGTGAGTTTCTCCATGCTCGAAATCTACAATGAAAAAATCCAAGATCTTCTTGTCCCAGTCAAAGATAGGCCTCCAGAAGGGCTCAAAGTTAGAGAACATCAAAAATTCGGTGTCTACGTCGAAGGACAAAGCAAGCATCCTGTTGACTCATATACTGCCATCGAAGCCAAAGTCGAAGAAGGTAGCAAAAATAGAACCATCGGAGCCACTCTTATGAATGCTTCCAGCAGTAGAGCTCACACTATTATGACTATTGAGTTCAAAAGAATTGAAATTATCGAAAAAAAGAAAACTGAGAGATTCTCCATTATCAATCTTGTCGATTTAGCTGGGTCTGAAAAAATTGCCAAAACTGGTGCAACTGGTGATAGATTAAAAGAAGGTATTGATTGAATGAAATATTCTGGTCTGAATAATAATTGTCTCTAGGATGTGCAATTAATAAGTCGTTGTCAATGTTGGGTTTGGTTATCTCAAGACTTGCTGATAAATCTATGGGTAAAAAGAATATTATTGTGCCTTATAGAGATTCTGCATTGACAAGAATATTACAAAATGCCCTGGGTGGTAACTCTAAAACTCTCATGATTTGCGCCATTTCCCCTGCTACTGATAATTATGATGAAACTCTGTCAACTCTCAGATATGCCGATCAGGCCAAGAAAATCAAGAATCATGCCACCATCAATGAAAGTCAACAAGACAAAATGATTAGAGAATTAAGGGAAGAAAATGACAAATTAAAAGCTCTCCTCAAAGATTTCAAACTTTCTGAAAACAAAGAAAAGTTCAACATGAGTATAAAATTTTGGGGGTTTAATCACTCATTTGCTTGTTTTTAGTCGATGATGAAACATTAAGAAAATACTTGGAAATGGAAGAACAACTGAAAGCTAACCTTCTTTTGATGGCTGCTAATGAAAAAACATTCGAAGAAAAACTCGCTGAGGCCAAAGCTCTTCAACTGGCTAGAGCCAAAAATCAACAAGAGGAAAAGCAAATTGATAAAACTAAGCCATACCTTATGAATCTCAATGAAGATCCTCTTCTCTCTGGAAAAGTTTTACACAGTCTTGATCGAGGTACTCATCAAATCTACTTTTCTCAAATAACCCTTTCTCAATTAGAGCTTATCAGAATTGGAAAGAAGAATGGGAATCCTGTTCCTGAGGTTGTTTTGGGTGGAATCAGTATTAAGCCCAATCATGCCCAAATCACAAATAAAGAGGGAAAAATCACTATTGCTCCTTGTGATGTAACTTTTTGTTTCCAGAAATATTTTATAACATTTAGGCTGAATGTGGAGAACAGTTATTCGTTAACGGACAAAAAGTTCAACAAGAAACAGAGCTATTCCATAATGATAGAATTATTATTGGAACAAATGCAATCTTCTTATTAAAATACCATGCTAAAGAAGATATTTCTCCAAACACTCAGAAAGTCAAAGACCAGGAACTCGATTGGGAATTTGCACAAGCAGAACTTATCGATACCATTGATAGAGAAAAGAAATCCAAACTTGATCAATTAGAAAGTCTCAGAAAAAAAGAAGGTAACAACACCGTTCATTCCTGGAGGAAAAATTAATTTGAAAATAGTGGAGCAAAAGATTCAATCTATTGAGGATAAATTCCAAAAAGAAAAGAGAATAAATGAAGAAACTATTAAAAAACAAAAAGAAGAATATGAAAGAAAATTAAAAGAACTCGAAGAAAATATGAAACGTGAAACTGAACAACAAAAATTAGAAGCTGAAAAACGTGAAGCTGAAAAAGAATGGAAAGAACAGTTTGCAAAATACGAAGCAGATAGATTATTGAGAGATAGAGAACGTGAAAGAATGCAAAGAGAAGTTCAAGAAGAAGCTGTTAGAAAGAGATTTAAGGAACAAGAAAAGGTCAGACTTGAACAAAAACTTGCCAAGCATTTGTCACAAATTACTGAAGTCAATTTAATTGCAAAGGAACTCCACAGAGCCATCACCTTCTCTGTCAAATTAGTATATAACTACATCAGTGGAGCAGAACTCCAACTTTACAGTCAAGATAAAAATGTCAAAACTAAAATCCTTATCCTTGTCAATAATAGAGAACAAACTACCCAATACTTCTGGTCGCTCTCCAAATTTACAAACAGATTCTTTATGATCAAGGATCTTCTTGATCTTCATTATGAAGGTGGAATCCTTCCTAAAGAAAATACCACTGATGACCCTTTCTGGGATCCTCCTGAGCCTCGTTTGATTGGACAAGGTTACTTGTGCCTCGAATCTCTTGGATATTTACTTGACAACCCTACCACTTTAACTCTTGTTGGCGATAATGGGCCTATCGGAAAACTCAAGGTGAACGTTGTTCCAGTAAATGAGCATGGTGAAGAATTCAATGAAAATACCGATTTAGTTGATGACCCCAATGAACTTTTGTCAAAAAGATTGGATTTTACTGTCGAAATTGAGCATGCTGAGCTCCCTGCAAATTTCTGTCAAGATACTTTCTGTAGATATTACTTGTTAAATGATCAAAATGAGCCTCAGACCTTCAACACTTCCATCGTACAAGGGGTAACACAAAATCCCGAGTTTAATTATATTGGACGTCACACCTATGAATCTGTTGATGATAAAATCCTCAACTACATCCTCAATCATAATGTAAAACTCTCGATTGTGTATTTGAAATAACCTCCCTTTTTAGCTGAAAATCCAACTATATGGTTTTGATATTCCAGAAGAAAAAGGAAGAGGATCTCAAGTAATCTCTCTTCAAAATTCCAGTTGTTAATTTCTCTCAATAGGCCAGAATGGACGGTTCAGCAAAACTAGCCAAGAGTAATAATAGAGTTATTCAAACTGGTAAATTTTTCGCAGAGACTCACATAATTTAATTCATCAATTTTAGAACCTTCAGCTGATATTTCACAAGACACTTCGGCTACTTTACTCCCAGGCGATGCTTTTAATCAGGATCCTGAAAACAAATATAGAAAAACCATTTTTGCCCCTGGAGCTGCTGTTAATACAAAACATCAAGTGAGCACTCCTCAGAACTTTGCTAGAAACCCTAAAATGGACTTCCCAACCTTGGATCCACAGAGAGTCACCAAGAAAAAATCAGATCAAGGAAAAGATAAGAAAGAAAAAACAAAGGGTAAAAAGGAAGATTGCAATATTTTCTAACTCTATTTATATAATATAATTAATCTCTTATCTGATTATGGGTTTTTTATTTTTAACATTCAAATAACTTTATCTCGATATTGCTTTGATGAAAACATGCAATTACAAAATGAATAAAGTAAAATTATTTTCTTCTGAGTGAAGTTGATCTTCCTGTGATTCTTTTTGCTTCTTCGATAGTTTGAGCTATTGAATTGGTGCGTTTGTATTTTCTGGGAGTTGGATTTGAGGAAATTCTTGATACAACAGCCTGTCTTTTTCTCTCTTCGAGCCTTTTCAAAATTTCTTCTCTTTGCATAGAAAATAAAAGATTGTTTTTAACTGCGGATAAGCCTTGTTCTGACACTTCCAGAAGCTCCTTGATTTTTTTAATATTGCTTTCAATGATTTCAATTGCCATAACTGGAGAAGTATTTATCACTACTTTTTGAGGGCTTGGCAAACTTGGTAATCTTTTTGGGCTAGGCTTTTTTGAAACTGATAGTGTTATTATGAGGTGTGAAAATATTTTGAAGATTACTTGGCTTTGTTGGCGAGGCTTTGGTTTGTTTCTGGATCTTTTTAAATGGAGAAGTCTTGGGAGTTTTTGAGTAGACCATATTGTTTCCGAATTGAAAAAATTTTGTAAATTCTCAGAGGAATTCAAAACTTTATATACAATCCGCTCACTCGAAAAATTTATGATCTCAACTCTCATTGGAAGATCTTTGATAGTTTTACTTTCTCCCAATTTTTTAAAGTCTTATTTTTATTAGAATTTTTCTAAATCAATATTAAGACTAAAATACAAAAATTATTTCCTTCGAATTTTTAAAAACCTCTGATTTTTTAAAACATAGGGGAAAGGGATTTTTGGGGTGAGAAGGCGTAAAAATTTTTGAAATTGATTGATGAAGAAAATTTTTTTTTGGACTCACATGAAACTCCAAAAAAAGGCATCCGAATCACAAAAAAAAAAAGAATTCTGAATTTTTCTTTCTCCAAAAAATTGCCTTTGCAACCAGCTTGGAAAATAGAGAAGGAAATTTCTGGACTCTGATGATTTCTGGGAAAATTTTTGGTGATTTTTCTGAAAAGGAATTTTTTATGAAAAAAAAATGCTCTCGATTTTTCTTGTTTCCAAGGAAAATCTTTTTTTTTTCGTCAGGTCTTCTTTCAGGGGTGGAAAAAATCCCCCAAAAAATCTGGGCCATATATGAAGAATTCCGAGAGAAAATAAGATAACGTTAATCGAAAAAAGAGGTCAACCTCTTTTTTTTTGCTCTTCCTCCTTTTGACAGAGAACCTGACTTTGACTTGATTTTTTTCTTTCCAACTTTTTCAATGGATTTCACTTGAATATTCGGGATTAATCCAAAGATGAGAATCTCAACCAAATTTAATTTTTAATAATATCTGAAACAGATTTCATTTCATAAAAGATAAATAAAACCCTCAAGACGACAAAAATAGAAGAATCACTTCATTTTGTACTGAAAATGCAAAATTCTTGCACATTTTTTTTCTTTACTTCTTCTTTTAGAAAATTTACTTCAGGTTTTCATAGACTCCTGGAGGCAGAAAAATATTGACAAATCAGTTCAAGTCCTCCATACTCAGGAAGGATATAGGTTTTTTTGGGATCTACTGATTGATTAAAATATACAATCTCATTAAAATCAGTTATAAATTATGAAATCCATTAACAAAAACCAAAAGATCCTCTCCATCATTGTTTCAATGACATTCTCACTTTTAGGCAAAACTTCTCATCAAAGGTTCAATTAAAAGAACATTCTATTAATTATCCGAGTTTAATCAGTGAAACTCACTCACGTATGCAAAAATTTATTCGAATTAGAGACTGCAAACAAACCTCAATATACCAAGGAGATATTTTATCAATTCAATTGGAGAACAAAGTGTTTGCTTAGTCTCGATACCAGTCAAACACTTTTTCTCATCAGGACATATCTATAGATTTGTGGAATTCTTATTTTGAAAAATATATAACTTAAATCCATAATAACTTTATTTTTAATAAATTGATCGACTCTGCAAACCATGCAGCCTCGAAATGGTAGTAGGAAAAAAGTGGCAGGTAATCTATTCCCATCTCTCTGAACCCGAGATTCTAAACTTCCATATAGGACCTATTTTCAAAATCTCGGTCCCAAAATTTGATTTTAAAAAAGGAGATGATCTTCCATCTCCTGATAATCAGTACTTTTCTCCTTTGTTTCTTAATAACGTCCAAGGAATGCTAAACTCCCAAGAATCATGCCTAAAACCACAAAGGCAAGCTTGCAAAAGTCTCCAAGACAGATTGATACTTCATCACCAAAAAAGAATACTAAAATCTCCTTGCTCACTTCATTGTCTCCACAAAGCAAGGGCGACGGAACTGTTATCAATCTTGGACTTGACTCAACTAAAAGCTTGAGATCTCCTTTACATCCTGAAAGAATCTTATTCAAAACAGTCACTAGAAAACCCCATGAGGAGATTATCGCCTATGATTCAGATGGTGCTAACGAGCAAGAAGAAAGAAAAGCCGCTTCCAATGTTCGCGGTAGTACTTCACTTCAACCAACCAAAGTACTGTCTTTAATAGTTCCTCTATACTTATTTTCCAATAGTTGTTATCAAATTATGATTGTTGGACTGATGATTTGCCACCTGAAGAATGGGTTGCGAGATGTAAAGCCTCTCCCGAAGGCACTCATGCAAAATCACTCGTCTATCATGATTACCAGTAAGAATTATTTTCTAAATTGAAAAACCAATAATGGGCTGCTGGGAATGATGAAAAATTTCGTTAAATATTGAGTGCAAACCGTGATCAATATCTAATCTTCTCGCTGAAAAGCCAGCCCATTCTCTTGATGTTAAAGCTCATTCCTCTAATTTCACATAGATATGTCTGGAGAGACGTGAGAGTTTTGGATTATGACCCAAAGAGAAAGAAGTTTTTGATTCAACTTGGCCAAAACGGCATGATGAAATATGTTGGAAGACTTAGTCTTTTATTCCACGACGAAGACCCTGAAAAATTCAAGCAAAGACTCCAAGAAGCCAGAGAACGTCAAGAAATCGCTGAAGACGAAATGAGATTCTATCATTACGTTGACTCTCAGCCTGACCAGACTGTCAGCACCCTCAATCACGAAGTAATTTACTCTCAAAGTTATTAGTCCTCAATCTCCAATTTAGGCAAAGAGAAAGATATTGAATAAAACATTTAGAAAGAAGCATCCTGAAGATTTACAGACCCAGGAATCTGTTGAAAACCATATCAAGACAGTTGAAGATTTATACAAACTTCATATGAAGAAATTCAACATTGTTATTGATATGATGGATCCTGATAACAAACAAAGATACGATGATATGCGTATAAAAATTAGAGGAAGAGATGAAAATGTCCCTTATTTTGCTCTTTATGAACAACTTGTTTACAACTTCAGAGAGTTCCAAAGAGAAGTTAAGGAAGCTCATGCCTCCTCTAAAAAGAGTATCGTCAACATCTTGAATATGATTGCCAAGAAGAGCGAACAATTCTTGAACTTCGCTGTTTTTGCCACCAACATCCCCTTGAAAGAACTTCCCCTTGAACTCAAAGATTTTGGCAAAATTCAAAAGAATGCCTTCATCAATGGCTGCAAAGTCCTCAAAAGTCAATGGAGAGAATATTTAGTTGGAGAAATTCAAGATTTACTTCGTGGTGATTACAACTGTTACCAAGTATTTCAAAAATTCGTTTGCTTGTTTCTAACCCTTCCCATGGTAGACTGACCCTAAATTGTATTATGATACAGATTTCCAGAGATTACTCAAGAAAATTGATTTTATATTCAATACATATGTAAGAGAGAATGTTGTCCAATTCACCCTTCAAAACTGGTTGGAATTCTTGAGAAAATACATCTATCCTGAAGATGTTGCCAGCGAAAATGCTCTTTGGAGAGTTTCAGAAAAGCCTTTACTTGTGTTGCATATTCACTTTAGAAAAAAGAACACCAAATCCACCAAAGAAAAGGAAAAGAAGAAAAAGAAGGATGAAAAAGCCAAAGAAGCTGCCGAAAAAGAAGCAAATCCTGGTCATATTGAAGAGAAAAATGAAGATGAACAAAGTGATGACGATGAAGAGGATGGAGATGAAAATGAAATGATTTATTTCTCTCCCAGCAAAGATAAAATCCTCAGAGCTGTCTCAAAACCTCTTGAATGGCTTGTTGAATTATCAAACTCCATCCAAAAACTCGAAGCAGAACTCGTGCCCTTGCTCGAAGTCCCCAAAGAAATCTCTTACCCCATCACCATGAAAGAAGACTTTATCATTGCTGCTCAAGGCAAGATCAAGGAGTACCTCGACATTGCTTACCAAGAACCAAACGAAATCCTCACCAAGTTCAAGAGATACCAATTCTTGTATGAAAGAAGCAAGAAGGATGTCCTCAAGGGCTTGTTCGAAAAGCAGAGACCTACTGCTGAAAACCTCAGACACGAATTGACCCAAATTGCTGAAGCCATGAGAGACGCCGGAAATCTCTGCATCAACGAAAAGAATACTCCTTTATTCCAAGTCAGAACTCAGGTTATCAAGGAAAACATCAACAACAGAGCTGAAGAAATCTCCAAAGCCATCCTCGACAAAACTACTGAGCTGTGTATAGAAATGGTGGCTCAAGTTTCCAAGGGATATGAAGATATGCTCAAGGAGCTCAGCATTGAGCCTCAAGATGAAGAGGAACTTGTCGTTCTTAAAAGACACATTGACAATCACGGCAAGAGAATCGCAGAATACGAAAATGAAGTCAAGCAAATCACCTCTTACCTCGATGTCCTTGAAGACAATCAATACAACTACGGTGAAAATGATCAAGGAAACTACTGGAATCTCAAGGTCATGCCTCCCGAAGTCAAAATTGCTGTTATTGAAGCACAAAGAAAATGCACCTCTCAAGAAGCCAAGTTCATGGAAAAACTCGAAAAAGAAAAGGCAGAATTCGAACTCGAATTGCAAGTCTATGCCGAAAAGTTCCGCGAGGTCACTACATTCAACGACTACAAGACCCTCTCCAACAGTTCAAGAGAAGTCAGCAGTCTCAGAGACAGCTTACTCAAAGCTCAGGAGAAGGTCAAGCTCTTCAACCACAAAGAAGAAATCTTTAAACAGCCTCCTACTCAATATGAGCAACTTGCTGATTTGATGAAGCAATTTGAGCCTTACAACAAGATGTGGGATCTTGCGTTCGAATTTGATAACGAATTGCAAGAATGGTGCACCGGCCAATTCATTAAACTCACTTATGGTTCTATTGAAAAGAGAGTTGAGCAAGTGAATAGAGAAACCTTCAACCTCAAAAGAACCTTCCAAGAAACTTCTGAAGACGCTATGAAGGTCATTACTGTCATGGAAGAAAAGATTAGAGAATTCAGAGAACAAATGCCATTGATCGAATTGTTGACCACTGAAGCTATGTTGAGAAAGCCTCAACACTGGGTCGATGTCTTTGAAGCTTGCGAGATGCCCAAAACGGAATTAACTGAACTTTCTCTCCAGAAGCTCGTCGAAGCTGGTTTCTTGAGCCACAGAGAAGAGCTCGAAGCCATTAGTAAAAGAGCTGAAAACCAATGGAACATTGATAAGAAACTCGGAGGTATCACTGACAAAATTAAACAATTACAATTGGAACTTATGCCTCACAAGTCTGGTATCCACTTGATTAAAACTGTCGAAGAAATCCAACAATTCCTCGATGAACAACTCAATCTCGTCCAAATGCTCAAATCCTCCCCACATATCAAAAACATCATGGGAAAAGCCACCAGTATCGAAACTAGACTCATCCTTATTCAAGATACCCTCGAAAACTGGGTCAAGTGCCAGAGAGGTTGGCTCTATCTCGAACCTATTTTTGCTAGTGAGGATATCCAATGGAAGCTGCCCATGGAACAAAAGAAGTTTGAAATTATCAACAAATTCTTTAGAGAACTCATGGAGAATGTCGCCAAAGAACCCCAAGTCTTTGACAACAACGACGTTCTTGATCTCGATAAGGTTAACCAAGAACTCGAAGGTCACAACAGATCACTTGACCAAATCCAAAAAGCCCTCGCTGATTACCTTGAAACCAAGAGAAAAGACTTTGCTAGATTCTATTTCTTGTCAGATGATGAACTGCTTGAAATCCTCGCCCAAACCAAAGACCCCACAGCTGTCCAGCCCCATATGAGCAAATGCTTCGAAGCTATCAATGAAGTCGAATTCAACAAAAACATGGAAGTCGTTGCCATGATCTCAGCTGAAAAAGAAAAGGTCGAATTCGTTAAAAGCGTCAATGTCAATGAAGGTGCCAACAAGGGTAACGTCGAAAAATGGCTTGGAGAAGTCGAAAAGGTTATGCAGAGAACCCTCCATCAAATCACCAGAGACTCTCTCAAGGATACAAACACCCCCAGAACAGCTTGGGTCCTCAAATGGCCTGGCCAAGTCATCCTTGCTGTCAATCAAGTTAGATGGACTGCAGCTGCCGAAAATGCTATTGTTCGCAAAGACGAAACCGATCTGGAAACTTTCGAAAAGAGTCTGAACGATGATCTTAACGGAATTGTCGATCTCGTCAGAGGTGATTTGACAGACTTGGAAAGACTCACTCTCGGAGCCCTGGTCGTTATTGATGTCCATGCTAGAGACGTCATTCATGAAATGGTTCTCAAGAACATTGAAAACGTCAATGATTTCGAATGGCTCAGTCAACTCAGATACTATTGGGAAGATAACACTTTGAAAGTGCGCATGATCAATGCTGAAATTAAATACAACTTCGAATACTTGGGAAATTCCACCAGACTGGTTATTACTCCTCTTACTGATAGATGTTACAGAACCTTGATCGGAGCCTTCTACTTGCAGTACGGTGGAGCACCCGAAGGTCCTGCCGGAACAGGAAAAACAGAGTCAGTCAAGGATCTTGCCAAGGCGATCGCCATTCAGTGCGTAGTCTTCAACTGCTCAGATACCCTCAATTACTTGGCCATGAGGAAGTTCTTCAAGGGATTGGCCTCCTCAGGAGCTTGGTGCTGTTTCGATGAGTTCAATCGTATTGATCTTGAAGTCTTGTCCGTCGTTGCTCAGCAAGTCATGCAAATTCTTGAAGCCATCAAGTTGAAGAAGAAGGTCTTTTGGTTCGATGACGCTGAAATCTCTCTTGTCCCAAGTTGCGCCATCAACATCACCATGAATCCAGGTTACGCTGGTCGTTCTGAACTTCCTGATAACCTCAAGGCATTGTTCAGACCTTGTGCTATGATGGTGCCCGATTATTCCTTGATTTCTGAAATTATCCTCTACTCATTCGGTTTCAAAGACGCCAGAAACTTGGCTCGAAAAATCGTCGCTTCCCTTAAACTCTCAAGTGAACAACTCTCCACACAACAGCATTACGATTTTGGTATGAGAGCTCTTAAAGCTATCCTTACTGCCGCTGGCCAACTCAAGAGAACCATGCAAGAAACTGAAGACATCATTTGCATGAGAGCTCTTTATGATGTCAACATCCCCAAATTCACCATGAACGATATTCCCCTCTTCTTGAGTATCACTAGTGACTTGTTCCCTAGCGTTAGAATGCCAGAACCCGACTACGGAATGCTCGAAGAAGCCTTGATCCATGTCATTGAAAGTAACAATCTCATTCCTGAAAAGGCCTTCCTGAAAAAGTGTATTCAACTCTATGAAACCATTATGGTTAGACACGGTCTGATGCTTGTTGGTGCCGCATTCGCAGGAAAGTCCAAAGTCTTGGATTCCTTGGAAAAGGCTATGAACCACTTGAAGGGCAAAAAGAACTTTACAGGAGCCAAATCTTACAAACTTAATCCTAAATCAATCACCATCACTCAACTCTATGGTAAATTCGATCCTGACTCCAAAGCTTGGTCTGATGGTGTCCTTCCCTTGCTCATGAGAGTCTGTGTCAGAGATTATGAAAATCCTGAAAGAAAATGGATGGTCTTTGATGGACCCGTCGATGCTGTTTGGATTGAAAACATGAACACTGTGCTCGATGATAACAAAAAGCTTTGCTTGACATCTGGAGAAATCGTTAAACTTACTCCTCAAATGACCATGATGTTCGAGGTCGAAGATCTCGTCCACGCTTCACCCGCTACCGTCTCTCGTTGCGGTATGGTTTACCTCGAAACCAAAAACCTGGGTTGGGAAGCCCTCGTCAAAGGCTTTATGGCAAAGGTTCCTGCCGTCTTGGTCAAATCCAAGGACCTCATCTACAACACTCTGCGCTGGTTTATTGATGCTTGTCTTGCCTATGTCAGAAAGTACGGAAAATTCCCCATGCACATCAGTGACATGGCCATGACCAATTCAGTTTTATCCCTTATGGATATTTTCTTGAAGGAATATGACAGAGAAGACGCTAAGCCGCCTTCCAACATTGAAGAAATCGTCAACAATATCGTCTTGTTCTCTTGCATCTGGGCTATTGGTGCTACTTTGGAAGAATCCTCAAGAGCTGGTTTCCACAACTTCATCATGAAACTCCTGGCTTGCAACGACGTCGTCGAAATCTTTGGAATTGAAACCACCAAAATGCCTTTCGAACCAAGAGCCTACAAACTCAAGCTCAATGACCCTGAAAGCATCTTTGACATCATTTATGAAAGAGGACGTGCTGCTTGGATCCCATGGATGAGCACCATTCCTCCCTTTACTATCCCCAAAGATGCCCAATACCATCAACTCATTATCCCAACCAGTGAATCCCTTCGTATTTCATTCTTTATGAACCTCATGGTCAAAAACTCCAAACATATTCTTTTCACTGGCCCCACTGGTACTGGTAAAACCATCTCAATCTTGAACGAATTGAACCAAAACTTCTTGAATGAAGACTATGCCAACCTTGCAACCGTCTTCTCTGGACAAACTCAGGCCAACCAACTCCAGAAAACTATTGAAGCCAAAATGACCACCAGACGTAGAAAGGGTGTCTTTGGTCCTGAAGATAGAAAGAAATATATGGTCGTCTTTATCGATGATCTCAACATGCCCGCAAAGGAAACTTATGGCGCTCAGCCTCCTATCGAGCTTCTCAGACAATGGATGGACTTTGGAGGTTGGTACGATCTCGAAACCAAGGAATGGAAATCTTTCTTGGACATGATTTTTGTCGGAGCCATGGGCCCTCCATCTGCAGGTAGAAACACCATCACCAACAGATATGCCCGCCATTTCATGGTCCAATACGCTGAACCTTTCTCTTCCAACTCTCTCCAGAAAATCTTTGCCAATGTCTTGGAATGGTACTTCTTGTCCTTCCCTAACGGAGTCTCAAGAGGCATCTCCAGCTTGAGAGATACTGTTGTTAATTCCACCATCGAACTCTACAACAAAACCAAGACTTCCAAAGAACTCTTGCCTACTCCCACTAAATCTCACTACATCTACAATCTTCGTGATATCTCCAAAGTCTTCCAAGGTATCTCTAAGGCTACCAGCAGATCATTCACCGAAGACCAAGATTTCATCAAGCTCTGGGCACACGAGTGCTTGAGAGTCTTCCACGACAGACTCATTTCTGAGGATGATCGTAACTACTTCTTGAAACTCCTCAAGGACATCATGAAGACCAACTTCAAAAAGGATTGGGATACTTTGGTCACTGTTGAGCCCTTATTGTTTGCTGCTTTTGTACCCACAATCTACCCTGATGGAGACAAGTCCAAAAAGCCTTATAGTAACGTCTATTGCGAGCTCACTGATCGTGAAGCCATGCAAAAAGCCGCTGATGCTTCTCTTGCCGAATACAACAACTTCTCGCCCAACAAAATGAACCTTGTTCTCTTCACTTTCGCTATTGAGCACATTATCAAGATCGTCAGAATCCTCAACACTCCATACGGTCATGCCTTGCTGGTCGGTGTCGGAGGCTCTGGTCGTAAATCTCTTGCCACCCTCGCAACTTTCATTGCTGGATATGACCTCTTCCAAATTGAAATCAACAAGGGTTATGACCAAAAATCTTGGGCTGAAGATCTCCAAAAGGTCCTCAAAATGTGCGGCCTTGACACTAAACCCACTACCTTCATCTTCACAGACACTCAAATCTGGAAAGAAGGAATTCTTGAAGATATCTCCTCTCTTTTGAATAACGGAGAAATCCCCAACCTTTTCCCTGCTGATGAAAAAGCCAAAATTATCGAAGAAATCTCCAGCGTTATCACTCAAGGAACTGTCAACGAAAAGTGGAACTACTTTGTCTCCAAATGTAGAGAAAACCTCCACCTCATCCTCTGCCTTTCTCCCGTCGGAGAAGCTTTCCGTAGAAGACTCAGAACCTTCCCTTCGCTCGTCAACTGCACTACAATCGATTGGTTCTTGTCTTGGCCAGAGGAGGCTCTGAGAGGTGTCGCAGACTCTCTCCTTAGCGAAACCAAGGTTGAAGACAAAATCAAAAAGGGACTTGTTGACATTTGCGTTGATATGCAACTCAGAGTCACCAACCTTTCCACAAGATTCTACCAAGAGCTCAGAAAATACTACTATGTCACGCCCACAAGTTACCTTGAGCTCCTTGCAACATTCAAGAGACTCTTGACTGCAAGAAACTCTCAAGTGATCTCGTCAATCTCTAGATACGAAATTGGTCTCGAAAAGCTCCTCAGCACTGAAGAAACCGTCACTGGAATGAAAGCAGAACTCACAGAGCTTACTCCTCAACTTGAAATCAAAACTAAGGAAACTGATGCCATGATGAAGGTCATCCAAGAACAAAAGAAGGATGCAGATGTTCAAAGAGAGCTCTGCGCCAAGGAAGAACAAGAGTGTAACATTCAAAAAGAAGAAGCAGAAAAACTCAGAGCAGAATGTCAAGGAGAACTCGACAAGGTGCTTCCCATCTTGAGAAACGCCGAAGCTGCTCTCGATAAGCTCGATAAAAACGAACTCAACACCCTCAAGTCTTATCAAAAGGTCGCTGAGCCAATCACAGTTACCATGAAGGCTCTTTGTATCTGTATGAAGGTTGAGGTTATCAAGAAGAAAGAAGGCCTCGAAATGAAGGAAGATTTCTGGGAAACTGCCAAAAAGAAGCTTCTGATCAATGTCGATAAGCTCGTCAAGGACGTCAAGAGTTATGATGTCAAGAAGATCTCCATGATCGATAATAAAACCATCGAAAGACTCAAGGGTATGCTCAACGACCCCAACTTTGAAGAAGAAACTGTCTTTAGAGCCTCCAGTTCAGCTGGTAACTTGTCACTCTGGATTCGTGCTGTCGTCCAAACTTATGAAGCCTACCTGGTCGTCGATCCTAAACAAAAGGAGCTCAACCAAGCCGAAGAAGCTCTCAGACAAGCTGAAGAAAAGCTTGCCGATAAGAAAGCCAAACTTCAAGAAGTCGAAGACAAAATCGCTGCCCTCAAGCGTAATTACGATGAGAAAAACGCCGAAAAGGAAATGCTTGAAGCCAAGGTTCAAAAATGTAAAATCCAGTTGGATCGTGCCAAGAAATTGATTGATGGACTTGCAGGCGAAAAAATCCAATGGAGAAAGAGAGCCACTGATCTCAGAGAAGAAAGCAAAAATATCATCGGAGACGTCTTGTTATGTTCCGGTATTATCGCTTATATGGGAGCCTTCCCACTCGCCTACAGAGAAGAAGCTGTCAGAGCTTGGACCGAACTCCTCCAAAAGAACCAAATCCTCAAGTCAGAACACTTTAGTCTGCAAGGAATCCTCACTGACGCCGTCACCATCGGTAACTGGACCAACAAATACAAACTTCCTAACGATACCATCTCCATTGATAATGCTATTATCCTCCAAAACTCCACCAGATATCCTCTGATGATTGATCCCCAACTTCAAGCCAACAGATGGATCAGAGAAATGGAAAAGCATAGAAACCTCAAGACTATTCGTCCAAACCAAACCCCCAACGAAATTGCCACTGCCCTTGAAGCCTCCATTCAAATCGGTGTCCCTGTCCTTTTGGAAAATGTTGGCGAAACCATTGATCCCTTGTTCGATTCTGTCCTTTCTCAAAGAAAGGTCAAGCAAGGAGGTTCTTGGAAAATGAAGCTTGGAGACAACTATATCGACCTCTCTCCTGACTTTAAATTCTATGCTACCACCAAGCTTCCTAAACCTCACTATCCTCCTGAAGTCTGCGTCAAAGTCACTCTCCTCAACTTCACCGTCACTCAAGAGGGTCTTGAAGATAATATGCTCAACATTGTTGTCAAAGCAGAAGAACCCGCCATGGAAGAAAGACGTCAAAAGAACATTGTTGAGTTCTTTGAAAACAAAAATAAACAGAAGCAAACCGAAGATAGAATCTTGCAACAACTTTCTGAATCCTCTGGTAATATCCTCGAAAACGAAGCCTTGATTGAGACCTTGAAAAAGTCCAAAGAAGAAGCCGAGGAAATTGAAAAGCAACTTGAAGCTCAGCAAAGAGATCAAGAAAGGTTCGCTGGTATCAGAAGCTTCTATCAATCTGTTGCCAAGAGAGTCAGCGCTCTCTTCTTCGTTGTTGCAGAATTGGCCAACATTGAGCCCATGTATCAGTACTCGCTTGATTGGTACATCAACTTGTACTTCGAAGCCATCAGAAACTCTGCCTTGGGTAAGGAAAAGAGATGCCAAAACATCATTGAAAAATTCACCATCATCCTCTACGAAAACGTTTGCAGATCCCTCCTTGAAAAGGACAAACTCTTGTTCAGTTTCTTGATGTGCATCAAGATCATGCAAAGTGAAGGCAAAATCAATAATGCCGAACTCAGATTCTTGCTTGTCGGAACCAGTCGCACCGAAATGTCCATCCCTAACCCCACCACTGGAAAAGGCAACTGGCTCACCGACAAACAATGGGCTGGCTTCCTTGAAATGACTCAAACCTTCCCAGAAATCTTTAAGGACTTTGACACTGGCTTCGCTACCAATCTTGCTCAATGGGAAGAAGTCTTTAATGCTGTTGAGCCCATGAAAGCTTCATGGCCAAGTGGATGGTTCGAAAGACTCAACATGATCCAAAGACTCATTGTCTTGAGAATCTTGAGACCAGATAAAGTCGTCCCAGGCATTCAAGATCTGATTGTCAATGAAATGGGCCAGCAATTCATTGAAGGTGGCGGAGCTCTTGATCTCGCTGCTGTTTACGAAGATTCTGCTCGTAATAAAAATGACCCCATCATCTTTATTCTCTCGCCAGGAGTTGACCCTATTGCTGAAATCATGAAGCTCGCCGATAAAAAGGGTATGAGAAGCAACGTCATTCCCCTCTCTCTTGGTCAAGGCCAGGACAAGATTGCTGAACACGCCATCAATAGTGGTTTCAAGGAGGGCAAGTGGGTTGTTCTCCAAAATTGCCATCTTGCACCAAGTTGGATGCCTGCTCTCGAAAGAATCATTGAACAAGCTCCTCCTGATTCCAACGAAAACTACAGAATGTGGCTTACTTCCATGCCATCCGATAAATTCCCTGTCTCTGTTCTTCAAAATGGTATCAAGCTCACAAATGAACCTCCTAAGGGTCTCAGAAACAACATCATGAGATCATACAGAGGTCTCGATCCTAAAAAGTTTGATGACTGCCTCAAACCAGCTGAATGGAAAAAACTCTTGTTTGGTCTCAGCTTCTTCCACGCCCACGTCCAAGAAAGAAAGAAGTTTGGTCCTCTCGGATGGAACATTCCTTACGAATTCAGCGCTGCTGATCTCACCATCTCCCAATCCCAACTCAAGATCTTCCTTAACCAATATGAGGAAATTCCTTGGGAAGCTCTCAACTACATGGTCGCCGAAGCCAATTACGGCGGTAGAGTCACTGATCCTATGGATAGAAGAATCATCAAAGTTATCTTGCAAGACTTTTACACTCATGAAATTCTTAAAGATGATTACAAGTTCAGTCCTAGTGGTATTTACTATGCTCCTGCTGAAGGCGGTTTGCAAGACTATCTCGATTATATCAAAGACCTTCCTATCAACGATACCGCAGAAATCTTTGGGCTTCATGAAAACGCAGAAATCTCAAGCGCTATCAATGACACCAACCAACTCCTCTTGACTGCTTTGTCATTGCAACCCAGATCAGCTGGTAGCGGAGGACAAAGTGGGGACCAAATCATGAAGGAAAAATGCGCCAACATCCTCTCCAGACTTCCCAAGCCTTTCGATATTGAAGATGCCATCAAAAGACATCCCGTCATGTACGAAGAGTCAATGAATACTGTGCTCCAACAAGAACTTCTCAGATTCAACAGACTCTTACAGACTGTCACTTCTTCCTTACAACAACTTGGCAAGGCCATTGAAGGTCTTGTCGTCATGTCCAGTGAACTTGAAGAAGTCTACAACAAGATGTTTGATAACCTCGTCCCAGACATGTGGCACAAAGTAAAGTTGTTTTTTAATTAAAATCTAACAATCCCTCTAGGTTGCTTATCCTTCAAGAAAGCCCTTGGCTTCATGGATCAACGATTTGATCGACAGACTTGTCTTCATGCAAAAATGGATCATTGAAGGAGCTCCTCCCAATTTCTGGATATCTGGGTTCTACTTCACTCAATCTTTCCTTACCGGAACCCTCCAAAACTACGCTAGAAAGGTTTTCTTTCATCTTGTTGGGCTTTTCATCTCTAACCTTTAAACAGACTGGAATTGCCATTGATACTTTGGGTTATGACTTTTATGTCATCAAGAAGGAAAGTGATCCCAAGTGTGACATCACAAAGGCTCCAGCAGATGGATGTTACGTTTATGGGCTTTTCTTGGATGGTTGCAGGTGGGATGATGAGGAAATGGCTTTGGCCGAACCTCTTCCCAAGATCTTAAACTACAGCATGTCCTACATTTGGTTGATCCCCACTGTTCAAGATCAAATCGATAAAACCAAACACGTAAGGGATCCTCTTTATTCAAAAACTAAATCTTTTATCTTAGGAATACATCTGCCCGGTTTACAAAACTTCGAGAAGAGCAGGAACTTTGTCAACTACAGGACACAGTACAAACTTCGTCTTGAACATGAATCTCCCCATGTCCAAGAAGCATACTCAAAACCACTGGATTAAAAGAGGTGTTGCTCTTCTAACCCAATTGGATGATTAGAGTTTTTTATTTTCAGACAACTCTATTTTTTGTTGCCTTACTTTGTTTGTACTGAATCAAACTGAAATGAATCTCAATATTTATGTCACTTGCATTGAAAACAGTATCATTCATATACATATCAATATATAACTATTAAAATGATTTAATAAAAGTATTTTCACCATTGAAAAAACTCTCTTGAGAATATCATTGAAAACCAAAAAAAATTAAAGGATAAATTTTTTCACCTTGACAAGAATGGATTTTGAGACTTTGAGGATAGTTTTCTTCATTTTCTTAACAAAAAGAGGAACAATTGATGAATTTCTCAAAGAGAAAAAATATGTTTGAAAAATCTTTTTTTCTTGATTCCAAGATTTCCAAAAAATTGGAAAAAATTTTGAATTCTTCAAATTTGTTCTCTAGATTCTTTTTCAAGAGAAATTGGAAAATTTTTTCCAAAATCAGAGGTTTTCACTTTAAAAGCTTTTTTCAAGTTTTTTTTTAACTGAAAAATTCCAAGCTCTTAGGTTCTTTCGTGTAATCTTTGGTTTGAGAGACAAAAATTTTTTTTCTCTGCTCTGCTCGGATCCAAAGAAATTTTAGTCAGAATACTTGAGTCAAAAAATTCAAGTTTCAACTGAGAAGGAATGGAAGGATTTCTTTAACTTTTTTTTTTAATAAAAGAGTTCGTCTAAAATTCCAGTGTTCAATGGGAAAAATTGAAGAATATGAAATTCAAACCAAATTTTTTGAACATTTTGGGAGAAATTCTTAGTTTATATCGGGAAGAAAATAAATGAAAAAAATATTTTGTAGTATTTTCATCATTTTTTTCTGTGAGACATCATAAAATTTTACTTGAAGAGAATGAACCGATACTCAGTGAGCATTTCTCTCCTAAGAGGGATTTTTTGTAATTTTTTTGTTTTTACTCTTCACTTTTTTGAACAAATTAAATTTTCAAGCTTAAGTTTTTCAGTGATCATTTGTTTATCAAAAATGAAAAACTCTTCAAGTGTGGAGGATTTTTCTGTTTGTTCGATCCGCAATATTCATCTTACTTCAAGAAAATCGTAAAAATTTTTAGTTTCAAAATTTTTTCCATGTTTGATAAACTGAAATTAAAAAAAAAGTTTTTTGAAGTAGAAGAAAGTTTCTTCTCAATAATAATCGGTCAAAAAAATAAATCGCATTTTTTTCATCGAAAAAACAGAGAATAAAAAGGTTTTTCTTGGTTTCTCATAACCAAAGTTTTTAGAGAATTGTTTTCTTACTGTTGATCTTAAAAAAAGAACTCCAAGTATTTATTCATTTTTTTGAGAGACTTTTCCCAGGTATTTTTGCAAAGTCTGTGAAAAAATTCATCTGAAATTACTCCAGTCCTTTCTCAAAAAAAAACATCTTTATTCACTTTTTGAGACATTTCTTTGGTTAAATTTCTTCTTGAAAAAAAGAACATTGATTTCAAGAAAAAACTTTTTCTGAAAATTTTTCTAAAATCTGTTGTGAAGTTTTTTTATAGTTTTTTTCCCTTTTGTCTCATCCAGGTTCCTCAATATTTCTCCAAAATTTCAGACATTGTCGGATGTCTTTTTTAAAAAATCCGGCATTCTCCTCAAAAAGTCCGACAAACTTATTTGATGATAGTTTCTGAAATCTCAGCGTTTTTTCTTCCAAATCAGCGAGTCTCAAAGATTGAGCGGTAAAAGTCAGCAATCCGAATTGAAAAATTATTTTGTGAAAAAATCTCTTGAATGATGGAGAGAGTTGGAGAAAACAATTTTCTCGCAAATTTCCTCCAAAAAAATTTGAAGCGAAATTCTTCCAAAATATTTTTCGAACAAAAAAATTCTCTTTTTGATTTCTTCCTCAAGAAAAGGGGAAGATCAGACGAACCTATCAGATGAGTTTGTCAAAAAATCAGACAAAGTCCGGCAAAATAGGTACTTTGGGAAGCCCTGGTCTAATTCAATCTTTCAAAAATGCACAGCCAGGTATTTTCAAGGGGGTCCAAACTCTCTGCTCGGGATAGTTTTTTCAAGTACAATGTCTCGGCGTCAATTCGGATGGGGGCAAGGGCCAGCGAAAAATATAGCGAAAAAAATTTTGATCATAGCGAAGCCATAGCGACAATTTTTGACCCCAAATCTGACCCCAAAAAACTCCCCCGGTATCAATCCTTGGATGATAATTTGAATATATTCAGATAAGTTGGGGCTAGTTTCTCACAAAATCGGTCAACCAAGCAAATTTAAACTAAGAGAAAAATTTTCCATTTGCAAGACTAAGTCAATAAATAAGGCACAGAAAAACATTGAAAGGCCAACTCGAATTTATTGGTTCGCTTCGGATGAGGGTTTACATCTCGAATGATATTTTTTTCTGGAAATCAATTGGATTTTTTGTTTAAATTATTACAACAGATAATAAAATTTCTACTATTTTATTTATTCATATCTGAGAGATTTTGAGCTTCTCCAAAAGTTTGAGAATTTACTAACAGGAGGAGT
>Ga0182738_1000520_pt1 | contig 53666 bp, 38 predicted proteins | sample eDN5th30CBELigMG_FD_128876 | JGI IMG/M metagenome (GOLD analysis project Ga0182738, IMG submission 128876) | Enriched Miracle-Growth compost microbial communities from Emeryville, California, USA - eDNA 5th pass 30_C BE-Lig MG (version 2)... ... | reverse complement strand
TGACCAACGCGGCACATCGCCCGGGATAAAAATGCCATGATCCTCGGGCAAGCGAATCACATAATCACCGCAATTTAAATCGGCCTGCCCCTTCAATACAAAACTCAGCATCGGCGCATGCGTCTCCAACAGAAAATCGTTGGGCCAAAGGGCGCTCACATTGCTGAAGGTATATGTACGCACTCCCTTGCGCGGGCCTTTTTTCTTTTTGGGAATCAGCGCCATGCCGGAACGCCGCGGCATCTGTTGCAGCTGGGGCTTCGCGACAATAAATCGCTCTACACCGTCTCGAAGCACCAGCGGCAGTACTTGATTTTCCAGGATTTGCAGAATGGAATTCGACATAAAAGTGCATAAAAGTACTTTTGGCGAACTATTCGCCCTGACCTATTTTTTCAACCCTTTTTCGGCATCCTCAGATGCTGGTTTAATCGTATCAACGCCCTTCCCGGCTTCACGACCTTCCTTCCAATGTCGCGCAACCCATTTTTGGCCTCCTGTATTCCCGATGGATCGATTTTTAATTTAATGTCCATGATGATTTTATATTAAAATGTAATTTAAGGAGATTGATTTCATGCAAAAAAGAAAAGCGGACACTTGGGGACTAACAATGAAGTACATGACTTATGTAGTTAGTGCTATGGCAGCATTGTATATTACAGCTGCTTGCTTTTGTATAGCTACATTCTTTCTTCCCAAAGACCCCAGAGATTTAAATTTTTTGAATGGATATTCAGCATTATTTATCCCCTTAATTATTGGCATTATTGCCGGCATTAAACTTCAACGATATTTACTCAGTCGCTTAAAATATAAAAAATAATTTATTCTTCTTATACCGCCGAATTTCCAGCCCTGCTGCCCCGAAAACATTGCACCAAGTAAACTCGTCCCAGCCTGATGGCATATGCTACTCATTCACATAATGCTTCACTTCTAATGACCGCAAAAGGCCATGATAAAACGGGATGGTGCCGTCCTTATCGCGGTCGCCATAACCGCCGAAAACGCTGCCTTGTAAATAAATGCCGATGCCTTTGAGCGGGAACGATTGGGTTTTGCCGTTGGCATTTAAGGTGAGTTTCGATTCATTGTATGTCAAAAGTACTTTTTGCCATTTGCCGGCGGTGAGCGGAATATCGGTATTAAAATCGACATACGACCAACCCGGCAACGTGGGATCGCCGGGCGTGCGGCGGTAAAAGCGGATATAGAATTTACCATCTTTGACGCCCAGGATAAAAGTACTTTTGGTGACCCATTGATTGGCGAATAAGACCTGATCCGGTTTGATTTCCGCAGGTTTCACATCGAACGACAGCGTGAATCCGGCGCGTTGGGGAATGACGACATTGGGCAACGCCAGAAAATTGCCGTGCTCGCCGTCAAAGGACAGCGCCCATTTGCCGTCTTCCGTTTGCACCCATTGCGGCGCGGGTTTGTCGGCGCCTTTGAAAATATCGGCGGAATAGGAACGAAACGGCTGTCCCATGCTGTTGGAACCCAGCGCGAAAAAATCAATTGCCGTCACGATGTAACTTCCGGCGTGACCATAGAATCCGCGCGCCGTATCGGTGTGCAGGATATTGCCCCAGCGCGGCGTGAAATCGTAGTTGATATCCGGCACGCGGTTTTTGGCGACTTGCAATTTGATGCCTTTTTTCGCGGTATCGGAATAGACATAAACTGGCACGGTTTGCGCGGATGGCTGGCGGTTGGCCGCGAAAGGTTTGCTCCACCAGATTTTGCCGTCTTCCGTCACCAGCCGCAGCGCCAGCACGCTGTTGGGATTATCCACCATCAGCGGCTGCGAGAAAAGTACTTTTCCCGTATCCAGCGGCAAGGTATTATGCTGCGGGCGATATTGCGTCTGCACACCGAACATCAGGCCGTCATCGAACACTTTGGAAATCACGCCATATTCACCCAGGTCTTTCAGCGGCAACGTCCAGGAAAATTTCTTTCCCTTGTTTTTGCCGTTCGCTTCTTCGCCGCTTATAGTGATTATCGCCGCATTAATATCTTCCTTTTTGATCGAGATTAATCGGTCGCGCGTATACCAATCAGCGTAGCCATGATATTTATTGCCATTCCAGCTATTCGCTTTGTCCGTGAAGGCTTTGGATGCCGTTGCTTTATCGACTGGAATGATGCCACTGGGCTTTGCATTCGTTTCCACCGGCTGCGAGAAGGTCAGCGCCGATGGCGCGTTTTGCAGATCGACCGAGTAGCTGATATTGATGCGGCTGGGCTGATTGATATAACCCCACGACAGATCGATCATGCGCCGGTTCGCATCGTTGCGCAGGTATTCATTTTTGGGATCGTAGGCAAAAATGACATGGCTGTTTTGCATCACTTCCACGGCGGCCAGTTTTCCCGGCGAGTTGATATCAGCGGAAATGCCGGCGCGATGGATTCCCGGCTCCAGCGGTTTTGGATCGATGGTGAAAAGTACTTTTGCATCCCGCGGACGCAACACATTGCGCAGCGGCGTGCAAAAATAGGTTTGATCCCACGCCGTGGTGGCGCGCAAAACCGTGAACGGCAGACCGGAGGAAAACACCTGTTTTTTGCCGTTGTAATTGATGGTCAATCGCGGCTGCAATGCCTGGCAATCTTTGTAATTTTCGCTGGGCAAATAGAATGTTTTGTCTTTCAATTCGGCGGTATTATACGCAACAGGATCGGCATGAAAAACAGCTTTGCCGTTTTGATCCAGCAGATCGAGCTGCACCGTATAAGGCTTTCCACGCGCGGTATCCGGCACGTTTAGCAATTCAATATCCAACACATGCCCCAGCATAATTTGCCGCCGCTGGCTGATGATGAGATTGGGAATACTCACGTCATCGCCCGCGTCCGACGTGGGCGCGATGCCTTTGAAACGATCGGTATAATACTTGATAATGCGCTGCGAGGACATCGGCTTTGCCACTGTCGGCTGAAAATGCGTGTCCTCGTTTTCCTCATCCCATTCGGTACCGATCAAAATATCGGGATGAAATTCCGCCGCCAGATTTAACCCGGCGCGCAGAGTTTTAGTGCCGTCGCGCGAGCGGTTTTGCGCGCCGTGATAACTGGTGTAGCCGGTGCACATTTGCTGCGCCAATAATTTTTTGCCGTTGTATTGCGGCTCGGCCAGAACGCTTTTGAACAGCGGATACAAGACGTTGGCCTCGTAAGAAGTATCGTAGGTGAAATCCGGATTATTCGGCATCTGGCCGATATACAAGCCGTCGCAGAGATTCAAATATCCGCGCAAATAATCCTGCATCCGCCGCAACAACGAAGCCGGCATGGCGCCATGCAACCGATACATATCCGCCAGTTCTCCCGCCGTGACGCGTTTTCCGCTGGCATCATGAAACGAGGAAAACCAGATCATCGGCAGGATCAACACCTTGCCGCCGCTGCGTTCGCGAAGCTGCTTGATATAGGGCGCCAGTTGCTCCGGCGTTTTGCTGTCCAACTGGTAACTGCTGATGACGTTTTTGCCATTGACGCGGAAGGAATAAGGACTATTGACAATTTGCTGCAATGTTTCTGGCGCAATTTGGATATAACTGGGGCTGGGAGAAACATCGTACATGATGTGGAATTGATCGGGATTCAGTTTCATTGCCGCAGCGGTGTCATATAGCGGTTTGAGATATCGGTCATACTGATCCGGCCAGGCAAACGTCATAAATCCGTCCAGGCCATATTGCTTGTACAATTCAAAGGTTTTTCGATAGCTGGCCTCTTTGATGTCGGACGTTCCGCTTTCCCACAAGCGGCGGCTGGCAAAGAGCGGGCGATCGAACCAGGTATAAAAATCCTGGTAGAGACGTCCCGAATATTTGGTCTGGCTGCGCACGAAAACATAGGTGCGCGGCAAGACACTTTTCCGCGCCGCCGCCTGCTGTTTCATCTGCGCCAAAAGTACTTTTCCCGCGGCGATATCGGCGGGAGAATTGGGTTGATCGGCACGGCCAATACTGGCGACGAAAAAGAGAATTGCAAATAAGGAGATTACTGTTTGTTCGATTTTCATGATGAACGCTATTGCGCATTATATCCAAAAAGTACTTTTATAAGCCCGCCGGATTCCAGGGAGAAACCTCACCGCTGTGAAACTGCCGCGCGGCACTGACCACCTGACTGCTCTTGAGCCATTTCACATGGCCATCCGCAAAGGCACCTGGCCTGCTTTACGCGGCACATCCGCCAACGCGAAAACGCCCTGCCCTGCTGTGGCATGCAGCCAGTAATCCCCAAAACGCATATCAGCATCGCCTTCGAGGATAAAAGTCAAAAGCGGGCACGACGTTTCCACCAAGTTATCCTTTGGCCATTTGGCGGTGGTCATGCCAAAAGTAAATGAACGGACGCCCTGGCGCGGCCCCAATAAGGGTTGTGGTGTGAAGCGAAAAGGGGTTCGTTGCGGCATTTCAGCCAGCGCGGCGCGCGCTACCATCAGCTGCGACAGACCGAATTGATCTATCTGCGGAACGATCTGCTCTTGCAGAATGTCGAGAACCGATTCCGGCATGAGGGAATATCGCCAAAAGTACTTTTTGCCACACAAAATTTCATTACTACGCGTTCAGTGTGTGGTATAATAAATATAACCCTGCGGCGCTCGTGATGCTCTTGAAGTCTCGAACCGACACCTATTTTGTCAGGGAGCCCAACTTTTTAAGCTGGACGATTCAATCGATACCTTAACCGGTTATTTCGCTTTGCGAATAACGACGGAATCACGAAAGCCGAAAGCGGCACCCACCTGCTATTGCGGGTTCAATGACACATCGGCACACGGCGCGGTGGGGCTTTTTTGTGAGTGCTGAGCGTTGGATGCTGGATACCAAATGCTGGATTCTGGATAAAAGTACTTTGGAGCACGCAAGTTTTATCTTCTGGCTTCTGACTTCTATCTCCTAACTTCTCCTTTCTACAGTAAACTTTCTCCATCGTGTCTCTCTTCGATGATACCGAACTGGGTTTAGATTTGTCCTCCGCCACGGATGCACCGCTGGCGGCGCGGATGCGGCCGCGCACTTTGGATGAATTTGCCGGACAAAAACATCTCACCGGCAGCTCGGCGCCGCTGCGCGCTATGCTGGAGGCCGACCGTTTGCCGTCATCCATTTTCTATGGCCCACCGGGCAGCGGCAAAACCACCCTGGCCAAACTTTGCGCCGGGTTGTGCAAGGCGCACTTTGAAGATTTCTCCGCCGTGACAGGTGGTGTGGCGCAGGTGCGCGAGATTATCGCGCGGGCCAAAAAGCGCCAACAGCTCAGTCAACGCACGCTGCTTTTCGTGGATGAAATTCACCGTTTTAACCGCGCGCAACAGGACGCCTTTTTGCCGCACGTGGAAGATGGCACGGTGATTTTGATCGGCGCCACCACTGAAAACCCGCTGGCTTCGCTGAACACGCCGCTGCTCTCGCGCTGCCAGATGTTTCGCTTTAACGAACTGGGCGAAAATGATTTGATGCAGGTGTTGCATCAAGCGCTGGCGAAAGACCGCGGTCTTGCCGGTTTGGGATTAGAGGTGGATGAACGCGCTTTACATCACATCGCGCGGTGCGCAGTGGGCGATGCACGGGCGGCGCTCAATGCGTTGGAAGTGGCGGCGGATTTGGCGGGGCCTGAAAAAGTACTTTCATTGCAACTGGCGGAGAAGGCGGTAAAACGGCGCGCCCTGGAATATGACAAAAGCGGCGACAATCATTATGATATGATATCCGCATATATCAAATCGTTGCGCGGCGGCGATCCCGATGCGGCCTTATACTGGATGGCACGGATGCTCGAAAGCGGCGAAGATCCGCGTTTCGTTGCGCGGCGGCTGGTGATTCAATCATCCGAAGACGTCGGCAATGCCGATCCCAGAGCATTGCAAATCGCGGTGGCGGCATATACGGCGGTGGAGAAAATCGGGCTGCCCGAAGCGGCGATTCCGCTGGCTCAGGCGACGATTTATGTGGCGTGCTCGCCCAAGAGCAATGCCGCGTATATGGCGTTGCAGCGGGCGCAGCAGGCAGTCCACGATCAGCCACCCGCCAAAGTGCCGGCGCATTTGCGCAGCACGGCCCTGCGCGGCTCGCGTGAGGCCTATGGCAACGGCGCAGGATATCGTTATCCGCATGATTTTCCGGGGCATTTTGTGGCACAACAATATTTGCCGCCGGGATTTCAGAAAGAGCCTTTCTTTCAGCCGGATGGCATGGGATACGAAAAAAACTTGGAACAACGTTTGCGGCAATGGCAAACGCAATCTGGCAGGCAATTGGAGAAAACCATGGAACTGAATTTACGGACTTATGTCACTTCAGATAACAAAGCGAACGTTCTTGAAGTGCGGGGCGAAGTAGATCTGCACAATGCCGCACAATTACGCAGTCAATTGCATGACCTGTGTAATGTCACCAAACCACAGGTCATCGTGGATTTGAGCCAGGTTAGCTTCATCGATTCCACCGGCATCGGCGTGCTGGTGGGGGCCTTGAAGCGCGCTCGCGAAGCCTCCGGCGACATGATCATCGTCGGCGCCAAAGATCGCGTGCACCGTATTTTCGAAATCACCGGCCTGCTGGGCGCTCTGCCACTGGCCGCCAATATCGAAGAAGCGGTGAATTATTTCGAGTAGTGAGTGGATGAGGTTCGAGGTCCCGGGTTTACGCCTGAAGCAAAAGTACTTTTAGACCTGAAATCTCAACGACTCAGCACTTTCTTACGGAGCAAAGATGACTCAACAGGATTACACCTATCCATCGACAATCTCCACGCCGGGACAGCCTCTGGAGCTTACCATTCCCGCCGAAGCGGAATGGGTGGGCGTAGTGCGTCTTGCCACTGCTGGCGTGGCGCATCGATTGGGATTTACCTACGAAGAGATTGAGGACATCAAACTGGCGGTGGCCGAGGCCTGCAATAACGCCATCCTCCATGCCGTTTCCGAAGCCTCGGAGAAATTGGTGCAGGTGCAATGGCTACCCAGTGCCACTCATCTGGAAATCGTTGTCATCGATGCCGGTTCGCTGCAACCGCATCAGCTGCCTCTCCACAAACCGCATACGGAGGCATCCTCTCTGGATCTTCCCGAAGGCGGTATGGGATTGCTCCTGATCGAAGCCCTGATGGATGAGGTGGAACAGAGTGTCAATGCCCGGGGCAACACCATGTTGCGCATGATTAAGCGGCTCGCGCTGGATACACCGGCGCACAGCGGTTCCGCAGCCTAAATGCCATGACTCCTCCCTTCATTCCTCCCACTTCTCCGCCGCCGCCCGAGGAATCTACCGATTGCGCGGCACAGCAGGAATTTGACCAGCTGTTCGCGCGCTGGCGCGAGAGCGGCGATCCCAAATTGCGGGAACAGTTGATCTTCATGCATATCAATCTGGTCCGTTTTCTGGCGCGCCGCTTTGCGGAGCGCGGCGAGGCGCTGGAGGATTTGCAACAACAAGGCATGATCGGGCTAATTCGCGCTCTCGATAATTATGACCCTACCCGCGAAGTGCGCTTTGTAACTTTCGCCACGCCCACCATCATCGGCGAAATCCGCCATTATTTCCGCGATAAATCCTACAGCGTGCGAGTGCCGCGGCAGGTGCAGGAAACCGGCCAAAGCATCGCCGCCAAAATCGAAATGCTCAGCCATCAACTGGGGCGTTCCCCCAGCTATCGCGAAATTGCCACCGCCATGGGGATGCGCGTGGAAGATGTCATTCAATGCGTGGAAGCAGTGCGCTCACGCGATACCGTATCACTGGACGAACCGCGTTCCGAAGAAGGCCACGGCGGGCTGGTCGATCAGATGCCGGAAGAATCTTCCTTCCTGCACCTGGATGATCTGGCCGCGCTGCAAATTGCGCTGGACCGCCTCCCCAAGCGTGAACGGAGGGCGCTGGAATACGTCTATTTCGATGGATACAGCCAGGCCGAAGCGGCGCGCGCCATGCATGTTTCACAGATGCACATTTCGCGTTTGTTACGAAAAGGACTGGCATTGCTGCGCCGCCATCTGGACGAAAAACCCTTCCAGGACGAAAAATCCAATTAGCTGCTTTGAGAAAAACGTTGAAGAACAGCGCGGAATGCATTATCCTTTACTTGCTTTCTGACGTTTGATGCCGGTGTGGCGGAATGGCAGACGCAGTGGACTTAAAATCCACCGCCCGCAAGGGCGTGCCGGTTCGAGTCCGGCCACCGGTAGTTAATGTGCACCTGTTGTATTCATCGATAAATGCCCGGAATTGCCGCCGGGCATTTATGCATATTTCTGGCAATGCGGCAAAAGTACTTTGGGAGTTATGCAGATTCCTTGCTCAATCTGACCCGAAAACTCGTTCTGGCATCCGCCTCGCCACGCCGCGCCGCGCTGCTGCAAACCCTGGGCATTCCCTTTGTGCAGGCACCATTGACCGATGCCGAGCCGCTTCCCCAGCCCGCCGATCAGGCACATCCCGCTACCTTTGTCGAACGTCTGGCACGCCACAAAGCCGAACATTGCCCGGTTCCCGAAACTCTGCCACGGCCGCTGGCGGTGCTGGCGGCGGACACCATCGTGTGGCATGACGGCAAAATTCTCAACAAACCGCGCGATGCCGCCGAAGCGGTGCAAATGTTGCGCACCCTGCGCGGCAATTGTCATCAGGTTTTCACCGGGATTTGCCTCAAAGTACTTTCAGCGGACAGCTCGTCCGCGCCGCTTCTCGTCGAACATGAAATAACCCACGTATACTTTGCCCCGGTGAGCGATAGCTGGGTGGATTTATATGTGGCCGGCGGCGAACCGCTGGATAAAGCCGGCGCCTATGCCGCCCAGGGACGCGGCGCCGCATTAGTGCAACGCATCGAAGGAGATTACTGGAATGTGGTGGGGCTGCCGCTGGCTCGTCTGGCGCGAATGCTGGAAACTATAGAAGCTCCACTCGAAACCTGGTGGGAAAAGGACAGTGCTGAGTAAAAAGTGCGGAGTGGGACACTCGGTAAAAAAGTACTTTTATGCAAAAGTACTTTTCATTAACATTGTAAACTCAGCACCTTAAACTCAGCACTCTTGATTATGCTTAGAAAGTTGTTTGGCCGTTTTTCGCAAGACATGGGAATAGATCTGGGCACCGCCAACACCCTGGTGCACGTCGCTGGACGCGGCGTGGTGCTGCGTGAGCCGTCGGTGGTGGCCATTGACCGGGAAAATAATACGGTGCGCGCGGTGGGCGATGAAGCCAAACAAATGGTGGGACGCACTCCCGGGCACATCGTGGCGATCCGCCCGCTCAAGGACGGTGTCATCGCAGATTTCGAAATCACCCAGAAAATGCTGGAACATTTCATCCACCGCGTGCATCGCGGACGGCGTTTCGCCTTCCCGCGTGTGATGGTGGGCATTCCTTCCGGCATCACCGAAGTGGAAAAACGCGCTGTCATCGAGGCCGCCATGACGGCCGGCGCCCGCGAGGCGCGCACCATTGAAGAACCCATGGCCGCTGCCATCGGCGCTGGTTTGCCGGTGTGCGAACCCACCGGATCAATGATGGTGGACATCGGCGGCGGCACCACGGAAGTGGCGGTGGTTTCGCTGGGCGGCATTGTCACCTGCCGCAGTTTGCGCATTGCCGGCGATGAAATCGACGAGTCTATTCTGGCCTATGTGCGCCGCACTTATAATTTGCTGATTGGCGAACGCACCGCGGAATTTATCAAATTTGAGATCGGTTCCGCCTATGCCTTGCCCGAGGAAATTTCCTGCGAGATCAAAGGCCGCGATTTGGTCAGCGGATTGCCGCGCATCGTGCGCATTAATTCAGGCGAAATTCGCGATGCCATCCGCGAGCCGGTGATGGAGATTGTGGAAACCGTCCGCACCACGTTGGAACAATCACCGCCCGAACTCTCCGCCGATGTGATGGAACGCGGCATTGTGCTGGCCGGTGGCGGCGCGTTGCTGCGCGGGCTCGATCAGTTGCTGGCCCATGAAACCTGCATTCCCGTCCATATCGCCGAAGATCCGCTCACCTGCGTGGCGCTGGGCACTGGCGAAACCGTGGAATCGTGGGACACCTGGACGCAGTCCAACCAGGCCATTTACGGCTTAAACCAATAACCTCACCTTTGTTTGATTGATATGCGCCGCGCTTTTCTATTGATCGCTGTCCTGACCGTGTTATGCGGATTGCTGGTGGGCTGGCAGCGTGGCGCCGCCAAACGCGGGCAGTTGTCGCCGCCCGAACGCATCGGATTCAATGTGTTGCGCGCCGTGCAACAGCCCTTGCTGGCCACCGGGCGCTGGCTCGGCGATGTGGGGCGCGTCATTATCGGGCGCGGCAGCATTTTGCAGCAAAATGAGGATTTGCGCAACCGCGTGCATTACCTCAAAAACGAGAACACGCGTTTGCGGCGCTATTCCCGCGAAAATGCCGAATTGCGCAAGCTATTGCAACTCCCCCAACCCGCCGCCGGCAAAGCCGTGGCAGCCGATGTCATCAACTTTGATGCCACCAACTTATCGCGCCAGCTTGGCATTGGCGTCGGCAGCTCCAACAATGTGGGTCGCAAAGACGTGGTGTATGCCGCGGCCGGAGTGGTGGGCCAGGTCACACGCGTAGCGCCGCATTATGCCACCGTTATTTTGCTGACCGACCGGCAGTCGGGTGTGGGCGCCATCACCGTACGCGGCGGCGCGCGCGGCGTTTTAACGGGAACCGGCGACAGCCTTTGCAAGATGGAATACTTCGATTTTCATTCTGACGTGCGCCGCGGCGATGTCGTGATTACATCCGGCGATTCCGAAATTTTCCCTCACGGCATGGTGCTGGGAACCATCGTCAATGTGGAAAAAGATAAAACCTATTCCCGCCTCACCGCCTGGGTGGAACCCGCCGTCGCGTTCGACACCCTCAATGCCGTCTTAGTGCGCACCGGCGCTAATAAATAAAGGGAAAAGTACTTTTATCCTCCATCCGTCAATGCCCAAAAAGTACTTTGATCGCCCACTCTCACATCTATGCCGTGACGCGAGGCATTCCAGCTGACCGTTCCGCCCACGCCAGCCGCCACATCCCCGATCGGCGCATAGAGGCTGCCCTGATAAATCTGCGCTGGCACGCTCAGGGTGCGATTATCACCGTTTAGTTTTGCCGAACGGGAATCGGTGTTAAGCCGGATGGACTTGCCATCACGTTTGAGTGTCGTTTTCTTCCCACTTACGTTGATTTTGGCATTCGCCCATTCCGCGAAAGGACGCACCGCCACCAGCACCACCTTGTAATTGCCATTTGGCACGGCAATGACCATTGGCACATCACTCTCAAAATTGCTGCTCGACGAAGCAGGCACATAAGGGTCTTTGGCAAAATCGCTACTCACGCCCTGGAACGCGGGCAGATCGCGCGCGCTCAGGCTGGGGCCGCCAGCTTTGCGGGAGACGCTTTCGAGATTATCATCACTGATTTGCTTGGCGACAGCCTTTTCCCGCGCCTTAGGATCGGGATGGCTGGATAGATATTTATCCAATCCACCACCGCCGCCGGTGTCCAGCTTCTTTAGCATGGTGATGGCTGCCTGCGGATCGAAGCCCAATTCGCTCATCCATGCCACGCCCTGATGATCTGCATCGCTTTCCTGATCGCGCGAATAACCCTGATTCCACACCGTGAAAGCGACATTGGAGAACACGTTAAAAATGCTGTTGTCATTATAGCCGAAGATCGCTCCCAGAATGCCCACGCCGAGCGACACTTTTTGCTGCTTTTCCACCGCTTTGACAATATGCTTATGATCGATATGTGCCGTTTCGTGCCCCAGCACATAGGCCAGTTCAGCATCATTGGAGACCGTTTCCATCAGCTTCTTGGTAACGAAAATCGGCCCGCCCGGCGCCGCAAAGGCATTCAACACTTTCTCGTTATTAAGCACTTCATAGGAATAGGGAATGTTTTTGCGCGATGACAAATTGGCAAAACGCATCCCAATAACGCGAACGCGGCGCGACATCGCATTATTGGCCGGCAACGGTTTGCCATATTCCTTGTAGGCCTGTTGCCGCACTTGTTGTCCGGCTTCAATTTCTTCCTGCTCCGAAACGCTCAACATGCCAGCCCGCGCCGGCGCAACCGCCGCGATCAGCATCGCGGATACCAGTCCACACACCAGAAGTGGCCAAATAGTTCGTGTCCTCAGTCGTTCCATATCGATTTCTCCTTTCTTAAGTAAGAATAGCACAAATAAAGATATTACTTTTATGAGCAAAAGTACTTTTTATTCCTATTCTCATCTGCTGCCTCTAAAAAGTACTTTTTCTGCCTCTTATTTATATATATACGAAACTTCGCCGCAAACGTTCACGGAAGCTGCAATATACCCTTGCAAAACGCACGCCATTTCACCTATCAATTTAAATTCCATGTAACAGGTGGGAATTGTTCTTGCCAAGCATTTTGGGTTCAGATAAACTGCGTTTAAATTACTGGAGGTTAGGTAGAAAATGAGTATTGAAGCAAAAGGCTACAAGCATCCTGAAGTGCTGGTAGATACCGCCTGGGTTGCAGAGCATCGCAACGACGATGGCATTAAATTAGTGGAAGTCGACGTGGACACCAACGCCTATGACGAAGGGCATATACCCGACGCAGTTGCATGGAACTGGACTTCGCAGTTGAGCGACAATGTGCAGCGCGACATTTTGACCAAAGACGCGCTGGAGAAATTGCTGGGCGAAAGTGGCATCAGCAATTCCGACACCATCGTGTTATATGGCGACAACAACAACTGGTTTGCGGCATTTGCGTTTTGGATTCTGCAGATTTACGGCCACAAGAATCTGCTGTTGATGGACGGCGGCCGCAAGAAATGGCTGGAAGAGAAGCGCGAGATCACCACGGAAGTTCCTTCTCCCGCGGCCGCGCAATACACCGCGCAGGATCCCGATCTGAGCATCCGCTCCAACGTTACCGAAGTGTTGCAGAATATCAAGGAAGGCAAATATCAGCTGGTTGACGTGCGCTCCCCGGCCGAATTCTCCGGCGAAGTCATCGCACCACCCGGCATGACCGAAACCGCGCAGCGCGGCGGCCACGTTCCCGGCGCCAAGAATATCCCCTGGTCCAAAGCAGTCAACGAAGACGGCACCTTCAAAACCGCCGACGAACTGCGCGAAGTTTATGGCAGCCAGGGTGTTGTGCCAGACAAGCCGTTCATCGCTTACTGCCGCATCGGCGAGCGTTCCTCACACACCTGGTTTGCGCTGAAGTATCTGCTGGGTTACGAAGAAGGCAAGAACTACGACGGCAGCTGGACCGAATATGGCTCGATGGTCAGCGTTCCCATCGAAAAGCCCTAACCTACCGCATATCACATTTAGCGCAGAGAGGTATAATTCTCTGCGCTAATTTTATTTCTATCTCATGAGCACCGCATCCCATTTCTATCAAAAAGTACTTTCGCAACATAATCTGGCACAGGTGGTTTTACGCATCAACGTGCTGGATAAATATCTGGAAAACAGCGACTTTTCCGTGAAACGCACCGACACTGTGGGCCGCGTCAAAGCCGCCTCCTGGAGCGTGGATTTCGGCATTGCGCCAGATGAAACCAAAATTCATCTCACCCTCTCCGACTTCGCGCAACGTTTGCCCGACAAAGAAAAGGCGCATTGGCTCGAACATATTTTCGACAGTGATTTCTCCGAAAATTTCCTCAAAATGCAAGGCGGGCACGCCTGCATCGACGACGGCGGCCTGCGCCAGTGGGGCGAAGCGGAAGGATTGATTTAAAAGTACTTTTAGCATCAATAAGCGAATTTTCCAAATGATGCAATGACAATTGCTGTGTTTTGAGGTATGATTTGTGCGGCAGGGCAAGTCTTCGCATTTGCCCCATCGCACTTTTGGAGAGACCACGATGAAGAGATTACCCCCCCTCAGTTTTAGTGGCATGGCAGTTCTTGGCGTCATGCTGATCGCGTCCACACAACCCGCAACAGCCGCCGATGCTCCAGCTGCTCCCAACAAAGCCGCTGCCCCCGCAGCGCCAGCCAAAGCACCAGCGGCCACGCCTCCCAAGTTAAGCCAGCAGGAATTGAACAGCGAACTCAAAACGGTGGATGACTACGCCGCTATTTTACAGAAAGCCGGCTTCACCGTAAAAAAAGGGAAGACGTCTGCCGGAACCGCTGCCTTGTCTATCACCTGGAAAAATGGCACCTGGGCTTATTACATTGACCTGACCTTAAACAAAATCGGCAACAGCCAGTATCTGTCCCTGATTTCGCCGCTGGCCAACATCCCCGACATGAACAAAATCCCGGTGGTTTCCGTGGTCCGTCTGTTGGAAGTGCAGGATGCCACACAGGGATGGTATTTCGTGCTGAACTCCAAAAGCAAGCGCTTCTATATCTGCCGCCTGGTTCCCGCCGAAAAGATTACCGCGGCAGTGCTCCTGCGCGAACTGGGCGTTTATGAATCCAATGTGCAACAAACCGAACGCTGGTGGAACCCCAGCGCATGGACGGCAAAACCAGCTCAGCCCGCCGCCAACAATCAGGCCAACAACAAAACCAATCCGGCTCCCGCCAAACCGGCTGAAACGCCTGCGAAACCCCAATAACTCCCGCGGATCATTGAACCAAATCTTGCACAAAGCCGTTCCGCCACTTAATATAGTGATGGAACGGCTTGTTTTTTGGATAGAAAATTTCGTCTTCCATGGGGGCACGCCTTGAGCGCAACCGGATATTTCAATAAGTAAGGATTACCTATAATGTTAGGAGCACAAAAAGGAACACTGCTTGCAGTGCAGCAAGTGGACATTCACGGCGCGCGGTTCTGGGATATCGCCTATCACTTGGACGCAGCGCCCGGTGAAACGCGGCAGGGGCGCATTGGTCTGGAATCGGCCTATGACGCACCCGCGCCCGGCGATAAAGTCACGCTACATCAGGTGCTGGGCGTGTTGACCAAAATCGAAAAAGCAGAATAACGAGGTAACAAATGGCATTTATCGAAAATGAAGTGATTGATCTGGGCAATGGCGTGTGGATCCGCGTGGCCGTGGATAATATTTCCTGGTGCGATCTGGGCAATGGCGCCGCCGTGATAGACGCTCTGGAAGACCCCACGCAGGCTGATGTGGTGCGCGCGCTCATTCAAAAAACCACCGGCAGCGATTTGAAATGGGTGGTCAACACACACTGGGATGTGGATCATATTTCCTGCAACCCGCAATGGCGGCGCGAAGGAGCGCCGGTCATCGCCCATCAATCCTGCGCCGATAGTGCCAGCGATTGGGAAGGCCGTCCCGATATCGCTTATTCCGAAAAAGCCGTTTTGCAGGGCGCCGGAAACCGCCGCATCGAGATGGAATGGGTGGGTGGCACGCACACGCCATGGGATTGCATCCTCTACATGTCGCATGCCAGAGTGCTGCATATCGCCGATCTTTTCGGCTGGGGCCTGATTCCCTGCCAGCCCACTCCGGCCAAGATTGCGCGCTTGCGCGAAGTGCTGGCAAAAGTACTTTTATTCGATGCGGACGCTGTCATCTGCGGTCACGGCCCCGTCACTTCTTTGCCGCATGTGAAACGCTTCCTGGAATATCTCGAAGAAATGCTCGAAGCCGTTCCGCCGCTGCTGAAGCGGGGATTAACGCCGGAACAAATCGAGGCGCAATTGCCACCGCCCGGTGATATGCAGGATTGGTGGCGCTTCACCGATTGGAAACATCAGAAGAATATCGAATTGATCAAAGAATTTTGGGTGCAATAGAGATAAAAGTACTTTTATCCCGGTTCTTCCGCGGAAGAAAATGACGCATGAGGTTTGTCGTGTGCAATCTGACGCGCCAGCGTTAATCCATACACCGACTGTGCGCCAGCGCGTTTGAGCACGCGGGCGCATTCGCGCAACGTAGCGCCAGTGGTGCAGACATCATCGATTAACAACACGGATTTCTTTTTGACGGAAGACGCACGTTTTTCCATCACAAAGGCATTTTTTACGTTTCCGGCACGTTGATTATGGCCCAGGTAAATTTGTGGGCGCGTGGGGCGGATGCGTTGTAAAAGTACTTTTGCGGGAACTTGTAACTGCTCCGCGAGGCGGTTTGCCAGCAATTCGCTTTGGTTATAACCACGGCGATAACGGCGCCACCAGTGCAACGGCACCGCTGTCACCACATCCAACTGCGGCGTCTCCAGCGAATCGCCGCAACCGTGCTGCCAAAACTCCGCCAGGACATCGGCCAGCGCCACTGCCAGAACAGTGCGATTTTCATATTTATAACGATGCACAGCCTCGCGCACCGGCCCCTCAAACACATAACAGGAACGCAGCGCGGTGAAGGCGGGCGGCTTATGATAACGGTTGGGGCGGCATTCGGCGCATAAATGTGCCCCTTTCGCCAGAGGATCGAAAGGTTTACCGCATACCTGGCAAAGGGGTGTAGTTAGATAACGTAATTGCTCCCGGCAAGTGGCGCAGAAAATGTCTTCATTCCAACAATTGCAGCCCGCGCAACGCGGTGGAAATAGCCCGCTGAGAGCTATTTCAAAACCGCGGTTGAAGGCATGGCCGAGGCTGTTCATGGTTGACAAATGGGGCATATTTTCATAAAATGGTTTGGCAGTGGTTTTTTAAAATCACTACTACGGTTGTGTAAGCGCCACTGGCGCTTCCTTGTTGCGCGTGTTGTCCTACCTTCTGAATCAGGTTTCCTTTTCTCCGCGTGGAGAAAAGTACTTTTATCAGGGCAGCCTCGTGACCGCATAACCCCTAACGAGCATAAGACGTAGCCAAACGAGGATTTGCTCGCCCAAGGAGAAACGGCTCACACGAGAAACCTATGAAACCCATCCTGAAGCATTCATTGCAAAAACGTTACCATTCCCTGTACCCAATCGCCGCGGCGGTCATGTCAGTTATGACTGTCGCTTCTTTTTGCTCCATTCCAGCCTATGCCGCTCCCAGTCATGCGCAGAAAGCATCTCTGCCAGGCAGCTGGGGCGTCGTGCTGGGTTCACACACCTATGTGCGAATCCGCCCTTCGACCTCCTCGCCCAATGTCGCCAAATTGCCGCGCGGCACCAAGGTGATGGCTTGGGGTACTTATCAAGGCTGGTATCGCGTGGAAACCACCGATAATCACTTCGGCTGGATTCACCATGACTATCTGAAAGTGTCCTCCCCTTCCAAACTGAAGGAACTGTCGCACGCCAAAGCCAAGGCGGCCTGCGATAGCACCGATAACACGCAGGTGTTATATGGCTCGGCGCTGCAACTGCGTTTGTATTACCAGCAATATAAGGCCAAAGGCGCCTTGCTGGGATTGGAGAAAATGGGCGAACCGTTGGTGGCCACTTCGCACACCAAATCGGAGAAATTGGCCAAAGCCACGGATGCTTCCCCGTCTGGCGTCTCCAAAGAAAATATCCTGCAAGAGCTGGATCAGGAACTGGATGTTAATAATAATTACAGCGTCGAAAATATCGATCCCGCGAAAGCACCGGTAAAAACCGCCAACCGCGGAGGGTCGCCGCGCGATGCCATCAACTGGGCCAAGAAAACCGGCCGTCTGGCGTTTGGTGAAAGTGTGGCAAATTCGGCTTTATCTTATCGCGGAATGCCTTATATCTATGGCGCGCAGTCACCGTCGCGCGGCTTCGATTGTTCCGGTCTGGTCTCTTACGTATTACGTAAAAAAGGCCTGCATCCGCCGCGCACCGCCTCCGCGCAAGCACATTATGGCACGCCGGTTTCGCGCAAAAACCTCAAGCCGGGCGATCTGGTCTTTTTCGCCGGCACCTACAAACGCGGCGTTTCGCATGTGGGCATTTATATCGGCAACAACAACTTTGTGCATGCCGCCAACCCCAGCAAGGGCGTCCGGGTGGACTCGCTTTCCAGCTCTTATTACGCCAAACATTACTACGGCGCCAGGCGACCACCCCAGAAATAACCCTCAAAAGTACTTTTATAGCGCGGGCAACACAGCCTGCGCTATAATTTTGTGTGCATTTGACTTCCGCCCATGAAACTCCGCGAATATTACCGCACCGACAGCGAGCCGTGGAATCAGTTCCGCAATAAAGTGGTGCCGCAAATGCTGCGCGCCGTGCATGCGCCCTTGATGTGCAGCATGCGGCTGACGGGGTCGGGCATGAGCGGCGGCGCCACATACCTGGATGGCCGCAACACGGGGCCTGGCGCTATTTTCGTGGTGTGGCACGACATGATGCTCTTTCCCATGTTCGTTTTTCAGCATCACAATGTGCATGTGATCGTCAGCAACTCGCGTTCCGGGCAACTGGCCGCCGCGCTGTGGCGGTTGCATGGCTGGCCCACCATCTGGGGATCGGCCGGAAAACGCGCTGGCATCAGCGCCCTGCGCATTGGCGTCAGCGCTTTGCGAAAGGGCAAATCAATCGGTTTCACGCCCGACGGTCCGCTGGGCCCGCGCCACCAGGCTCAACCCGGCGTGGTGCATCTGGCCTCGCATTCCGGCGCACCAGTAGTGCCGCTGGGCGTGGCGGTGACGCGCCAGTGGCAATTATCCACCTGGGATCGCCATTGCATTCCCAAGCCCTTTTCCCACGCCCATCTGCATGCCGGAGCGCCGCTGCAAGTGCCGTCTAAACTGGAACGCGAGCAAGTAGAAGATTGGCGGCAGCGCATTCAAAACGCCATGCGCGAGGCGCAGGACGAAGCCCGGCAGCGGTTGCATTCCAGCGCGCGGCGATAAAAGTACTTTTACGCGACATCATGTTTGATCTCCATCAAAAATCCGTCCTCATCACCGGCGCCAGCAGCGGCATTGGCGCGGCCATCGCCCGAACTCTGGCAGCGCAGGGCGCAAATATGGCCTTGCATTATCATCATAATGAAAGCGCCGCCCGGGCGTTGCAAGACGAAATCACCGATCTGGGCCGCACCGCGCATTGCTTTTCCGCCGATCTGCGCCATGCGGAGGAGATAAAAGTACTTTGGAAAGAGGCCGAACGCGCGCTGGGGCAAATCGACATTCTCATCAATAATGCCGGCGTGCTCCGCGAGTCATTGCTGGCGCTGACCGGCGAGGACAGCTGGGATGAAGTGTTGGATGTGGATTTGAAAGCCGCCTTTCTGCTGACCAAAGCGGCGGCGCGCGCCATGGCACGGCGCAAATGGGGACGCATCATCAACATTTCCTCACAGGCCGGCCAAATGGGCGATGTGCTGCGCGCGCCTTACAGCGCCGCCAAAGCGGGCTTGCTGGGATTGACCAAAAGCGCCGCGCGCGAACTCGCTCCCAGCGGCATCACCTGCAACGCCATCGCGCCAGGATTCATCGACACGGCATTGCTGCGCCGCGCCGATGCCGCCAAACTGGAAGCACAACGCAACCTGGTGCCGCAGAAACGTTTTGGCGCTCCCGCCGAAGTGGCATCGCTCGCACTCTATCTCGCCAGCGATGAAGCCGCCTATGTCACCGGACAAGTCTTCGCCATCGATGGCGGATTGCGCATGTAGCAAAAGTACTTTGGGTGCTGGATACTGGATACTGGTCTTCACAAAAGTACTTTTTTCTATACTGGGTTTTTGAAACTACATCCTTCTAACTCCCCCTGCACCCTCGTCCCATTTTTTGTATAACAATTCACCAAGGAGTTACATTTTTATGCCGCTATATCTTTCGCCCTCACAGAATCACCGTTACCTGATGGACAACATGGAACACGCACTTGCCTACGACGGCGGTGCGGTGCGTCCCTGGCAAAATAAATTGCGCCGCCAGTTGAAAAAGCTGATCGGCTTGCCCGAAGTAGACCGTCCCGCAATCAAAGTGCGTTCGCTGTGGAAGCAGCAACACGAACTGGGCACGATTGAAAAAATCAGCTTTGCCGCCGAAGCACGTTCCGATATTCTGGCTTATTTCTGCCTGCCGCACGGACTGAAACCGCCTTATCCGGTGATGATTTGCTTGCAGGGACATTCCACGGGAATGCATGTTTCGATTGCCCGGACACTGGAGGATGAAACGGTGCCATATGAAGTGGCCGGTGATCGCGATTTCGGGTTAGGCGCCATGCGCCACGGTTTTGCCGCGCTGTGCATTGAACAACGCAGTTTCGGCGAACGCAAAGAAAAGAAACAAAAGAAGGTTTCCTCTCAGGGCTGTCAAGACGCTACAATGCAGGCTCTGATGTTGGGGCGCACATTGGTGGGTGAACGCGTTTTCGATGTGGATCGCGGCATTGATTATCTGGAAACGCGCGGCGATATCAACATGCAACGCATCGGCGTGATGGGCAATTCGGGCGGCGGCACTGCCACCATTTATAGCGCGGCGCTTTTGAATCGCGTGAAATTCGCCATGCCTTCCTGCGCTTTCTGCACCTATCGCGATTCGATCATGAGTATCTATCACTGCGGTGATAATTACATTCCGGGCATTCTGCAATACGCCGAAGCCGGAGATGTGATGGGGCTGTTTGCGCCTAAACCTCTGGTGATCGTCGCCGGAAAAACCGATGCCATCTTCCCCATCAAAGGCGTGCGCAGCGCTTTCAAAGATCTGCAACAAATATACGAAGCCGCCGGCGCAGCCGACCAATGCGCCCTGGCCGTTGGCCCCGAAGGCCACCGCTTTTATGAAGATTTGGGCTGGAAGAAGTTATTGCAGATCATTGGGGCATAGGGAAAAGTACTTTTGCGCAGAGATACTTTTACAAAGATAAAAGTACGATATCCCTGAATAAATCTCATAACGATTACTGAGCATAGCCGAAGTGGCGATGCAGCCATCTTTATGGGATTTTCCCCTTCAACTCCGCTCAGGGAACGTAATTACTCAGATGTAAAAGTACTTTTACATCACTGATTAACCGTTTCAGTAGTCTTGCCAATAAAAAAGCCACAAACCCTTGCGGCACAAAAGTTTGTGGCTAAAAAATCGGGATGGCGGGATTTGAACCCACGACCTCTTGACCCCCAGGGATGTGGTTGCTGTTAGTCTGATTTGATATATTTGCCCTTTAAAAATAGGTGCAACTAAACTCTGCAGTTTGTAAGTTAAGCTGCATTGAAAGAGTATGTCAAGTCTGTAAAACGATACCGGATATTACGGCAAAAAATTCAGTTGTAATACGCAAAGTATATGTATGAAATTGCTATAAAAACTGATTTGGTCCTCTTGGAACAACTCTAACGACCCATTTGTCTACTTGGGACGGCTCCACATGTAGATAAATCGCACTTATGTCATACTAAATCGTCAACATAGCGAAATAGGTGATTTTGATTATGCAGGAAGCGCAAAAGGAACTTTTGGGTGAATTAAAAGAATATGGAATCCCCGAGGGAGTTTTTTTGCCATTGGATGAGAGATCTAATAATGAGCGTGTAGAATATCTTGATTTAGTGAACCCCAATAATAATCTGCCTATCAAATTAGACGGTGTAGCAGAGAGCCAAGACCAACCGCTATTATATATCGTCAACGAAAGTCGCCTCGCAGAATCTCCAAGTGAATCTGATTACCGCAGATTGCGCCACACTCTTTTTTGCCGTGGGCATCGTGCTTATTTGGCAAGAGTTCAACCTGGGAAGATGCATGTTATCCCGGTTAATTTGGATAATAGATACAGAGAGGCGGAAAACCTCCCGTGGAAAGAATACCAGGGGAATATCACTGAATCCAAGACATTCTTCTCACAACTATCTCTCGGGCAGTACGAGGGGGATGGAGAGTCTACGGAAAGTGATTATGTCTTTAAGCACATGTTGGGGCAATTAGATAATATTGCTGACAACCTTACGAATAAAAAAGTAGGGAAAAAAGACATATTCTCACTCATTGGCCGAGCTCTCTTTTTTCGTTTTTTGAAAGATAGGCACATTATCAATGATGATGACCGCCGAAAAATTGCGCCGCACGCACCAAGTTTAGATGAATGCTTCGCGGACGCGAGAAATTTATTCGCGACATCCGAATGGTTAAATGAAACGTTCAATGGGAATTTTCTTCCACTTTCTCAAGGTGGGAGTCCTGATTATTTTAAACAGTTAGATCAGCACGTCTTCGACGAACTCAATGCCATTGCCAGAGGGTATGAATCTTCAAGTGACGGTATTTACCAATATCGCTTGTTTGATATTTATGATTTTGCGCATGTCCCTGTGGGGCTGCTCAGCCAAGTCTACGAAAACTTTGCTTCGAAGCATGACCCCACCGCTAAGGCGACAAGCGTGCATTATACCCCTCGCAATATCGCCGCGACACTTATCGAAGAAGCTTTTGATGGTTTGCAAGATGCGCATAGTGCGCGAATATTGGATCCATCATGTGGCGCAGGAGTGTTCTTAGTTCTTGCCTTTCACAAATTATATGAAGCGCGATGGAAGAATGAAGGCAAGCGGCCAGGGACACAAGTAATTAGAGAGATATTAGAACGGCAGCTCACGGGATTTGATATCAGCAATCCTGCGTTAAAGCTTGCCGCACTAAGTCTCTATCTCACCGCAATTGAATTGGATCCCGAACCCAGTCCACCCGACAAACTTAGGTTTCGTGACCTGCAGAAAACAACCCTACATAATGCCCGTAAAAAAACGGATTCTCAAGATAGCCCCATTGCAGGTAGTCTCGATCCTTCTTTTGGTGCTCAGTTCGACGGTCAGTTTGACATCGTCATTGGCAACCCACCTTGGACGCCACTGAAAAAAGAAGATGAGGAGTTGGCGGCATCGTTCCAACAGATCAGTAAAAATATCATTGAAAAAAGAAGTGATAAATTAATTGCCAAGGGATATGATAATCCGGATCGCAATCCCGATCTACCTTTTTTGTGGAAAGCCACTGAATGGGCAAAGCCTGGTGGCCGCATTGCGATGGCATTACCAGCGCGGATCTTATTAAAACAGGAGAAACTACCAACAAATACCAGAAAGATATTGTTTCAGCTTCTTCAAATAAATGGTATTATTAATTGCTCGAATTTATCAGATACGCCCGTATGGCCTAAAATAGGACAGCCATTTATGCTGTTATTTGCCTCCAACCAAGTGCCATCGGAGAATCATACCTTGCATTTCATCACGCCCCATTATGATAAATCGTTAAATGATCAAGGTAAGATGTGGATCGATTCTAAATCAGCAATGCCAGTGGAGGCACAGCTAACTGTTGATGAGCCTTGGGCATGGAAAGCTCTTACTGTTGGGTCATCGCTCGATGTGGGAGTGATGCGAAAGATTACTTCGTCAAGTGATCTAACAGTCAAGAAGTATTGGGAGAACCTTGGGCTGATTTCATGTCAGGGGTATCGAGTGGTGGGAAACCAGAGACAAGGAGATGCTACTCCAATGCAGGGATTACCCAACTTAGAAGATGCAAACTCTCTTAAATCTAAATTTGAGGTCGTCCCTTCACGACTCCACTCATTTAAAAGGAAGACTCTTCATCGCTCACGTCTCCGTGAGGGGAAAGGCGATCTTTTGGAGATATACCGCGCGCCATTGATGCTTCTTAAGAAATCAATCTCTCATAGCCGCAAGGACGGACATGCATTGTTGAGCTTCGAGGATATAGCTTATAACGGAAATTTTTATGGATATTCAACGGGGACACACCCTGAAGGTAAAGATCTGGTGCGTTATCTACACCTATTCGCGCATAGTCAGGTATGGTTGTTTTATGCCCTGATGACTTCGCCGACGTTTGGGGCGGAGCGTAGAATAGCATATAAAAGTACTTTTGAGGATTGCCCTTTCGTTCCCTACGAGGATTTAACGAATGCACAACAGAAACAAGTATTATCACTCTCAGACAAGCTGATTAGTGAAGAAGATGTTTTCTCGGCGATAGATGATTTATTCGCCGAGATCTATAACCTCAGCTCATCCGATATGCAAGTTATCAATGACACGGTGGAAATGGAGATGCCGTTCAAAGAATCACGCGATGACGCCTGCAAGGAGGTAAATAGCCTTCAAAAGAATACTTTTGCAGAGAAACTTTTGGCTTTATTAAATCCTTTTTTCGATGTTATCGATAAAAAAGCGGCGCTAAAAACTTTTGACGAGAGTAATTCATACATTGCCTTATTCCTCTATGATGGTAATTCACAAAAGGAAATCCCCTCAGATACACCATGGGACAAAATAACGGAACAAGCAGAACGTTACGGATCAACTCAAATCTATATGGAAACTGAGGCAGGTTTGATTATAGCGATGCGGAATCAAAGGCGTTATTGGACATTAACGCGCGCACGGTTGTGCGCACTCGACATCATCAACGAATACATGGGAGTCTTTGAAGGGTAATTAAATGAGTGCAATAGGATTTTTTGATAAATATATAGAATTGCCTCATAGTCCGGTGCCTATCAGTGTATTTCTTGTAGTAGAAAGCGCTCTGAGAGAGGCATGGAATTGTCTTAGGGAGTCAGATAAAAAAACTGGTATTCTTTCTGAACACGAAGATTGCATAACACACGCGTTATATGAAGTCCTATCAGACACCATTTTTTCTAAAGGTATAATTATAGGTTTTGATGCCAAAACATTTGAAACCCCTTCTCGAGAACCTAAAGTGAGAGATTATAAAGGCGAAAGCATCGATAAAATGCCCGATCTTCTCATCCGAGTTCGAAATCGTAATATCTACAAAAAGTCTCAAGATGGGGTTTTTATTGAATGCAAACCTGTTAGTAAAGGACATCCTATTACAACCCACTATTGCAAAAAAGGAATCATACGATTCTTGAAAGGTGAATATGCATGGGCGATGCCCCAAGCATTAATCGTAGGCTACATTACCGGTGATTACACCATTGAACCTAAATTGCTCAATGCTATCAATAAAGGTAAATATAATAATATAGAAAGTGCTCAAACTCGCTGCGTGAATTCTAATACTACGCCTTTCAGCGAAGGATCTTATATCACTCGCCACGAACGAAATTTCTGTTACGTAGAAACTAAAGAAAAAGCCCCCGCAATCACTCTAAGGCATTTATGGCTTAAATGTGATTAAATCGCAATCAAGTAAAAGCATCACCAATCTCAAACTGAATCGTACTTAACGCATTGTTTCTAGGCTGTCCTTTATTGTACAAGAAGAGACTTGTCCATTTGGCTCTTTGAAAGTAATATATTCGGGCCCACCACTGACGGTGCTTCAAGTAGTAATTTGGACGGCTCAACTTCAATCACTTTGCATAACCCTTCAAAATGGTTCTTATCGACGACATTCATAAATATGAACGCCGCCGAGATGATCGGACCGATCTCATCTGGCGTCACAGCAATATTGGTCTCGGGTGACTCCGCATGTGAGTATGCATGTGTAAATCGCGTAAGTCGAAGACGAATCGCATCTGCATCACCATTATAGCCAAGAGCTTCGAGAGATTTGCTGATCTCCCGCATAGCATTTGTAAAATTTCCAACCGAAGTTGGGTGTTTGAAAGCAAGAAATGTCTCCAACATGCGCCGTATTACATTCGGGTAAAGTAATAACGCATCGAGCTTCCTCTCCATTGACGTATTTGATTGAAGCTCTAAGTAAGCGTCACTCACCGTAATAAAAGCATGGTGATAAGACGATCGAATTTTTGTGCGCACTTCTTCCTTTTCCGGCCAGTGCTTCAAACCTGGCACACGCTTTATAACCCCACTGACTTCTTGATGCTTGGCTACCAACTCATAACATTGTGAAGAAAAGCCATGCTTATTGTTTGCACCACGTTTTCCTTTCAATCCTTCAATTTGAATATCCCATTGACGAAACAGCTCAAAGTTGTGCGTGAGCAAAAAGACCTGCTCAATGTGACCCTTGGAGACGGCTTCGCTCCAGATGTACGTTGAAATTCCCATTGCAGACCCGCTATCGAGACTTGATACTGGATCGTCGATTATGACGATGGCTGGGCCGAAACTAGCAGCGGAAGCCTTAACGTTTTCGAGAAAGTGAATTAGAGTTATGGCAGTACGCTCGCCCGTACTTAGGCCGACAGCAGGTTTTCCGTGTCGGGTAATACGATAGTGCTTACCATCTGGATGGGGCTCAAACAACAACTCGTTACGTCCAAAGATACGTGCAAATTCTCTGGTTAACACCGCTGCACTTGGACGGGGGTCTCCTTCGGCATTTGCGAGAGCTGCCATTTCTTCACGGTCCTTCTTTAAGATTGCTTCTAAATCGACTTTTGCTTTTGTGGCATTACTGGCCGCTTCTTCAAGTTCTGTGATTCTCTCCTCTGCTTCCTTGAGTAAGTGCAATTCAACCTTCTTGGCAGCCGATTCGACAAGTTGATCATGCTTACGAACACGGATATTATGCTCCTTTACGGCTTTCTCAAGTGCCGAACCATCCACTTCAGGAGTGTCTGGAATCGCATAATCAATGCAGGCAACAACATTGGCTCGCTTCTTCTCAAGAACTTCTAACAAACCTTTGAGCCATTTTTCGAGCTCCCCAACTTGAGACTCCACAGCGGGGTAAGCCGCGTTAAAAGTGTCACGAAAATCATCAAACAATGAGCCTGCAATGACTCCATCACCGGTCAAGGTTTGAGCTGAATTATTCAGTTTTTTGACTTCGCTAATTAGCGCATCAACTATGCGCTGTACTTCCTCAACCTCATCTGAGAAATGCTGTTCGATTTGCCTCTTACGATCTTCCGTTAAGTCACCCCCGCAAAAGATGCATTGATCAAGTTCTTTGTGGATATGACGACCAGTTTCCACCCAACTTGATGCTTGAAGGTGATCTTTAAGAGTATCAAGGACGACAGAAACGGGTGACATACTCAAAGCCTCTTTTATCTCTTGGCCCAGATGTGGTCTCGGTGATAGTGAATACGACTTTTCTGAAACAGCCAGTCGCTCGTCAGAATTGACAATGGCCAGCGCAGCTTTTTTCTCATCATCAGAAAGTAACGTCCATTCTGCATGTGAGGCAGAGAAGCGATTTTTGACTGTCCCTTTGTGGTAATTACTGTTTGAACGATACTCATTACCTGCTCGACTCAGAGCCGTAACAATACTTTGCGCAATAGTTTGGTATTCACTCTCCAGCGCTCTGTTTGCACTGCGTTCAGCATTGATAGCTTCGGGCAAACGATTCTCATTTTCTTCAATAAGGCTCTTTAGTTCCTTAATTCGCTTTTCTTCTTCAACAGTTCGTTCACCCAAGGTCAGAACGGCGGCCACCTCAGTATTGTCATCGAAGTTGTGGTTATTCGAGACATACTCATCGCAAAACACAAAGACCCGCTCAAACTCATCGTCATGAGATTCATTGCTAGTGCGATTTTGGGTTTTGTCGGATTTACTCATGCAAATCGACATGTTAGAGAAACCACCGGCTTCTTTTTTGAGTGAATTCAGAGCATTGGCCAATGATGTTTTGCCAGCACCATTAGAACCATAAATCAGATTGATTCGCTCGAAATCTGGCACGTTGGCATCCCAACGAAAATTCTCAAAATTTCCACAGTTCTTAATCGAATCAAAACGTCGCAGCATTATATATTCCACGCTCCCGGCGAAGCCTGCTTATAATCTTCCACCCCAATTGCCGTAAAGTGCCTCTTGGCAGATTTAATCTTTGCCAACTCTGTCGGACGCAGTTTGGAGTCGTCCAAAGTACTTTTTGTTTCCCGAATCATATAAATGCGGTCTTCGCCGTCTACTTGTTTGATGATGGCCCAGTCGGGGTTGTAGAGGCCTACTGGTGTGTCGATTTTGAATTTGGCGGGTAGCTTCATGAATAACTTGACATCTTCAAGGCCGTCGAGCTTTTCGGCGAATTGGCGTTCTACATCGGAATCATATACCACGTAATCGAAATCGGTTTTCTGCGTGTTTTGCACTTGATACATTTGATCGAGGAAGCGTTCTTTTTCTTCTTCACCGTCGCGTTGTAATTCGCGCAGTTCGTAAATGGAACCGACTATTTTTTCGTATTGAATTCCTTCCACCACAATCTTGGCTAATTCGGTTTGGAACAATTGCTTTACTTGTGCGATGTAATCGTTGGGATTTGCGATGAATTCATTGAGCCGCCCGCTTTGCACCAAAATATCGACGATGGTTTTGCGCGTTAGGGAAGTCGCTTCTTGTAATTCCGTGATGATGTCTGGCAAGTCGTAACTTCCGCGCAACTCAGATGAGCGGTTACTTATTTCTGTCCCTTTCGAGCCACCACGCAGCACCTTCACGCCAGCGCGGGTGACTTGGATGCGCAACGGATCAATCTTTTGTGCTTCCTTGATTGCCTTGACGGTGTTTGCAATAACTTCTTCGCGGCTGACGCTGACGCGATAGGTTGTTTTGCGGCTGATGGTTTCCCAGAATTCTTCAAATTCCGGTGTTGTGTAAAGTTGCTTATTCAACTTGCGGGCGCGGCGTTTGCTGATGGGTTTCACGTATTTGCCGATATTAGCGTGTGCTACCAGCGTGGTAATTTCAGTCTGATACGCTGCGTATTCTTCCGGCAAATCAAGGCTGAATCCCAGCACGTCTGGCTGGAATTTTGGAGTGACAGCACCTTCTTTGTTGATGTATCCCTTTTCCTGCAGATGGTTCCAAACGGCGATGGAACGTTGATAACCAAACTGGTCGTCGGTAAGCGCGCCGGTATTATCCTGGAGCGGAATCTTTGAAAATTCGCTGCGGCGCACGCGGCCAATTTCCACTCCAGCTTCTTTGTATTCTTTCTGCAAGGCGTCCGCAAACCTGGTGTATGATTCGTTGGCAATCACGGTTAGCGTGGCAATGCTGCGATCTGCCACTCGCACAAAACCTGCTTCGGTCTTGGCCACTGGCAATCGTAAACCGCGTCCCAGCGTTTGGCGGCGCTCCGTTTCTGCGCCCATTTCGCGCAGCGTGCAAATCTGAAAAACATTCGGATTATCCCAACCTTCGCGCAGCGCCGAATGGCTGAAGATAAAACGCACTGGTTCGTTTTCGTCCAGCAGACGCTCCTTGTCTTTCATGATCAACTCATAGGCGTCATCATCTTTTTGCGTCGTGCCGGTGGTGTCGCCAAAGGTGCCTTTCTTGATCTGTGAAAAATAGGCGCGGCGCAGTTCGATTGGTTCCTGTGGCAATAGTTCGGCATATTTAGCTGACTTGCCACGTTCCTCTACGAAGACTTCATCAAACCAGCGCACAAAATCGCCATTGGCGTCTTCGTTGTTGGTGCCATCACCCAAATAGCTGGCCACTTTGTCCACAAAGAACAGCGAAAGTACTTTTATGCCGTGTTTGCGCAGCATCATCTCTTTGCGCAGATGTTCGCGCACGGTTTCGCGAATCATTTCTTTGTAAATTGCGCCCGTCGCCGCGCCGATGCTTTCGCCTTCATAGAGATAGCCATGCAATGTCAGATCGATATACGCCGGATCAATGCTCATCTCGTTGATGCGCCAACCTTCGTAAACCGGATTATTGGTTAAACGCTCATCCGAAAGTTCCTGATGCTGCTTCACATTTACCACGCGCCGCTCCAGCGTGCCGTCGGCTTTGCGGCAGGATAATTCCAATTGCGCGATCCAGTTTGGTTCCCGCTTCACTTTCACCAATTTGATATACGGCGCCGCGTCCGCGCCTTGTTGTTGCACTTCGGCCACCACAATTTGTTTAACCAGACCCAGATCGTGCGCATCCACCGGATCAAGCCGATAAGCAACATTGCGCTGCTGCTTGTGCGTCGCGCTGTAGCGCAATGTGAACGCCGGATCGAGTTCACTCACTGCCGATTGCGATAATAACGATTCCATGTTTTGCGGCTCGTCCATAATGACGACCGGGCGCGTTGCTTTCAAATAATCGATGGGCTTCAGGCCATTTAATTTGTCGCGGGTTTGATGAATGATGCGCGTGTTGGCGTTGCCGCGAATCGAGTCGATGGTCATGATGAGAATTTGCACGTTCGTGGATGTGGCGAACGATTGCACTTCCTCTGCTGTTTTACCGCTATAAATCGATGCGTCAAAAGTGATGCCGTGCTGTTTATAGAGATTTTCAAAATGTTCCCGCATCAGCCGAATGCTGGTGTTCACGCCTTCGCGAATCGCCACGCTGGGCACCAGAATGATGAACTTGGTGAAAGAGTACTTTTGTGCCAGCTCAAAGATTGTCCGCAGGTACACATAGGTTTTGCCGGTGCCGGTTTCCATTTCAATATCGAAATCGAGCGCATCATCATACAACTTTGTGGCCACTTCCAGGCCGTTGCGATCTTGCACGCGTTGGAGATTTGCCAGAATCACGTTGCGATCCAGCACCAGACTGTTTCCCACTGCACCTATTTCTTGGGTCAGATCCATATCCATCGCAATCTGATTTGTTTCGGGCAGAGCCGCTGTTCCGCGCAGCGTGGTCATCAGTTGCGCGGCGTCTTTGGGTTGGCCATCAAATAAATCTACTACCGAAGCAATGGCGTCGAGTTGATATTGCTGGCGGGCGTCAAATTGAAATCCGGTGTTGTTTTTCATGCCGTCCACAATTCAACTCCTTTGCTCTTGGCCAGTTGCGCCAGATTGGTTTTCAGTTCGTCGTCGCCTTGAAAGGCATCTTCCAAGATGATGATTTTTTGCGGTTCTTCATCCACAATGGCGCGCAGTTGTTCCAATGTGGGTTTGGTGTGTTCATCGAGATAGGCCAGCACCAAACCGTCGCCCACCGCGCGCACATCTAATCCGGCAATGTTGCGCGGCGTGATTTGCTCGGTGAGGGAATAGCCTTGCTTTAGCAAAATCTCGGTGAGTAAATCGTCGGATGTCGCTTCATCGGCGCTGCTGCTTTCGCGCAGTTCGAGGAGATGCTGTTGCAGTGCATCGGATTCCACATCGCTTGATACGCGCCATTTGGCGAAGTTGGTGTCGGTTAGTTTGTATGCGCGAAAGCCGGTGTCGAGATCTGTTGTGGTTAATGGATTATCTGCTTTTATTTTTTCGCCAGCAAGTTTTATTCGTTTGCGTGAAATGTCGGCGATGGTTTTAAATCCTGACTTTTGTGCTTCGGAATTTTCTGGCGTTGGTTCGGGAAGTTGAACCATGATGAATTTGCGTTTGCCATTGTCTTCCGCATTTTGTTGCATTAGGGCGTGAGCTGTACTAGACGAGCCTGCAAAAAAATCTAAAATAATCGAATCATCTTTCGTATTAGCAAGTTTTAATAACCGTCGAAGCAGGCGTGTTGGTTTCGGGCCATCAAAACTTCCTTCTCCATCAAATAGCGAAACCACTTCCTTTGCCCCTTCCTGGCTATGCCCAACATCCTTATAGAACAGTATCGATGTAGGAGCCATGCCGTCGAACTTGAGTTCAGACAAAAAACGCTTAATAGAGGGCACGCTATTGCCATCCGCACCAAACCAAATACGGTTGTCCTGGAGTCTCTCTGAAAAAGCTTTTTCAGAGAGCCTCCAGCAGCGCGCTGCTGGAGGCTCTACAACTCGGCCAGAAGGAAGAGTGATAGGATAATCATTGGCCGCAGTGTAAGTTTTTACAGACAGATCACTAGGTTTCCAATCACCTCTTGGGTCATTGTCGGGATTAGAGTACCTCGCATTTGCTTCTTCTGTTCTATCTAATCGTCCTATGGAAAAAAATTGGATATTGCGTGCGTATATTAATACGTAGTCATGACTATTCGATACATATTTTGCATCATTTTTCGGCGCATAGGCACGTTCCCATATTAATTGAGCAATAAAATTATTTTCCCCAAAAACCTCATTACAAATTTTCTTCAAATTATCAACTTCATTATCATCAATCGAAATAAAGATAACCCCATCATCGGTCAACAAATTCCGCGCCAACTTCAACCGCGGATACATCATATTCAACCAATTAGAATGATAACGTCCTTCGGTTTCGGCATTGGTTGAAACTTTCTTTCCTTCTTCATTCACCTGCCGCGTCCATTCCAGATAATTTTCCAGTCCTTCCTTATAATTATCCGGATACACAAAATCCTTGCCGGTGTTATAGGGCGGGTCGATATAGATCATCTTAATCTTGGCGTGATAATGCTTTTGCAACACTTTCAGCACTTCCAGATTATCGCCTTCAATAAAGATATTTTTGGTGGTGTCCCAATCTTTCGAATTTTCCAAATCAGGTTTCAGCGTGGCCGTGGTGGGTTCCTGCGCCGCCCGCAAGGCGCGTTTTTTGCCTGGCCAAAACAACCCAAATCGCTCACTTTCATCAGCGGCATCACCATTCAGAAGTTCTTTGATTTTTTCCACATCCACCTTGCCATCAGCAATAGCTTCAGGAAATAGCTCAGCCAGTTTGGCCGCATATTCCGTTTGAAAATTAGGTGTGGTAGAGGGTGTTTCGTTGATTTCGTCAGTCATAATGCTAATTTATTGTACTTTATTGTTAATGGTTTTGAAACTTGTTCAAAAAGTCAATTGTTGCGATGTGATTTCTGCCTTGAAGAAGCGAAAGATTACAGGTTGCATAGATCACGTCGCCGCCAATTCGCCAGAATTGTTTCTGCCCCGAAGGGGCTAAAGGTTACAGCCAGGGGTTTTAACCCCTGGTAAGAATTTCGCTATTTGCCCAGCTCTGAAGGAGCGAAAGATAGATTCGCAGCAATCCGCTTTGGCCCCTACAGGGCCAGGATTGTTTTTGGATCGCCTTCCAGGGGTTTCACCCCTGGCTACAATCTGTCGCCCCTTCGGGGCAGGATATTTGTTGCCATTTAACGTGATAAAAGTACTTTTATAATGCGTGGCAAAAGTACTTTTGCGCGCCACTATGATGAATAAACCTTAGCAATTTTTTCTCTCATTGTGAACTCACGCCACAATTCTCCAGCAAATGGTAAACAGATGCTCCAGCTGTTGTGAACCTTGCAGTGATTGTTCGATGAGCTCCAGCATTTTATCGGCTTCGGCGCGCAGCTGTTTGCGGGTGGCGCGAAACTCTTCATCTGCATCTTCGGCGCGTTGCTCCCATTTGCGAGCTTCTTTCTTGAAGCGCAGTTGCTCCATCGGATCATCGGCCTGCCGGGCCATTTTGCGCGCTTCCTTTTCTTTGGCGCGGCATTCGCGGATTTTGCCTTCGTGCTCGGCTTTGCGATCTTGCTGATTGCGATAGAGCAATTCTTCCTGCTGATCGTAATAGCGCGAATTGCGGATTTTGACATCTTTCTCCAGCTCTGCCCGTCGCGCCGCCAGATGCGGTTCAAAAGCAGATGCATTGACGGGCGCCTCAAAAGTACTTTTATCGGTGCATGCCAGATCGAGAATATCAGCAACATATTCTTCATCCAGCCATTGCCCGTCATCAGTGAGCGCGCCGCTGAGCATGTAGGATTCGGAAATCACTTCATCGCGCGCCTTCATGGAAAAGGTCAGCAAATTCACCGTCAATTCGCCACTGGCGTTTTCCAATGCTTTGACGGCATTGCTGGCGCGCGCGGATTGGCTAAGCGAAAACGTTAGCTCCCGCGAGGGAGTACTCCGCTCTTTGGCTGCCGACACAACATGCTGCGCCAGCGGACTTGCATAACGATATTGATGCGCGTTGTGCTGCGGTTTGGATTTGAAAAAATAGCGGCCAATCGGCGCATCTTCCGTGGGCGCATTGTGCAGCACAAAAGTGCGACCGTCTTCCTCAAAAGTGGCGACTTCCGCTAATTCATGCCGCGTCACAGCCAGCAGCAGCCGCTCAAACTTATTCAGCACATCGCCAGATTGCGCATCGTATGCCTTGAGCCGGTCTTGCACGTGCGGGTCGAGGTTGTCAAAAACTTTAGCTTTGGCGCTGGCCATTTCCTGCGAAATCTCGCTGGCGTATTGTTCCTCTAATCTCTTGAAAGCGCTGTCCAGTTCATCCGCCGTTTTGCAGCGATTGAGAATGTCGCTGATGTTCTTTTCAAAATCCAGGCCGTCCTCAATCGCGCCCAGCACTTCATCGCTCGCGCCAAACACGCTGGAGAATAGTTGAAATTTATTGGTCAGCAATTCCAAAATGCGCTGCTCGGCAATGTTGCCCTTATTGGAGAAATTGACCACAACCACATTGTACTTCTGGCCAAAGCGATGCACGCGGCCAATGCGCTGTTCGACGCGCTGCGGATTCCACGGCAAATCATAATTCACCAGCATCGAGCAAAATTGCAGATTGATTCCTTCGGCAGCAGCCTCGGTGGCAATCATGATGGTGCCTTTATCGCGGAAATAATCGACCAAGGCTTTGCGGCGATCCGCCGTGGCAATGCCGGTGATGAGATCGCTGTCTTTATTTTCCTTGAGCCACTCCTGATAGATGGCGGTTTGTTCGGGCGCGTCATTGGTGCCGTTAAACAGCACCAGGCCTTCGCCGCGTCCCGATTCGGTCAGCGCGCGAGCGATGTATTGCTGCGTTTTGGTGGAATCAGTAAAGATGATGGCTTTCTGCGGCGCGCCTAATTCGCGCAACCGTTCAAACCCGCGATCCAGCGCTTCACCCAATTTCACCGCTTTTTGATTTACCGTGATAGAACGCGCCAGCGCCGCATATTCGCGCAGTTCCGCCACTTCCGCATTGATTGCCTTGAGCAGATCATCACCAAAACGCTCATTGGTAGAAGTCGCGTCGCTCATTTCATCAGCTACTTCGAGTTCGTCGCTGGTGAGTTCATCATTGGTCAGAAAATCAGCCGCAATGAGCCCGCCACGATTATCGCGCCGCTGCCCCGATGCCACTTCGCTAGCCAATCGATTGGCAATGCTTTCTAATGTGCTGGCCACCGCGTAAGTGGAAGATCCCAGACGTTTGCGGATAATGAGAGCGGAAAGATGGCGTTGCGATCCGGCGAAAGCAAAGAGTTCATCGCGCTGCAAATATTCGTTTACCTTGTCGTAGAGTTTTGATTCTTCTGGCGATGGCGTAAATTCGACTGTCAGTGGCAGGCGCTTGGTGAAGTGAATATATTTATCGGCATCACGGCGCAAGGTGCGTTTGGAGATGGTGGCAACGCGATCCACCAAATCATCATCGCCGGTGAGATCACGTCCCTTGATATAGCGTTCGCGGAATGCGTCAAGAGAATAGAAGTAATCCGGATCAAAGATGGATACCAATCCATAGAGTTCTTCCAATTTGTTCTGGAGCGGTGTGGCCGTGAGCAGCAACGTTTTATGCGCACCTTGCACAATCTGCGCGACTGCTTCGGCTGCCTTGGTTTTTCCCGTCCAATAATTCCGTAAGCGGTGGGCTTCATCAGCCACCACTAAATCCCATGACCTGAGCAGCGACGGCGCGTGCCGCAAAGCGAACTCATACGAACAAATGAATACCTGTGCAGAACGAGATTCTGCGCGGCCAAGTAAAGCATCTTTGGACTTCGAATCCAGAAGCGCGGACGGGATCAGGAATTTTTCATACAACTCCTGCTGCCATTGCTGCCGCAAACTGGAAGGCGCAATGATCAAGATGCTGCGTCGGCGCTCCGCCCAATACTGCGAAATGACAATACCCGCCTCAATGGTTTTGCCCAAACCCACTTCATCAGCCAAAATCACGCCAGGCAAGAAAGGCGTCTGCAACGCAAACAAAGCCGCATCAATTTGGTGCGGCTTGGGTTCCACCTGCGCATCAAATAAAAGCCCCGCCAATTTGCCAACATGGTCATTGGCATAACTGCGCTGCAATTCGTGCGCGTAATATTTAGCCTGATAATCGGTAATGAGCTCGCTCATCGATTCCCCTTACAATTGAATAACACAGAAAATGCAGCAAGCAACGGCACGACCACCAGTTTTACGGCGTAAAAAGTACTTTGGCGAAACTCCTCCAGAAAGGAATTTCCCATAATGGCTTGCCTAGTTGAACGGAAGATTAAATAACTGAATGATTTCTCCAAAAGAGAAAAACGCCAAAAACCTGCAATCTGCATTTCCTAAAATTTCATCAACAATGGTGCGTTGTTTGAATTGCCCTTAATTTACCAGAAAAGTTTGGTGAGGATAAGGGGGTCAGCGGCGGCCCCACATACATGTGGCGTTGATGCTGGGAGTAAAGACACCTTTTAATAGTATTCACAGGTCACCAGGTCAAAAAGCACTTCGTCTCCATCCAATCTTGGCAAGATGTTCATAGACAATAACTTATAAACTGACATATCCAAGCCTTTGAAACGAATTGCCTGTTTACGATCAACCTTAAGTTCTATGACGGTTTCCCCATCATAATCTAAAACCATAACACCCTCCTTCATATAAGCATTTAAGCTTGGGATGTTATTTAGCTTTTCCCAAAATGACAATTCCATATAGCAGCTGTTGACACAAATACCTGATTTACTGCCAAGCGACTCAATGGAATAGGCCTTTGCAAAAGCTGTATTCATCTGGAATTCCGCCGGATTATATACGAACGTCTTAGCATGCATTGCATCTTCGTAATGTTTTGTAGCTGCATCTGCATGATCTGAGGGGCGCAAGATGTAACTTCCAGTAAATTTTTCAGGTGAATATTGCGATGTTTCTCCCCCTGCAAGAACTGTCCTAATACCACAATTATATTCCTTCGCATCATGAAATAAATTCCGATGACAAATTAATAGATTGCGAATATAAAACGCATAGGAGAGCCCATAATCATGCTTGGGCCCATTATATTTAAAATTCAAAGTTCTAGCGATACCATCATTTATTACTAAAACCATCTCAAATGGCATCGGTGGAACCCCGTAACATAGAGGGCGGGCTGCAGTACTATAGACTCTACTCAGAAATGCAAAAGCTCCATTTTCAGATAGCTCCTCCAAATTCCACCGACTTTTTTCGAGCAACGTGCCAAATCCACATATATCCATCCACGCAGCAATACAGTCAACTGTTTCAATCACTCCTTTTTGAGCTCTTAAGCGCCAAAGGACTGATCTCTTAAATTCGTCCTCATCAAATACAGAACTCATGATTATGAATACATCACACCTTTTATACAATGCCCCTATTTATTCTTCCGACAATAATCTTGGCGGATTCCAAGCCTGAAGATTAATGATTCATCCCGAAACTATCCGCCATGCGAGTGAACGTCTGCTCCCAGTTATTCCATTCTGCAGCTGGTGTAGTGACAGAAAGGATAACGCTACTCCACATTGTCGAATACCCGATGTATCGCTTGTGAACTGTTGGCGCATCGGGCTTTCTCACCTCAAATTCCCAAATACTCGCGTAACGGCCTCCAAGAAGCGCTGCCCCCATGGCAATTCGCTTATATTGTTTGCCGTATCGCGCTTTCTGGGCGTCTTCCATACCTGTCCAGTTGATCACAGTAGCGTAAGAGGGTGTTGAGCGCTCCCCGATTTCCACTGCCGCCAAAACATGCGGTGATTCTGACCTAAAATACGTAGTGCGATACTTCCCGTCAGTTTCTTGGTTGACTTGCCAGGCAGCCGGATATTCCATTGTAAACCCGAACTCACTTTGATGCTTCTGCCAGTTGTCCTTCACTTGCCCCAGCAATTCTTGTGAGTGCAGATGGACATCACTGCTTAATTGATTTTCCAGACGATGATCACCCAGTAAATACAGATATTGAGATCCCAACCAGAGCCTGTCTTCCACGTCATCTCCCAAGAATTTATGTCCCTGCGTTTCCTTCTGAAAAAGATAGAGCTGTTCCAGTGATCGGTAGAGTTTCTGTTTCTGATTGCGGAAGGCCGCAGCTTTCGCCGTTTGTATTTTTAAAAGCAGTGGATATTGCGATTCCAAACGTTGCAGACCAGTCGCGCGCAGGTGCTCGCCGCCCCATGCGAGGGCATCTTGCGGGTCAACTACCTGCGTATCGACATGGCCATCGGCATAGAGGATGGCTACTTGATCGCTGTGGTTGGGCGACAAATTAGTGGATTCCGGTGTTATTTCGTTATTTGCTGGTTTATTGCCCCAGATACTGAATGGCGGGATCAAATTGCTGTCGTGCAGATCGCCTCGATCAGCAACCAGAATCATCCCGCTGGAGTTGTCGCCTTCGGCGGTTTCGATCGCTTTTCCGTAGAACACCGGATTGAACGCATAACCTCCCATGGTTTCGCCATCGCCTCGTGTACCTCGGTTGGCAGGACATTTGAACACGTCTGCGTCGAGCCCGCGTTCTCGCAGCAACGTCATCCACGTAACCCGCTTGCCGTCTTTGGTGTATTCTGCTGGCGGGAATTTGCCGTCATAATCCTGGCGATACTGGTTGAGCGCTTCACTGATCTGCTGCAAATTTGCGATGCAGGCTTCCCGTTTACCGGCCGCTGTGTAGGGGTGAATAGCTACTTTGACTGAGTTCCCGGCGGCGCTGAGGGTTGGGATCCCAATGAGACAGAACAGACCAAGCACCAGACACACACCACCAGCGCCCAACAGCCATTGATTGATGGACGGCAAGTGGGCGAACCATTCCTTCGAGGGACGTATCTGGTCAAGATCGATTTTGGGATTTGGCGTTTCGTTCAACATGTAAAAATGTGTTCTCCTTTAATTTGTTGGTTCAGCTACCGGTGAGGCTTGCTGTTTGGTTCTCCTGCCTGGCATTGCTCCAGATCGACTCCAGTATTCGTTCTGGTTTTATGTCTTCCTGCCCGGTGACCCAGAACAAGCTTTGCCCGGCATCCAGTTTCTGGATAGATTTGAGAATGGTGGCGGCACGCTTTTCGGTAGGTGCTACAAAGAGCACGCGGAATCCTATATTCGGCGCACAAAAGTACTTTTGTGCAAATTCGCCGCTTTGCCAGAAAGCGTAATATGACCGGCATTTTTCAGTGAGGATGCGACTCGGTTCCGATCCCAGATCCACCTCCAAAAAATAGAAGAGCTTAAGACTGGATGTTTTAAGGGTGAATCCGGCATCAGGGATGAGCGTAACTTTGCGCGTCGATACGCGGAACTTGGCTTCGTCGGAAGTGCGCCATTCCAACATTTCCAATGACGGCGTGCCGATGCAAACAGTTGCCAATGAGACGCGGAACTGATTGATGGAAAGGATATGTTCCAGCGCGGCAAGTTTGGGCATTTGAGACGGTGCGCGCACAGTCACTTCGCCGTGTTTCAAACTGAGAGTTTTGGCGCCTTCGGTATCGAGCAGGTAGACCGGTTCCTGCATTCCGGTGATGGAAGGACGTGCCAGACGTCGAACATATTTGCCATGAAACAGCAATTTTAACCGGCGGGTTAATGTCAGCCGCGAGACAAATCGCATGTCCAAATTTGGATCACTGCCGCGCAGTAGTTCCAGTTGTGAAGTGGTCAATGCGCGATACCGCCACAGGTCTTCAAGCAGGGCCAAATCACGCTCCTGCACCAAGCAGCGCGGTGCCTGTGATGAGCGGCGAAAGCGCGGCAGCGGCGTGGCCGTTTGCTGCGCAATTACGGTTGTGCTGTTATCCGAAGAACTCATGTGCAATAGTTTGTCCTATATTGTGTGCCTATATGGTAGCCCTTTAAAAACTGTATGTTCCCGTCCATATAGGTAGAACGTATATGCCGTTATTGCCCGTGGCCTCAATTCGCCCAGCAATAACGCCTGTTTTGCAAGGGGTTGTCGTGATTCCGGCACACGTTTTCTTTTCGCCTTCTTTCTGCATAATTTTTCACCGATAAACCCTGTTTTTACAGGTTTGAACAAATAAAATTTTATTCATCTGTTTGCACTCCAAAACAGTCTGGCTCCAACAGCGGCGCATCTGCTGGTTGAGCGGGTGTTGAGGTAGAGGTTGTAACACTTGCGACGTTCTCTCCTGGTGCGTTCTCGCTGCGTTCTTGTGCGCTTACTTCTTCCTGAACATAGTGCGGAATTTCCGCAGGTCTCGCAGAGACGTTCGGAATCGGTGGCTCCGGCTTTGGTTGCCTGGCGTGCATTTTCTTTTCTTCCGCAATCTGCTTCTTCAACGCCTTTTCCGCTTCTTTGCGCTCCGCTTCCGCACGCTCTTCAGCTTCCTGTTCTTCCGCCTGGCGTTTGGCATCAGCAGCCAATTCTTCTTCCACTTCCTGGCGTGACCGGCAGATAGCCTCGCGGCTTTGCCTGCGAATCTCGTCCGTGAAATTCATTCCCGATGCCGGCGATGGTGGAAGCGTTTGAATGTCGTAGGAATCAGCGGCGCTACCCACACGCGCGATGGCTTCGCCACGTTCGAGACTGACCAGTTGGTTACTCGTGAATCGTCCGGCAAATTCTTTCTCCAACAACCGTCCGCTGTTGCTGCTGACGCGGAAGGAAACCAGTGTGCCGGCGTTGCTGAGAATTGCCGTTTGCAGGTGTGCGGACAGTTGCTCCAAAAATTGGTTTGCCATGACCAGCGACAAACCAGCTTTGCCTGCTTCCGAGAGGATGGTTTCAAAACTGCTAACCACGAAGTTTTGGAATTCATCCACATAAAGCGTAAACGGCGTGCGCTCTTGCTTTGCCAACCGCAGATTTTGCATCGCCGCAATTTGAAGTTTCGAGACCAACACCGCTCCGAGGAAATGGGCGTTATCATTGCCGATCTGGCTACTGGCCAGGTTCACCAGCAAAATCTGTTTGTTGCGGATGATATCGCTAAAGGAGAACTTGCTTTGCCGCCCGGCGATAATGTTGCGCACCAGCGGGCTGGAAATGAGTAATCCCAGTTTATTGTAGAGCGGCGCAAAACTACCAGCCGAATAGCTATAAAATTCCCCATGCCAGAATGCCTGCAATTCAGGATCATCCAGGCCGTCAATTATCCGCTGGCGGAAAGCTTTGTTGGAGAGCAATGGCCGAACATCGCGCAAAGTATATTTTGTCCCGCTTTGCCGGCTTGCTGATAGCAACGTCAAAATCACGTGCCGCAGGATATGTTCCAACCGGTCACCCCAGCTCGCGGCAAACAACCGGCGTAAAATGGAGAGCAGATCGGAACACAGCAGGCGCTGTTCGTGCTCGCTATTGGCTTCCAATAATCCCAGGGATAGCGGGAACTCACGGTCCGACAAATCCAGATACAGCACATCTTCTTTTCGGTTATCTGGAATGCGGTCAAGAACGTCCAATGCCAGATCGCCGTGCGGATCGATCAGGCAAAGGCCGCTGCCATTTGCAATGTCTTGCGTGATCAGATTCTGCAGCAACGTACTTTTGCCCATGCGGGTGGCACCCAAAATATAGGCATGGCGATTGCGAAACTGATCGGGCCAGACCAGCTTTTGCTCCTGCTGCCGAAAGTGATGGATACCGATAGTAGTGCCTTCTGCCTGTAGTAATTCTTCCGACAAACTGCTGGCGTTAGGATCAAGCCGCAGCAACTTCTGATGTTGCAGCGTATGTCCCGGCGGATGCACCAATCCTGCCAGTTCAGGCAACGAGAGCAGCAGCCCGCTGCGGTGACTGGTGCGATCAAAGACAGTGGTAATGTTGCCATTGGCCGGTAAGTAATTGGCGGCCGGATTAGTAGTATCTTGGTTGGCAAGCGCGAGAAGCGCATTGCCTGTCTGGCCTTGCGATTGATTGAAACTGCTGAGTGCGCCACCGATTTTCTTGCAGAGTGCAAAGGCTTTTGCCTGGCCTTCCTCGCTAATCGCAAAAACACGAATGACCACGGCATAGAGAGAAAACCCCGTTTTGACGCGGGCAGCGCTGACCATGGGATTCTCGTGGCGATAGAAGCTTCCTTCCACGGGCGCATCAAATTCTTCCGCGACTTCAAGCAGGGCATCATTCCAGTGGCGGTTAGCCGGAGTGAACAATATTTGCAAACCGGCAATCTCGCCCGGCTCCAGCGCGCCAAGTGCCGCCACAACACCGGCCAGCGGATCTGCGGTTAGGCTGTCGGAACAAGCAATTGGCAAAAACGTGAACTCCTGCAAACCGAATTCCACCACAAAGGAGTTTGGTGTGGCGCGCTGCTTGACTTCATATGAAATACGCTCTTCCAAAAAGTCCGGGCATTCCGCGATGTCGGCTTTGGGCCAGTGGATTTGCGCACTGGATGTAATGCTTTGAGCGGTATCAGGAGAACTGGTGATCTGGTAGGCAATGTCCCTATTATCCGCGAGGATTTCAAAGGCAACCGGCTGGTGGGAAAAGGGTAATTCGCTCAAAAATGCTTCCGCGGAATCGAGACTTACTTTTTGATCGGTGGGCAACTGCAACGAAACATGGCTTAAAGTGCCCGGGTGAGTTTGCGGATATTGCCGCGCCAAATCTTCGCGTGTTTCCGGCTGATACGGCACAAAGGGCGGCTCAACGGCGACCGGATAAGGATGGAGATCATATCCGCGACAGCGCCGCTCCCAGGCATACAAATATTCCAGGCGCGCATTACCGGTATCAGCAACAGGAGCATTCCAATCCGGCTCCCGATGCTGTAGTTTTTTGTTATGCCAGACCCAACTCATATCGCCGCCTCGGGTTCTCCTTCAGCTCCGATAAGTGCAGAATCCATTGCAAACAATGGAGTTGGTGGTGGCGGGGCACCTGTTGTCTGGGCTGCGGAAAGATGTGTTCCGGTAACTTGCGTCTGCTGGGGCTGATAGGGTTGGTTTTGTGGTGTTTGTTGATTTTGATAAAAGGGATTTTGGTAAAACGCATGTAATACCGGACGCCGCTCCAACTCTTCCAATGGTTCCAAGCCTTTTTCCTCACGATATTCATCGACAATTTCAGAGAGGATTTCGTGGACGGCAGTCGTGAACATAATGGCTGCGTCAAACTGAAACAACGTCTGGCGGGAAAAATACTTCCAGGCTTTTTTCGTGAAGAGGATGCGTTGATTGGCACCTTCGCCCACGTGATAGTCGCTGTATCCCCACGTCGATACGAAAAGACCCGCCGGAGTCTGGCCCGCGTAAATGTAACATTTGAGGTGCTGGTATTTGACCAGAAGATACAACGGGCGGTCAGCGAAAAGCGATGGCCTGGCAAAGAGCCTGTGCGGCCCGAATCCCATACCGGTCAGGACGATTTCGATGGGCGAATTATCGCCTTCGGGCAGGCGATCTTCCAGCGAAGCCTTCAATGTCTGGTACATGCGGCGATAGAATCGCTCCGCCGGTTCATCAAGAACCGGTATCAGCGTTCGCCAGACGCTAATCTGTTCGCCCACCTTGGGCTGGCCATACAGCCGCGCACCGAAAATGAGAAGGACAACGCCAATTCCCAGTAAGACTATTCCCAGTAGATAAAACACAAAAAAATTCCTCCGTATGCAGGATTTATGAGAATCAACAGGATAAAGCTCTCACAATAATTCCACTATTATACATCATTTTTTGGAAAAGCCTCAAAATAGTATCGCATTGTGGTAAAGGTTATTCATTTTTTGCGCTTGCGCAAGAATAATTGAGGGCTTTGCGCTCGCGCGGTAGCGTGGTGAGGAAGAGTTCGGCGGGTATTTATCCGCTGAAAATCACGCTCTTTGAAAATGAGGAGAACTGCTATGTTACAAACACAGCAAGCTGAGAGAGTCATGGAACCGGTCTCGATCAGCCACGATGAAAGTCGCACTTTTGATGAAGTGCACGCCAGAGTTCACTCTGACGACAACGGCAAATGGGATGTGGTGTTGCCACGGACCGAAACAGTAATGCAAGATGGGAAGTTGTTTTTCCCGGATTGCCGTGCCTACGAGTGCGAGTCCGGCCTGGAGCTTTCCAGTTGGGCCACCGGGCAAATCTGCAGCCGCTTGAACATTCCTTCCGCCTACTTTAAGCGTTGTCCCGCGCCATTGCAGGATGAGCAATTTAACTGGTGGAATGGTGCCCGGCTTGAGGAATCATTTGATGAAAGTGATTTCAATGATGATTCCAATGCGCAAGAAGATTTTGAGCCGGATGGATACAAAATCCCGCCTGCGAGTTATGGATTTGGGAGTGGCCTATACACCGGACAAGGCAAAACCGAACGTTGGCTACTTCGCGCCAAGAATGAAACCTTGCGCGCCGTTCTGACGGATCGTTATACACCGATCGACAACCGGATGTTGTTACGATGCCTACATCGATCGCTTCCATCGCACTTGAAAGTGCAATGGATGGCGTTGGACGAGGAATCGTTTCATCTACGATTGTTTGATCCGACCTGTGTAATCGAAGTGGAAAACGGCGATCCATTGATGGCGGGGCTGCACATTTCTAACAGCGAAGTTGGGAAGCGCTCTGTCACCATTGATGCCATCGTATTCCGGCAAGTTTGCTCCAATGGCCTGATCCGCTTGATCAAGGGGAAAAGCCTGATGCAACAACGCCACATTGCTGTGGCGCCGGCGCATTTTGTGACACTGCTACAACGGGCGATGCAACAGGGGCTTTCCGCTTCGCAGGAGTATCTGGAGCAGATGGCTTTGTCTGCGAAGCAACCCATCAATGATGTTGAATCGGAGATGAAGAAACTTGTCTCTGACTGGCATCTGAGCCAGGCCTTTGTGGAACAAGTGGAAGGTTGCTTGCTTAATGAAGAGCGAGCCTATCAGAACAGGCTGTTCGGCTTGGTGAATTCACTCACCCGCGCAGCACAAGGTCTGGATGCGGAACATCGCTACGAGATGGAAGTGCTTGCCGGCAAATTCCTTGAACGGAGATTGTCGCAGCACGAAAAAGAAACACTGCCACGTGGGAATCACCTGGTAGCGCTGCCACATCCTGCTATCGAATCAGCAAAAGTACTTTTAGGTGCTGAGGAAGTGGCATCATGAGTACCGTTATCGAAAGACCGGTTATTGATGTTCCGGAAACGGTCGATGACAGTGCTGAAATCAAGCTGAGCGCGACACGGGTTAAGACGTTTTTACAGTGTCCGCGCCAATACCGCTTCCATTATGTGGATGAAATCCCCACCATGCTAACCGGCGCGCTTGCTTTCGGGCAGGTAATTCACCAAGTGCTGCACAATCTACAGATGTGGCGACTGACGCATGGTGAGCCGCTTAACGAGCAAGTGGCGCAGTATGAATTTGCGCGACTCTGGGAAGAGATCAATTCAATGCAGTCCCCACTCTTCAAATCAGTGACGGAGTGCGATGAATATGCAGAGTTGTCGCGGATCATCCTGGCAGGATATGTGGAAGCGCATCGCGAATTACCGCCGCCCATCCTGCTGGAATATCCGTTTGAGATTCCTTTACAAGATGACGCGACAGGTCGAAAGTACTTGCTGCGCGGGATCATAGATCGCGTCGATCAGGCAGATAATGGCCTGATGATCGTCGATTATAAAACCAGCAAACGAAAGCCATCGCCCAAGCAGTTAGCAGAAGATTTGCAACTGACGATTTATGCGTTTGCAGCGAATCACCTGTTTGAGCAGGAAGTAACACGCATTGTGTATTACCACTTGCGCGACCAAACAGAGCTTGAAATAACTCGCGACGATGGTGCGATAAAAGTACTTTTATCCGAAACACTGCCGATGGTTGCAAGTGATATCGCCTGTGAGCACTTTGATCCCAAACCCGGTTACTACTGCCGCTTTTGCGAATACCGGGAATTGTGCAACGAGGAAGGCGGAGTTGATCTTCGCCGCTATGAGCCTCAATCGTAAACCGCTGTATCAATGATACTGCCTTCACGAAATAAATCGCGAAGGCGACAACCCCAATTTAAGGATGTGATAAAAATGGCATACGCCACCCAAATTACGATTGGTACGGGCCGCAAGGTCAGTGTCAATTATCAGAGCAAAGAAGTGCAGGTTGGTGTAACTTACCAGCTGGAACGCGAAGACCAAGACCTGCTGCAATTGGTAGAAGCAAAAGCCGCTGAGATTGAATCAGTCCATCGGCGTTTGTGGAAGAAGCTCAATGCCGAAAATCAACAGCAGGAGCAAACTTCCACACAAAACAATGGCAATGGCGCTTTACCGCAGCAAGAAAATGGCACCTATCAAACTAATGGGAATGGCCATAACGGCTATTCGCAAAACGGTCATTCGTCAGAGAATGGCTCGCATTCCAACGGCGCGGCAATAACCGAAGCCCAGGAACGTGCCGTCTACGCGCTGACTCGGAAGATCCAGATGGATCCCGAAGAAGTGGAACGGACTTTGAGAATGCGTTTTGAAAAGACGCATATCCAACAACTTACAAAGCGTGAAGCGTCGCAGTTCATCGATGAATTGCAACGCAAGCAACGACTACAAGCCGGACACCATTAAGTGGTGATTCCGACAAAAACATTAAGCCCGCATCTATCGCTGATGCGGGCTTTTAATGTCACTTGTATGAGAGGGAACGCTTCCACTCATAGTTGCGTCAATCACCGATAAGATTCATGTTACAGTTCCGAAATGCTGTCATCAATAATTGGCAACGCTCGTGGGGCACTGGCTTGGCGCTGCTTGCTCTGCTGGCTTGGTGTATGCCAACTTTGGCTATAGGTTGTATCACCAGTGCCATGCAGCAGCCAACGATTCCGTTGCATTGCAGCGCGATGAATTTAGGTGCGCTGCCGGACTCGCCCAACATGCAGCAGATGCCGTGTTGCCACAAAATTCCTGTTCCTTCATCGCTATCTACCCATTCTAATTTCGGAGTTATTAGCACTGATGGGCACCTCAATTTGTTGACAGCTTCTTTCCCTTGTTCTCACGCGCCGCTATGGGCATTATTGATTGCATCGCCGAATGTCAACTGCGAAGGTGATGTGAAAAGTACTTTTTCTCTGGAGAATTTTTCTCCTCCCCCTGCTATTTACCCGGTTTCGCAGTTAGCTGACCGTGCTCCACCTTCCTTGATTTAAGAAATATACCCTTCAAAAGTACTTTTCCTACTATTTTTTAGTGAGGTTAAGTAATCCTGTCACGCCATGCTCCGATTTGTTTCTCTTCTTTTCCACACACGGATTTGAGGAAGTAACATCGTAGCTGCGCGAATTATTTATGCTATTTTCTCAAATCAAGGACACAACATGTCTCTCAAATCATTTTTACTAAGCCTGTTCATGGCGCTGGCCATGACGGGAAATCTGCATGCCGCTTTGGCTATTACTGCGCGAAGCGGTCAATATCAAGTGCAACTTTCCACCGATCCGGTTGTAGTTCCGGTGGGCAAGGCACAACTGATTATTACATTGCAATCGGATGGAAAGCCTGTTTCCAATGCCACCATCAAAACGCTGGCGATGATGCCTGGAATGCCGATGGGCGAACAGGAAACATTGGCCACGCCTCGCACAGGCAATCCGGGCGTTTACCAGGCGCCAGCAGTTTTTGCGATGTCTGGTGGTTATGACGTAACGTTGGATATAGACGGTCCAGCCGGAAAAACCACCCTCAAAATACCCGTGCAAACCGGACAAAACACGGCACAATCCGTTGGCATCCCGTTGATGCAAATTGTCATCATTGCTTTTCTGTTAGCGGGATTGGCGTTTGTCGTGTATCGAATGAAAGCCACAAAACAGCATTTTTCCGTGAAAGAGGCATTCCGCCCTACGGTTTTGGTGGGAATTGTGGTGCTCGCGCTACTGTTCTTTTTGGCATTTTATGCGGTGCGTCATTGGCGGCGCTCTGGATCCATGACGCCGATCCAAATGATGGGCATGTCAATGGAAATGCCCGCGCCGTCCGGTTTTTTGCCGGTGCGACTGGTAACGGTCAAACGAGGCGATGTCAATGATCAGGTTGTTTATACAGGTCAAGCCGTTGGGTACGTGGAGCAGAATATCTATCCGCGTGTGGATGGAATTATCGAATGGATGCCTTTTTACGCGGGTGACAAAATCAAGAAAGGTCAATTATTGGCGCGGTTGGATACCAGCCAATATGATCCACAAGTGGCGGCGCAGGAGGCCGCCGCAAATCAGGCCCGCCAACAAATTGGCATTGCGCAATCAGAAAGCGCCTCCGCTAAGGCGCAGGCTGGCGAGGCCGAGGCGCAAATTGCCGCGCAGAGCAATAATGTGGCGCGGGCGCAACATCAGGCGGAAGTCGCCAAAGAAGCGCTCGCCGAGAAGAAAAGTATCTTGAAAGCAGTTCAAAGCCAGGGCAATGAAACTCGCAGCAACCTTCACGAGATGCAAAGTAATTATCAGGCGCAGGTGGCCCAGCAGCGCCAGGCGCAAAGCGATGTGACTGTGGCACGGCAATCTCAAACAGCGGCGCAGGCAAAAGTCGCCGCCGCGCAAACCATGATAGAAGCCGCGCAGGCCGGAGTGGCCAGCGCGCAGGCGGACGTTGATTATTGGAAAACGGAATTGCCGCGCATGAAAGTACTTTTGGAAGGGAACGCGGTATCACGGCAAACATATGAATCGGAATTAGCCCAATCAAAACGCGCCGCCGCCAAACTGGCGGATAGCAAGGCGCAAGTGCAACAGGCTCAGGCTACATTGGCTTCCGCACGGGCAGACGCGGACGTCGCCGCATCAAAAATTCAGAGCGCCCAAGCCAAGGCCAACGCAGCTGCCGCAAAAAGCGCCGCCGCCAAATCCCGCATCACTAAAGCCAATGCGGCAGTTCAACGCGCCGATGCACTCTTGGAAGCCGCAAAGGCCGATGTGAGTCAAGCTCAGGGAGAAGCCAAAGCCGCCAACGCACAAGTGAACGCGGCACTTTCCACCTTGCGGGCGCAACGCCAGGCCGCGGATGCTGCAAAATCCAATGCCGTCGCTGCCACCAAGCGTATCGGCGCGGCGCGATCCGGAGCAGAACAAGCGCAGGCGCAACTCAGCAGTGCGGAAATCAATAAGGGCTACACCCTGATTCGTTCGCAAGTGGATGGCGTGGTAACAAAGCGGCTTATCAGTCCAGGGGTTTTAGTGAAGCCCGGAGACGCTATTTTGCAGGTGGCGCAGATCGATCCCATTCGCTTTCAAGCAAATGTTGCCGAAGAAGATTTATCGCGCATTCATGTAGGTACGCCGGTCACTGTTAGTTTGGCTGACGATGGAAAAAGTACTTTTACCGCCAAAGTCACCTCGATCACGCCGTTCGTGGATGCCACCTCTCACACTGGTTTGGTGGAAGCGATCCTGGATAATCCTAAAGATCAATTTCTCCCAGGACAATATGTGAAGATGGCAATAAACGTGGGGCAAAGCAAAAATGCCTTGCAGGTTCCCAGCAGCGCAATTCAATGGCTGGCCAATCCTAATGGTGGCATAGAAACTATTTCCGCGAAACCATATGTATGGTTAGCAAAACCAGTGCAGGATAAGGAAAAGGTTTTCACCGCGCAACAAGTAGCCGTGCGATTGGGCGCTTCCAACGGCGAGATAACGGCGATTCTCAGCGGAGTGAAACCTGGCTGGAAAGTTGTATTGGGGAATCAGATAGGTTTGTCGGACGGAATGAAAATAGCAGATGTTTCCACGCCGTCAACAAAGCCGACGGCAGCAATGACGGGTATGCCCGGGATGAAGATGTAACTTGTTGCAAGGGCATAGCCCGTCAGGCCCATACAAAAGTACTTTTAGGCCACCCCATGAAATTAAAATTGACACAAAAACAACAAAGCGTTCTCCAAAAAATACCGCGCTGGTGCATTGATCATCATTATTCCGTCGTCGCTTTTTACGTGGCAGTGATAGTATTGTCGGTGATTGTTGTCACGCAAATATTGCCGCGCCGTTTTGCCCCGTACGTGCAAAGTCCCATGATCGGCATAGTGACCATGATGCCCGGATTGTCGGCGCAGGACATGGAATTGTATGCCAGTAAGCCGATTGAAGAACAGATGACTTCCGTGAAAGGAACGCGATTTATTCGTTCCACTTCGCAAGACGGCATCTCGATCGTGACGCTGGAATTTCCTTATGGCACGGATATACAAAAAGCGATTGTGGATGTGCAAACATTGCTCAATGTTGCCCAATCGTTTTTGCCTGCCACCAGTGCCAACCTCAAACCATCCTTTGTAGTCCCCATCGACCCACTTAATCTGCCGATTCTTTCACTGAGTTTGACTGGCGATCCGGCGCAAGGTTGGACGCCGGTAAAGGTTCGGGAATTTGCCGATAATACAATGATAAACCGGCTCAAGACTGTGCCCAATGTCTATTCGGTGGTGCCTTTTGGCGGCTTTCGCAAACAGATGCAGGTAATTGCGGATCGCGGTAAATTGGCCAGTTATGGACTTTCACTGTTGGACATAAAAAACGCCATTGATCGCTATAACATTAGCCAGCCCGCGGGAACGTTGACGGACGGTACGCAGGAATCGACAGTGCGCCTGGATGATCGCATGCGTGATGCGCAAGAAGTGGAGAAATATCCCATCAAGTCGGTAAAATCGTCTGATGGGAATTCGAATCAAGCGCCGCGCGTGGTTACAATTGCCGACGTGGCAAATGTAGTAGATTCTCACTGGGAACGGCGCAGCGCTTATCATTATTTGGAACATAAGAATGGCACCAATGGACGCGTCGTACCATCCATTGAAGTCTCCGTAATACAAAATCCAGGTGCCAGTTCCGCAACGATTATACCAGATGTAATGAAAACGGTGGCTCAGCTTCAGCAGGAAAATCCAGGCTTAACTGTGAAAGTGGCTTATGACAATGCCCATTTTGTTAACATCCTTTTTGATAATGTGTGGCACGAATTGGCAATCGCGATCTTGCTGACGGGCATTGCAGTCCTGCTATTTCTGGGTGAATGGCGCGGCACCTTAATTTCGATGGTGACTTTGCCGGTCTCACTGGCGTTGGCTATTTTGATGATGGCGCCACTGGGCATGAGTTTCAATAGCGGCACACTCATTGGTTTATTGCTTTCGATTGGGCGTTTGGTGGATGACAGCATTATTGATATTCACGCAGTGGATCGCCATCTTAGAATGGGCAAGCCTCCAAAAGAAGCCACTGTGGACGGTATTTCCGAAGTGCGAGTAGCGGTGTTGGCATCCACTTTGATGATCGTGATAGCTCTAATACCTCTGCTTTTTTCGGGCGGATTAACGGGACTGATGTTTTATGAATTAGTGTGGCCGCTGATCTTTGGTTTGTTAGCGTCGATGTTAGTCTCCTTCACTCTGACGCCAATCTTATGCGCCACCCTATTACGTCATCAGAAGTTGCGTGACGCCGAACGGCAGCATCGCTGGAAAAAGTACTTTTACAGATTACTTGATCCGATTCAACACTGGTTGGATAAACTGGACAATGGTTATGGACGGCTCATTCGCGGCATGTTGCGCCATCGTTTTCTGGTGTTATGTGCGGTGTCGGGCATATTGATCACTGGATTCACATTTTACAATTTCATTGGCAGTGAGATGATGCCATTGGCCGATACGGGACAAGCCAGCGCCACGCTGGAGATGAACCCGGGCACTTCCTTTGCGGGAACATTGACAGCAGTCGATAAGTTGGAAAAAATTATTTTACAATACCCGGAAGTGGAAAAAGCAAGCATCAAGATTGGTAATGAAGGCATCTTCGAAAGCTTCTCGCCCTTCTACACAGGTTATGAAATGCCGCGAACCAATGGCGCATCGCTGATGCTCACTCTCAGTGATAAAGATCAGCGCCAACGTACAATTTGGCAGGTTATCGATGGTATTCAAACAAAAGCCATGGCTACTATTCCGGGTATTCGACGCTTGCAAATAAAAGCCATGGGAAGCGATGTCATGGCGACCGCGCAAGCGCCCATTCAGTTCAATATTTATGGCCCGGATTTGAAAGTACTTAATCGCATTGGCGAACAAGCGTTAGTCGCTGCGAAAAAATCACCAGACATATTTCAGCCTGCCACGACTTGGGCTATGGGAGTTCCGCAGTATCAAATAAAAGTCGATCCGCAACGTGCCCAGGAAGCTGGCCTCACGCCGCAATCAATTGCGGAGCAAGCTTATTATGCGCTACACGGTGGCCTCACCGACACGTTCTACAATCAACCAAACCTGCGCCAAAACACTATCTTTATACGTTATAAACAGTCGCAGCGGCGCACGCCGCAAGATCTACAGAATCTCTATCTCACAGCGCCGGATGGCAAGCAAGTCTTGCTGAAATCGGTGGCCGACATAACGTTGCAATCCACCCCCACAGCCATTGAACATGATGGATTGCGCCGCACCTTGGGCATTACCGGATTTTACCGCAAGCATCATCTTCCGTCCATGGATGTAATGATGCAACTGGCATCCAATATCTATGGCGGCAATAAAAAATTAGACATTAAGCCGATTAACTTTCCGCCCGGTTACGGTATGGAAGCGCGCGGCGACATGACGCAAATGATGGAAGCTTTTCGTCGTATGATGGGAGGATTTTTAATTGCATTGGTATTGATGTATTTAGTTTTGGTGGCACAGTTCCGTGGATTTTTACAACCGTTGCAAATGTTATTATCGTTGCCGTTGGAACTTGCGGGTGTGTTTGTCGCTTTATTTTTGGCGCAGCAGTCTTTTTCCACTGTTTCCATGCTCGGTATTATCGTGCTGACAGGAATGGATATTACTACGGCGGTATTGCTGATTGATTTGATTATGCAATATCGAGATCGCGGCAAGCCGCGTGATACAGCGATTAGTGAGGCAAGCGCACACCGCTTGCGTCCGATCCTGATGACTTCCTGCATTACCATGATTGTGATGTTGCCCGTAGCCATAGCGCCCAAAACCGGCCTCGACGCCTATCAGCCTCTGGCCACCGCAGTGGTGGGTGGATTATTTGTGGGAACCATACTAAGTCTTTTCGTAATTCCGGTGATGCATAGCGTCATGGACGATTTGGTAATTTGGCTTAATTGTACTTTTTTAGGACGAGAATGGCGTTGGGAAACAACACAGAACAGTGATGATTCATAAAGTGCTTCCAGTTGCTGATGTAGCGTTATCCTAATAAACTAAGGAACGCTGAATAAGTCGTTACGTTAAGTAGGATATTCATGTCAAAATTTCGTGACAATCCATATAAATATATCCTTGCGCTGGGGGCGCTGTTTTTTCTTTTTGTCTCCAGCAGCACACAGGCATGTGTGTTGGCAGACCACGTTTGCGCAAAGTTGACGCAGGTGAATGCACCGACTGAAACTGGCGTGCAATGTCACATACCAGTGCAGAGGCAAGTTCATGCTTCATCGCCAATCAATCATTCGTTGCAACATTCTTCACCTAATAATGATAATGATGAAGAATGTTGCCAGTTAATTCCCGCCGATTTGGGCGATTTGGCTACGGCGCAAGTTAGCAATCCTTCATTTCAGCAGTTTTCTTCCGATTGGTTTCATCTTCAATTAGCCAACACTTTCTATTCTTCGTTCTACATCTTCGATTTCACGCAGCGCGAGATTATTTCTCCGCATTCACAAAATTCTTCTACTGTACCTTCGTCTCCTATTTTTCCCCTTAATTCAGGACGAGCCCCACCTCCAGCCGTATTGTCGTAATTTTATTCAATTACTTATTAGGGTTTATACATGTTAGGGTAATGGCACTTTTGTGGCTACTGGCCGCAATAGTTTTTATCCGCCGCACTGCGGCAAGCCACATCGTGGCAATGTATAGCCCTGCCTGCCGATAATTTTTCAACAGGAAAATTTGGCAGTAACCCTGGAGGTTATAATGTTGCACAGAAAAATAGTATTTATGGCCGTATTGTCACTGATGACATTTACGGCGTTCATGAGCAGTATTCCCGCACAAGCCGCAAATCGGATGTGCCCCTATTGCGCTATGCCGCTTGGCGCGCCGGCCACGCAAGTCTGGTTGACCAGCGGCAGCAAAAAAGTGGCGTATCGCTGCGTCTTTTGCGCGGTTTCCGAAGCAAAGACAGAATACAAAGGTAAT
>Ga0182738_1000519_pt1 | contig 53753 bp, 29 predicted proteins | sample eDN5th30CBELigMG_FD_128876 | JGI IMG/M metagenome (GOLD analysis project Ga0182738, IMG submission 128876) | Enriched Miracle-Growth compost microbial communities from Emeryville, California, USA - eDNA 5th pass 30_C BE-Lig MG (version 2)... ... | reverse complement strand
TCTGGAACTTTAGTCAATTGGTCAAAGGTGTCTCTGCTCTCTCCAAAAAAGGTCTTGCTGGTGGAAAAACTCCAAAGGCAGGGATGTAATCTTTCTTTTATGAATTTTATTGTGATTTTTTAATAATAACTAAAATAATCTTTTTTGTAAAAATACCCAACTCATCGTAATGTATAGAATTTTTTATTATCTTGGTTGTATACAAACACAATATTTATCAACTTCTTGAAAAATTAAACCTGAGTCGGAAGAAAAATATTACAGTATTGCATTATCCTGGATTATTACAGTTGCCATAAAATCTTGATTTCTATTTTTGAATTGATAAATCGGCTACATGTAATTTTCCTACAAAAAGGTTAATTATTTGTTTGATTAAAAAAAGAAACTTTTTATGAAAACCAAAGAAAATAAAAACACCTTTACTTATGCCTTTAAGCAGCAGATTTTAAGGGCATGGCAACCTGTTCCAACTCTTTTATCAACAGTGATCATTTTTATTGTGATCGGTATTTTCTTTGTTGAATGCGTTGACTTATTTCTTTAGGCATTATCTTTATCGGGTTTGGTATCGCTTTGCTGATCCTGAGCAATGATATTGTTGAAGTCAAGTTCCAATATGATGGAGATACTCCCATTACTTCGCCAGCCACTGCATATACTATTGATTTCCAAATCACTGAAATCATGAAAGCCCCTGTTTTTCTTTACTATGAACTTGACAACTTTTACCAAAATCACAGAAGATATCTCAAGTCTCGTGATAGTGACCAACTCAATGGAGAAATCAAAACGGTTGATCAACTGAGTGACTGTGATCCAATTATTACTAATTCTGATGGCGGCTTCACAGTTGCATTTGATGGAATTACTGCACTCGATCCTGACGCCCCAGCCAACCCTTGTGGTTTGGTTGCCAAGAGTTTGTTCAATGGTATGATGAATTTGTGATATTTTTAAAAACAACATTTTGTATAGACAATTTTGGAACTGATTTGGTGAATACAGGCACAGGAACTTCATACGCTATTGACGAAACTGGAATTGCTTGGGAATCTGATGTCAAGAATAAATTCAAAGCTCCACCAAATGCCAACACCATTCAATGGACCGATTCAACTAATGGTAATATTTGAACTGACTTTGTCGCTAATTTGCATAGAACATTTTATTGTCTGGATGAGAACTGCTGCTACTCCCGACTTTAGAAAACTTTGGGGAAAGATTCATGAAGATCTCGAACCCGGCACTTATCGAGTTATAATCACAACCAGTAAGGAATTTTTGAGAATTATCATCTCATGAAAATTAGAATATGATGTTTCAAGCTTTGATGGAAAGAAATTCTTTATCTTATCGACAGCAAATGCTTTTGGTGGAAAGAATTATTTCCTGGCTATCGCATACTTGGTCGTTGGTGGATTATCTTTATTGGCTGCTGTCCTCTTCTTTATCAAAGACAAAGTTTCTCCTCCCAAAAATCTTCCTAAATTTGATTAAAATTTTTTGTTTGTATGTTGTGTATTTGATAGTTTTTATAAACTCACATAATACTGTATTTACTCCTCGTCATCGTCATCGCCATTGTCAGCAACAATTTTTAATAATTAATTTTCCCTTTCAAAAGATCGAAATAATAATATTTTTTAAAATAAAGACCCATAATAGAAAAATTAAAAAGAAGAGACATATTATATAGAACTTGAAGAATATACATTAAGGGATTGAATTAAGTTCGCGTTGAAGCTAATACATACATGATAGTTTACTATCATCTAAACAAGCCTGAGAAGGTCTGAGTTGCCGTCACTTCGAGAGTGAATGTACGAAAATACAGAGACAGCTACCAGAAACTCCTTGGCACATGCTGACCAAATGAGGCGCAAGCTGATGGGTATGTGTCAAGTTGGAACGGTTGTTTGGCAATGCATCTAAGTACAATATGCGAAGTCCTAGTCTAACTAGGATAATTCAATTCAGACTACTCTAATTCAACTCCCACCCCCCTTTTTCTCAAAAACTCATGATTTTTTTTTTCAAAGATAGACAAAAAGAAAAACAGAAAATTAAAAATACTGTATGCATGTGAATGAACATCATAAAATCGGAATAAATATACAAAGAGTTCAAAACATTGTTTGCCAAAAATTGCTAATTACTTATTTATATTTTTCAAGATTTCAAGTTGTTTAGCGAGAGATTTATTTTCTTTGAGTAATTTTTTTTCTGAAGTTTTATAATTTTCCAAAACCCCAGAAAACTTCCAAAGTAGGGTATTGAACATGGTGATAATTGGCGAGTCTGGCTTTTCATCTGTGAAAATTGGAGATCCATTCATTATGCACGGGTCAGAAGGTCTAAATCCTTTCACAGCAGTCCTAAATTTCTCAGGGTTCTCTGAGTTTAACCTTCTGGAACTGGAAGGACTGTATTCCAAGTTGCTATGAAGCCATTTTTTGCTCTTTGACTGTTGTTCGCCATAGTTTCTGTGAGAGATTGATCCTGTTCTGTGTTCATTGGAGATGACAAGATTTTTATCTTTGATTTGATTCATAAAATAAGCACTAAATAAGTAGTTCTCAGAGTCAGTTTTCGCTGTATTCAGGATTGCTTTGAGGTTTTTGGTTTTCGGACTAGGCGGCGTTTGCATTCTCTGCGTCTGCGAATTCCTCGATTTTTTGGTTGGCTCATCTTTATACATCTTGAATCGAATCTCAGCAGGAATGTGTCTGAAAGTTGAAGAGGGACTCTTGCTTTTGGTTCGGAGGACGACTCTCTTGCTTTTTCTATTGGGCCTCGGAGTGAGGTAATGTTCAGAAATGATATTTTGTATGGATCGATTATGCTTATTAAGTTTCAACTCTTCGATTTCGTGATTTACGCTTTGCAAACTTATTTTCAACCTTTCGATAGTGTTTTCTCTTTCTCTCAAAGTTTTTGACAGATGTTTGTTTTTATCCATAAATTCCTCTGCTTTACTAATTTTCTTCCTGAAGGAGCCCAGAGTTTCCTCAAGATCTTTAATCTCTTTTTCCTTGATATCATAAACCGCTTTCAGATCATATAACTGAAGCTCAACTGGATTTGAGCTGCGCTTGCTCTGGCCTGCCACGATTGTGGTTGTCTCTTTGCTATTGAGCACCCTGTCAGTGTGCTTCCCAGTGTTGCGAGATTCCCACTCTTTATATGGCGATTCTCTGAAAAGCTGACTATTTAACGTGGTTTCGCTATGCACATTTACGCTTGAAGCATTTGTTTTTTTGTCTTGAAGGAAAAAGGTCGTTTTGGTGCTGTTCTGATTGGGCGTCGTAAATTGCTGTCTCTTGAGAAATTGTTTTCGTCCAGATATTTTTCCATCATTATGTGGGCTAAGCAACTTTCCAACGACATGTACTTTTGACAGGCTTGGGGTTGTTCGAATATGTGATGAATCAGCGGGAAGTGGTCTCGGTGAAACTTTCATAAAAATCTCTGAAGAAAATATGGGTTACTTCTTCTTTCAGTGACTTTAATAAAACAGATTAAACTCTTATGAGTTTCTCTTATCAATCAAGATATATAAAATCCCTCGCTTGGTTGGTTGGACTACCGAGCAAGATTTTTTTTCTCGCATTCTCCCCTGACCGACACGTTGCGAAAAAATATTCTCATCGCATATTCATCACATTTTCCTCGCTCATTCCCTCATTTTTTAAATAATATGAAAAAGAGAAGAAATTATCAATCAAGAATTTGAGCTATAATAATCCATTCATAGGCAAGGAAAACAAAGATACATCTCTATTTTCACGCTTTGATAAGTAGTGTATATTCCATGGCAAAATAAACCACACAATCCATACAGAAACCGCTTACAAGAATTTATCGTAGTGGCCTCTATATCTGACAAAATCGAATCTTCTGGGCTTCTTTTGTTGGTCAGTGGAAGCTTCTAAGAACTCCTTGAATTCAGCAGGGTTTCTCTGGCAGTTTCCGAACAACTTGATGTAAGGTCTGCAGTTATACACATTACCATCAGATTGAAACATGCATTCTCTGGCATCATTGAAGGAATCCAAACATAAAGGTTCAATTCTCTCACTAGACACATTCAAAATCTTATTCTCATATTCAATACCTTTGTTTATAGCATGAAATAAGGCTTCTGGATTTGTCTCTGCAATCCATAGGGTTTCTGGGAGTAGGAGAGTCGGTTTGACGACAATCTTCATAATCAGTGACCTCTTGACGGCAAGCATCAAAGGCATACTCGGAATGAATCATCACCTAGCAACCTGAATCGAATCATCAAGATATTCGTCACTTACTTCGAATGATTTTGTCTCCATGGCAACACCTAATGTAGAGTTTAAGAATTAAGGGGCAACTTATTAAATTTATTTTCAAGAAAAAATTTGTTTTTAAACATTTTTTTCAAATTTCCTTTGAAACATGGAGTGTGTCTGGATACTTCTTCTTCTCAAATACGCCTCTCGAAATGAAAATGAAAAGAAAAATTTTACTGAATTGAATTGAAGGAGATGAATAATAAATTACTTTTTTCATAATAATAAATAAACGACTGAACTTATAGAATAAGCTTTTTATAAATGATCATTAAATTGATCTAAAAAAAAAAAAAACATCGATCAGACTCAATCAAAGCACATGGTCTTCTTTAAAAAAATTTTCTACTGTGAATATTTTTTACACAAAAAATTATCTATGACTCTATATTAATTAATATTTTATATAGGTTAGATATAATAAATGGTTCTGCTTCCAAGATCCATGAACATGGAGTTTTGTTGAGCTTTAGGAGATAATTAAAATCAATGGTGATTTTCTTTTAAGAAAAATCACACTGTCGTCTTCTTTTTCAGACAAACAAGATTTTATATTTTTAATCATCTTGTGATCCGAAAGAAGCTGCTCCGTCTTCGACTCCAAAGTCTCCAAAGTTAAACATATTTCCTGGGGGATTAGCAGGTAAGGTCATGCCAATTCTGTCTTTGGCATCTTGTGATTCGCCAAGGTTCTTCTTTTTGGGAACGATACCTCCAAACTTTTCAGTGAGGATCTCTTTAATTTCGGTGTTGGTGATGGTTTCAGGATCAAAGGGAATTCCAAAGGCCTCAAGCATGCTGAAGGCTTGATCCTTGGTGACGAATCTTCCCTTAATTCTTAATCTGTTGTCAGCAACCTTCTTTCTGCAATCGTAGTTGACTCTCTTGTTCCATGTTCTTCTCTTTCTCTTTTCCAAATATTTGTCAATTTTGATCTTTCTTTCTTCGACAGTCAAAGTTCCGATCTTTTTGATCACTGGAGCCTTGATTTGGTTGAAAATCTTGGAGTTATTGATATATTCTTCCACTTCAGCAGGGACAGACAAACCTCCAAGGAGTTCTTGAGCAGTTTCTGGCTTTTTGAAAGTGCCAAAGTTTCCGACCATATTATTAGCGTTGAATATTTCTTCTTTCTTGGGATTTGGGGACACATTGACAGAAGGTTGGGTTGATTTATCAGAGTTATCAACAGCAGCCTTTTTTCCTTTTGTTTTGGGGGTTGTGGACTTTTTAGAGTCGGATTTGGATTTGGAATCTTTTGATTCGGATTCTTGCGCTAAAAAGGAATAAAGTCAGGTTGAAGAGGAAAATTAAATTACTTCCAGCCTTGGGCTTCTTGGCTTGGATGGCGGCTAAAAGCTGGCTTGGCTGAAGGACAACTGATTCCTGAGCATTGTTAAGCTTCTGCTTTTTGTTAATAGACTCATAATCAGAGCTGTCTTGAGTATCTTGCTGATCGACTGTCTGGTCAGGCTGCTGATGGAAGGCATATTGGCCTTGATTGTCTTTAACGGAATTGTTCTCATGTTGAACAGAGGGAACATTGTACTGAAGGATATTTTCGGCGAGCATAGCAAAGTTTCCCAATGCAGAGTTACCTATTATTTAAATGAGAGGGCGAAAATAAGATGGTTTCATACCAAGGAAGCCATTTTGGGCTTGATTTTCAACTCCGTCGAGAGAAAAGAGTCTTTCACGATGGTGGTGGCGCTGTTGTTGCTGTTGATCCTGCTTTTCAGAGTTAGATGAAATTAATTTAATTTCAGGATTACATTTCGGGTGAAATAGTTGAGGAGGTCGAACCCATGAGCAAAGAAGTCCTCGCTTGTCTTTCTTCCGTGACCAAGGTTGAAGCTTGGGCCTCTGGAACGGTTAATACGGTAAGATTCCATGTTGTAGTCCTGAGGTTTGGCCAACATGGCATTATCGTGTCCTGCCTCTAAATTGCTCTGAGGAAGAGGCATAAAAGCGTGGTTATCCAAAGTGAATCCCTCATTCTTCATGTGGTCATGCATATTGGAAAACAATCCCTCTTCCTTGGGGAAAGGAAGGAAAGATTGGGTTTCATTAGGGTTTAAGCGAGCTCTATTGAAGTCTTGAGCTCCAAAAAAGGGACTGGCAAAGTTTTCAAACTGTGAAGGGTTTAAGGATGACGAGAGGGAAATGAGTTTACATTAGGAGGAGGGAAGAAAGCATTGTGAGTTCTGTCGGACTCGGGAAAAGGTCGAAAAGAAAAGTTTTCCATGAGAAGAAATGTCTTTAAAGAGAAATTTTTTTATATTAAACTCTGTATAATAATAGTAAGGGCCAATATATAGAAATTCGCTTGTCAAATGAAAAACTTTTTGATTTCAAATTTTCCTTTTGGTACTGAACCAGTTTAGCAACAGTAACTTGTTCACTGAAATCGTCAAAACTTCTCGAATTAGCTTTAAAAGATGATAAAACTCAGTCAGAAGGAGAAATATCAAAGACCTTGTCCTGTTGAACCTGAAAAAGAATTATTATTATTCAGGCGGCCAAACTATAGTACGAAGTTTCTAAAATGCTTTTTCAGGGTTTTGCAGATAAACAACCCTGAAAAGTGTTTGAAACTCTTGAAACACTACATTTTTTGAAAAGTATGATGGGGAATATTCTAGAAACACGTCATATTAATTTTTGACTGAAAAAAGTGTCGTACAAAAAAATCCATTTGGAAATGGTTTCAAGTATACTCTTATGAAAGCATTTCGAAAGGAGATGGTGATATTTAACGAACATTAAAAGCGATTTCATCCGAGATTATTCGGGTTTTTTCGTAATATCCGAATAGAATGTCCTTTTTCAGCTTCATTAATCCCAAAAAAATTGCTTAAATTTAAATTATTTGGTGATTTATTGATTGTTAAGGAAAAGAAATTATGCGAACTAGGTGTGAAAGTAAACTTTCTTTTCAAACAATTAAAAGATTATATTTTTGTTTTTGTTGAAACTCGAAAGATCAAGAATGATAGAATAAATCCTCAAAGCTGAAATAATTTCAGGGGATTTTTTTCATCTGTACAGGGAGAAAATTAGATGTAGAGAGATGAAAGAGAGAATCATCTTGAGAAATTTGAGAATTTTTTTTTATGAGTCAGGTAATAAAAGTAATTTTTTTCTCTCATAAAAATCTATGGGATTTCAATTATCAACAATATGGCATTTAGTTTAAACATAATAGCCAAGATTAAGAGACAGTATCAAGTCTAGCTCATTTAAACCGGTTTGATTTAGAGAACTCGATTAAAAAGGATATGATATGACAGATCTAATTATGAAGAAAGAATTCAGTTTACTTTATTTACCTTGCTTTGCTGAAAGAAATATAGACGACAAAGATACCCAAACTAAGCATGAGATAAAGAGTCACTCTCATCTCAATAGCTCTCTAACTTTCTTTGCAATAAAATACGGAATAAAAATATTACTTGTGAGATTTTTTATGCATTGTAATATATTAGATCCTTATATTTCCTCGCAAGATTGAAAAATAAAGGGTCAGACAGTCAGATAAGGCTAATCAAAAAAGTCTTCAACAAAACCAAAAGGTTTAATTTTTTTGTAATTCCAAGATTTGCACTTTGAAATTCGACCTAATCAAAAAATCCTCAATCATGAACACTAACGACATTATTCTGAAAGAAAAAATCCTCATTTTAATCGAGGTGAATTCTGCGTTTACCAGCGTCATTTTAAGTACAACAATTTTTCCTTTCGCACTTTTTCGTGGAGAATATTTCTCGTTTGGCAATCAATCGTTCAATATGTTGTTGAGTGAGAGCTTGAAAAATGCTCATTCGAAGTTTTCATGGAAAAAATTAGAGTTTTTGTTCGTTGCATCCTAATTTATGTTTGGAGTGTTTTTGTAATTTGGAGGTTTTATATTAACTAAAAATTTAACGAGTTTCTCAGAAGAAAAGGGGAGAATTCAAAAAAAAATTTGGGAAAAAAATTGCAAGAAACAACGATCGCACATCTTGATATTCATTTTCTTCCAAAGATTTCCTCAGGACTTTCTCTCGTTTTTAAACCAAAATTTTGAAGTTTTTTTACAAGTCGTCTTTTGAGGAAACTGTTAAAAGATTCTAAATATTTTTTTACATAAAAACAATGAAAAAAAAAGTGAGAATGAAAAATTTCTCTGATTTTATGAAAGTTTTCAGAGAGATTTTTTTACAAGAAATACTGTGAAATATTTGGAAAAAAAAATTCCTTCAAATTTTTGCCAACTTGTTTTTTTCTCTCCCCAGGCTGAGTTTTAAAATCGGGTGATTATTTGGTTTATCCGGATTAGTTCTCAAATTTCTATTTTCGACGATTTTATTTTAAAAAATTTATTTTGACTGGACTTTTGTACAGATTGATATTTCTCCTTCTATTTCCAGATTTTCATGAATTTCTTTCAAGTCAGAAAAAAAAATTTTTTCTTTCTCGAATTTATTTTGGAAACTTTTGAGATTCTCAAAAAATTTTTCTGTCATTTCCAACACAAGAACATAAAATCTCACGTTGTAAATAGAAAATTTTTCCAGCTCAAGGAAAATTTGACAAAACAAAAAAAAAATGAGCAAAAAATTTGGAAAAATTAGAACTGAAAGATTTGGTCGAAAGAGTGCATCCATCACTCTTTCAATGGAATTTTGGGGGGAAAAATTTGGCTCTCTTTAAATCTCAGCTGCTAACCTGATTTTTCGGAATTCTAAGATTTGAAGGGAATTTAGAAAGAAAATACTTTTCTGACTTTTTTCTCACCCTCTGCTTCCCTGAAGATTTAAAAACTCCGAGATTTCTTGCAAAACACCACATCTAAGCGAGAAAAAAAAAATCCAAATTTCCAAAATTGAGTTTATTCAAAATGCAATTTTACAAATTTTTCGGGCAGTGAGTCACCAACATTCAGCTTTGAATTTCGGAGAGTCTTCATTTGAAAGAAACGTCAACAAAAGTTTCGGACTTGAACGAAAGAAAATCAGATAAAAAAATTTCTTCTATTTTGGTTTGAAGAAACTCTTGTTTTGAACAATTTTCTCCTTTTAAAAAATCGTAAAGAAAGTAAAACATATTTTATTCTATTATTAATCTCAAATAATAGACCCCAAAAAAATAATTAAAATCCAGATATTACTTCTCTCTCTGTTTTCACTGGTAAAAGAGTTTTTTGTTCATATTTTTTCCCCACACACAATCCAAAAGATAGAAGTTGTACTTGCGTGAATATTCGCCTATGCGTATCTTGGATTTATCTGGAAATACTATGATTACTAAAAGTTTAAGAAAATAAAACAGACATCAATATAATAAAATTCGATATAAATTTTCATTTGAATCGTACTAAATGGCTGAAGCGATTCAAGCCTCTTTTACACTTGAACATATTTTCAAAATCTGTTCCGATAGGTAGCTTCCTCAAACAACTTTCAACGTCATTATTTATAGGCACCAGCCAGGAGACTCTGGTATTGGGCACGTTGTAAGTCCATCCACTTACACTGAAACATGGAACGCTTTTTACAAGTAAAGTGGTATATTTACTCCCTTTAAACTCTTTTCAGATGGATCAAGACTCAACTTGATCAAGGCAGAACTGTCAGTGTTCCTTCGTTTGGTAAGAATTTTTCAAAGTTTAATCTGGCCTTGCTAATTTTCTCCCAAAGCCAACATCAGCGCAAGACAAGCTGACGAGAAAGAAAGTTTTGTGTATACACAACTCACTCCTCAATTCCTTGAAACTTATGGCCTCGCATTCAGAGTATTCAAGTTTATGGGATCTTCTATAATTCCTTTTCTTAGACTGAGCTTCCTGACATCAAACAACCTACTATCAGACTAAATTTGAACGTGATGGCTCGTCTGGCAGAGAATCTGGACCCTCAAATCGCCGGCGTTGCTTTAAGTAGAGTGATTGGCATAATCGGTGAAATACTGGCCAGCTATGAGAACGTTGAAGTCAATCTTTCTCAGTTTGGAAGACTCAACACTCAAAGCAAAGAAGTGATATTCTCACCAGCTCTTAAGACCAAAGGGAATAAGTTTCAAGCAAAAGTAGAATATTTATAGTTGGATCCAAGTTTATTTTCGTTAGCAAACTGTAAAAACTCTTTTGGACGCTCAACAAGGAGCCAAACATTTGTTTAATGTCCAAAAATCTGAAGAACATCTCGAAAAAAATGTCGGAGATAACGCTCAAAGCCAAAAGACTATGATTTACAATACTCCTGTTCTACTTAAAGGTTTCCCAAGGAGAAGTTTCTTTCGATTAACAATGTTTAGATGGAAAGGGCAACGGTTTATCTCCAGTTAGAAAAGTGCAAGATCCTTATTTTTCTGGAAAAACCAAGCTTTCAGGCCACTCAACGTCTTTCCTTTCACCCTCTAAGAAAAACATCAGACCTGAAGTCCTCCAAGAAATGCTTGGCGCAGGATCTGATCCTCTTGCCAAAGAACAAGAATTTTCTCACTTGATCTCAAGACCCAAGGATCTCATGAACACCAAGTTTGTGAAGCCTCCTAATGCCAAAGTTAGATACCCACCCGTTATTGATGCATTTGCAAGAACCCTTGCTGCTCCAATTTCCCACACAAAATTCTCACTTTCCATCACCGGAAGAATTGCTTCCAATTATACTCAATCCACTAAATATTTACAAGTCGATATGGATGCCAAGTAATTTTTTGTGAGAAATCGAAGATCTAATTCCTTAGGGTGATTAAGAGTATTAAGCCAAAAGAAAGCAAAATTCAGTTGAGCGCAAATTCTGAATTCCTTGAAGAGCCTGCCACCGAAGATGAAGAATTGGTCTACTATTTGAGACCTTACGATAGATCTGCTGAACTCGAGGTTTCTTTCCCAAATGAATTAATTGTCATAGTGTTTTTTAGAAACGAGTTAAAGCTAGAGTTACCAGTTACAACAGATATAGACAATACGTTTTAAGCGAAATTCCTATTGAAAGTATTGCTCCCATCCGTCAATATTGGATCAACGATATTCTCGATTTAATCCCTGCCGAATATCCTTACTTGGATCGAGTACAATTAGTTTACATAACCTCTAACTCAATTCAATTAGGCGACTGTTGAAAACTTGATTGATAGAATGTTGAATGAAATAAATAAAGATTATTATGACAGCGGAAGGAAGGCGATATTGGATTACGTGTTGAAGGAAGAAGATGAAAAGCATAGACTTGGTATTATGCAAATTTTGGATGAGCCTTTGGATTATGGTGAAAATATCTATGCCGGACTTGAGCCGGATGACACATGGAAAGAAACTGTTGGAGTTGCTAAGAACGAAGTGAGTGACAAGTTGGTGATTTGGAGTGAAGCTACTCTCCAGTTCAAAGAACTTTGGTCAGAATATGAAAACAGATTGTTTGTTTCTCTTCCTGGAAAAGAGGATAAGCCTTTGTATATTGATGATTTTGTGAAACTTCAAAATAAAACTCTTTTTGATGTCAAGAATTCTTTGGTTACCACTTGGATGAAGAACGTCCAGGACATCTACAAGACTGAAATCAACCAAATGAACAAGAAGCAAGCCTATGTCTTCTTTGAGGCCAATGCTACTTTGATGTCCAATCAACTCAGAAAACTTATTACAGAATCAGTCCTCAAATACCGCGATTTCTTCAAGAGATTCCAGAAAGGAGAAGGAGAACATAAGACTCCACAAGAGGTTATTGAGGATGAAAAGGAGTACACCAAGACTCTCGAAGATGTTTTCTTGGCTGTGAGAATGATTTTCCACGAAAACACCGTTATGTTTGCCAACTCTTTGTCAGAAATTAGACAAGAACTTTTGAGAATCATTGAAAATATCGTGAATGTCTCTGACAAATTCAGCAGAGCCGAAGTCAACATTGCTCGTAACGACAAGACTCAACTCTGGCCCATGACGCTCGAAGATGAAGTGATTCAAAATGTGTTTGTGGAAGTTGATGACATCATCAACAGCAATTGTAATGCTGCGGCTAAAGTTACTGAAGTCTTTGATAAATATATCTTCCTTTTAGTAATTAAATTTTTAATTTCTGGTCATCTAATCACCCATTTCACTATAGACTGAAGAAGAACATGTTCAACAATTTATCCTCAGGGAGCCCACTAGAGCTGAATATACTGCTGAAATAAAGAAGTATAAGGAAACCTTTGATGCTGTGAACCAAGAAATCCCCTTCTACATTCACATGCCAATGATTATGGTGGATTGCACAGATGTAAAGAAGGAACTGTTGAGAACTTGCGAGAAGTTGATCGATGACCTCGTGGGAGCAATCAGCAAGCTGGTGAACGAAAAGAACGGCTTCATGAATAGAAGCATCAGCAATCTGAAAGAAAGCATTAGAGAACAAGCTGAAACTGTCGAAACTCTTGTTAGATTGGAAGAAAATATTGAAAGAATCAGATCTGTTGAAAAGGGTCAGATTGAAAAAGATTTTAGAGACCTGACTTTGTGGCTGTTGATGCTCTATGATACCCACCACAAGGTTTCTGAAGAAGATATTGCCAAGATTCACAGAACTTCTTTGGAAGTCAAGTCAATTGATGGTTACGTTGAGGAGAACCAAAATAGAATTCGTGACGAAAGAACTCTCCTTGAAAACAAGCTTACCAAGCAAAGATACGAATTCATGCAAAGTCTCGAGAGTATGGCTCAGGAAATCGAAGGCATTAACGACTATGCTACTCCTATGGTTGAAAAGCAGGCCAACGAGCGCATTGATACTTTGAAGAGCCAACTTGCTACTTACGAAAGTATCAAGGAGGAAATCAACCACAAAGAAGAGCTTCTTGGCATCCCCATGACCAGTTTCGACAAGCTCGCTGACGTTATGGCTGCTCTCAAGCCCTACGAAGACCTCTGGAGACTCGTCAAAGACTTTAAATCCTCTTATCAACAATGGACCAGAGAAAAGACAATTTTGAAGTTGGATCCCGAAGTTGTCGAAAAAGAAACTAAGCAAATGCTCACCACTGCCACCAAGATGACCATGATCTTTACTAAAACCAACCCCAAGACTGTGGCAACTGGTATCTTGAAGGAAATTAGAGAATTCAGTCAACATGCTCCTTTGGTGTCTTGCTTGTGCAATCCTGGTCTTAAGGAACGCCATTGGAACGAAATTTACGAACTCGGCCTCCAAAAAATCCCAGGAAAAGACCTGTACTTCAAGGCAGTCATCGATTCCGAGTTATACAAGCAATTATCCAAGATCACCGATATTTCCGACGCTGCAGGCAAGGAATACACTAACGAGAAGATCTTGACCAAGATGGCCGATGATTGGCAACCCTTGGTTTGCGAACTCAAGCCATGGAAGGACACCGGTACTTTTGCTATTTCTGGTGGCACAATCGATGAAGCCCAACAAATTCTCGATGATCAAATTGTCAAGACTCAGACAATGAAAGGTTCACCTTATGCCAGAATCTTTGAGGACAGAATCAACGAATGGGAAAATTGGCTCAAATACACCCAAGACGTTTTTGATTACTGGGTCAAGGTGCAGAGTGTCTGGCTTTACCTCGAGCCCGTTTTCTCCAGTGAGGACATCATGAAGCAAATGCCAGTTGAAGGAGCCAAGTTTAAGGAAGTTGATAACAGTTGGAGAATCATCATGGGTAAGATCAACCAAAACCCCAAAGTCACTGAAGTCATGAAGAACAAGAAGCTCCTTGACAACTTCAAAGAAGCCCATGATGCGCTCGAAGTCGTCCAGAAAGGTTTGAACACCTACTTGGAAGGCAAGAGAACTGCTTTCCCCAGATTCTATTTCCTTTCTTCCGATGAATTGCTTGAAATCTTGTCCGAAACCAAAGATCCCACCAGAGTTCAACCCCATCTTAAAAAGTGTTTCGAAGGTATCAACAAGCTCAGATTCGACGAGACTAAGAAAATCCACTCCATGTACTCTAGTGAAGGTGAAGAAGTTCCCTTCGTCAACATCGTCGATGCCATGGCTGCAAGAGGAGCCGTCGAACAATGGCTTATCCAAGTCGAGGATATGATGATTATCAGTGTTAAAGATTCCATCGAAAAGTCCTTCGAGGCTTATCCCAAGATGAACCGTAATGATTGGGTCCTCAACCGTTGTGGTCAAAGTGTCTTGACCATCTCCATGACCTATTGGACTTACGAAGTCGAAGCCGCTCTCAGAGAAAAGGGTCTTCCCGGTTTAACCGAATACCTCACTCAATTAGAACAACAGGTAATGACTTGTTATTTGATTTATTTTCCCGCCCATACGACAGCAAAGATTAAAGAACGGATAAATGAGTTTATGAAGATGTAACTGTATTATTATCAATAATACTTTTATATCATAGTAATAAACAAACATGAATTTATCCAGCTAGGTATGAGCTGTCAGCCTGTCACTTTTCGCTTTTTTTTTTCTTTTCAACTTTGTTTTCTGGAATCTAATCTCCCTATATAGATCAAAGAAGTCGTCAGATTGGTAAAGGCAGATATATCAGCATTGAATAGATGCACATTAGAAGCTTTGATTGTCTTGGATGTCCATAACAAGGACGTTGTGAAAAATCTTGTTGATCAAAAGATTTCTGAAATCACTGATTTTGCTTGGTTCTCTCAACTCAGATACTATTGGGAGAACAGTGATACAGTTGTGAGAATTATTAATGCCCAAGTGCAATATAATTATGAATATCTTGGAAACTCACCCAGACTGGTTATTACACCACTTACTGATCGTTGTTATAGAACATTGTGCGGAGCTATCCATTTAAATTATGGTGGTGCTCCCGAAGGTCCTGCTGGTACAGGAAAAACTGAAACTGTAAAGGATCTTGCCAAAGCTTTGGCCAGACAATGTGTCGTGTTCAACTGCTCTGATGGTCTCGATTATAAAGCAATGGGTAAATTCTTCAAGGGTCTTGCTAGTTCTGGAGCCTGGTCATGCTTCGATGAGTTCAATCGTATTGACCTTGAAGTGCTGTCCGTCATTGCGCAACAAATTCTTACTATCCAAATTGCTGTCGGACAAAAGAAGTCCAGCTTTGACTTTGAAGGATCTCATATTAAGCTCAAGTTGACTGCCAACTGCTTCATTACCATGAATCCTGGTTATGCCGGAAGATCTGAGCTTCCTGATAACCTCAAGGCTCTTTTCAGATCAGTGGCTATGATGGTGCCCGACTACGCTTTGATTGCTGAAATCAGTTTGTACTCTTTCGGTTTCGAAAAGGCTAGAACTCTTGCTCAAAAGATCGTTACCACCTACAAGTTGTGCTCTGAGCAACTTTCTTCACAAGATCACTACGATTATGGTATGAGAGCCGTCAAGTCCGTGCTTACTGCCGCAGGAAACTTGCTGAGAAAGTACCCCAATGAAGATGAATACATCTTGGTTCTTCGTGCCATTAATGACGTCAATCTCGCCAAGTTCTTGTCATTTGATTTACCCCTTTTCAAGGGTATCACTTCCGATCTGTTCCCTGGCACTGAACTCCCACCAATTGATTACTCCTCCCTTCTCAATGCTATTGACAACCAAATCAAGGCCATGAAACTCCAAAAAACTGAATACTTTGTTGAGAAAATCATCCAACTCTATGAAATGATTAGAGTCAGACATGGTCTGATGGTTGTCGGCTGGCCTTTTGCTGGTAAAACTTCAATTCTCCGCGTGCTTGCTGCTGCTCTCGGAGAGCTCTGCGAAAAGAACCTCATGGACGAAAAGAAGGTGCAAGTGACCTACCTTAACCCCAAATCCATCTCCATGAAACAACTCTACGGTTATAATGATGAAGCCACTCAAGAATGGACTGATGGTGTCTTGGCCGTCAAATATAAGGCTTTCGCCAAGAGTGAATCAGAAGACCGTAAATGGTTGGTCTTTGATGGGCCTATTGATGCCGTGTGGATTGAAAATATGAACACCGTGCTAGATGATAACAAGAAATTATGTCTCAACAGTGGTGAAATTATTGCCATGTCAAAATCCATGAACATGATTTTCGAACCTATGGATCTGTTGGCTGCCTCTCCTGCTACAGTCTCTCGTTGCGGTATGGTCTACTTGGAACCTGCCAATATGGGCTGGAAACCCATCTTTGAAAGTTGGAAGGAAAATGAACTCCCCAAGACCTTCACTCAAGATGAAGTCTTCCGTATCACCGACCTCTTTGATCAATACATCGATCCTCTTCTTAAATATCACAGAAAGTCCTGCCACGAAACTTCTCCCACCCAAGATCAAAACCTTGTGAGAGCTTGCATGAAGATCTATGGCGCTCTTCTCAAGCCATTTAATGATGAAGTTTACTTCAACAGCATTGAACTCAAGAGCAGACTTAATATTCTGGATAACTACTTTATCTTTGCATTGATTTGGTCTCTTGGTGGCAGTCTCACTGGCCAGTCTCGTAGAAACTTTGATGTGAACCTCAAGAAGATTGCTAACGGTGGTGAAGGCAAAAAGAAGCTCACCCTTCCCGATAAGCAACTCTACGAATACATCTACCAAATCAACAAGGGTCAAGAGGAAGGAACTTGGACTCTCTGGACAGATTTGATCAATCCTAATGAAACTATTCCCGCCAAGATGCAACCCCAAGAAATTATTGTCAAGACCACTGATACAGTCAGATACTCTTACCTTGTCGACCTCTTTATCAAGAACGAAATTGATGGGCTCTTCTGCGGTCCTACTGGTACTGGTAAATCCGTTTACATCAAGAACGTCCTGAACCAACTCCCCAAAGACAAGTATATGGTTATTGATATGGCCTTCTCTGCTCAAACAAGCTCCAACCAAACCCAAGATATCGTTGATGGCAGTTTGACGAGAAGAAAGAAGGGACACTTTGGTCCACCAGTCGGAAAGAGATGCATCTTGTTCGTTGATGATCTCAACATGCCTTCAAAAGAAAAGTGGGGCGCTCAACCTCCTATTGAAATTTTGAGACAACTTTTAGATCAAGGCGGTTGGTACGATTTGAAGGACAAAGAAAGACCTTTCGCACACATCCTGGACTTTAACTTCATCTCAGCTATGGGTCCTCCAGGAGGTGGTAGAACCTTCATTACTCCCAGAATCACCAGACACTTGAACCTTGTGTCCTTCACTAACTTCGACGATGATACCTTGAAGAGAATCTTCAACACCATTCTCCACTGGTACTTTGGCAACAACGGTTTCCCCGCCGATCTTGTGAAGCTCGAAAACAAGCTCGTGACTGGTACCCTCGAAATCTATCAAAAGGCCATGGAAGAATTGAGACCTACTCCCATGAAGTCTCACTATCTCTTCAATCTGAGAGATTTCTCCAAAGTTATTTTGGGTATCTGTATGTCTGACAAGGATAGAGTGAACGAAGTCGACCAAATGATCAGATTATGGATGCACGAAGTCTGGCGTGTGTTTGCTGATCGTCTTGTGTCTGATGAAGACAAACTTCTCCTCTTTGAGCACATTAAAGAAATTGTCAGAAGGACCTTTGGTGTCAAATTTGACTCTGTCTTTGCTCGACTTGATAACAATGGAGATGGTAAAGTCGATCGCCTTGACGAAATCCGTGGTCTCATGTTTACTGATATTATGAGCGCTAACCAAGTGAAGAATTACTACGAAGAAGTCACTGACTTTAGCAAGCTCCAAGAAAGTGTCGAAACCTCTTTGAGCAACTACAACATTCTCAGCGACAAGCCTATGGATTTGGTCATGTTCTCCTTCGCCGTCGAGCATCTCTTGATTATTGGAAGAATCTTGAAACAGCCTGGAGGAAATGCTCTGCTTATCGGTGTCGGAGGTTCAGGAAGACAGTCTTTGACTCGTCTTGCTGCTCACATTAAAGAGTACCACGTCAAGCAAATTGAAATCACCAAGAACTACGGAAAAACCGAATGGAGAGACGATTTGAAGCTCTTGCTCAAGAACGCAGGAGGCAAAGGAAACCCCACAGTTTTCTTGTTCACCGATTCTCAAATCAAGGAAGAAAGTTTTGTCGAAGACATCAACACTTTGCTCAACTCTGGTGAAGTGCCAAACTTGTTTGCTCCTGACGAAAAGGCTGAAGTCATGGAAATGGTGCGAGCTGCTGCTCGATCTGAAGGTAAGGCTCCTGATGGTACACCTTCCCAGTTGTTTGGATACTTTGTCGAAAGAGTCAAGAAGATGTTGCACATTGTCATGTGCTTCTCTCCCATTGGTGAGGCTTTGAGAACCAGAATTAGAATGTTCCCATCACTCGTCAACTGTTGTACTATCGATTGGTTCTCTGCTTGGCCTGGCGATGCCCTTTATTCCGTCGCAAAGAAGTTTATGAAGGAAATTGACATGGATGGTGGTGTCAGAGAAAAGTGTGAGGAAATGTTACAATTCTTCCATATGAGCACTACCAGCTGGGCTCAAGAATTCTTCAAATCCCTCAAGAGAAAGTACTATGTCACTCCTACCTCTTACTTGGAAATGATTATCACCTTCAAGACCTTGCTTGCCGAAAAGCGTAAAGAAGTCCTTGCAAACAAAAACAAGTACGAAAATGGTTACGACAAGATTATCGTCACAGAAAGCTTGGTCGGTGAAATGCAGATCAGTCTTACTGACCTCAAGCCCAAGCTCGAAAAGGCTTCTAAAGACACTGAAATTAAGCTCAAAGAAGTCACAGTCCAAAAAGGTGAAGCCGATAAAGTCAAGGCAGTCGTCTCAGCGGAAGAAGAAATTGCCTCCAAAGCAGCTGGTGAAGCCAATGCCATCAAAAGAGAGTGTGAGGGCGAACTCGAGAAAGCCTTACCATTACTTAGAGAAGCCGAAAGTGCTCTCAAGGTGCTGACAAAGAAAGATTTCGATGAAATGAAAGCCTACAAGATTCCTCCCAATCCTGTCAAGTTGACTTGTCAGGCTGTCCTTCTCTTGACCAAGAGAGTCAAAGTTGAGAGAAAACCAAACAAGTCAGGAGAAATGGAGTACCAATGGTGGGAAGCCTCCATTAAGATGTTGGGTGACTCCACACTTATGGAGTACTTGTTGAACTTCAAGGAAAGCATTGATGACGTCGAAGAAGCTACCATCAAGAGACTCGGCGATTTCTTGAATGAAAACAAAGACTCCCTCACCAAAGACGCTGTCAAATCTTCTTCCACAGCCGCTGCTGGTCTCATCATGTGGGTCAATGGTATCTACAACTTCTACTTCGTCAACAAAGAAATCAAGCCCAAGAAGGAGAAACTCGCTAAGGCCGAAGCTGAAGCCAAGGCTCTCATGGACCAACTTGCCATCAAGCAGAAGCAACTCAAGGATGTCAATGACAAGGTCGACAAGCTTACTCGCGAACTCAATGACGCTGAACGCAATAAAGCCAAGCTCGAAGCCCAATACAATGATGTGCTCAAGAAACTCGATAGAGCTACCAAACTTATTGACAGTTTGGGAAGCGAAAAGGGACGTTGGAAGGAACTTGGTGGTATTCTTGCCCAAGTTTATATCAACCTCACTGGAGATATCTTGGTGTCTGCTGGTATGATTGCTTACCTCGGAGCCTTCACTTCCGCCTTTAGATCCCAAATCTCTGAGGAGTGGGTCGTCAAATGTAGACAAGGTCAAATTCCCAGCTCTGAAGCCTTCTCCTTACAACAAGTCCTCGGTGACCCCGTGAAGATCAGAGACTGGAATATTTCAGGACTTCCTTCCGATGCTTTCAGTATCGAAAATGGTATCATCATCTCCAAGAGTAGAAGATGGCCTTTGTGTATCGATCCCCAAGGACAAGCCAACAAATGGATCAAGAATATGGGTAAAGACTCAAAGATTTCCGTCACCAAACTTTCTGACCCCGACTTGCTCAGAACTCTCGAAAACTCTATTCAATTCGGAAGAACTGTCCTCATTGAAAACGTCTATGAAGACCTTGATCCTTCACTCTCTCCCATTCTCTTGAAGCAAACCTTCCAAAAGGGTAACACCATTTACATCAAGATCGGTGACCAAACTATCGAATACAATCCTGCCTTCAGACTCTACATCACAACTAAGCTCAGAAACCCTCACTACTTGCCCGAAATCTCAACTCAAGTCACTCTTCTCAACTTCATGATTACTCTTGAAGGTCTCAACGATCAATTGCTCGGTATTGTCGTCAAGAAGGAGCGTCCAGAGCTCGAAAATGAAAAGGAAAGACTTATCATTGAAGGTGCCAACAACAAGAGAAGACTCTTTGAGTTGGAAGAAGAAATCCTCAAGGTCCTTTCCGAAGCCAAGAACATCCTCGAAGACGAAAAGGGTGTTGAAATCCTCACAGCGTCAAAGATCACTTCCAATGAAATCAAGGAAAAGCAAGCCGTTGCCGAACAAACTGAAAAGGATATTGATGCCGCAAGAACTCTCTACAGACCCGTCTCTAATGAAGCCAGCTGCTTGTTCTTTGCCATCACAGATCTTGCCAACATTGATCCTATGTACCAATACTCTCTCACATACTTTATCGATCTCTTCTCACAAGCCATCAGCAAATCTGAACAAAGTTCTGACCTCGAAGTCAGACTTGGCAACCTCAAGTCCTTCTTCTTGTACTCCTTGTACAGCAACATTTGCCGCTCCCTCTTTGAAAAGGATAAACTTTTGTTCTCTTTTCTCCTTTCCACGAGACTCAAGGACTTCAGAAAAGAACTCAACTCCGAACAATACAGATTCCTCTTGACTGGTGGTGTCTCTTTGGGAGAACAGCTTCCTGAAAAGCCTCATGTTGCCTGGCTCAGTGACAAGGCTTGGGCTGAAATCTGCAGAATGTCTGCTCTCGAACACATGAATGGACTTCACAAAAATATCAAGGAAAACCTCGATGGATGGAAAGTCATTTACGACAGTCCCAACCCTCACAAAGAAACCATGCCTGAACCTCAACAATCTGCTCTTTCCAAGTTTGAAAAGTTGCTCGTTCTTCGTGCTTTACGTCCCGATAAGATGATCCCAGCTGTTCAAGACTTTGTTGCCGAGGATCTTGGTGCCAAGTTTATTGATCCCCCTGCATTCGATCTCGAGAAGGTTTACAAAGATTCCTCCTCCACAACACCATTGATCTTTGTCTTGTCACCTGGTTCTGATCCTTTTGCCAACTTGTACAAATTTGCTGAAAAAATGAACAAACAAGTCGTCGCTATCTCTCTCGGTCAAGGTCAAGGTGAAAAAGCCTCCATGGCTATCAAAGAAGGTTGTGAAACTGGTGGTTGGGTCGTCCTTCAAAATTGTCATTTAGCCATTAGGTAAATTGTTCTATTGAAATTTTATTAATCAAAATAGATGGATGCCAACATTAGAAAAGATTTGCGAAGAATTGAATCCTGATCCTAAATTTACTCATCCTGAATTCAGACTTTGGTTGACATCTTATCCTTCTCCTGATTTCCCTGTTGCTATTCTTCAGAGCGGTGTTAAGATGACCAACGAGCCTCCTAAGGGTTTGAGAGCCAATCTCATGAGATCTTATTTGACTGATCCTATTTCTGATGCCAACTTCTTTGAATCTTGCAGAAGAGGTCCTGAATTCAAGAAGCTCCTTTATGGACTCTGCTTCTTCCACGCCGTCATTCAAGAACGTAGAAAGTTCGGTCCTCTTGGTTGGAATATTCCATACGAATTCACTGATTCTGATTTAAGAATCAGTGCCCGTCAACTTCACATGTTCCTTCATGAAGATAGTGAGCTTGTGCCTTTTGATGCTCTCAAGTACTTGACTGCTGAATGTAACTACGGAGGTAGAGTCACAGACGATAAAGATAGAAGATTGATCACCACTCTCTTGAATGACTACTACTGCCAAGGCATTATTTCTGATGAAAACTACACCTTCTCCTCTATCCAATTCTACAAGGCTCCCAGAACAAATGACTATGATGAAATCCTCGAATTCATCAAGGGCTTCCCCTTGATTGTCGAACCTGAAGTCTTTGGGCTTCATGCCAATGCTGATATCACCAAAGATATCGGAGAAACCAACCTCTTGTTGGACTCTCTCTTGTTGTGCCAGAGTGAAAGTGGATCAAGCGAATCTTCCTCTCAAGAAGACGTCTTGAAAAAACTCATTGACAGTATCAGATCCGACTTCCCTGGACCATTCGACATCCAAAAGGCCTCTGAAAAGTACCCTGTTTCTTACAAGGAAAGTATGAACACTGTCTTGACTCAAGAACTGGGAAGGTTCAACAATCTCATCAAGGTTGTTATCTCCTCCCTTGAAAACATTAGAGATGCTATGGACGGAAAGATCCTCTTGTCTGCCCAATTAGAAAGAGCCTCTAAATCTTTGTATGACGGTAAAGTCCCCGAAATGTGGATGGAAAAATCCTACCCCAGTTTGAAACCACTTGGTGGCTACATCAAGGATCTTAAAGAGAGACTTGACTTCTTCAGAAGATGGATTGAAGACGGTCAACCCAATGTTTACTGGCTTTCTGGTTTCTTCTTCACTCAAAGTTTCCTCACTGGTGTCCTCCAAAACTTTGCTAGAAAATACACTATTGCTATCGATCTCGTCAAATTCGATTTCGAGGTAATTTTACGAAAAATGCTTTGAATCTAATCATGATTTTAGTTTGTTAAAGATGTTCCTCAAGAAAAGCCAGCAAATGGAGCTTTGGTGTATGGTTTGTTCATTGAAGGCGCAAAGTGGAATTATGACACAATGGAACTTGATGAAAGTGATCCCAAGGTACAGAATTTTATTTTTCATTCCTTAACCTTACTCTAGAAACTGTTTGTTGAATGTCCAACAATTTTGTTGAAACCTACAGAAACTCCTATTGATTATCAAAACTATTTGTGTCCAGTTTACAAGACATCAGCAAGAAGAGGTACTCTGTCCACAACAGGTCACTCCACCAACTTCGTCATGTTTATTCGTCTTCCAAGCTCTCAGCCAGAAAGTCACTGGATCAAGAGAGGTGTCGCTTTGCTTACTCAGCTTGATGACTAAATACTTTTGTTTGTCTCCTGTCTTTACATTTTTGTGGATATCAATTTATTAAACAGGGGATAAAAACTTCCATAATTATTACGTAGTATTTTGCATATATCTCTCTCTGCAATATATGTATTCCTTATTTGCTAAGTAAATTTTCATCATACATCAGTCAATACAACAATTAATTAATTTTTCACAACGATTGAAATGAAGGTCCTTTCTTGAATCGAAGGGGAATTTTTTCTATCTCTTGATTCTTTTGAAAATACTTTGGATCGTTTGAAATTATAATTCTTGGTTGTTTCAGATCCGTTCAGGAATAATTCAAGATCAAACCAATTTTTTGTTAAAAAAATTTCCCCCAAGGATTTTTTGTTGAATTTTCCGAAACAGTGATTTTCCTAAGTCTAAAAGTCCCTTGAGTTTAGCCAAGTCTTGTCTGAAGCTCAAATTTTGATGAAATTTTGACTAAAGCTTTTTGACACTTTTAGACAAAATTTCAGAAAGACCTATTTTTCAACAACAAAAAAATTTTAAAGAGTGAAAAAAAAAATTCTGGAAATTTTTTCGTAATTCTTCCAAAGAAGTTTTTTTCATAAAGCCTTTAGAAATTTCCTTTCTCTTTTAAAAATTGGAAACAAGCATATCGAGGCTGAAAACAAATTTTTATTCAAGTTACGGAAATCATTAGTCGCATTCCAATGGTTATACCTGCCATCTGCCCTTTCCAATTTGATTTCTTCCCCCAATCAGAAATATCTTTAGAAGAGCTTGGACCCTCCCCACTCAACTTAGTCCTAAAATCATTCTTGATCCTCTTCGTAGAGCTGAATTCTCTCTAAATTTCTGCATTCGCTGTAGGAAAAGCGGCATAAATTTCAATCAATTTCATTATAGCTCAAATCCATGTTTCAAAAAATTCTTCTGTCAAGAGAGATTGAATGTTATCGCCTTCCCTTCTTTTTTAAATGAACCTCTCAAAAATTTGAAAATTTTAAATTCTTCCATTCTTTAAGAACAAGCTATTGATCTCAAAGAAGCTCATTACCATTTGAAAGTTAATGCTAAGAAAAAAAATTTGTGGAAGTGAAGTTTTGTCTAAAGAGGAAAAAACCTTTTTGAACAATGAAATTCTGACTAAAAGTCTCAAACCTTAGGAAAATCACTGTCCCGAAATCTGACTTTAAAAACTTTTGTCAAAAGAGAATCTCTCAACTTGATCTGAAAATTTTTTTCGACTCTTTTTGAGCAAATGCAATGAAAAAAATTAATTTTTCTTGCAAGATTTTTTTCGATTGTTTTTTTCCGAATTCACCATTTTTCTAAAAATCAAGACTTTGTTGAATTTGGCCACAAAATGAGCCCTTTTTATCTCAGGTCTCAGAGTGACAAAAATTTCATTTTTTGAGGGCTCTGGCGGGTCATTGGAAAAAATTCCTCTGAATTTCTGAACTCAATCAAAATCATAAAGATCTCCAATTTTTTTTTTCATGATAAAAAACCAACCTAGCCACCTGGATCCCCCTGAAGCACTCATTACAAAAAATTTCATAAATAATATTGAAGCAAGATGTTTAAAATTTTGGAATTTTGGAAAATCTGAAAGATTCTAAATCAAAGTTCTCCAAGAATTCCACCAAAAAAAAATTCTGAAAATTTTCTGGAATTTTTCAGTCCTCTAAATATTTCACTCTCAAGAACTCTGGAGCTTGATAAAAAAAATCAACTGAATATATTTTTTTCAGAAAAATTGAAAAAAAAAATTTCCTGTTTCAGATCTCTCAGTTCATGAACTTTTTCAATAAAAAAATAATTTCATCAAAACTTCAAATTTTCATTTTTAACTTCAAAAAGGAAATTCTGAAAAGAAGAGAAAACAAAAACTGAAAATCTTCATATTCGAAGTTTGATATCAAAATGCCACTTTTAAACTTTTGAAATAAGCCATATTTTAGTTGGGAACCAATTTTCGTCGAAAACAAAGAAAGTATCAGAAACATTAAAAATTGTTCAAAATGGTTTCCCTCAAATCACTAAAAAATAATTCACTTCAATTCAAATTCATGCAAGCAAGTCTTTTAGTTTAGGAGGTAAAACATTCAAACGAATTAATAATACAGAGATTTGAGTGTAGTTATTCAGTACATATCACGGTTAATTAGTATATTATTATTACATCAAGAAAACCCTGTTTTAAATCTCTATTCCAAGGTCTGTAAGATCTTTTCTAAATTCTTTCACACAATCTACAGAGAGTTTTGAACAAAAATTTTTCTTTAAGAAAATTACCTTCTTTGCTCTTGCTAAGAACCCCGATATTTCCATTGTCAAAGCCAAGGAAGATAAACTTCATCTCTATTTTTTTTAAAATTAATATTCACTCTTGAAAGATAAATCCTACTATCGTCGAAAGTAACAGTTGATATTGATTGCCCCTTGAAAACCTGATCTACATCTTTGGTAATCTCTTCAGTTTTGTCAGTGTATTCCAAATTATGATTCAAGTTGCGAATTTCTTCCATTTTCAAGAAATTCAAAACAATTAATGATCCCATTTTTGTGCTTATCAACTATTTGAAAAGGTTTTAGACAAATCACTTTCAAACGAAGCTGATTACGATATATGGTTTGAGTCTATCATAGAACAAAACTGAATTTATGCTTGTTCCATGTCTGATTCCGTATTTCTCTGATGACTTCAATAAACTTCCATTAATGCTAAAAATGAGTCATGACCCTGAGTTGATGATATCGATTTACTTGTAGACATATATTTTATCTTTCGAAGTAACGAGGATAACAAAACCATTTTCATCAGCCTGGATGATTTTGATGAATTCATCGTTTTGAAGATGAGGATAGATGCTTCTAAGGAGCTTTCCAGAGAGGATACAGAAAATCAAAACAACTCCATCTTTGTCTGCTGAGATTACAATACCCAAGATTCTTTGGATATGGAGAGCTGTGATTTCATTATGATGTCCGTAGAAAATTTCAAAGTATGCTTTTCGACTTTCTTCATCTTTTTTGAATGAATCAAATTTCCACACAGTCACTCTACAATCCTTTGAGCCTACTGCAATCAATGTTTGTTTCACACGAGGAATATATGCAGCATCAACTGCTGTAACGGCTTTCTAAACAAATCAATAAATGTTTTGGACATGGTTATTACCTTGTGGAACTTGGCAGATTGAATTTCTTTTCCATCTTTGAGGATTTTGAAGGAATTGTCAATGTATCCTCCCACGACATGGTATGTTTGATTTCCAACTGTAAACATTGCAAACTGATTCTTGGGATTGATGTCATTCAAGGCGATCCTTCCAAGCTTTTGAATGCTTGTCTTGTTTTTCAAATCCTGCCATTTGAATGATTCAAACACCAATGCTCTTGGATGGAACTGGATGATATAAAATTCGAGATCTTTGAAAACGACGTAAATAAAGGCTTGATCACGACTGAGATGAATAATTGGAGAAAGTTTTGATCTAAACAAAAGATTCATATTGAACCCCTAGAAAAATGAAATTAATAAAATTGTTGGAGTTTCAAAGAAACTTTTTTGGGAAGGAGAGATTGTGACATGGAGATTTGGAAACTGAATAGATCGCTTTGATTTTTGTCTTTTCTCATTGGGTGAGGTGTTGTGAATAATTGGGTTGGTGTTTGTCCAAGATGGAAAATTTGTTCCAGTTTACCAATTTGATCTTTTGGATCTTGAATCTTGTTCAGATCAACTGCTTTCTAAGAGGTATTAACACCATCAATCCTTCTTCTTTTAAAATTTACTTCATAAGCAAGGTATCTAAAGACATTGATGGCTTTTTCGGCTTCAGGACCTTTTTGTTTATATCCAAAGATTAAATCAATCCATTCATGAAGATGCTTGGAGACATATTCACTTTCAAGTGCTTCTTTATGCTTCAAAATGAATTCTTCTGGAGTTTTGGCCCATGCTGGAAGTTCAACGTCATCTACCTTTCTATTTGTTTGTGTTGTACCAAAATCGATCTTATTCCTATAATAGAAAATGGTTTTGAATAATCTAAAAAATCTCCAATTATTTACGTGTTTTTCAAGACTTCAGGGAAGTAGAAGAATTCAGGAACGAGTTCTCTAAAGTCACCTCTATTTCTGAGACACGATTCCCAGGCTCCTTGGATTGAATAGAATAATCTGTCGGCTTGATCAAACTTTCCACTTTGTAATTCGATGTTTAGTGAAGTAAAGGGTTCCAATCGAATTAAGAAGTTGATGATGCTTCCTGCATTGGAGTAGTGAGAGCCATAATGAAATTTAGGTTCTTCTGAGTCATCCCAATTTTCAAACTTTTCGAGCGCGTCCTCACGCTTCTTAGGGTTGAGAGCTCCCATTGGGGTATCTAGTTTTCTAAATATCTGCTCCTGGAGTTTGGGATCCTGGGTGTTAAAGTCAATATTTGGAGTTGAGTAATCTTGAACAATCCAAGGGAAAACTGGATATTGGTTGATGTCATTATAGCTTCTTCCAGCAAATGTGTTGAGGATCATCAGATAATCAAAATTGGACAAATTGCCTTCGACCCATTGTTGTCTAAAGTCGTAATTATGGAAGTCCTTGGTTCTATCAGCAATTGCAATAATATCAGGATTTATTTGTTTTAGTCTCTTGATAAACTCTTGTTGTGTTGATTCATGATAGAGGTTGAAGAAATAGGTTTTGCCATCATCTTTAATAAATATTTCAATAGCTGTCGCCATCAAATTATAATTTCTTGCATGCACCTGACTAATATTTAATATTGGCCATTGTTTCTTTTTATGGTAGTCTTTAATGAACGAGTCCTTCTATTTTTTTTATTTAATAAATTGTTTACGAGAATTAGTCATACCAAAGCGCCAAAACGATAAGGAGGAGCGTCTGGTCTATCTGAATTGATGGGAGAAAATATAATATATTTGGATTCGGTGATTTCAATTTCTCCATAGACAGCTCCTTTTAAGGTAATTTTTTCGCATAATTTCCTTCCTCTGGTTTCAACGCTTGCTGATTTATGATTAAGATAATCAAAAGCCTTTTCTTTGATGGTTGCAAGAACTTCTTCTTTGGGTATCTCGTTAAATCCAAGCCCTTCATCTGACTTTTTGCGCACCATTGGTGACACTTCATCACTCAAACAACTTACAATTGATGGTGTCAAAGCTGTAGTATCTCCATGATCTAAATCTGAAAATCCTCCCTGGAAGTCCATTCCTCCACTCCTGTTATGAGAATTTGGCGACGTAACATTTGAAAGGTTGGCTCTTTGAGATTTAATTCTTTGTTGATAAGCTGAAGCATTAAGATATTCTTTTTTGGCAGCTTTTGGGTCTTTTTTGAGTCTCATTCTTCTTCTTAAAAAGTCTTCTGCTTTATCAATTTTGTACTTTATACTTTCCGAAGTGCCTTCTTCAACTTGCCAAATACCTCTATTATGTAGCAACTTATTCTTTAAGAAATTCCACTTCTTTTTAACTTTATTCATATTTCTCTCTTCCGTCTTCTCCCACTCTGCGGAAAATAATATTAAAAGAGTAAAATTTTGGAAAAATTTACGTGCTAACCCTTGGATAAAAGCTTCTTGCATCTTTTTGTTTTCTTCCAATGCTTTCTCAAATTCAAGATCCTTTCCTTGTACCTCTAGTTCTTCTAGAGTGTTGCCATTATTTCCAATACTGATGACGTTTAGATCATAGTAAAGCAGTGACATTTGGTGCATCTATTTTTAATTTTATCGACAACCCCAAAAAATTACTTACAATGGTCGGAATCAACATGCAGTTTTCTTTGAGTAAGGGTAATAAGGATTTTTGGATGTAATCTTGGTTTTGATTTAAAAAGTCGAAAACCTTTTTTGTCCTCAAGATAGGATCCATTTGGTCTTTATTGCTTTTTTGCAACCCCATTGCGCGCAAAATATTCAATGTGACTTGCCCACTTGATGTTGTAACGCATAATTCAGTAAGCTTTGTGAAGAATTCTTGATGAGATTTGTCCTGACTCAAAGTGTTTAATGCAGCATTTGGAGTCATTTTTGCCTTTCTTGCATTTTCAGCCTCAAAAAGCACTTCGAAAAGTGCTCTCAAATCTTTTTGACAGGAGTCTCTCAAATTTTCAAGGTCCTTTGGTCGAAGTTCAAGGTCGAAATAAACGAGATTTCTTGCATCCTTTCTCCTCCTTCTTTTGAGATTTTTAAGCGAGCACTCTGAAGTAAAGGTTGCGAGTTTTGCTTGGATGTGTTTACCCCCTTGAATCAAGCAATCTCCAATCAGCTGAACGATAATTTCCAAAGATATTGGGATCTTTGCTTCATCTGGATTTGAGGGGTCGCTCTGCTGCTCAGGTCTGACAGCTAAACCTTTGTAGTCTTTGTTGAATCTCTTTAAAAGTGTCGCAAGGATTGTTCCATACACCACGTGCTCCTGAGGTTTAGCCACATTTTTATCAGCCGAGCTCGAATCAAAATAGCCAGGAAGACTCTGACTGGACTTGAGGTATCTCATTAATTGGATGTTGGAGTGCTCAATTTTTTGCATTAAATCTCGGACACTTGCTTTGTCATCAGTCGATTTTTTGTTGTCCTTTGCTCTCAATAGGTCGTAAAGCATATTCAATATGGCTATTTTGTCCTCTGATATCTTGCAGAGACTCAACATTTTCACCAAGAAATTCACCATTGTAAAGAAAACTCCTCCATTTTTAAACAGATAGCTGTTTTCCATTTTGATAACCATTTCTTTTGGATCAAGTTGATTCATGCTCATTCGGATGTCCGGTAACGTTGAGTAAAGAATATCAAGGTAGGTAAAGATCTTGAATAGGAGCTCCACAATGCTACAAATCTCACTTTCCTCATTCTCAATTTGCTCTTTCTTTGAAGTTGAAACCCAAACTGAAATGTAAGTCATCAAGCTCATCAGGTTGTACACTTTTTGTGGTCCTCCAATATCTTCAGCACTAAAACCTCCCTGAGTCTCGTGAAGTTTCTGGAAACTGCTTTCAGTAACAGTCAATATTGGTTTGATGTAGCTTTTCAAAAAGTTCATGAAACATTCTTTGGACTTTAAATGGCAAATGCGCATTGCTCGGATCATCCCACTCTTTGACTTTGCAAAAAGATGTTCAAAACATTGTTGCATCACTTGGTGTGCGACTTGCTTCAACGACTTGACAATCTCTTTATCTCCATCTTGTTCACGAGGGAAACAAGCGAGGTAGTTGTAAATCAGGTTGAAAGAGTTTGACGCTTTGAGGAAAATCTCTACATTTTTTAAAGACTTGAACAGATTCAAGAGCATGATCATGAATATTTCCAACACTTCAGAATTTAATTCCCACACTTTTTGAATCACAAAATTCAATGTTTGTAAATCATCGCTGAAATTATAAGATCCCTTTGCAATTGTCAACTCCATAAAGCTCTGAAAACTCTTCAATCCCATGTTCTTCACAAAGCAATAGTTAAAGAGTCTCAAGAAAAACTCCTTGTCTAATTTTTTTAAAAGAATTGTTTGTATCAATTTAGGTACCATTTCTAAAAGTGACAGTATGATATCTGGGTCTTGGAGTTCTGTCAAAGGCTTGAGATTGCGTTAGAGTTTCGCTTGAAGTGCTTCCTTTGAAATATGCTATATCAATCAGATTTAGAGTTATGGCAATGATTTCGTCATCCTTATTTTTTGAACCAACAGCGGATGGAGACTCTTCTCCTCTTTCACGAGTCATTCTTAATAAGATAGCAGTCAAAAGTTCTCTCAAATGAGCTTGGTTGGCAGCTGCCAATAATCTCTGGAATTTCAAATTTGATGAACCAGGCGTTGCAGACTCTTGTGGAGCTATTTGTGACAAGTTAGTTAATTATAAATAAACTTCTTTTACTTTTAAATATTTCCAAAAGTAGGCTTAGAGCATCATAAAGACTTGCATCAAAATCACAATATGAGATGTAGCGGAAAAAGACCATTAATTCCTTGTTTAAAATTTCTTCTTTCACAAAAATCTTTATTGTCTTTCCAATTTCTTCAAGAAGCATTTTTCTGAATCTTGGAAGTTCGTTAACTTCTTCATGTTCTCCGTGTGTTATTCTTAGACCGAGTTGTTTCGAGTTTCTTTTGATATCTTGAAGATTTGAAGCCATATAGTGCAACATCACCACAATATTTCCATTTTCTTTAAATTCATTTCGATTAATCTCATTTGTCAAGAGCTTTAATGACCTTTCAAAAACTTTAATTTGTAGAGAAGGCGGACAAGCCTCCCAGACACTGAATCGCCAAAAGAGAGCATGAGCACATTTATATTTGATTAATCGTTTTGTATTTGGAATTTCATCAAAGAATTCAACGAGTTTTGTTGCCAATTCAAGGTTTGCACCATTCATTGCAATAAACTCTTGGATCAATTGAGCGAGGACGTAAGCTCCATTGTTTAATAAAAAGTTTAAAGTTTCATCTTGATATGATTGTGAAGCAAGGAGTTTCAATACTTCAATTATTTGACACAGCAATTCCATGATTGGGGCTTTTTGAGGAATACTAAACTTGGATAGCAAATCGATACAAAGCAGAAAAACGTCAATGTCTCCAATTGAGAAGAAGACATCTTCAAACTTGGATTTTTCCAGGTAAAATACTCCTTTGCTTTTGATTTGGAGTGTCTCGACAATAGTTATTTGCTCTTTGCCAAGTCCCAAGAAACCAAACTTCTTCTTTTGACTTGTGGCATGCACATAGGTGTTGGAGACCCATGCAATTTCTTTATGCACATTGAACTTTGTCATTTTCACAAAAGCATTCAAGTTTAAAAGTGAATTTTCCATCAAGTATTCAGGGTCAAAAGAGCTCTTTTTCTTATTTCCATCAAAGACATTTCTGATAAACGACTTGACTCCAGTCTTGGTTCTTGACCTCAAACCTGGATTCGAAACACGAGGGATCTTCTCACTCTCTTGGGCCGTGATCTCAAAAGGATAAACCAGGAAATTGCTAATCTGTCCTTGGAAACTGGTCTCTTTGTCAAAGTTTTCAATGTTGGTTTTCAAAGTATTATTTATTGCATTTCCAATCACTAATGTCTTTTCAAGATCCATTGCTTCAAACATTGGAGCAAAATTTGCTCTAAATAGTTTCTTTGGCGTCTCTCCATTGATATATATGCTCACCGTATTTTTTTCAGAATAGGTAAAGATGAGAGAATACCAATCATTTTCTTTTATAGTATAGTCAAATACCTCTCTGCATATTGGTTGGTCTTTCTTGAGAGTATTTTTGCATTCTAAAAATAGCACACGACGATTTTGCTCGTTCTTTGAAATGTAGAGAGACAGTTCATATCCATTTTTTGACACGAGGGTAAAGAGACGAGGTTGGTAGCCTAACTTGGAAGGCTCTTCTTCATCAAAGCAATTTGCCAGCACATTGATTGTCTTGCGTGAATTCTCAAAATGTTTATCATTAATCATGAGATTTGAGAGTTTAAAGCCAGTGCTCACTTGATAAGAAGCCCGAACTGATCCTTTGAAAGAAACGTCTGGAGGGAAGTTCTCTGACACATCCAAGAATTTTTTACTCATAGTCTTGAGGTTCTCGGACCTGAGTTGGATCAGGATACTAAAACTCTTGGAAGTGATCAAATTAAAGTTTTTAATGATGATTCCTGATCTCTTGCCAGAAAACTGGATAAAATTTTCGTTATCTTCAGTCCTATTTGAAAATTATTATTTCTAATGAAAAAGATAAAAAGGCTTACTCTGAGAGGACACTTTTGATAATTTTTTCAAAGACGAGTTTTATACTGTTGCTGTAAGAGTTGAAATCAATCATATCATCAACAAAGTCTTTTCTGAAAGGTGAAGAAATGAGACTTTCAAAGAATGTTGGATAGAGAGAGTGATAGTTGTATCGCACTGTTCTTAGGAGTGATTTTAACTGCGATACGTTGATGCTCACTGTAAAGATCTTTGCCAAAATTTCAGCAATTCGAACCTTTATCTCTTCCATTCTTTCTCTTCTCAAACAAACCATTAAAAATTCAACCAAAGGACCCTATGAAAAATTTATTCAAAACTCTCAATAATCTCTTTACTTGGCTACAGATGAAAGCGTTGTAAAAGGATTCTTCAAGAGTTCTGCGGAGGATTTCAAGATAAATTTCTTTAATTTCAGGGTTCAAATCCCATTCAAACAGCATTTTGAGCATGATATAGATAAAGTCTTCATTGGAAACATTCATGTAGATGGCAGCAAAGGTATCTTTATCTCGATGCAAATTTTCAAGAATTTCAGACATGGTTGTGCTTTCAGGATTCAGTCTGCTTTCAAGAAGGTAATAAAATTCATTGTTTGAGGCCAAATTGAACAAACAATTTAAAATCTTGAGAATATCATCAGCCAAGAGTCTGTCCTTTCGATAAATATGAGTCAAAGCATTGTAGAATTTCAGGTGATGTCCAAGTTCGGAAAAAGTAGCCAAAATCTCATTCTCTTGATGAATGATACAAAATGTCAATAATGTAAACCAAAATGCCAAATCTCTCGTTTGAAAGCTATCATTGGAATTAAGAGGATAAATTTCAAAAATTTCTTTACATATCAAGAGTTAAGCATGCAACCATTTGTTCGTAAATTCCTGTTGTTGCAAAATATGATTGCAATTCAGATGATTTCTGTGATTTCATGTTATTAAAGGTACAATTCTCAAGACTTACTTTGGCAAAGATGTATCGATTAAAATTGAAGGGGGCTTGGACGGGTTTAGTCTTCAAGTATTGAGTCACAAAGTCTGCTTTTGGCTCAAGACAGATCAAGTTGACGATTAAATTGCATGTGAGTTGGACAACCCGTCTGTAATTATCGAGCTGGTCATTGCTGACTCCAGAATATTGGGCGTGTGAGGTAGTGTTTGTTGGGGAGCTCAAAATGGAGCCTGCATGTGAAGAGGCTGATCTGAGTCTGAGCAGAACTGGAGGCTTGAGAGCGGAATTTGAAGTAGAGTTTGATAAAGACTTGTACATAAAATCCAAAAAGGATTTGAGCTTGCTAAAGAATTGGGAGCCGTGAGTTTTGAAGTAGTCGATGTTGACAACAAACTTTTCGTAAAAGATGGAGATGAACTCAAATAAAATGATGGAGTAGGGAGCGGCAATAAATTCTTTTAAAAATTTGTTCATCAATGTGTCGCTGAAAATCAGGGTTTCCAGCAATCCAGACGTTTGGTATATCACTCTCATCACTCCCAAAACGTTTTCTTGAAGCTTTTTAAACTCTTCTTTATCCAAGTTGACAATGTAAATCAAGAGTTTGTTTATGACTATTGCTATAGCTCCATCTCCGTAACCCTTTTGCTCTCCGACTCTTTCAAATGCCTTTTTGAGCTCATCAAAATACATTATAACTTCATTCGATAAACTTTGATCTTGGTTTCCATTGAGAACCTTCGATTTGCTCAAAAGACTAATCAGCATAGCAGCAGTCGCCAAATTCTTGTCAGTCTTGCCCAATGAGGCTAAACTCAGTTTCTCCCAAAATTCTTTAATATCCTGCTCTTTCCTGAATTCTGTCACATCATACATAAATTGAATCGCCTTTCCCAAGCACTGAAACGAATTCAGTGTCACCACTAAACTATCTATCGGGTTGTGAGCTTTAAAAAGACAGATTCGAATACTTGCAAAGACGAGAATATCTAATTCATTCATGTAAATTAAGTCATTTTGGACATCTTTTGAAACGCCTTCATGAAAAATCATTTCAAGGAAGTTTAACACCGCAGCAGCTAATCTCTCCAAATTCAAGTTCAACTTGGTATTCAATGGCGATGATTCATCTTCACTTTTTAACCCCAACGAAGGCCAAACAATAAAGTCTCTGTAGATCTAGAGATTGATGTGTAAAAAAATATTCTCAGAATACTTACGAATAATATGTCTTTTGCCATGGCAATCAAATCTTTTGTCTCTGCGAAGGAATCATCAGTTTTAATCAAAAGCTCAAATTCAGATATCGTGACGAGAAAATCTTCGAGACTTCCTCTTCCTCTTTCTCTATGCTCTTTTTTGTGTAGTGCTTCCATGATATTGTTTGGGAGTTTTATCTTGGTTGCTACAATCTCCTGTGAAACGCAACCCATATTGAGGCCTAAAACGATAAAGAAAAACTCCAAAAAGGCTGTTTTTTGAGAGGCAAGTTTTGTCAGGTAGGTCTTTTGGATATCTTCTGGGGTGTTGCAGATCCATCTAAGAGATTTTACCGCACAAAAGGAAATCTTATTTGGAAGTGATATTTGGAAGGGCTTTGCTTTCACCATATAAGAAAAGATGGTGAGACTCATTGCGTCATAATATTTAAACATGCTTTCAACTATCTCTTTTGCGTTTTTCGCCTCAATTTTATCAAAAATTTCTTGATAAAGCTCTACCACCAAAAGATCAACTGATAAATAGTCTTTGAGCGATGCTTCTCCTTCGAGATTGCTTGATGAGATGAGTTTGATCGCCAAATTCTCATGCTTTTGGGCTTCTTCTTGAGCTATTTCGTCTTTTTCATTCAGCATAGGCTCGCCCTCTTGCGACTCATCATCTTTTTTATCCTCTGGTGCGATCTGGGGACTTGTTCTCAATTCCTCTGGAACTTGATTGTGCGATTTTGTTGGCAAATTTTCCAAATGGACTGTTTCGTATAATTTTAGAAGTTCTGGCTCCTCTTTAATAAAACAAAGGTTGTAGTCTTCTTGAAACGTGCTCAGAAAGATAAAGTAGAACTCGGTCAAAGCACTGGTGTTGATAAGTAAATTATTATACTTTGATGCTTTGAAAAGACTGATCAAAAGATTGAATACGCAGTAAAATGTCTGGGCACACTCATTATAACGACTATTTCCGCTCTCACCTCCCGACGAAGACAATTTTCTGGAAATTTGTCCATGAACATCCTTTAGAAACAAGTTTATAGCGGCAGTGTCTGAAGATTCAAGAAGATCAAAACATTTTGCAAGAATTTCATCAGGAGAAAGATTGGGCAGAACAACATCAGATTCAGGCTTTGGTGTTGGAGTATCAGTATTCACAAGACTCTTTCTTGAATTAGGGTTCTGCATAATAACTTAACTAATTGAAATAAATAATGTTTTAAAATAAATAAAACACGAGAAATTTTTGTAGAAATTAAGAAATAAATTTTTCTTAATCTTATAATTTAAGATTAGACTTTCATTTATTGAGGGATAATTTTTTGGTGTTTATCTGTATCTATCTCAGTCGGAAAAAAACTGAACGCTGTCAATCTGATCTCAAGCAGGAAATAAAATTTTCTCAAACAAGAGAAGACAAGTGTATATATATTATTTTTATAATTTCTACAATAATATGACCCAAAAAATACTCAATTTAGTTATTAAGTACATTAGTTGTGGATGAATAGTAATTATTAAAATCGAGTTTGAGTAACAATTGATAGAGGTATGGTGAGCTGTGAGTTTTATTCAAGATGGCAATGATTCCAATCATATCAGCGACCGCTTGTTCATAGTCTTTATTGATCTTTACATACTCTAATTTCATCTCATCCAAAGTCACTTCTATTTCAGTTCTAAAAAAATTATTTTGGGAAATAAAAATTTTCACGAAACCTTGCAACCAGATCCACAAGCTTTTTGCAATATTTGACAATCAAATAGATTCCCTTCACCATTTTTGGGAAGTTGAGGAAAGTTTGACTTGAAATTGAGGTCAAATACATTTCATGCACCTTTCTCATTTCGTCAAAATCTTTTGCTTGAGAGATGAACTCTTCGAGTTTAGCCCATTGAGCTCCAAGCACATCCAAATGGAAGTATGACCAAAGATTGTCAATAAAGAAGGACATTTTATTTCTTAAATGCAACAATTTGACATAGATTCTGTCGAATTGATTGTTCTTATTCTTCTTTACTAAATGTAACCAAGTCTGATGTAAGTCGGTTTGAATAATCCTGATGGGGAAGAGGAATCTAAAGATATTGCTATATTTCTCCATAACCTGACTTGAAAGGAACAGATTCACTGGCCATTTGACATTATAAGCAACTGTAAGACCATTCCAAGTGTCTTCACTATTATAGATATTGTATCCAAGCTAAGAAATAAGATTTATTTGTTTTAATTTCATTTTACCATTTTCCAACTCAGGATATCAACGAAGAATCTACTATTTTGGGATTCTTGGACAAAGCCAACGTAAGCACGACCCATATCCAAGTTTAATAATTGTGCTACTTTGAGAGGTATTCTCAGACACTGTTGATGGCTTTCACTCTCCATGCTTTGTTGTGCTGCAGGACGATAATCCTCTTTAACTATCTGCAAATATTCACCATCATAACTAATTCTACAAATCTGAGATTTTTTCAAATGGAAACAAATCTACTGGAACATATGCAAGTCCTCTTCAGCGAAATTGACATCTTCTTTGTTAAAGTTGACTTCGTCTAATTTACTCTCCTTCACAAAATTGATTGCAGGAGCAGCTCCAATTTTTTCTTGGAAGAGATTATTTAATTTGAATCCTCTTTCCTTTGAAAAATGATAAACTCCAATTGATGATCTATAATTATCATTTGAAAAGTTCAATGTCTACGGGGTAAATAATGAGTGTTCATTTCAAAAAAAAATTTCTTTACTTGTTTATTGCTGGTATCAGTCAAATTAATTTTGATGGCTACATATTCATTCAATTCTTCTAATCTCAAGGGAGCATTCTTTTTCCAACTGCTGATTTCTTTGTCATTTTGGATCACAATGAATATGGAAGTTTGTGAAGTTATATCCTCTTTTCCAAGGCTTTTCTTTGGTGGGGACTCAAGGTTCATCTTGTAAGGACTGAAGACGTCACCAAGGTTTGGCTTTCTGACTGAGGCTAATTCAACTGGTTTTCTTGCGATTTCTTGAAGCTGAGAAGCAATTGCTCTCTTGAATCGAACTGAAAATGACATTTTAAATCCATTCTCCACACTCTGTTTCAAATTATACCACATACATCCTAAGGTGGAGTTTAGTGATAAAATATTCTCTTGACACTATTACCTCCTTCTTTAGGAGTTTTCATTTGTTCAAATCTGATATAATTATGGTTCTTCTTTTGACTGATATTGCCCACAATATTCAAACCATACAAGCTTGAAAACTGACTAAATTCAAACCCATTATTTGTCATTTTGAACTTGACATCTTTTAACAGCTGAGAATCATCCCAATTCAAGCGAACAATCGCCTAATTGATTTTGTAATAAGAAATTTGTCCCAAAAGTTTTTATACATTTTGATAGGCAACTCCGTTGATTTCATGCTCTGCGTTGGGAGTTGGAGGGAGTTTCATCAGATTTCTGCTTTCTTCAATAAAAATTTGATAAAATTCTCCTTTTGCCAAAAAGTAAAAGTCCTTTAAATTCTTGAGATGATCCATCAATTTCTCTTCTTTTAAAGTTAGATCCATCATTTTTTGAGCCACATCGAATCGAATCTTTTCAATTGTATTCTATCTTGATTAGGAAAATTTTCTCAAACAAAAATTACCTGGAATAAAAGAGTATCGATAATATCAGCAGAAGAGAGTTGTTGCAATATTTTTAATGATTCAATTGAAAAGTTTTTCAAAGCTTTATTCTTTGCTTGCAATACCCTTTGTGCCTATGGAAATGGTTGAAACTTGAATGTTTTGTTCAAATTTTTACTTTTCCGATAAAAAGTATATTTTCAGCAAGTTTAATTGAGAGAATGGTTTGAGGAAGCATAGAAAGTCTTAATGAAAAAACTGAATCCCAGTCAGCTTCCAAGTCATGACCTTTTGTTCTACTCTCCAATTTCTCGCCAAGCTAAGATAAGTTATTGAAATTGAACTCAATATTTTACTACAGAAGCTTGATTTTCTGGCTTATTCTCTTTAAATTGGATTTCAAAACCTTTGTTCAAAGAGTCTGCTTTTTTATTTTCAACTCGGTAGATGAAGAACTCATTATAAAAATCCAAAAGTTTGCCGTAAACGATCCAAGCAATGATCTTGATGAAAATTTAGTTTGTGAACACAGATTTCGATACTTGATGGAAGAGGACTTTATAGGTGTATTTGAGAATTCTCTTATACATATCTTGCAATACAGTGTGACCAGTCAGCAATCTCATTTGTAATAAATCAATGACTTGGCCTCCTGTGCAGTTGTCAGTCAATATTTTGTCAATCTAAATGAATCAATCAATCAAAGGATATGATATTTGGCCTGATACCAAGTAATTAATCTCTGGGAGCATGTAAAAATAGTCTGATAGTTTCACAGATAATGAGGAAAGGGTAAAGACTCTTTCTTTCAAGAAGGTTCTTTCGATGTCCATTACATTTTCTTTATACTCTTCCATGATTTCCTCAGCCCCATAACAAAAAGCCTTGAATCAAATGAGTGACTGGCGCGTCAAAAATTATACCTTCACATAAGCGCTATTCCCAATCGGATTCGTGTTGTCCGAAACATACTCTGCCTCCTCCCCATTCCTAACATCAGTGATCAATTGGAGACCTATTCAGTCATTATTTTGAGCAAGTTATTCATTCAAACCAATGTCAGAAAATATTTTGTGGTTCTCTTCAAGAAATTTTTCAATTTTTGAGTAATGATACCCCAATGCGCAAATTTTGTTCAATATATCTTTTTCAGGGTCTGAGATAAAGTCAATGTAAGGGTCAATCTTGAAGCATCCATCGCCTGGAATGATAATTTGTCCGGTTTGGCCAATTAGTGAAAGAAGGAGCTCGTGCAACATTTAAATATTCAAATCTTAAAATTATTTTTAATCTCCTTTAATTCCTTATCTACTTTCATTATATCAAAAACTCTTGCGCTTTCTTATGTAATTTATGTAATTTACAAAAATAATCAACAATCAACATTTTGACTTGAAAACAGAATATTTTCCCTTGAAAAAATGTATCCAAAATTTTGCCAATTTCATTCTCTTTCAGTCACAAGTGTGATTTCTCAAATCAATTTTGTGTGTAGAGCTGGCCAGGCAGGATTTTTGAAAGCAAAAGATTCCCAAAATATTTTTGTTCAAAGTATTTGTCTTTCTTTTTTTTTGCTGGATGTTGTTCATTTTTTTGGAAAATGAAGGAGAAAAAACTTTTTTTCAAAGATTTTTTGACAAAGAGCACGAATGATTAAAAGGATTGAAAATCTCAGATTTTTCAAAAAGATCAAAGACAACGTTTTCGAAGGGATGTCTCGACGTTGGGCATTTTGATCGATGAGAGGGCAGGAAAAAAGAGGAGATTTCCTTCGTTTTTTTCTCTTTAGGGTGCAGAAACTGACTCGAGGAAAATTTTTCATTCTTTAAGAATCACAAATTCTCTGATTAAAATAACGCAAAACGAAATCCTTTTTTTCTTCAATTTCCTCACCACATTCCAAAATCTTGAAGAAGAAGAGATTCTTTTCACCTAGTTTTCTCAGCTGGAGGATTTGAGATTCCGAAATAAAAGGAAATTCATATTCAAATTTTTTCTGTTTGAAAATTTTCTTAATTCACTTAAAAAAGAAAATTGTCGCTTGAAAAATGACTTTGACAGATTGAAGAAGAGTTAGACAAAACAGAATACCCTTCCTTCGGGAAAACTGAGTTTTTTGGATCAGAATATTGAATTTTACTATTTTTAATGAATTCACTTTGTTAAATTTGTATTTTCTGAAATCTTCTATTCATTTGAATTCTTTTCGTTTTTTTCATTGATTTGATTTATCCAAAAACTTTCTTTCACAAAGAAGCGATTTTTCTTCCAGAAAAAAAAATTAAAAATTATTTATGAAGATAACTCAGAAGTACAACACCAAAATCTCCAAAATAAAAACCTGAGAATACCTTAATTCGTATAAATTCAACATCATTGCCTAAAAATAATTTCATACCAAGAATTTAATTTCAGATAACTCAATTTTTTAGACTATTTTGAGGACAAAAATGAAATACCCATGATTTTGGACTTTGACTTTCTGCCCCTGAAACATTTTGACAGAAGGCGGCTCGTGAATAAATTTTCAAGTTTGGCGGTTTCAAAGTTTCAGTTACCGCTTTATTCGAATTTATAATTCTGCTCTTTTTTCTTTTTTTAATTTTATTCTAATGATAGATAATTGCTGTCTCGCTTGTTTACCAATGGATCAGAAACTCACGCCCTCTCCTTCTTTGTCTGGAAGAAACAAATCCTCTCTCTGATCTTTTTCTCACCTCTCAGAGTCTTTTCAAAGCAATTGCTCTCTCTCTCTGTCAGATAGCAATCCATACCCGAAATCCTCAAACACTTTTCTCTGATCTAATTTTGAAAGACAGAAAAGCTCCTTTTTCACATTTAAAAAAAATAAAGTCAGATGATTTTAATAAGGAATGGAGTTTTCTTTCGTGCGTTTTGGTTGAATTTGATTAATTGACTAAAAAAATAAGATTGACCTCTCAAGATGACATCCCTATGTTTCTTTCATTTATGCTTCAGTCTAAAACTCCTCACTCCCAATCAACAAGGCTCAGCATACTCTTTGGTCTAAATCCTGAAAATCCAGGAAAAGTCAGAAAATGATCTTCAATAGAAAAGGGAGCCAGAAAAAAAGGACTTTCACCGCCCCTTTTACAAAACTTTTAATTATATCAAAATATTTAGCTGATAATAATTTTTAAATTTAAAGTAGATTTCCTCTGCAAATGCAACGCAAAAGCGGTCCTCAAGCTTATCCAACAAAGGATAATGCTTACAAATCTCCATTTGCTCGTTATCAGCAGCTTCCAATCAATAATTCCTCCACTAATCAAAATACGAATAGAAATAATGCAGCTTCTCTAGCATTTAATCGAATTTCATCAGACAATTCCACTCAAAGTTTTGGAGACCCCTTACTGATTTTACCAGGCTCCAGAAACCAACTCACAGAGCTTCATTCAAGATTCAGACCTCCAAGCCCACTTTTGCTTGAACCTGAGCCCATCGACATTTTTTCATTCAATTTCGACATCATTGAAAATGATGATAGGAATGGCCAAACCACAACAGCCGGCTTCAAAGACAAGAAGAAACCCCAAAATAAACCAGTCAAGCACAAAATTGGAAAAGCTTTGCCAGAAAGCATGAAGACTTTGGATAGTGTAGATCAGCAAGGCCGGCAAGGTGACAATGTGCGGGAAGCCAAGAAATCTCAAGCAGTTCTTGAACAAGATATTCCCAAAGAAAAAGCAAACAAGACTTTGATACCTGCAAATAAAATCGAAACCAAAGAAAATATCGACATCAAAGAAGGCCTCAAGAAAGCGATTCTGGAAGATGTTGATCAATCAGTAAATTTTTTTAAAACTAATTTTCCTCATTTTCATTAGACCGTCACTTCATTCTCCAGCAGTAGCAGGAGAAGTTCAAAGCAACGACTGACTGAAGAAGAAATTCTGTCAACAAAAATAAAAGCTAGTAAGGATCGAGTACAGAGTGCAATTAATAAAAGAAGATATTTCAGATTTTGTGTTTATCTTTTGTATTTAGCGATTATTGGAGTTGTTGTGGGCTTAGCCTGTTTATATTTAATCAAGGACGGCACCTTAAAATACAACTCTGGAACAAGCTTTTTGCTCACACTTGACAACTGCACTTTGAATATCCTTGACCATAATGACTCTAACATTGACAACCCAATTTACTTCAAATACGAAATTCCAACAAAACTCAAGGCAGGTGATTTGATGCATATTAAAACAAACTCATCTGGGAACACCGAGAATATATACATCAGGAATAATTTAGATACTCGCTATTGCAAGGTTGACATGTTTGTCCGAGCCGCAACTCCAATTCAATCTTTCAATATCCTCTGCTCTCGATGCAATATCACCCAAGACAATAGTTTTGCATTCCAAGTCTCGAACCTATTCAACATTACAGGTGAGGTTGTGCACAGTAATTTTAGGAATTTGCAAGCCGGCAGATTGTTTTATCTTGCCAACACCGGCTATTTGCAGCTGAGTAACATCATTTCGGGCTCTGGGAATAATATGATCACATTGTATGAGCAAGGAGACATTATCATACAAAGTACCAATGATTTCCAACTCAACGCTCTGACGGATACTCAAGCTTTCTGCCTTAATGCTCCTTCGATTAACCAAATCTCTACAACCAACTGTTCCATCTTAGGACAAAGTACTTGATTTGATTTTCCAACTTAATCCTATATTAGATGCGACGTATGAATTTGCTAGCAGCACTGATTGCCAGCTCACTTATGATTTATGTACTCAAAGTGGCTGCACGACTCCCACGACTGGTTACACAGTCAATTCACACACAGGGAACATTTATGCAAATGTTATTCCTGGAATTGGTCAACCTGTATCTCTGACAGATTCTGATTTAGTAATGGGACAAATCTACCAAGATGGAATTAAATTTAGCCCTCAAGCAAATGAAACAATCCTTGGTTTTGATGAGTTGGTTGCTGACGATACCAAAGGCAATCCCTTCATTCTTTTTAACCTTGGAAGCATTGAAAGTCGAAGTTCGAAATACTCGAAATGGGTCATTTCTTCGACGCCTTCCTATTCTCTCATCAGACCTTGGTGGATTGGCACATTGAGCGCAACAATTCTTAATGGCTACACAGAGGAAGTAAATGGCTTCCTCTTGCCAGGATTCTGTCCGTTCACTGCAGAATACACCACTCAGCAACTCTTGCAAATCCAAAACTTGATAAATTCCAACATTAATGTCCAAAACAGCCTGGTGACCTTTATTGAGGACGATAGTCTTCCTTTACCTCCAAAAAGTCCCGAGCCAAGTTCGGGAGTTTTTCAGTACGCTACGAGCAGAAACCCCTTTGATAACTGGTACACGCTTTCTCAATCTCCAAGCGGCAATATTGTTTTGGACAACAGAGACTATAGCGAACAGGGGGATATCATTGCAGCTGTTGCTTTGAGTTTAGTGATTGGTGCTTTTATTGCTTACTTGGTTCTCTCCATTCTCGTTGAAGGAATTAATATGGCATGTGAAAGGCTCTTCAGCTTTGCCAATCATCTTCAAAGTTACGCAAGACTCGAACACTCCAAAACACAGAGATCACTTGAGCGTCTGGAAAATAGAAATAAGACAGACGGTGCTTCGGGATTTCATCATACAAGAAGGAGCCCTCAATCTCCCAAAAAAACAAAATGGCCATCCACTCTCTCTTTTATCGATTACATCTTTTTCATCACGTTCAAACATTTGTCAAGTTCAGGCTCTCAGTTTTACAAATTACTCTTTAAGCCTGTTGATTACACAGAAATTGATGACGAAGAAGAGCAGGACGTCAGCAAGTTTATGATTAAAGCCACCGAAGCCAAGGTTCTCTATGGGAAATTCTGCTTTATCAACCACTTGAATGAAGAGAGACTCATTGAGGGATCCAACCAGGAAATCCTCAGGAAATATGGTTTTGAAATTATCACACGTAAAGACAAACTCACTCAGGTTTTGACCAATATCAACATCCAAAACTATGACAATTTCATTGCTGATTCTTTGGCAGAAGGCGACTACTCCAACTCTCTGGAGCGCTACATGTCCCAAAACGTTCTTATCACAAATTTCCAGGAGGACCAGGTCGAGATCGATACCTTTATTAAAGTCTACAACAGTTTCTGTGACTACAATAGACTGCCTCGTGTCAACATAACGTCCAATCTGATGAAAGAAAAATACAACATGAACCTGATATTTGTCCCACAGCAATATATCACCAAACTTAAATATGGTGAAGATGATTTCCTTCAAAATTACGATCGTTCATTCATTCAAAAGACGATTGATTGGTTCTCTAACCTGGCTTCTTCGAGAGACAACAAGAAAACTTATATTATTGACACTTCTCGACTTGAAAATCATTTCAACCTTGCTTTAGACAAAATCATCGATTCTCCAGAAGAATTGGCTGATGCAACCGTCAATATGATCCTCTACTCAGGATGGCGAGTTGCAGACTTGATTATTGTCTTGCTGCATATGCTTGTTGGAGCCTTGCTCACCGTTCCGTTGATTCTCTTGGTGATGCTCAATGAATCCCAGTATGAGCCTTGGAGTTTGAAAAACCCCACAGATTTAATTCAATGGAGTGACTTTGTAAGAGACCCAGCTCGCTTATTCCACAACCTCTACGACAGTTTCACCTGGAATATTGTCATCATGGTCATTGTTTCGATTCTTGTTGTCGTTTATCTCGTCAGCCTCTTCCTTTATTATGCAGTTATGGAGTTTCCTCAGGAAAAAGCCTTCAAAAACTATCAAGACAAGCCTGAAACATTCTTGCAAAAATCTGGCAGGCTCACCGAATGGGGACTGGTCCTTCTTGCTCTGGGTATGTACTTTGGCTACCTTGGCGTCCTTCTCACTTGGCTACTTCTTGGTGCATTCATCAATCCCAACGCTTTCCTTCCTTTCGCCACAGCTGCAGTTACTTTTGTGCTTTTCGTGGTTTCTAAATACAGGAGTATGAGAAGCCTCTCTGCCAACGGAAAAGCGTCTCTTACGATGTACTTGAATACTCTCTTTGGTGGATACATAAATACGTTGCTTGAACGCTTGACAGAAAATGCAGGATCAGTCGCTCAGCTCGCCACTGATAAAGGAAAGCTGCTTGTTCAAAATAGCACTTTCAAAGCCATAACTGGCAAACTTGCTGACACAGGAATCATCGACCAAGAAACGCTCAACCAATATACCCAACAGATTGAAAATCTTGATCCTAATTCTCTTGCTAAAAGTGCAATCAATTATGCCACTAATCCTACCCTCGCTGTCCAACAATTAGAAAAGCTTCAAGATTCTCTGGTAACGAAAATGATATTTATTGTAATAATCCTATCTATTCTTATAGAAAGAAAAAGCCCTCCAAAAAATCAAGGAAGAATGTAGAAAAAGAAAAATTCCAGATAGCCTTGTTGATTTGATAATTGCTATTTCACAAAAAGATAATGAAGCTACAAGTCAGGCTTTAACTCAAGTCCTTTCAAGTCGTAATAGAATGTCAAAAGAAAGTATTGAGATAATTATTGAGCTTTTGTTCCCTCAAGGCATTGATAAAGAAGAAACTGTCTTGTTTATCACGACTAAAATCGCAGGCCTCTTGTTTAATCACTTTGACCTCAATGAAATTCCAGGACTTACTCCTGAAATTTTTGTTGAGATTTTCAACAACTACAAACATTTACAAGAAAATAAACCAGAAATGCTGGTAAAAACTTTAAGAGGTATTGCTGCCAATATTCAGGTTCATTCTCCATTCAAAGAAATTGATTTCTTTATGCCTGCGCTTGATATTGTTTCTAACTTGACAAAAGATGAGCCAGACTATTGGACTGTAAAAGATTCTTCATTAAATCTCCTCAATTCTTCAATTGATTTTCTGTCTGGAGAAGATCTTTTAAATAACAACAACAATTCAAACAACAATAAAGTTGTGAAGGATTTTGTGAAATTGCTGGCTCTTTTGTCTTCTGGGTATGAAGTGCCATATGACCTGGAGACCAAAGATTTTCTCAAGTCACAGGACATGCTGCGCATTTTGTCAAATTTTTGCAGCTCTACAGGGCTCGAACAGCTTTGTAAGGATCTCAATGTTCCTCGTAAATTCGTGTTCAACTGGATCTATTTGGTGTTTTGTTATGCAAGACAGGAAACCCAAGATTTGCCAAAAGATATACTCACAGATTTGGCAAGTTTGCTCAAACTCAAAGTTTCCAATAAAACTGAATTCCTCAGTTTCTGTTTTAATTTGTCAAGCGCAGTCTTTAATAATCCCCGTTCTCTGTATAAAAAAATTGATGCCTGCGGAGATCACTTTGGCATTGGTGACGAGTTACAAGAGTTTTTCAAGATATTAACATGCTACAGTTTTGAAGAGCTACAAGATTCGAAAATTGGTTCGAGTTTTGGAAAAAATCCTTATTGTATTCAACTCGCAAAAGCCTTGAAAATTACTACGTTTGAACTCAAAGGTTTTGTGGATTTCCTTTACAATAAGGACAATACCCGAAGCTTCAATGCCTTTATGGAAATTATTCTCCATAAAATGGGGCTCAAAAGAGATGTTTTAGACGCAGTGAAGCCTCTCATCCATATTGTATCATCTCAAGACGAAACTATTCTATTAGAGGCTGTTAAAGTTCTCTCATTAGAGCACGAAAAGTTTTTACTTGTTGGAAAAAGAATCTTGGACCCCAAATTTATCTCAACAACTTTGTATGAGGAAGTTGGCATCAGTAACAAAGAAACCATAGATGAAAAAAATAGCATTCATAATGCTTCAGAGGATGATTTTCAATATTGGAAAGATCAAATACGAAAAGAGGTTAACGATGCTCTGATCCGAAAAAAGTATACGATGCAGCCTGAAGAATATGAAACCTTTAAATCTCAAGCAAACCTGGTCAAATTATACCTAACAAACTGGGATACTTTCACATGGACTAAAAAGTATGCGGAAACTCTAGTTCAGGAACTGAGCAACTCTCAAAATGAGCTCAGGAAAAAACTCCTGACTTATGAGAAAGGAGCCTTGTATAATGGAGTTGATTTCCTGATAACCATCATGACCCTCAAGTGCCTCAAGGTCACCAAAGGAAAGAGATATTTGAGGTTGGACAAAGAAAAAGAATATGCCCTAACGATGATATCTGGTTATCTCAACATTGAAATCGAGCCACTCAACCACTTTTTAAAGATGTTTGTCTTCCATGATATTGCAGAAATAATCAAGAGCTTTTTGTTCTTTTTCCCTGCAGAAGAAAACAAGTTTCAAGTTTTGAAAAGGCTGCTCAAATTCAGTTTCAAGCAAATCTTGAATACAGGTAAACAATTCAGCTTCTTGAACGAAAGATTCCCTGCTGCAATCGAAATTTCTCAAGGTGATGATAGACCTCCACTCCCTGCAAACTTGCTGAAAGAGATGTTTTTTGAAAACTCCCCGGCGGCCCTTAACGTTAGCGATATTCAGAGTCTCAGTGCGTTACTTCTTCAAAATCTAAATGTTCATATTCAGGATGGAGCTCTTCGTGATTGCAACACCATCACATTATTTGCGAAAGGATTGTTGCCTCCTGCCACTCTGGGTGAAAAATTAAAGATTCAAGATGTAACGACCCTCAAACTTTTCAATATCCTGAGTCAGGCCAATTCTAACGTGAGAATGACAATGCTAACTGAGCTATTTGAATCTCCACAGAATCCAATCAAAGTTGTTATTGCCCTCTACGGCTTGTTAACCAGACAAAACTTCAAGATTAGACACACAAGCACAAGTCGCAAGAGAGAATATGAAGAAGAATCGATCAAGTTGTATCTCTCCAAGATCTTAAATGTCCACCCAGATACCTTTATTCTGTTTGACGTCGCTTTCGAGAAAGATGTTTCGAAATTCATTCAAAAATCTCTTCCTTTAATCAAGAGACTCACAGGAACTGCAGTTGACGTCGACTTGATGGAAAGCCTGTTTTCATTATCTCTGGGCGAACCTTTTGATTCATCTTATCTCGCCACTAAATTAGACGTCTCACCCAATGTGATTCATTTCCTCACCACCCTGACAAAAATCGCATATAGCAATGTTACGGATGGTGACATTTCAAAGTACTTGGATGACACTGCGGTGAAAGAAGCTCTTTTGAAACTAAAAATTGAAAGCACAGAGCTCTCTGCAATCACCAAGTTGGCCTTCAGTTTTTCTGGAAACGATGATTCGGTCAATGAAATATTAACTGGACTCAATCTTAAAAAGCCATCTACCTCGATTCGTTCAAGAAATATCATCAATGTTGACCTTGCGAGACGCCTTCTGAGACTTACTGCTCCAATCGATCCCAAAACTGATATTTTTAGAGGAAAAGAGAAACTCGCCGAAAACAAATCAAAACTCACAAATTTCTTTAATTCTTTGGATCTCAGTAATCACAAGGATAATGCTTTTATAATTTTCAGACTGGCAGCTGGACAGTTCCTCGCTATTCAAGAGTACAGTTCGCAATTAAATTGGATGTTCCCACCAAACCGTGAAACAGAAACCAAGACAGCGATAATCAACCTCAATATAGCCTTTAGCGGATTATTAAACGCAAACGTCGAAAAATATCAAGGCCTTTATGACGATGTCTTTGCTTTTATCAAAAAGTTTTATCCAGGTTATGAGGAAGAATTTTCCTTCAAAGCTAAGCCTTGCAAGCCCACTGATGAGATCCTTCCAAATAATACTCTTGCCTATGCCATCTATCTGGCTTATCAGATAATGGATATCTCTCCTTTCTGGACACAAGCTTTCTTCTTTGGCAAAAAAGTGTTTACTGAGCTCAAGGCTCGAGTCCGCGATCTTGAAATTGAGTTTATAATCACTGTAGTGCTCAATTTTATCCATATGCCAGACATGATTCGTGATATTTTGGGCTTGATGGAGTGGAATAAAAACTGCAGGGCTTTTTACATAAAGAATACCGCCAGTACTGGGAAAACTCCTGAGCCATTATACCGAAATAATAACCAGGAAATTTACGAATATTTTGCCAGCAAATTCGTTTTTGATTTTGAAAAAACAAAGAAATTGGCTAGCAAAAGCGGATTATTGCATGATGCGTTCTGGAAAAAGATATTTGACAATTCTGGACAATACAATTTCAACGTCAATAAATCAATCTTGGCTCTCTTGACAATGAAGCATTCCTTAGAACAAAAGTCTGCATATATTGTTCAACTCAAACCGCTTTTGAAGTCACCTCCGAATATATTTGTCTCTGAGCTTTGTCCTCTGCTTTATCCAACCGACAATATCAGACCCTATAGTGAAACTCGAGTTCTCGTTGGTCAAATGATTGAGCAAGCTGTTGTTAGAGCTTACAAGTTGGCAACTCGAAGTTTATACCAAAGAAATCAAAGGCTACCGGGATCCATTCTCACCAACCTGAGCATGCTTGGAACCATTATGACACTAAGAGAGTCTGGAAAATCAAAGATGTCTTATAATAGAATGTTGTATAATCTCAACCAATTGATCACAAATTTTGAAAGAAGAATTTACCTTGATGATAATTTCTTCAAAATGTCCAAATTCAAGTTGATGAAAATTGCAGGCATCTCTTTAGGTATGCAAATCAGCAATATCGTCGAATGGTGTCTCCCTCCATCCCTGATTGCCAATGGTAAGTCATGAGAAAAACTAATTATTAACAAATTTTTTAGAGTATGCAACTGAGTTAGACACAGCACAAACTCCAGAAGCTCGTACCGCAATCAAGGTATGATGAAATAGGAGGAAACAATCATTCTTATAAAAAACTTATAGCTGAAACGATGTGAAGAGGTGGCATTTAACTATAATGATAATAAAAATATTGTGGGTGACATTGGAAGATTTGACGGACATTATACAAATTATAAAAGTTTCTTGACCAGAATTTTGGAATTTGAAGACTGGAACCAAACGGATAAATTCCTCTGTCTTCATTTAACTTATATGGGAGGACCAGCTAATGACAGAGACTCACCTTACTACAAAAAAGGAACTCTCAAAAATTTATTCTGGAAATGTCAAACTCAAAATAACAACATTTACCTCTCCAAAGAACTCGTGTCTTTAATGTATGATGATGAAAATGATTTTGAAGGCGCTGTAATGAATATATTGAAATGCACTGATTAAATTTTTTTTAGACACCAAGAAATGAATTCAGAGGTTTACAACCAAGAAGATTGGACTCACAGAGTCCCCTGACTCCAGTGTTAAGAGAAAGACAAAGAAGCAAAGAAGAAAAAATTACTTCGATCAAGAAGCAAGAATATGACCTTGTTGATAAAGAAAATCAAGATCCAGGATTACCTGTTGTTGAAGACAAGAAAACAATGAAGAAGAAACTCGGCAATGTTCTTGAGAAATTTGGCTCAAGTGTCCTGCAAAATGGAGCAATCATTGATATTAAAACAAAGCTTCCTTACAAAGCACTCGTCAAGAAAAGTGAAGATTTTGAAAACGCATTATTGCATCCAAAAATGCGACTTATCCAGGTCTTTGGCGACCCTTCCATCTTGATCCGCGGAAATGATCGAATTATCACTAGAGGTGAAAGGGAGCTTGAAGAAGCCAAAATCTACATGGCCTTGGTTGGGCTACAGGGAATTCTCGGCAAGAGCACCAAAGACAGGAAACTTTTGAAAGAGTACATTGGTATCCTCACCAGCAGAATGAGATCTGATCCAGTAAAACTTGAAGAAATTGTCACATTTTTTGTCACTGGAAAACGTAATTTGAAAATTTTTTATGAGAAATTCTAACTAGAAAAATAGCTATTTTGAGAGAAATTATTTACACTTTACAAATTGGTGAACATGTTGTTGATTTCTTGTTTATGAGCATCAAAGAAAATGCCAATATGATGAGATCATCAGATCAAAACACTGAAGAGGAAGAAAATCAGTAACCATCTTTTTGGAATAATTGCCAAAATTCTTTTTCTCTAGATTTTTTGTTTCTGAAGTCATGAATAAAGCTTCGGATATTACCGCGAGTGAATTTAATGCTTTCAAGATGATCCGAAACATCTATCAGTTCAAAAGAGAAGGTTGGGATAACTTGTTTGGAGATTAATAACTTCATCTAGGTGATTTAATACAGTTGGTCGAGGAGTTGAGGAAGGATAATAATAAAAGAACTAAAGAAGGGGATATCAAGACAAGACTTTTGATAAAATTGATCAAGATGTTGACGTTTATTAAATGGCAAGAGGATTCTGATGCTTTTTCAAAGCCCTCTTCTGAATTTAGCAAAGTGGAGTCAAAATACAAAAATGATATTTTGACCATGATTTTTGAAGAAATCATTTCTGACCTTTACTCAATTTCTTTAGAAGACCTCGACAAAGAGATTTTAATAAAAGCCCACCAAGTGATTCAGGGCATCATCAAAAGAGACTTTTCTTATCTCTTCGAAACTCTGGTGCTTGCAGAATGCGCCAAACTTGAAAAAGTCGAGAAAAAACCCACTCTTGAACAAAATCCTCTGTTGACTGTCCCGAGCCAATCTTTGAAAAATGAGCAGCAACCTCTCCTCGAAAAAATAATGGAATTATTTGGGGTTGATTTGAGTGATCCTCAAAACTCGAAAAACAGTATCCGCTTGATGAGAATTTTCTTCACCCTTGCTAATGGGGACCTTTCAGTATTCAAAAGCAGAAGGGGCTATAAAACAGCAATTAATAGTGTTATTGAGGATTTGGTGGAGCTCCAATTCTTTGAGACTTTGAATCATAAAAAAGATGTGTCTAGAAAACTTTGCCAGCTTCTTGTTGGAACCTTGGCCTGGGATGTTGAGCTTATCATCAAGGCTCTTATCACTGAGGCAACTCTCAAAGAAGCCTACTTCCTCTATAATCTTCAAGCTTATCTAAAACTCACCCGAAACCCTCCAGATCCGGTAGACAATGAACAAGCAGAGCTGCACCTGAAAGTTGTCTTTTCAGCTTTGTGGCGAAAAACGACGACTAAACCTGGCCCTAGCGATCTTATAAATATTGAGAATACTCAAGATTTGCAAAGTCTTTTGAGACAAGAGCTTGGAACAGGGGATCCTCTCATACTTGCGACTTCTTTAAACGAAAAAGTTGAAAAGCTTGGCAACTTTGCTTTGAAAAGCTCAAAACCCTTCAAAGCACAACAATTCTACAAAGTTTCTCAAGCTTTAGAAAACTCTGCTGAAGCTGAACAATTTAGCAGCAATAACCATGATTATCAACTGTTTGCGCAGATTATGACAGGCGCCTCTGAAGGAACTATTGTAGCAAGGCTTCTTCAGACATATGTGCAAAATGATGGTCTGAAAAATTTGCTGTTAAATCTAGGACAATTCATCGTGAAACTTACAGAAAAACTCCTCATTGGGCAAGGCAAAAAAACTGGTAATGCGGAAATCTTCAAGTATTTCGAGTTTTCAATGACATCTTTGCAAAGCCTTGTTCGCAACGATTTATGGAGTCGGGTTTTGAACTTAGCTCCAAGCATTATGAAAATGTATCTTTTCTTCCAATATGAAGGGAACCTTGACATACCAAAAATGAAGCTTGAAACCCTTTGCATCTTGAAGAAACTTGCCATGAAAATAAAAAGCAACGAGCAAACAGAACTGATCTATGACCTTATCGCCGTTTCATTGGGAATCAACATCAGAAATTTGGATGAAAAAAATCCCGGTGACAGTCTTGAAGCTGAACTGGGAAGCGCTGAAAAGACTCAAATCTACTTCAACATGATCCTTCCGTCGATTTTCATAAATATTAACTCCTCCTTAACAAGCAAAGAATTTGAAATCGTTCACTCCATTACCTCCAGACTTGGATCAGATTTTAAGCTCAGCTTGGATGATCCACAGAAAAGAAAGAAAACTGTCAGAGAGCTGATCAAGCTCTTT
>Ga0182738_1000518_pt1 | contig 53838 bp, 42 predicted proteins | sample eDN5th30CBELigMG_FD_128876 | JGI IMG/M metagenome (GOLD analysis project Ga0182738, IMG submission 128876) | Enriched Miracle-Growth compost microbial communities from Emeryville, California, USA - eDNA 5th pass 30_C BE-Lig MG (version 2)... ... | reverse complement strand
GGATCTGGGGATCGACTCGATCAAGCGGGTTGAGATTTTGTCGGCGGTGCAGGATCGGGTTCCGTCGTTGCCTGAGGTGGAGACCGCGACGATGGCGGCGTTGGTGACGCTGCAGGAGATCGTCGACTACCTGCAATCACTAATGGGTTCATCACCACCGGATCTGGTGGCGCCCAACGGATTGTCGGCAGGTGATCGCGCCCCTTTTGAGTTAACCGGAGCGGAGGTGGCGCGCTACGCGGTAGGCGCCACCTCCGCTCCGGTGAGCGGAATGGGCATGCCCGGCCTGTATGCCGCCAGGACCGTCGAGATCGTGACGGCCGAGGCAGCCCAGGACGGGCTGATTCAGACGGCCGAGGCCCTGGCCGCAGTCCTGCGCAGCCACGGCATTCGCGCGGCGATCGTGGCCCAACCCAGTGCCGACGCCGAGGCGGTCATTCACCTGGGCGGACTGCGGTCAATCGCCACTCGTGATGAGGCGCTTGCCGTGAATCGGGTGCTGTTCGCCGACGCACAGCGCGTCGCCGCGCAATTCGCGGAACGTGGCGGCGTCTTCGTCACCGTTCAAGACACCGGTGGCACGTTCGGTCTGCTCACCGATCCCGGCCTGCGGGCCTGGTCGGGGGGAATCGGTGCGCTGGCCAAGACGGCTGCCCAGGAATGGACCAGCGCGCAGGTCAAGGCAATCGACATCGCCGTCGGCCACCGTTCCCCGCAAGTAGTCGCCGAGCAGATCGCCGACGAAATCCTGTCCGGTGGGGTGGAACTCGAAGTGGGCCTGGGCAGTTCACACGGGCGAACCACAGTCGTCGCGGGCGCGCAGCAGGTGGCAACCCGCGCACACCGCATCGGTCAGCAAGACGTCATCGTCGTCTCCGGTGGTGCCCGCGGAGTGACCGCCGGTTCGGTGATCGCCCTGGCGCAGCAGACCCAGGCGGCGTTCGTGTTGATCGGGCGCACCGAACTCAGCGACGAACCGCCGGAAGTCCAGGGCCTGACCACTGACGCGGAGCTCAAGCGGGCGCTGCTCGCCAGCGCTGCGGCGCAAGGCCTCAAGGTCACACCGAAGCAGTTGGAGCAACAGGCGCAACGGATCCTGGCCGACCGCGAGGTGCGGGCCACCTTGTCCGCGCTTACTGCGGCCGGCTCCCGCGTCCGGTATGCCGCCGCCGATGTCCGGGACACCGCGCAGCTGGGCGCGTTGCTGGACAGCGTGCGAAGCGAGTTCGGCCCCATCACCGGCCTGGTGCACGGCGCCGGCGTGCTGGCCGATGCGCCGCTGCACAAGAAGACCCTCGACGGATTCGACCGGGTCTTCGAGACCAAGGTCGGCGGCGCATGCGCGCTGCTGGATGCCACGGCCAACGACGCGCTCAAGGTGATCTGCCTGTTCTCGTCGGTGGCCGCGCGGAGCGGAAACGTCGGGCAAAGCGACTACGCCATGGCCAATGAAATCCTCAACAAGGTGGCCCTGGCCGAGCAGGCGCGCCGCGGACCATCCTGCCTGGTGCGGGCACTGGGTTGGGGCCCTTGGGATTCCGGCATGGTGACGCCCGGCCTCAAAGCGATGTTCGAGTCTCGTGGCATCTCATTGATCCCACTCGCCGACGGCGCGCGTGCCTTCGTCGCCGACGTCCTCGATGGCGAAACTGGAAGCTCCGAGGTGACCCTCGGGGACGGTGTACTCGCCGGACTGCCCACGCACCCGATCCCGCCGGAGGGCAGGGTCGCGCGGGTGCTCGCACACGTGAGGCAGCAGCCCTACCTGCTTGACCACCAGGTCCAGGGCAATGTCGTGTTGCCCGTCGTGCAGGCGCTCGAATGGTTCATTCGGATGGCCGAGGCGTGCCGGCCCGGCCACCACGTGTATCGGGTGCTGGACCTCAAAGTGCTGCGCGGCGTGACGCTCTACGACTTCGAGAAGCACGGCAACCCCCTGCTGGTGCGGTGCGTGCCCGTCGACAATCGCCCCGAACTGCTGACGTTGACGCTCTGCGACATCGAAGACTCGACCGCGTACTACTCGGCCAAGCTCGAAATGCGTTCGGGCGCAGCCGCGGTCCCGAGCGCGCCGGCGTTCGCGCCGGGCAATCGCAGAATTGACCGCGAGAGCTGTTACACCGGCGGGGCACTGTTCCACGGTGCCGCATTCCAGGTGCTCGACGGCATGGACTGCGCCGAAACCGCCGCGACGGCCTATCTGTCCGGATTGACGACCGTGGGCTGGGCGGGGGAGGGCTGGGCGACCGACCCGGCCGCCGTCGACGGATGCCTGCAGGCGGCACTGGTCTGGAGCTATGAGCTGCTCGGCCGCAATGTCCTTCCGCTGCGGGTGGGCGAGATCGTCCGCCACCGATCCGGTGCGCTGGGCGCGGGCTTGCGGTGCGTGCTCACCGGCGGGGACGCCAAGACCAGCCGTGCTGTCTGCGACCTTGATCTGGTCGACGCCGACAACCAGCTGGTGATCAGTCTCAAACGACTCGAGTTGTATCCGTACGGCGGCTGATTCGACGTGAAGTTTGATCCCATCGCGATCGTCGGGCAGGGCTGTGTCCTACCCGGGGGGCTGAACGCGGACGAGCTCTGGACAACGGTGCACGACGGCCGCGACGCCCTGGGCTCACCCGGCCCGGACTACTGGGGCGTATCGCCGGCACGCGTCCTGTGTGCCCCCGCGGATGTACCCGAACTCGACCACACCTGGTCGGACCGCGGCGGCTACGTGCGCGGCTTCGATGACGTCTTCGACCCGCGCGGACTGTTCCTCGACGCTGACGACTTCGCCGGACTCGACCCGCTCTACCGATGGGGAATCGAGGCGGCCAGACAAGCCCTGGACAGTGCGGGATGGCGGGCAGGTGAGGTCCCGGGTTCGGCTGGGATCGTCCTGGGCAACCTGAGCTATCCGACCAAGAAGATGACGGATCTCGCCGAAACAGTCTGGCGGGGATACGAACCCAGCTTCGAATCCGGGGTGGACTGGCGCAACCGCTTCATGTCCGGGCTACCGGCGCATCTCATCGCACAGGCCCTGGGCCTGACCGGCGGTGCCGCTGCGCTCGACGCCGCCTGCGCTTCGTCGCTGTATGCCATCAAGCTGGCCTGCGACCGGTTGCACGACCGCACCGCCGATGTCATGTTCGCCGGAGGCATCAACGGCGCCAGTGATCTGCTGTTGCACATCGGCTTCACCGCCTTGCAGGCACTGAGCCGCACGGGGCGGTCACGACCGTTCAACAACGGTGCCGACGGGCTGGTGCCCGCTGAGGGAGCGGCCATCCTGGTGCTGCGGCGCCTTGACGATGCGATGGCCGACGGCGACACCATCCTGGGCGTCATCCGGGGCATCGGCTTGAGCAACGACGGTCGGGGACATGGATTTCTGGTGCCCTCCCAGGATGGCCAAGAACGCGCGATGCGGCTGGCCTACGAGATGGCCGGACTCGCGCCGCGCGATATCTCCCTCATCGAATGCCACGCCACCGGAACATCGCGCGGCGACCTGACCGAACTGATGAGCATGGCGCGCATCTTCGCCGGCATGACCGACGTACCTATCGGGTCACTGAAATCCAATCTGGGGCACTCGATCACAGCATCCGGCGCAGCGGGAGCCATCAAAGTCCTCGCAGCGATGCGTGCCGGGGTACGGCCGCCGACGCTGCACGCCGAGGATCCGCTGCCCTTCATCTCCGACTCGCCGTTCCGTCTGCTCACCGAGGCTGAGCCGTGGGACAGCGACGGCCCCCGTCGGGCCGCGGTCAACAACTTTGGCTTCGGCGGCAACAACGCCCACCTGCTGCTCGAAGAATGGGTCGACGGACGGGGTCCAACGCCGGCTCCACCGGTCGCCGCACCCGGGACCGAGCAGGAAATCGCGATCGTCGGACTGAGTCTCCTGCTCGGCGACGGACACGAAACCGCCTCCGTCGCCGAGCATTTGAAGACGTGCCAGCCGATCCCTACCGGCATGGCCGACGGAGCTCGCGGGGCACGCATGGATAAGGTCACTCTGGACCTGACCCAAACCCGCTTCCCGCCAGCGGACCTCAAACAGACCCAACCCCAACAACTGGCATTGCTCGGTGCGGCCCTCAACATCGGCGAGTTGATCAAGAGCTTGCCGCCGGAGACCACCAGCGTCGTTGTCGGAATGGGCTGCGACGCCGAAGTCGCCCGGTTCGGGCAGCGCTGGCGGCTGGCAGACGAATTCGACGAGCCCGACCAGCTCGCCGCGGCTCGTGACGACGTCGTTGCGGGGTGGACCGCCGCGGGCGTCGTGGGAGCCATGCCCAACATCGTGGCGAACCGCCTGAATAGCCAATTCGATTTACGGGGACCCAGTTTCACGGTGTCGCGGGAACAGCTCTCGGGCACCACCGCCCTTGAGCTGGCCGCGCGGGCATTGCGGCGCGGAGAGATCGACGCCGCCGTGGTCGGGGCGGTGGACCTCAGCTGCGAACCCGTGCATCAGGCGGCGGCGCGGGTACTACTGCACGCCGACGAGCAGATACCCGCGGACGCCGCTGTCGTTCTCGTGCTCAAGCGCGCCGCCGATGCGCGCCGTGACGGTAATCCGGTGTACGCGACCCTGCTGCCCGATCAGCAGGTGGACGCCGAATGTCTGCACCTGGGCACCGTTCCCGGTGCGGTGAACCTTTCGGCCCTGCTGGGTCACGCGCACGCCGCCTCGGGACTGCTGCATGTGGCCGCCGGCGTGCTCTACGGGGCCCTCGGACTGTGGCCGGACGGTGAGACCTGGACGTCCGAGCACCGGCGCGTCGCCGTGGAACTCACCGGAATGGCCGACCAGGGACAACACGTGACGTTGGTGTCGTCGGCGACCGGGCCGGAGGCCGCGGCCTTGACTGCTCCGGCAGCGGCCAACGCCGCTGGGAAACCGATCCGGCTCAACTTCCCCGCGCACCTGCCCGCGGTCCATCTGCAAGCACGCGGCACGGCCCCAGGAACGAACCCCCCTGATCAACTGGAGCAATTCATGCCAACACAACTCCCGATGCCTCCGGCCCTGGCAACCGTCGCGGAGTCGCTGGCCCGGCTGCCGTTGGGTGTCGCCGCGGCGGTGTCGTCGCGACCGGAGCCGCAGGCCGCAGCCACCGCGGCACCTGCCGTCGCCCTGCGCGCAGGCGCAAGCCGGGCTATCCAGCCCGTCAAGCCGGCCGACAAGGTGGTCCCGGCGCCGACGGTCAAGCGTGAACCGGTGGGCCTCAAGCTCGACAAGGACGGGCTGCGCGTGCACTCCTCGGGGAACATCTCCGAGATCTTCGGCCCGGCGTTCGCCGAGCAGGACCAATACCCGCGACAGGTCCGGATGCCCGAACCGCCACTGCTGCTGGCGGATCGGCTGCTGGGCATCGACGCCGAGCCGGCCCGCAACGGCACCGGAACGCTGTGGACCGAAACCGATGTCACCGCCGACTCCTGGTGGCTCCAACAGGACCGGATGCCCGCCGGCATCATGATCGAAAGCGGCCAGGCCGACCTGATGCTCATCTCCTGGATGGGCGCGGACTTGCTCAACAAGAGCGAGCGGGTCTACCGGCTGCTGGGCTGCGAGGTCACCTACCTGGGTGGCCTGCCCGAGATCGGCGACACCCTGCGCTTCGATATCCATGTGGACGGCCACGCCCGGCAAGGTGACGTGCGGTTGTTCTTCTTTCATTACGACTGCACGATCGACGGTGTCGAGCGGATGTCGATGCGCAACGGCCAGGCCGGGTTCTTCACCGACGAGGAGTTGGCGGCATCCGGCGGGGTCTTGTGGCGCCCCGAGGAGCTGACCGTCAGCGGACCCATGGAGCAGACGCCTGCCCGGACGTCGCGCACCTCACTGCAGCGCGCCGACCTGGAGGCAATGGCATCCGGCGAGATCTGGCGCACCTTCGGCGAGGGCTTCGAGCGTGCCGGCAGCCACACCCGCACCCCCAGCATTCACGCCGGCGACATGCTCTTCGTCGACGAAGTGACGGACCTGGACTTCGCCGGTGGGCCGTGGGGTCGCGGCTACCTGCGGGCGGTCGCGTCCGTCACGCCGGAGAACTGTTTCTTCGCCGGCCATTTCAAGAACGATCCGTGCATGCCCGGCACCCTGATGTACGAGGCGACCATGCAGACCATGGCGATATACATGACCGCCCTGGGCATGACGCTCGACTGCGACGGCTGGCGCTTCGAACCGGTTCCCTTCGAGACTTACAAGCTGCGCTGTCGGGGTCAGGTCACACCGCAGTCGCGTGAGGTGGTCTACGAAGTGTTCGTTCGCGAGGTGATCGCCGGACCCGAGCCGACCCTGTTCGCCGATCTGCTCTGCACCGTCGACGGGCTGCCCGCCTTCCACTGCGAGCGGATGGGCCTGAAGCTGTCACCGGGTTGGCCGATGGACTCCGGTGCCAAGGAGCTCGAAGGCTACGTCGAGTCCAAGCCGGTCGCCGAGGTCAACGGATTCCGCTACGACTATCAGGCGATGCTCGCCAGTGCGATCGCCAAGCCGTCCATGGCCTTTGGGCCGTTGTTCGAGAAGTTCGATTCGCCCCGCAAGGCGGCGCGGTTGCCCGGGCCGCCGTATCACTTCATGTCTCGGGTGACCGAGCTGGTCGGCGAGACGGGCGTGATGAAGGCCGGCGCTGAAGTCGTCGTGGAGTACGACGTCCCCGCCGACGCCTGGTACTTCGCCGAGAATGGCGCCGCGGGCGGCCACGAGACGATGCCCAACGCGGTGCTCATGGAAGTCGCGCTGCAGCCCTGCGGCTGGCTGGCCAGCTACGTCGGCTGCCCGCTCGATGGCGAGGCGGACCTGTTCTTCCGCAACCTGGACGGGACGGGAACTCAACACCGTGAGGTGACCCCGGCGACCGGAACGCTACGAATCAAGGTGAAGCTGAAGAGCCTCGCCAAGGCCGCCGGCACCATCATCGTCGGCTTCGACGGGGAGATCACCGCCGACGACGGACTGGTCTACACCTTCGACACCGTGTTCGGCTATTTCAAACGCGAAGCGCTGCAGAACCAGGTGGGTCTGCCGGTCAGCGACGCTCAGCGTGCCGCACTGGCGCAACCGAGCGAGGCTCCGCTGGTCGACTTGACCACTCAACCCGCCGAGTTCTTCGGGGCGGGAGCGCGATTGGCGGACCCGATGCTGCTGATGGTCGACCGGGTCACCGGCCGCTGGCCCACCGGCGGCGCCGCTGGAGTAGGCCAGTGGCGCGGTGTCAAAGATGTCAACCCCGGCGAGTGGTACTTCAAGGCGCACTTCTTCCAGGACCCGGTCCAACCCGGATCCCTGGGCATCGAAATGCTCCTGCAGCTCCTGCAATTCGGGATGCTCGACCTCGGACTCGGCAAGGAGGCCGGCCCGGCGGCCCGCTTCGAGCCGGCTGCCCTGCACGACGCCATGACCTGGCGGTATCGCGGCCAGATCATCCCCACCAACAAGCAGATCGCCGCACAGGTCGAGATCACCCGGATCGTCCGCGAGGACGCGGGCATCCTCGCGGTGGCCGAGGCATCGCTGTGGGTGGACAACAAGCGCATCTACACCGCGAGCAACCTGGGCATGCGCATCGTCGCCGGCACGGGGGAGCGGCGGTCCCCGGCCGATGCCGGCGCCATCACGACGTCCGCAGCGGTTCCTGTGCCCGCGGCAGTCGCAGCCCCGGCGGCAGCGGCGCCGCCGGCGGCGGATGCCGCTGCCGCGGTACAGAGCACGGCGGCTGCGACCACCACGATGGAGGTCGCGCTCGATCCGATCAACGACTCCTGGATCATCGACCACTGCCCGACGTACGTGATCCCGTCGCTGCCGATGATGTCGGTCATGGACCTGTTCGCACAGGCGGCGGCCCGAGCCTCGGGCGGAGCCAAGGTGGTCGAGGTCACCGATGTCCAGATGGTCCGGTGGGTCGTGGTCGACTCCCCGAAGCAGCTGCGGGTCGTGCTGGAGCAGACGCAGGAGTCCGGGTGTTTCCAGGGCCGCCTCGAGGTCTGGCGCGATGCGCCGCGAGCCGAGTTGTCCCGCTGGGAAACTCACGCGCACGCGGTTGTCGTTACCGCCGCGCGGTACACCGGTGAACCGGAGCCGCCCGCCCCGTTGGAAGGTGCGGTGCCCTACGCCGATCCCTATGACGGAACGGTGTTCCACGGTCCGGCATTCGCGACCCTGACCGATGGTGCCCGTATCGGCCGCAACGGCTCGACCGGAACCCTGGCGATCGACCGTTGTGCCGTGCCGGTCGGCGAACTGCAGCCGGGGCTGTTGGACGGCGCGTTGCACGTCGTACCGCACACCGCGATGAGTGTGTGGACCACCGACACTGCCGACCCCGCCTCGTATGCAGACGCCCGCGACCCCGATGTCGGGTTTCCGCGCCGCATCCTCTCGGCCCGGTTCTACTCCGACACCCCAGTGGCGGGAACCGTGGATGTCGAAGCCCGATTCGTGGGCTTCGACGACGACGACGGCCGCATGCCGACCTTCGACCTGTGGCTCAGCGTCGCCGGAAAACCCTGGGCGCGTATCCGGATGGCCGAATTTCTGCTGAGCAAGGGACCGCTGGCCGAAGTTGGCGGCCCCGAACGGCGCGCATTCATGGGTGACCGGCGGGCGGTCCCGGGGCTGTCGCTGAGCGAGCGCCTGGGGCGCGGTGTCCTCGAGCTCGACACTGCCAGGATGGCGACCCTCGACTGGTTCAAGGGCACTCTGCAGGCCGTGTACGGCACGGACAGTCAAGGCGATTCGCTGATGGTCGACATCGTCACCAAGGAAGCGGTCGCGGACGCGGTCCACAATGCGGTCCACCCCGACCAGGTTCAGATCATCGACGGTCAGGTGAGCTGCCCCGCGCTGCCGCTGGAGCGCATCAGTGTCGACGTCGAGAAACTGGGGCCGGGGGCGTGCCGTGCGAGCGCGTCATCGGTGACCGACTGGGAGCCGGTCCGAGCCTGGTGGACCGAGAGCGCGGGCATGCCGGACGGCTGGTTCGGCGAGCTGGCCCTGGGGGCGGTGCTGTCGCGCTACGTACGCCACGTTGTGGTCACCGATCCGGCCGCGATGGCAGCCGTACACGGTCGGTCGGTGTTGCTGCTGGCCAATCACCAGGTGCAGGTTGAATCGCTGTTGGGCACCACCATCGGATCGTGGCTGACCGGCACGAAGGTCGTCACCATCGGCCATGCCAAACACGAAACGGGCTGGGTCGGAAATCTGTTGCGGATGATCGACGCGGCGGCGGGCAAGGAGCTGGGGCACCTGCGCTACTTCGATCAGCAGCAGCCCCAGGAGTTCTTCGGTCTAGTGGACGAGCTCAAGCGGGAGGCTGCGGCGCTCGGAGTGTCGGTCATGGTGCACGCCGACGGGACACGCAGCGTGAGTTCGAGCCAGCGGGTGGAGAGGCTGACGTCGACCTTGCTGGACATGGCAATCGAGATGTCGATGCCGATCGTGCCGGTGTACTTCGCGGGCGGCTTGCCTGAGGAGCCGTTGCCGCACAAGCTCGAAGTCCCCTACGGCCATGCCGCCCAGGACTACATCTTCGGCAGGCCGATCCTGCCCGAGGAGCTGCGCGGTCGCCCCTACGCCGAGTTGCGACGTTACGTCATGGACGCCATCAATGCGCTCGCACCGTTCAGCGATGCACCGCACGCCCCGAACTACGATGTGGAGAGCCGGATTACGGCCGCGGCTCCGGGCGCCTCGCCGCTGGAGTCAGTCTGGTTCTGCATTGAGGACGCGCTGGACTCCCTGCCGGTCGACTGGCGGAACCTGATTGCCGACGAGGACTGGGAGACGATCAAGGCGGCTGAACTCAGCCAGTCCTGACCGGGCGGCTGGGCGTCCGCCTCGCCGGAGCCTTGTTGACGACGGCCGAGGTGGACGGCTAGCTTAGTGGCGATCGCGGCACGGCCGTCCAGCTACGCAGCTGGACGCAGATCGGCCGTCAACGAATCAAGACCGACCAAGTCTTCGCAGACAGGAGCCCACTTATGGCGTCAGCATCTCTGGGCGTCTACACGTGCCTCGCGTGTGTCGTGATGCTTACCCTGGCACTCTTCTTGGCCAGCGGATCCTGATCGGTCGCACGACCTCACGGATGTAGATTCCACTGGCCGCAGTCCTGGGCCAGGACGTCGCTGACGTCGACTTCGATCCCGCCGACGATCGGACCCGGGGTCGAGGCGGTACTCACAATCCGCTGGTAGAGCACTGCACCGGGGTCGACCTGACCATGTGACCAGGATCGGGTCTGCCAGGCCCACCGCTTACCGGGTGTGCGTGAGACCCCGATGACACCGTCTTCGGCCGCCCACTGGCATGGCCTGATGCCGCCATAGATCCCGGTGCGCTGTACGCCGATCACCGAGTTGATTCCTTTAAACCATTGCAGTGCCACGGCGTTCCAGGTGTTGCGGTCGATGTCGTCGTCGACGCTGAAGAAGACCGGCGCACTTTGGCCGCCGCCGGCCGCGGTGTGCAGTTGCCAGGCGGTGCGTGCGTCGGCGACCCCACCGGGGTACCCCCGGGTGAAATCCGACGGAGCCGTCCCGCCGGGCTTGCCGTACTGGAAGTTGCTCACGATCACCAGCCCCGCAGCGGTCAACGATTCGGCGTAGGGCCGGGTGATCGGCTTGGCACCGAAGTTGGAACCGGGCCGCGACGTCGACACGTAGTTGATGACTCCGGCGTGGCCAGCGGCCCGGATGTCCTGGGCCGGAATCTGGCGCATCGCGTAGTCGATCAACGTGGGAGCCGCAGCCGAAGCCATCGGTGCGTCGACGGACGTCGCGCCCAGACCGGTGAGCGCCGCGGCGGACGCGTACCGCAGTGCGTCACGTCGGGAAACGTGGTTCCGAGGGCGGGAAGTCCGCGGAGAGTCAGGCACGGGCCGATGTTAACAATGTGACTGCTGTCAACGGTGTTGCCCGCGCCGAGAGCAGTCAGACCCTTTTCCGCAAACATTGTCGCTTTGCCCGGACAACGAGTCGTCGACGGATACGATTCGCCCATGTCAACGCCGGTCGCCAGTACATCGCCGGCGACTCCGCGCGCAGCTGGGGCCAGGCTGGTGATCGCCAGCTGGTTCCTCCTCGCGATCTGGCTCGCCGCCACGGTGGCGAATGCTGTGAGCGCCGGATCCTCGACGGCCGCTGCCGCCGAAGCTGTCTGGGGTGCGACGCTGCTGGTATTCGTGGTGCTCCACACGCTGACGCTCTACAAACCCGCCGGAGCCATCGCGTACTTCGTGATCGCCGTGACCGTGTCGTTCGCGCTTGAGGCGTGCAGTATCGCGACCGGTTTCCCGTTCGGCTTCTACACCCACTACATGCAAGGGCCCCGTGTGCTCGGCGTGCCGTTCCCGGTTGTGGCGGCCTGGGTGATGGTGGCCTGGGCGGCGTGGATTCTGGCGCGGGTGATCGTGGGTGAGTGCCGGAGCCGGCGCCTCGGTGTGCTGGCGACACCGGTGGTCGCCACCCTCATTGCCGGCGGCTATGACCTGGTGATCGATCCCTTTGGGGCCGCCCGGCAGATGTACTCGTACCGGTCACCGAGTGGGGTGCTGGGCGTGCCTTTGAGCAATTACGTCGGTTGGTTGATCACGGGATGGCTGCTGTTTCAGGCATTTGCGTTGATCGAAAGGCGGTTCCGGCGCGAACCCACCGCATCCACCCGATCGGCGCTGTTGATGCCGACTGTCGTCTGGTTTGGCCTGGGCCTTCAGGTGAACCTCGGACTGCTGTTGGTCGGCGATGCGACGACGACGATCCAGGGCACATCCGTCGCGCTGAAAGACATCTACGAGACCTGTTCTGAGATGACGTGGTTCATGATGGGCCTGGTCGTCGTCATCAGCGCGATACGGTTCTGTCAGGGCGCGCCGGCGGCCGCCGACTCGAGCGCAGACCGGGCCTAACCGACCACGACGGGTCGCGGCATGACGGTGAGCTTGACACCATAGCGCGGCGTGCCGAGGCCGTAGCCGCCGTTGCGGCCGGCGCCACCCGGAGGAATGGGCGGAGGCATGGCGGTCATCGACCTGCTTTCCGGGGCGACGGTCCAGCCGCTACCCGTCCCGGCGACGGGAGCAGCCGTCGGGGTCGCAGCCGCCCAGCTGGGTGGCGCCGACAACGAACCGACCAGGGTGGCCCGGCCCACTCCCGCGGCCACCGGGGAGCTGGTGCCGCCGGCAGCGCGGCCGGCGGTCTCCAGCCCACCAGTGGCGGTCGACGCCAGGGTCATGCCGGGGGTCGGGCCGAGCCCGCCGCGGGCCAAGGCGGCCGTGCCGCCATCCATGCCGCGCGCGAGAAACCCGAGCGTGGCCAGCCCGGAAAAGCCCTCGATGTTGCCGCCGGGATCGAAAATGCCGGTTGCGGCGATGGTGTTCCACAACTGGGCATTGATGTTCAAACCCGACCCGTCATCGTGGCCCCACGTTCCGTCGAAGAGGCCGTCGAAGAACTTCGTCCAGTGCCAGTCCGGATCCGTCGGACGCGAGCCCTCCGCTGGCGACGCCATGCTCCGCAGGGCATCGGGCAGCTGGGCGTGGGCGTCGGTGGGGTCTACGCCGCCGGCGGCCTGCCTGCCGTCGTCTTCACTAGTGGTTTCCGGCGCCTCGACGAACGGGGTCAGTCGGGTGGCGGTGGCGGATGCCGCGGCGTAGCCGTACATCGCCACCGCGTCTTGTGCCCACATCTGGCCGTAGCGAGCCTCCGTCGCTGCGATCGCCGGAGTGTTCTGTCCCAGCGCGTTGGTCTTGACCAGCGACGCCAACAACACCCGGTTGGTCTCGATCGCTGCCGGCGGCACCGTCATGGCGTGGGCCGCGGCGTACGCCTCGGCCGCGGCGTAGGCCTGTGCCGCGGTCTGTTCGGCCTGTTCGGCGGTCACGCTCAACCACACAAAGTACGGCTCGGCGGCCGCCGCCATCGCCGATGCGGATGGCCCCCACCAACCTTGGCTGGCCAGGCTCGCCACCAGCCATTCGAAAGATGTTGCTGCCGAGCGCAGTTCGGCAGCCAATAGGTTCCAGGAGGCCGCGGCGGCCACCATCGGTCCCGATCCCGGCCCGGCGTACATGCGCGCCGAATTGATCTCTGGTGGCATCGCTCCGTAGTCCATTCTCCAAAGCCCTTTCAGTAGACCGAGATAACGTTCGCGGCGTCGGTCGCGTCGTATGACTGCGCGCTGCGCTGCAGGGTTTTGACGAACAGCTCGTGCATCACGGCCGCCCGCTTGCTGATCGCTTGGTACATCTGCGCGTGCCGCGCGAACTGAGCCGCCGTCAGCGCGGAGACCTCATCGGCGGCGGCGGGAATCACTCCGGTGGTCGGTGCGGCGGCGGCGGAGCTCTGCGCGGCCACAGTATCGCCGACGCCGCGCAGATCAAGCGCAGTCGCGACCAGCTCTTCGGGCAGTGCGTACACAAAAGACATCGGAACTGTCCTTCAAAAGGGTATGGCTAATTGCGCTGCTACACGAGAACATTCGCGCGCCAAAGCGGCGCATGTCCACGATGCGGACAGCACCGATGCGGTACGGGCGAACCGATTCAGAGGGTGAAGGCGGCGCCGGGGGAGGATTCGAACGAAATGGTCGTCGATCTCGGATAAGGACTATCGCTCGGACTCAATGTCGCTCTCACCTCCTCACGGCCAGGGCATACGGGGATGCCATCGCGGTCGGCACAGCGGGACTAACCGAACCAGCGCAGCGTCGGCCGGACGGCACCCCTCTCGACAGAGTTTTGGCACTGCACGGCGTATCCAGTCATATGCCGAAAGCCACTTGGGCTCAACCCTTAAGCCGGGAAGAGCTGTCCTGACCCTGGGCGTCTCTCGACGTTTGAGGTCAGTGGCCTGTATCCGTACAGACGCCTCACCTAGCGAGGTGCGTTCGCGGCCATGGTGGCATCACCGTTGGGGATAGTCAACTCGGATGAGAACGTCTGCGCTGCCAGATAAGTTGCCCGAAATGGGGCATGCGTTGCGAACACTACTGGTTTCCAACATATCCCACGACAGTAAAAAGTTTGCCCGTAGCGATCGATGTGGTGTAGCTGAGAATGTTAAAGCAACGACAGGGGTGAACGGCCGGAATTACCAACGTATCCCGACACCAAGGCCTTGGCCGGAAGTCCGGACAGCCTCGTAGGCCGGCGATTCGGCAAACCGATCCGGGTAGAGCTGCTGCTACCTTCGAAAGTGCCCTCGGTCGATCCGAGAGCGCATGGTTGCCTGAGCAACGGTTCGGGTCTCACCCTTGACCGATGTCGCTCGGATTTACTTAAATGGGCTAGCAGTCACATCGCCGGCTACCCGTATCGGCGGTCCGCCGCGGACGGGCCACAGCGGGCGAGGAGGAACTTGTGCAGACGTCGGCGTCCGAGTTCTCCGCTCACCCCGACTACGGCGGCCCCCTGCTCGGGTCCGGAAGCCAACTGGAACGCGCCACGCTCGACGCGCTGGACCGGCTGCAGCAGGTATTGACGCTGCACCCACTCGGCGATGACCGATACCGGGCGGACAACGAGGCCGGCCGGTTCGGCCGGATCTTCGGCGGCCAGCTCATCGCCCAGGCGATGACAGCAGCCGCCGCCACGGTCCCCGAGCTCACCGCCCATTCCATCCACGCATCCTTTCTGCGTCCCGGCGACTCAGGTGTACCGCTGGAGATCGCCGTCGACCGCACTCGCGACGGGCGCACCATGTCGGCACGGCAGGTCACCATCCAGCAGGGCGGTCGCACCCTCGCGGTGGCGACGGTGTCCTTCGACACCAGCCCGGACAGCACAGATGCCGCCCCCGTGCCGCTGCCCGGGCCAGAACCGGAAACCCTTCCGCTGCTACAGCACTGGGTGCAATACGCCCCGCCATACCTGGCCGGGCGAGGGAACACCTGGATAGAACGGCCCCCACCGCTGGAAGTTCGCACCGCCGAAGCCCCCGTATTCCTCGGCGGCGCCCAAGCACCGGGTCCGCGTGCCCACTGGATGCGGTTGCCGCACGGAATCGACGGCGACCCGCAACTGCACGCGGTGCTGCTTGTCTACGCCAGTGACTACCTCCTGGTGGACACCGCGTTTCGTGCCCACCCGCAGCCGGTCGACCATGCCACGCACACCGGCCTGACCCTGGACCACAGTGTGTGGCTGCACCGCCCAGTCCACTTCGATCGATGGCACCTCTACACCCAGCAGACCGTCGCCACGGCCGGGCACCGCGCCTTGGTGCACGGCACCATGGTGGATGCCACAGGTCGGCATGTGGCCAGCACCGCGCAAGAAGTCCTCGTCCGGCCGATTGCCGAACCGCCAGGACCACCGAAACCCGCGGGACAGTAGTGGTCTTGCGCAGAGTGGCGGCGACACTCGGTAATGCATGCGCAATTGATGTCCGCGACTCCGATCAGGTCGATGTCGGCTCGGCCGAGATGCTGGGGCCGACCACCACTTAGCAACTCCACGCGAAGGAGAGCCGTATGCGGTTCGCGTTCACCTACCCGATCACCACCCATCCATGCGATCCGGAGCTGGTCTCGGCGCAGGCGGTGAGCACCGTTGCGCAGGCGGCCGAAGCCGCCGGGTTCGGCGCCGTGGGTTTCACGGACCACCCGGCACCGACTCAGCGCTGGCTCGACGCCGGCGGCCACGACAGTCTCGATCCCTTCGTGGCGATGGGATTCGCCGCGGCGCACACCGAAAAGATCAGGTTCATCCCGAACGTCGTTGTCTTGCCCTACCGCAACCCGTTCGTGGTGGCGAAATCGGGCGCGACCCTGGATCTGTTGTCGGGCGGAAGGTTCACCTTGGCCGTCGGTGTGGGCTACCTCAAGGGCGAATTTGCCGCATTGGGGGTGGACTTCGATGAGCGCGCCGCACTGGTCGAAGAGAGCCTGGACGTCATCCGAGCCATCTGGACAGGTGACGACGTCTCATTCGAAGGCCGGCATTTTCGCGCTCGCGGAATCACCGCGCATCCGCGACCGGTCAGCAGCCCCCATCCGCCGATTTGGATCGGCGGAAACACAGGCAAAGCACGTATGCGGGTGGCCCAGCGGGGCGATGGCTGGGCACCGTTCCCGGCGTCGCCCGGCCTGGCCAGCACCGCTCGCACCGCCGAGATGAATTCGGTCGAAGCCCTGACCGCGGGCATCGACGACTTGAAACGGCGCTGCGACAAGGCCGGCCGTGACTGGGCCGCCATCGACATCTGCTTCTCGAACCTCGTCGGCGGCCGTCCCGGCTACGGCGACTTCGATCCCGGCGCCTACCTGGACGGCCTGGGCCGGCTCGCCGAAGCCGGCGTGACCTGGGTACAGGTCACCGTTCCCGGCGACAGCCTCAGCCATACGGTGGAGGTCCTGGGCCACTTCGGCGAATCGGTGATCGCGAAGTTCTAGCGGCCGGCCGTCTCCAGCACGGTGCGGGTCAATGATCGAACCAGCTCGGTCACCCGACGTGGCGGGGGTTTACCCGCGAGGAGGTACCGCCGTATCGCCGCCAGCGGCAGATCGAGCATCGCGAAGGCGACCTGGTCGCGCGGCAGGCCGGTCTGTTTCGCCACCACCTGCAGTGCCCGTGCGATCTGATGTTGGGTCGCGGAGTCCAGGTCGTTCAACGCGCTGCGTGCGGCCTCCGGCCACTCGTCGGGACTGAAGGCCCGCACCCCGGCCTGCAGGACGAGTGCTTCGTCGAGGTGGTCGCGGCACCAGTCGACCACCCAGGCTGCCGCAGTCACGACTCCGTCGACGGTTGGAGGATCGTCGAGGATGTCGAAGTAGGCCTGCTGGAACTTGCGTGACGTCCGCAACCACAGCGCGGCGAGCAGAGCGGCGCGTTCCGGGAAACGGTGGTAGATGGACCCGTTCGACGCCCCCAGGTGCTGGGTGACCGACGTCATCGTGAGTCCGCGTTCGCCGCTCGCGGCGAACAACGCCGCCGCCGCATCCAGGAAGTCGTCTTCGGAGTGGACCGCCGCTCTACCCATAACTAGAGAATATCCTCTACTATCGTTTCTAGATGACAGTCTCTAGAAAAAGTTTGGTGGTGTCCAGATGGACCTAGCAACAGCTCAGCAGGTTCTCGACGCGCAACCCTTCAACCGAGTGATCGGGGCACGCCTCGAAGCTTTCGCGGACGGCAATGCCATCCTCGCAATCGACATCGCAGACCAGCATCGCCAGCAGTTCGGACTTGTCCACGGCGGAGTGATGGCCTACGCGGCCGACAACGCACTGACGTTTGCGGCCGGATCGGTCCTCGGCCCGAACGTCCTGACCGGCGGCATGACCGTCAATTACCTGCGACCGGCCCGCGACGGCGTGCTGCGCGCCCACGCGGCCGTCGCCAGGGGATCGGCCCGCCAAGCCGTATGCACCGTGGAGATCTTCGTGACGGCGAGCGAGGACACCGCACCGACATTGTGTGCTATCGCGCAGGGCTGGGTGGTTCAGACCGATTCGGCGAAGGAGGCGGACTCCGCACCGGCGGACGGTGTCCGCGGAACTGTCGCTGCGCTCTACAGTGCATTCGCCGCCGCCGACGGTGCCGCACTGGCGGATCTACTGCACCCGCAGTTCGTCGGTCGAGTCAGCTCCGGCATGCCGTTCGGAGCCGGCGGCCCGGTCGAGGGACCCGAGCAGATGCTGCTCGGCGTCTGGGGAGCCACCTTCGCCGAGTACGACACCGCGCCACAGCCGGACGAGGTCGTCGTGGTCGGATCGGATCGCGCCATCGTGTTCGGTTACTACCGGGGACGCAGCCGCAGCACGGATCAAAGTTTCGAGGCGGCGTTCACGCACGACATCACAGTGCGCGACGGCAAAGTCGCCTCGCTGGTCCAGATCACCGACACCAAGTCCTGGCATGACGCGCTCGTTTAACGGCGCTTAGTGGCTGTCGTTTGGGCCGTCTGCCCGCCGAGACGCGGCTAGGCTCCCCTTTGTGACGCGTTCCGCTTCGCGGCGCGACGTGCTGAGGTACGCCGCGTTACTCGGCCCGGCGCTGGCCCTGCCAGGCGTTCTCGGGACGACGGTCGGCGCTCCGCGGGCCGGTGCGAATGGGCTGCAGGTCATCGATTTCGCCCACCGGTTGGTCTCGCCTGACCAGATCAAGGCCGCCGGATTCGACGGTGCGTTGGTCTACGTCTCCGAGCTCCGACCGGGCGCCACCTTCGACTTCAAGCCTGTCGCCCGCGACTATGCCGATGGGCTGCGCGCCGCCGGCCTGCAGATCGCCAGCTGCTACCAGTTCGGCAAACCGGGTTGGACGCAGTCGCCGTCGGACTTCACCCGGGGCTACGACGGCGGCGTGACTGATGCGCAGACGGCGCTGCGGCTGCATACCGCGGCCGGGGGACCGCCGTCGGCGCCGATCTACTTCAGTGTCGACGAGGACATCGACGCCACAACATGGAAGAACGTCGCGGTCCAATGGTTTCGCGGGATCAACTCCGTACTGAGCGTTGACCGCACCGGAATCTACGGCGGCGCTCGCCAATGCACCTGGGCGATCAACGACGGTGTGATCGGAAAGTCGACCAGCCCGGGTCACCGGTGGGCATGGCAGACCCGGGCATGGTCGCATGGAGACCGCGAACCGGCAGCCGTACTCTTCCAACGAGAAATCGTCACCGCGACAGAGCCGGGTTTCGTCATCGACGGCGCGCATGTGGACGTCAACGACGTCCTCGCGCCGGACTTCGGTCAGTGGGACCTCGCCCGACAACAGGGGGAACTTTCGTGATCGGCACATCCTGGGACGCGCCACGAGTGGCTCGGTGGTCCGGCATCCTGGGCGTCGTCTTGCCCGCGACCACATTGCTGGCCTACCCGATCTGGTCTTTCCCGGGGACCCGAACGCAGTCGATTGACGTGGCGCGGTGGGCCGCAGCCCGTCACGACCAGCTGGTCGTGACGATGGCGCTCAACACCGTCGGCGTCACGCTCTGGTTCGTCTTCGGTGCCGCGGTGTGGACGTACCTGCGGGATCGCGTTCCCATGAAGTCGATCCTTCCGACCTGCTTCGCCGCGGGCTTCATCGGATGCCTGACCCTGCTGCTCAGCGGGTTCACCGCCTTTGACCTCCTGCTGTACCGGCGCCGCAGTGCCGACGCGGCGTCACTGCTCTACGACCTCACGTTCGGGCTACTGGCCATGTCGGGGATGCCCCTGGTGGTGGCCCTGGGCGCGTTCGTGATCGCGGTCTATGCCCGCCAGACGTTGCCGGCGTACGCAGGTCACCTGGCACTTGCTGCCGCGGTGGTCCATCCGGTGCTGCTCCTGACGTTCGTCTTCCGCAGCGGTCCGCTGTCGCTGGAGGGCTACTCGATCACCGCAATGCCGGCATTCTTGTTCGCCTGGATCCTGGGGACGGCGCTGGCGATGCCACGCTCTAGCGATAGCCCACCCTCGGCCACGGCGTCAGCGCATCGTCGTGGGTCCGACGTGCGTAGCACCCCGCCAGGGCGCTAGCAGCAGCTCGCAGGCACGCCGCATGTCACGTTCGGCCTGCGCGGGCGTCGTCTCACCCATCACCGCCCAGGACAGGATGCCGTAGGCGCACTGCTCCACCAGTAGCGCCAACTGGGTGTCCCGTGGGGCGGGCCGGGAGATCCCGGCGACCGACAAGATGTTGGCACGCAGGTCGAAGTCCCCGGTTGCCGTCGACTCGGACCGGCGGGCATTGACCGAGGTGATCATTGCGCGAGCCAGCCGAGGGCGCGCGAGCATCGAACGGCAGATGCCGACCATGAGATCGGTGACGTCGGCCGCCGGACAGCCCGTCGGCGCATGCGACGGACCGGCGGTTTGGGTGTAGTGCAACAACAAGGCGCTGAACAAGTGATGCTTGGTGGGGTAGTAGCGGTAGAGGGTCGCGATCGATACCGCCGATTGGTCGGCCACATCCTGCATCCGGACGGCCTCCAGCCCGTCGCGGGCACCGAGTCGAGCCGCGGTGCCAAGAATGCGCTCGCAGCGTTGCCGTTGCGCGGGCGTGCTGGGAATAGCGGCGTCGCGCTCAACCGGCGGGCGGGGCATCAGCGGCTCGGGGGGCCGTTGCGAGCAGCTTCTGCATCAGTCGATGTGAGGCGAGCACGGCTTCGGCACGATCGGCGGTGGCGTGCAGGGCAGGACTGTCGGCGTGGGCCGAGATGACGTGCACCGGTCCCCGGGAGAGCTGGTCGAGGCCTTCGCGGGCGACCTCGGCCGGATCGGATATTCGCAGCCCCGGTACGTCGAAGTTGAGGCCCGCCCGTGCCATGGCAGGCGTCCTGGTCACGCCGAGCACCAACTCCAAGACGTGCACGTTGTAGTCGCGCAACTCCAGCCAGAGGCCCTCGGCGTAGATCCGGCTGAACGCCTTCGTGCCCCCGTAAACGGTCTGCCGCGCCGAACCGAGATACCCGGTCAGCGACCCGACCAGCAGCAGGCCACCGCGCCGCCGGAGGCGCATCGGCCTCCCGAAATGGTGGATCAGCGCCAGCGGCGTCCGTACGTTCAGGTCGAGCACTCGCTCGAAAGCCGCCAGATCTCCGTCCAGGAACTCCGCGCTGTGAGTGTTGGCTCCCGCGTTGTAGATCAGCAACCCGACCTCGATGTCTGACGTCGCCTCGTCGATCCGGGTGACCGCATCCGCGGCAGTCAGATCGACAGCCAGCTCACGGACGCGTACGCCGCGTTCCCTGCATCGATCGGCAGTGTCGCGCAGCGGGTCTGGCTTGCGCGCGATCAGGACCAGATTGATACCGGCTTCGGCCAGTTGGAACGCGAACTCGGCGCCGACACCCTCCGAGCCGCCGGCGACCACAGCCCAGGGGCCGTACTGCCGCGCCCACTCGGGTCGATCGCCGCTAGACAAGAGATGCCTCCATAACTAAAATTCATTCTAGTTCCACTCCGATGAGGCTACCTCACTCTCGCGGCGCGACGAAAGGCGTATAGCCCTTGCGGTACAACGGTCCCCGGATTCGGTCCCGCTGATGCGGCTCGGCTTGGCGACGCCGATCGTCATCCAGGTCCCTGGTACGGCGTCTAGCTGGGAGGCCGAGGCCAGTGTCGAGGACATCGGCCAGATCGCCTCGGCCGCCGATGAACTCGGATTCGCCTACCTCACCTGCTCGGAACATGTCGCGGTTCCCGCCGAGGCCGCGGCCGGTCGTGGGACGACCTACTGGGATCCGTTGGCCACACTGGCGTTTCTCGCCGCCCGCACCCACTCGATTCGATTGGTGACATCGGTTGTGGTGCTGGGCTATCACCATCCGCTGGAGCTTGCCAAACGTTACGGGACCCTCGACCGGCTCAGCGGTGGCCGGCTGACCCTGGGCGTCGGGGTCGGATCGCTGCGTGAGGAGTTCGACCTGCTCGGCTGCGCGTGGGATGACCGCGGTGCCCGGGCTGACGATGCGATGAAGGCGTTGCGGGCGTCGTTGTCGACCACTCGCCCGGCCTATCACGGTACCTTTTATGGGTTCGATTCAATGATCGTGCAGCCCTGCGCCGTACAACAGCGGGTGCCGATCTGGGTGGGGGGACGCACCCGCCGCTCACTTAGGCGGGCGGTGGACCTGGGCGACGGTTGGACACCGTTCGGCCTCACCATCGACGAGCTGACGAAATATCTTGGCTCCGTGGATCTCCCGGACAGGTTCGCAGTCGTTTTGTCGACGCCGCCGCTGGACCCGATCGACGCCCCGCAGCAGGCGCTCGATCGGATCGGAAGGCTCGCTGACATCGGTGCCACTGACGTCAGCTGTGTGATCGCGGCGCACTCTGCGGCGCACTTCCGTGACCAGCTGATCGCATTGGCCGAGCTGGCCGACCTGTCGCGCCGGGAGGGGCGATGATCGAGCAACGGCTGGCCGAACTGGAGCGGCGCCTGCAACAGATCGAGGACGAGCGCGCCATCGAGCGGCTGATCGCGTCCTACGGTCCGCTGGTGGATGCCGGCGACCCTGAATCGACCGCGGCGCTATGGCATCACGATGGCGTATACGACGTCGAGAACTGGCTGATGAACGGCCGCGACGAGATTGCGGCGATGGTGCGTTCTCGCGGCCACCAGGAGCTGATCGCTCGGGGATGTACGCATTTTCTGGGCCCGGCAGTGGTCACCGTGACCGGTGACGAGGCGGTCGCCGTGTGTGAGTCCACACTGCTGGTCAAACAGGGCAACCAGTTTCGCGTCGCGCGCGGCGGCGCGAACTACTTTCATCTCAAGCGCGTGGCCGACTCGCCCGGTCAGTGGCAGATCGTCAGGCGGATCACCCGGATGCTCGACGGCGCTGCGGAGAGTCGGGACTTGCTGACCGACGGCATAGCGGGTCGAATCCGATGACGCCGGTTCTCAGGGGGAGAACCGCCCTGATCACCGGCGCGGGCGCCGGCATCGGCGAGGGGATCGCACGGCGATTCGCCGAAGAGGGCGCGCATGTCGTGGTGGCCGAACTCGATGAAGAGTCCGGGCGTGCCGTGGCCGCATCGGACGACGGACTCTACGTGCCGATGGACGCAGCAGATCGCGAAAGTGTGGAAAATGCTGTGGCGGAGGCGATTGCGTCTGGAGTACAACGCCGCCAAAGAAGCGCTGCGCGCCCTGACCAGAACCGCCGCTCGTGAGTGGGCGCCGAACGGCATCACCGTCAATGCGATTTGCCCTGCAGCTAAGAGCAAGCAGTTCTACCGGGCGATGAGCGAGCACCCGGAACTGGAACCGTTGGCCGACGCGATGAATCCGATGGGACGCATAGGCGATCCCTACGAAGATATCGCTCCGGTCGCGGTGTCTCTCGCCGCAGACACATCCCGGTATCTCACCGGCAACACACTTTTCGTCGACGGTGGAAGCCAGATCAACGGTGTGGCCTGGGCGCCGAGTCTGCCGGACAGCTAGCGGCCGTGCGGTAGCCGGAACCGGCCTTCACAAACCGGCGGCTAGACTGCGCGGAAATCGTTTATCCGCCGGTACGGCAGGGGAGATTGATGGATCTGCGGTGGTCGGAGGAAGACCGGGCGTTTCAAGCCGAGGTACGGGATTTTCTCGACCAGAAGCTGACCCCCGAGCTGCGCCGAGCGGGCCGGCTGATGACCAGTGTCTACGCCGATCACGAGGCCAGCATGGCGTGGCAGGCGATTCTGCACGAGCGGGGTTGGGCGGCGCCCGCGTGGCCGGTGGAGCATGGCGGCTGCGACTGGAGCCTGACCCAGCACTACATCTTCAGTCGCGAGTCGACGCTTGCCGGCGCGCCGTCGTTGTCACCGATGGGAATCCGGATGGTCGCCCACGCGATCGTCCGGTACGGCACGGACGCACAGAAGGACTACTTCCTGCCCCGGATCCTCACCGGCGAGGTGTTCTTCTGTCAGGGGTACTCCGAGCCGGAGGCCGGATCGGACTTGGCCGCCCTGTCGATGGCGGCCACGGTCGACGGCGACGACCTGGTCTGCACCGGCAGCAAGATCTGGACCACCCACGCCGGCGAGGCGAACTGGATGTTCGCCCTGGTGCGCACCTCCCGGACTGCCAAGAAGCAGCAGGGCATCACGTTCGTGCTGATCGACATGACCTCGCCCGGCATCGAGATCCGGCCGCTGGTGATGACTTCCGGCGAAGAGATCCAGAACCAAGTGTTCTTCGACGAGGTGCGGGTCCCCAAGACCAACGTCATCGGCGAGATCGACAGCGGCTGGACAGTCGCGAAGTATCTGCTCGAATTCGAGCGCGGCGGTGGCGCGGTGGCGCCGGGCCTGCAGGTGGTGGCCGAGGAGATCTCCACGGCGGCCAAGAACCAACCGGGACCGAGCGGTGGCACGCTCGCCGACGACGACGCCTTCATGCGCAAGCTGGCGGACGCGCGGATTCGCAGCGAGGTGTTGGAGATCCTGGAATACCAGGTGCTTACCGCCGTCGCCGAGGGACGCAACCCCGGAGCGTCGTCGTCGATGCTCAAGATCTTGGGCACCGAACTGAGCCAGGAACTGACGGCGCTGGCGTTGGAGGCGGCCGGTCCGCGTGGGCGCATCTACCAGCCGCACGTCACCGCGCCCGGCGGGCCGATCGCCGACTACCAACCGCCCGCCGACGCGTATGCGTCTGGCGAACCTTGGCAGGCGGTGGCTCCGCTGCGCTACTTCAACGACCGAGCCGGCTCGATCTACGCCGGTAGCAACGAAATCCAGCGGAATATTCTGGCCAAAGCGGCATTGGGGCTCTAATGGACTTCAACGTGAACACTGAGCAGCAGATGCTGCGTGACGGCATCACCAAGTTCCTCGCCGCACGCTACGATCTCGAGACGAGTCGCGTCGCAGCCAAGACCGGCGCCGGCTGGCAACCCGAGATCTGGCGCGCCTTCGCCGGCGAACTGGGCATTCTGGGCGCGACGCTCCCCGAAGAGTTCGACGGAATAGGCGGCGGCGCGGTCGAACTCATGGTCATCACCGAAGCGCTCGGGCACGCGCTGGTGATCGAACCCTATGTCGACACCGTCGTCGTCGCCGGCGGTCTGCTGCGCCGCTCCGGCAACCCGGTGGCAGCCGGCGTGCTCAAGGAGCTCGTGGCCGGTACCGCGATTGCGGCATTGGCTGCCGCAGAGCCGGATTCGGCCGATCGTTGGCAGGACGCGGTGAGCCTGGCGCGCCCCGATGGGGACGGCTGGGTGCTGAACGGCTCGAAAATCATGGCTGTGGCGGCACCCCTGGCAACGCATCTGCTGGTCACCGCTCGTATCGAGGGCGAAGACGGAATCTCGTTGTTCCTCACCGAGGCCGACGCTGCGGGAATCACCCTGCATCCGTATCGCACCATCGACGACCGGAGCGCGGCCGACGTCACCTTCACCGACCTGCGCCTCGGCGCTGACGCGCTGCTCGGCGAGCCGGGTGGGGCGTGGCCGTCATTGGCTCAGGCCCGGGACGAGGGCGCCGCGGCGATCTGCTCCGAGGCGGTTGGCTGCATGCGGAAAGTCCTGGCGGACACCGTCGAATACTGCAAGCAGCGTCAGCAGTTCGGACAGCCCATCGGCAGCTTCCAGGTTCTGCAGCACCGCATGGTCGACATGTTCATGGAGGTGGAGCAGGCGGCCGCCGCGGTCTACCTGGCGATCCTCAACCTTGAGGCCGACGAGGCCACCCGCGCCCGTGCGGTGTCGGCGGGCAAGGCCACCATCGGCCGGGCGGCCCGATTCGTGGGCCAAGAGGCGGTGCAGCTGCACGGCGGGATGGGCATGACCGAAGAGTTGGCGATCGGCCACTACTTCAAGCGGCTCACCGCAATTCAATACGAGTTCGGTACCACCGACTCCCACCTCGCCCGCTACGCAGAGCTTACGAAGGCGTAGGCCGACTACTTCCGCAAGTGCTGCGGGCAGTAAGCATGCGCAGAGACGGCCGCGAACTGCGCGGCGGCGTCCATGGGGAGCCCGGGATTGTCGGCCGTGAGTTGTTTGACGACCTGCAATCCCGTCTCGCCGTTGTTAGCCATGCTGCAGACGGCATGACCGGCCACAATAGCCTGATCATTACTGGCGAAGGTGAGCCCCGCTGCCCTCAAGGCAGTTAGGAAGGCGGCGTCGCCGCCGCCATCGCCGGCATCGGGATCCGCGTACGCCGGCGCGGCACATCCGATGACGATGGCAATGCCCAAGACCGATAACACGCTGCGCATGTCGTTCCTCCTACTCTTCACTCGGCTGGCTGGGGTTTGGATGCTGTGCAATCCCGCTACTGCGAGGTGATGAGACGGGCGATCTCGATGTAGAGGGGGATGCCGATCGTGACGTTGTAGGCGAATGTCAGACCCAGCGATGCGGCCAACGGCAAGCTGGGACTGGCTTCCGGGATCGCCAGTCGCTGGATTGCCGGCACCGCGATGTAGGACGCCGCGCCGCACAGCACGGCGAACAGAACGTAGGTGCCCAACTGGAAGTGGACGCCGGTCAGCTGCGAGTAGGTGTGTGCGACAAACAGACCCAGGGTCGCAAAGAGGTTGGGAGCCAGCAGACCGAAGAGGATGAAACCACGGCCGGCGGACTTCAGGTCCTTCAGCTTGCGCGCCGCGGTCAGCCCCATTTCGAGCAGGAAGAGGCACAGCACGCCCTGGAACGCGGTGACGAAGACGGGGTCGTCGACGCCGGTGACCTTCGAGCCCTGCAGTCCACTGATGAAGCCGATCGCGATACCGCCGAGCAGCAGGCAGATGCCCGGGTTGAGGAAGACCTCTCGCACCAGCTCCCCGTTGATCAGGCGCCCGTTCGAGGGCGCTTCGGTCTCCACGCGACGCTCGGGGCTCAGCTCGATGGCCAGGCCGCCGGTGGGATCACCGGCCTGCGTGGCGCCTACCGCTGCCGGGACCGAACCGGCCGGCACCGTGTAGCCCGGCTCGTGGGGCATGTTGCCAGCGGCGTCCATACCCCGGTGGCGCAACCGGGCGACCAGGAACAGCGCCACCAAGCAGCCGGGGATCTCCATGATGGCCAGCATGACCGGCATGTAGGCGTCGAAGGCCATGCCGATGGTGGCCAGCACGCCCAGGCAGGTGGCGAAGGTTCCGGCCGAATCGGAGCCGTAGTAGCCGGCGACCGTTGCGCGGTCGACTTCGCGCATCTTCGTCAGATACTTCAGCAACAGGTAGGCGATCGTGCCGATGACAAAGTTCAGCACGAAGCCGGTGAGCATGAATCCCAGGATTCCGCCAACCTGGGAGAGGTCGATGCCGGCGAGTTCCTCGCCACCGTGCCAGCCGATGGCCAGCAACAGGTACATCGTCAGGCCTTGATACACCGCGTTCGGAAACTCGAACGGCACCTTGGCCAATGCGAGAAGGAAACCGAAGTAGAAGAACAACAGCAGTGGCTTGAACAGGTTGTGCGTGAAGTTCTGCCAGAACTCGAGAAGCATGACTCTCTCTTTCAGGGAAGGCGGGGAATGGCTTTGGCGCCGCTGGTGGGCGTCAGCTGAGGGGGGTTGCGGCTTTCTTGGCGCCCTTGAGGTGCACGGCGTGAACGCCGGGCTTCCGGGACAGCTCGTCAAGCAGTTCGTCGAGTCCGGCCTGGTCGACGTTCCAGTGTTGGACTGCCTCGGGCTGGCTCTGCAGCTTGGCGATCACCGCGTCGAGCTTGACCGGAGTCTTCGCCTTGCCACCCTGGATCCGGATCCGCCCGCTGGCACTTACGGTGCGGGGGCGGGCACTTCCCAGGGCGCCGCCGGCCATGCTGCCCAGCGCCGCCTGGTTGAGCAGGCCACCGGCCACCCCCGAGGCGGGGGCGGCAGCCAGGGCTGCGGCGGGGGCGCCGGTGGCCGCCAGCCGGATCGCCGGGCTGGCAGAGGCCCAGCTCGGCGGGACAGACAGGTTGCCTACCAGGTTCGCCTCGGACATGGTGGCCGACACCGACGAGGTCAGGCCGGCCATGCCGCCCACCCGCAGCCCGGCGCCGAGGCCGCTGAGCGGCAGTCCTTCGAAAACCCGGCCTATCGGAGTTCCGAACTTCAGAGCGTTCTGGATCGGGAAGTTGGTCAGCAGCGAAATGTCGTTGAACGGCGTGGTCATGCCCGCCGGGCCCTTCAGGGCCGCGAACACCGACGCGAAGTTGGCCGGAGCACTCGGATTGCCGGTTAGCTGGGTGAGCAGGTTGTTGACGAAGGTGTTGTACTGGGTCGCCAGGTTGGCCAGGTAATCGAGGATCGAGTTGCTGCCCGAGGTGGCTGCCGCCGAACCCGCGTTGGCCGCCGACGTGGCTGCGGCGGTCCCGGTGGTGGTCTGCGGAGGCTCGGTGAACGCGGTGATCTTGGTGGCCGCGGCAGCCGATGCGGCGTAGGTCTGCATGGCGGCGGCGTCCTGCGCCCACATCTCGAGGTACTGGGCTTCGTTGGCCGCGATGGCCGCCAGATTCTGGCCGAGGAAGTTCGTGGCGTACAGCATCTGATTCTGGGTGCGGTTGGCCGTAACGACTTCCGGCGGAACGACCGCCGCGTGCGCCGCTTCGTAGGCGGTGGCCGCGGCCTGCGCCTGGGTGGCCGCCTGAGCCGCGGTGGCCGCGGTCGTCGACATCCAGGCGGTGAAGGGCTGGGCGGCGGCCGTCATCGCCGTTGCCGATGGACCGGTCCACCCCTCACTGGCGAGCGAGGCGAGTGCCGCGTTGTATTCGGATGCGGCGGTGCTTAATTCGCTGGCGAGACGCCCCCACGCCGTGGCGGCGGCAATGAGCGACCCGGATCCGGGGCCGGCGTACATGTTGGCCGAGATGATTTCCGGCGGGAGCATAGAGAAGTACATTTCGACACCCTTACTTGGTGGAGTGCGACTGAGTCAGCTGGGGACGGCCACGTTTCGTCATCGCGGGGTCACTCATCCAGTGCCGGAATGACGATGATGGTGGCGGCGGCGGGATCGGCTTCACCGGGAGGAATGGGGCCGAAGGCATCGGGCCCGCCGCTGTTGCGCATGGAACGGGTCGCCGCGCCGACGGTTTGGGTTGCGGTGCCGCCTATGCCGCGGCCCAACAGGCTGGACAGCGCCATCTCACCGAACATGGCGTCCTGACCGGCGACCGCGGCCATCGGGGCGGCCTCAAGGGTTGCCGGCAGCGACGAAGCCATGCTGACCAGCTTGGTCGCGGGTGCCGCAACCGCCCAAGATGCCGGTACCGAGAGCTTGCCGACCGACGCCGCGTTGCCCAGCGCGCCCGTTGCGCTGCTCAGGCTTGCCATCGGTAGCGCCGACTGCGTCAACGGCGCCAGCGGCAGCAGCGCTCCGGTAATGGCTTTCGGGCCGGCGAAGAAGGACTGCGCAGCCATCCCGTTCATGATCCAGGAGTACATCTGTCCGAACGCCAGCCAATAGCCGCCGGGGATGGTCGACCAGCCGAGCGGGGTCGTGGGCCCGGCCAGTGTGGCGAAGATCGTGTTCCAGCTGTCCAGGAATGAAGTTGATGATGTCGCCGCCGCGGTCCCCACGGGGTTGGAGGCCAACGACTGCAGCGCCTGGGGCATCGCATTCAGCAGCTGGGAAACCTGCTGCGAGATGTTGGAAGCGGCCGAGTTTCCGGTTGCCTCTGCTGATGCCGCCAACTGATTGGCCGTGCCGGTCGGGTTGGTGGTCTCCGGGGGCTGGTTGAACGGGGCGAGCTGCGTTGCCGCCGCGGCCGATCCGGCGTAGCCGTACATCGCGCCGGCGTCCTGTGCCCACATCTCCGCGTAGTGGATTTCGGTGGCCGCGATCGCCGGTGTGTTCTGCCCGAGGAAGTTCGTCGCGATCAGGGTCGCCAGCTGTGTCCGGTTTGCCGCGACCACCGGCGGTGGCACGGTGGCCGCGAAGGCCGCCTCGTAGGCTGCCGCGGCGGCGCGGGCCTGGTTGGCCGAGAGCTCGGCCTGGGTGGCGGTCGTGCTCATCCACATCACGTACGGTTCGGCTGCGGCGGCCATCGAAGTGGACGACGGGCCGGACCATTCCCCGGTGAGGCTCGACACCACCGACTCGTAGGACGAAGCCGCAGAACCCAATTCCGCCGCGAGTGCGTCCCAAGCCGAAGCGGCCGCCAGCAGGGGGCCGGAGCCCGCACCCGCGTACATCCGGCCGGAGTTGATCTCCGGAGGCAATGCAGCAAAATCCATCTCGGGTGACTCCTTACGTCACGCGTACTGACTGTCGACGCTCGAAACTCTCCGTCGAACCCCAAACCCTAGACGGCCGTTGTCTATTCAAGGTTCCTGCGATGTAAACAGCGTGCGACTTTTTTCAGTTGATAGTGGTACCAGTACATCTTTGAAAACTGTTGTGAGGCAGCTGTCATCAAGCTAGCTGCAGCGATTCCCCGCTTACATCAAGCTCTTTGACGGCTTTAATGCCGTTAATTCCAAACGAGAGAAATCGCAGCCGATTCGAGTTTCCGGCTGCGTCATCAGCCGCTTCGTCGAGTCCGGTCTACGCTTCTACGCCCGGCGGAATTTTTTTCACAAGCGTCATTTCAGTCGGACTGATAGTACGCAGTGCTCACTGGAAACTAGCTGTCAGTGAACTGGACCTTTCCTGTCGTTGTGCTGCAGGCGGCCTGTCAGGCTTGAAGGTTCTCGTACCGGGCTGAAGTCAGCGGAATCGGACGTTCATGGTCGCCAGGCCGAAGATCTTCTTGTCGCCGGATTTCGCGCCGACCAGGATGACCCCGCTGCGGGTCTCCGGGTCCAGCGACTTGATCTTGCCGCTGAATTCGATGTCGGCGCCTTCCTTGGCGGACACCATCGCGGGCGCGGACAGTCGCACGGCGTAGCGGGTGACGGCGCCCGGATCACCGGTCCAGGAGGAGGCGAAGCCCGCGCCCAGACCCATGGTGAGCATGCCGTGCGCAATCACGTCGGGGAGGCCGGCCAGCTTGGCGATCTCCTCGTCCCAGTGGATGGGGTTGGCGTCACCGGCCACGCCGGCATAGTTCACCAGGTCACCCCGGGACAGCCGGGTGTGATGCACTGGCAGTGCGTCGCCGACCTTCACGTCGTCGAAGGACGGTGTCGCCGGGACGCGGGTCAGGCCACCCTCGGAGATCCGGATGTCGCCGGCGGGCCGCACCGTCTTTTCGTAGCGGGCGGCAGATTCGCCGACGTCGAGGATGTTGACGTCGTGCATCATCGCGCGCTGCACCGCTGTCTTGACCTCCGGGCCGATGTCCTCGGCGGTGACACCGACGACGGTGGTGTGCAGGGTGTGCACCACTTCCCCCGCGGTGTCGGTGAAGGTGTTGGTGACGGTGATCAGGTCGCGGCCGGCGATCCGGCGCACCGAGGTCAGCTCGACGTCGATGGTCAGTTCGTCGCCGTCGACGATCGGGCGGTGCTGCTCGAAGACCTCTTCGGTCTGCATGTAGGTGTCGTAGCCGACGACGACGGATTCGAACATGCGCCGGTTGCACGCCATGCCCGGGGTCGAGGTGAACGTCAACGGCGCCACCAGACCCGAGTAGCCCATTTCCGCGGCAGCGGCGACGTCCCAGTGTGCGGGGTGATAGTCCTGCACGGCGCGCGCGTACTCGCGAACCTTCTCCCGGCCCACCAGGTAGGTGCCGTCCATCTGGTAGTAGTGGCCGACCCGCGATTCCAGCGCCGACGTCTCTGCTGTGGTCATGAGTTGACTCAACCGTTCTATCGGCAGGTTTGCGGAAGGCCGACTAGTGCACCCTAGCGGGGATCGCGAGCGCGGCGAAGCCGGGCGCTGCGGGTCCTCGCCGTCGGCTCAGCGGGGATCGCGAGCGCGGCGAAGCCGGGCGCTGCGGGTCCTCGCCATCGGCTCAGCGGGGATCGCGAGCGCGGCGAAGCCGGGCGCTGCACCGGCGTTCGGCAGGTGATGGGTCGCCACCACCACGGTCCGGTCCGCTCCGAACAGGCCGGGTACGGCCAAGACGTCGCGCAGGAGGTCATCCGCGTCGGCGGCGTGCAGGTGCTCGGTGGGTTCGTCGAGCAGCACGATCCGGGCCGGCGAGAGCAGGGCTCGGGCCAGCAGCAGGCGCCGCCGCTGACCCGCCGACACTGCCTCGGCGCCGCCGGCCAGCACGGTTGCCAGACCGTCGGGAAGACCGGCCAGCCAGGGTCCGAGTCCCACCCGGCCCAAGGTGGCGGACAGTTCGTCGTCGCCGCAACCTCCCCGAGCCACTAGGAGGTTGTCGCGGACTGTGGTCGCGAAGATATGCGCGTCCTCGGCAAAAAAGCTGATCGCCAATCGCAGATCGGCTTCGGATAGCTCCTGCAGCGCGGTCCCGTCGAGGGAAACGCGACCGGTCAGCGGTGCCAGCAGACCGGCCAGGGTCATCAGTAGCGTGGTCTTGCCGGCCCCGCTGGGGCCGGTGATCGCCAGCCGATCTCCGGGGGCCAGATCAAGCCGCACTTGGACGCGCTGATCTTCTCGAAATCCGGAACGCAGCTCGGCGTGCAGTTTCGGCGTAGGGGTCGAATCCGCCGGGGGGACTGCCGGCGTGTCCGCAGCCACGGGGTCCGCCGGCGCCAGGTCGAGCAGCCGCCTCGCCGCGATCCGTGCACGAGTCAGCGCGACGGCGGCCCCCGGCAGGGCGGTGGTCGCCTCAAACGCGGACAGCGGCAACAACATGAGCACGGCCAGGGTGGTGGGCGCCACGGCGTCGGCCAGCCCGATCCCAGCCACCACGGCGCCCAGCACACTGAACCCGATCGCGGCGGTGGGCAGCGCGGCGGCGATCGCGGCCGGTTTGGCGGCCTCGTCCAGGACTGCGGCCCACTCCCGCTGCCGGTGTTGGGACTCGCCGATGACGGCGGGCAGCAGCCCGGCGATCCGCAGCTCGGGGGCATGGTCGAGCGCCTCCATCGCCGCGACGTCACGTTCGGCGAGGTGGCCGCGGGCCGTGTGTTCCTGGGCTGCGGCGGCCCGCGCGGCCAGCCACGGTGCCACCGCACCGGCGACCAGCAGGCAGGCGGCCAGGACCACCGCTGCCCCCGGCGAGATCGCCGCGATCACCGCGGTGGCAACCACGCCCAGCACCGCGGCGACCGCGATCGGCAGTAGGGCACGTACCAGGACGTCTGCCAGTTCGTCGACATCGGCGCCCACCCGCGCCACCAATTCACCACTGGGCAATCGCACCGCGGCCTGCACCGGCCCGTGGGCTAATCGCCGGTAGAGCCCGCTGCGGGCGCTGCCCGCGGCCCGCAGAGCTGCGTCGTGACTTACCAGCCGCTCGCAGTAGTGCAGTACGCCGCGCGAGATCGCAAACGTCCGCACCGCCACCACGGCGATCGACAGGTCTAGCACCGGCGGCATCTGCCAGGCCCGAGTGATCAGCCAGGCCGAGATCGCGGCCAACGCGAGCGCGCTGCACAGCGACAGCGTCCCGAGCAGGCCGGCTAACAGCAGCCGGGGCAGGCGCGGCCGCAGCAGCCCGAGGGCTTCCCACAGCGGATCAGGCCGGCGCATGATTCACGGCCCCCTCGCTGTGCACGGTCACAACCCGATCGCCGATCGCCAGCACCGGAGCACGGTGGCCCACCACCACTACCGTTGCGCCGCCGCGAGCGCGTCGCGTCAGTGCGGTCAGGACTCGTTGTTCGGTTGCGGCGTCGAGGTGGGCCGTCGGCTCGTCGAGCAACAGCACCGGGGCCGTTGACCCCAGCGCTCGCGCCAACCCCAACCGCTGCCGCTGACCCAATGACAAACCGACACCGCCGCGGCCCAACACGGTGTGCAGCCCGTCGGGCAGTCCCGCGATCACCTCATCGAATCCGGCTGCAGCGCAGGCCTCTTCGGAGTCAGCGAGATCGCCGAACAACGCCAGGTTCTGCACCACCGTGCCCGGGATCAGCGCCGGACGCTGCGGCAGCCAGGACAATTGGGCCCACCACGCCGGCAGGTCCAGGTCGGCGATGTCGACACCGGCCACCGTGATGCGTCCAGAGCTGGGTTCGGTGAGGCCGGCGATGGCCGCGAGCGCGGTGCTCTTGCCGGCCCCGTTGGCTCCGGTCAGCACAGTGACCTGGCCGGCTTCGATCAATGTGGTCAGACCGGCCGGCGCATCGCCGTCTCGGCCGGCCACGCAAAGCGAATCGAGAAAAATCTGTGCGCCACCTGCGGTTACCGTGCGGCTACTCGGCGCCTGGCGGGGCGGTTCGCCGATCAGCGCGAAGGCCCTCTCGACGGCGGCGCGCCCATCCTCTGCGGCGTGAAATTCCACCCCGATCCGGCGCAGGGGCCAATACACGTCGGGGACCAGCAGCAATACCGTCAGGCCGGCGGTCAGGCTCATCTCGCCGAACACCAGGCGCAGGCCGATGCTGACGGCCACCACCGCCACGCTCAGCGTGGCCAGCAGTTCGAGCACCAGTGCGGACAGGAACGCGATCCGCAGGGTGGACATCGTCGACCGACGCTGCGCGTCGGACAGTTCGGCGATGCGCCGCTCCGGCCCAGCCGCCCGCCCGAGGGCGCGCAGGGTCGGGATGCCGGCGATCAGATCCAGTAGCCGTGCCTGCAATGTCGTCATGGCCGACAACGCCGCAGCCGAGCGATCCGCGGTGGACAGCCCGATCAACACCATGAACACCGGGATCAGCGGCAGCGTGATCATGACGAGCACCGCCGCGCGTCGGTCGTAGAGGGCGATTACCAGCACGGTCACCGGGGTGAGGATCGCCGCCAGCAACAGGGCAGGCAGGTAGGCGGTGAAATAGGGGCGCAGGCCGTCCAACCCTCGGGTGACCACGGTTGCGGCGGCGTCTCGTTCGGCAGCCAGCCGGCGGGGGGAGCGTGCGGTGACCGCGGTCATCACCTGTCCGCTCAGGTCGGCGATCACCGCACTGGCTCCGCGCTGGCCAAGGCGAGCCTGCAACCAGTGCGCCAGGGTGCGCACCGTCCACAACAGCGCAAGTGTCGCCAGCAGCGGTGCCCAGTGCGCGACGCTTCGTGTCGACGGTTCGGTGATCACGTGAGACACGATGTCGGCCAACACGATTGCGGACCCGATTGCGCAGGCTGAAATCAGCAGTCCGCAGCCCACCATAGCCAGCAGGAAGCGACGCACCGCCGTCGATGCCTGCCAAAGCCGCGGGTCCAGCGGCGCCCGGGACGCCCGAGCGCTCAGGACGGCTGCCTCGTCAACCCGATGGACGGCGGAATCTGTTCCGCTGAGATCCGTTGCCGGAACACCCAGTACGTCCAGCCCTGGTACACCATCGCCAGCGGAGCGAAGATCACTGCGGCCCAGGTCATGATCTTCAAGGTGTAGGGGGTCGACGACGCGTTGTAGATCGTCAGGCTCCACCGCGGATCCAATGTGGAGGGCAGCAAGGCCGGGTACAGTGCGCCTAATAACAAGATGACCACCGCTGCGACGACCACTGCGCTGCAGGCGAAAGCCCAGCCGTCGGACACCCGGCGCCACACCAGCGCCACCGCGGCCAACTGCGCGACCACCGCGACGCCCAGCGCCAGCCACGTCCACCCGGTGCCGTAGGCGAGTTGGGTCCACAACCCGAAGCCGCCGACCAGCGCGGTCACCGGCAGCGCCAGCCTTGTCGCGAAGCGGTGCGCGTCGTCCCGGATCGCCCCGGCCGTTTTCAACGCGGTGAAGACCGCGCCGTAAAACAGGAACAGTCCACCGGTGGCCAGACCCCCCACCAGGGTGTAGGCGTTGATCACGTCGCTGAAGGCCAGGCGGACATGGTGATCGGCGTCCACTGGCAGGCCACGGACCAGGACCGCGAACGCCACACCCCACAGAATCGCGGGCAGCCAGGAACCGGCGGCGATCCCGAGGTCCGCCCAGGCGCGCCACTTCGGGTCATCGACCTTGCCGCGCCACTCGATCGCGACGGCCCGCACGATCATGCCGAACAGGATTGCCAGCAGCGGTAGGTACAGCGTCGAGAACACCGTGGCATACCAGCCCGGGAAGGCGGCGAACATCGCACCGCCGGCGGTGATCAACCAGACCTCGTTGCCGTCCCAGACCGGACCGATGGTGTTCAGCGCGGCCCTACGGTGTGCCTCTGGGTCACCGGTTCCGGCTCGGCCGAATGGCGCTATCAGCATCCCCACTCCGAAGTCGAAGCCCTCCAAGACGAAGAAGCCGAGAAACAGCACCGCGACCAGTACGAACCACACCTGTTGCAGGTCCATCGCGATAACCCCCTTCTACGTCAGTAGGCGAACGACAGTGGCGCCACATCGTTCTCGGCGGGCGGCGCCGGCGGCGCGGGTTCGGCGTCGTGCTCCAGTGGTCCCTCGACCACATAGCGTCTGATCAACCAGAACCAGATCACCGCGAGCACCGCATAAACCAGGGTGAACATCACCAGCGAGGTGACCACCACACCCACGCTGTTCCCCGAGACGCCTTGGGCGACGGTCAGCCGCACATTCGGGTCTCCGGTCGGGTTGGGGACGACAACCCAAGGCTGACGGCCCATTTCGGTGAAGACCCAGCCGGCACTGTTAGCCAGGAACGGGGTGGGGATGCTCAAGAGCGCCAGCCAGGAGAACCAGCGTTGCTGGGGGATCTGTCCGCGGCGCGTCAGCCACAACGCGACCATCGCGAACAGCGCCGGCAACAGCAGGAGCCCGATCATCGCGCGGAACGACCAGTACGTGACGAACAGGTTCGGCCGGTAGTCGCCGGGGCCGAACTTCTGCTCGTAGTGCTGCTGGATGTCGCGGACCCCGTCGAGCCGAACGCCGTTGAATCGGCCCTCGGCCAGGAACGGCAGGACATAGGGCACTTCAATCACCCGGGTCAGGTGGTCGCAGTTGTTCTGCCGTCCGACGGTCAGAACCGAGAAACTGGGGTCGGTGGCGGTGTCGCACAACGATTCTGCTGACGCCATCTTCATCGGTTGCTGGACGAACATCAGCTTGCCCTGGATGTCGCCGGTGACGAACAGCCCAACCGCGGCGACCAGCGCGACCCAACACCCGAGGATGGTCGCCGGCCGGTACATGGTTGCCGCGTCACTGTCGGCGCTGGGCGGGGCTCCGCCGGCACGGGACCGGACCATCCACCAGGCGCTTACCGCGGCGACGAACGTCCCGGCTGTCAAGAATGCGCCGGCGACCGCGTGCGACAGCGCGGCCTGGGCGGTGTTATTGGTGAACAGCGCCATGATGCTGTCCAATTCGGCGCGCTTGGTCTCCGGATTGAAGTGAGCGCCGACCGGGTGCTGCATGAACGAGTTGGCGGCGATGATGAAGAACGCCGACACGTTGGTGGCGATCGCGACCACCCAGATACACAGCAGGTGCACCACCCGCGGCAGTCGGCTCCAGCCGAAGATCCACAGCCCGATGAAGGTGGACTCGAAGAAGAAGGCGGCCAGACCTTCCATCGCCAGCGGTGCGCCGAACACGTCGCCGACGAACCGTGAGTATTCGCTCCAGTTCATTCCGAACTGGAATTCCTGCACGATCCCGGTGGCAACTCCCAGGGCGAAGTTGATCAAGAACAGTTTGCCGAAGAACTTCGTCAGCCGATACCAGGCGACGTTGTCGGTGAGCACCCACACCGTCTGCATGAGCGCGACCAGCGGGGCCAAACCTATGGTCAGCGGCACAAATATGAAGTGATAGACGGTGGTGATCCCGAACTGCCACCGCGATACGTCGACAACATCCATGGGCGATCTCCCGGAGCTGCGGAGCCGATACTACGACCGAGTGTAGTAGTTGCGTCGCGTCGGCACTAGAGGTCAATTTGACCTGCTGTTATCGCGCAGCCGACGGGCCGAGGCCAGCTAGGCGAGGATGGCGGCGAGGGTGCGCCAGCGGCGGTGGCGATGGGCGAACATCAGCCGGATGAACAGACGCGTGCCCAAGCCGTTGATGCCGTCATCGGTGGGTGTAGATCATCAGACCGTCGAGCTCTTTGATTTCGAGGTGATGAGTCCACGCCGGGATGACCCCGAACCGCCACAGCCGCGCCGACGAGGTGGCGGTGCCCACCCCGATGCGATAAGGGGGCTCAACGTGGGCAGCTCGAGGGCCGGGGCCAGCACGAATTGCATCAACGCGGGTTGCGGGCCAAGGCCGCGGCGCCTTGCGCGGAGATCGGTAGCTCGGTACTCAGGGCTACGGTGCTCACGTCGGGTTTCCCAAGCGGAACAGGTTGAACCGATAGGCGTTCACGACCCTGGGCAGAATTCGCGCCAGCGCCGGCAGGCCGTAGCGATAGCGCCACGGCAGCGAGGCGGCCAGCTCCGGCTGCGGGCACGCCATGGTGAGGCTTTCCTGCAGCTCCATGCCCCAGGTGTTGAGTTCACGCGGGTCGTCGCAGACCCATTTCATCCGGGCAGTCACTGCCCGCATCGCACCATTGCGATGCTGGTTCTCGATCATCGTGCGGCCGCCGGTGTCGAGGATGAGTTGCGACCCCGGGAACCGATCGGTGAGATTGTGAATGACGCCGCGCACTTGGTCTTCGGGGAAATACAGCAGTACGGCCTCGGCGACGAACAGGTACGGGCCGGGGGCGCCGGCGACAGTGTCGAACCAACCGGTGTCCAGGACCGAGCCGGCCAGCATGGTGCGACGGTCGGTGTCGGCGAAGTAGCGACGGCGCAGCTCGATGGTGTCGGGTAGGTCCAAGTCGAACCAGCGCAGACTGCCGTTGTCTACTCGTTCGAAGCGAGTGTTGAGGCCCGTGCCGATCTCGATGATCGTGCCGGCGGGATGGTTGCGCAGAAATCCACGGACCCAGACATCGAAGATCGCAGTGCGCAGAACCGAGCCCGGCAGCGAACCGCCACGAAATCGTGTGAAGTCGTAATCCAGATCGTTCACCAGCTCCGCGGCACGCGCGTCATGGAGTATCGGATGCCTCTTCGCGTTATCGCGTGCCCGTCCGTACAGCGGGATCAGCAGGGTTTCTTGTACCTCACCGAGGTCGGGTTGGACCTTGCCCATTACTCACCTCACGAAGCTGTCCCGCAATTTCCCGCCAGCCTAATCACACTGGCCATTGCCTGGTGGTTCGTCGGGCGGTGCCCTGTCCGACATCGCAGCTACGCGGCTTGATCCGGTGGCCTGTTCGGCAAATATCGCTCCGGATGGTGGAAGTCGTTGGTGGCGCCGGGTAAACCCAGCTGTGGTGGCGGGATCCATTCGACCCGTCCATCTCGGCGTTTGACGGTTCGCCAGCCCGTGTCCATCAGCTTGTGGTCGCCGTGGCAGGCCAAGGTCAACTCGTCCGCATTAGTCTGGCCGTCCCTGCGCCACTCCTGCATGTGGTGCGCTTCGGTGTGGTAGCCGGGCATATCGCAGTTTGGGGCCGTGCAGCCGCGATCTCGCGCGTACAGGACGATCCACTGGTCTGGGGAGGCGACGCGGCGGGTGCGGCCCAGATATAGCGGCCGGTTCTGGTGGTCATCGAAGACGGCCAGGTAGTGGTAAGCGTGGCTGGCCATGCGAATAACGTCGCGCATCGGCAGTAGAGTTCCGCCACCGGTGACCGCCATCCCCGCACCGTCGGTGAGTTCTTTGAGGGTGGTTGTGACGATCACCGTGACCGGCAGTCCGTGATGGACCCCGAGTTGGGGGTTGCCGAGTTGGTTGCGGGCCAGGGCGTTGAGTGCGTCGTGCCGGCGCTGGGCGGGCGTGCGCAGATCGGTGTTGTGCGCGTCGTCGGCAGGTTCGCCGGTAACGCACGGGGTTTCATCACTCGGGTTGCACATGCCGGGGGCGGCGAACCGCGCCATCCATGCGTCGAGGTTGGCCCGCAGTTCGGGTGATGCGATCAGCCGGCCGGTGCTCATGCCGTCGCGGCGCTGAGCTGACCAACTGAAGCTACGCTGCCTGGCCCGGTCAGCGTCGGTGAAGGCGCCGTCGGGGTTGATCAGCAACGCGTAGCGATCGGCCACCTTCGCCAACTGGTCCGGGCGCAGGGTGGTGGCCTGATCGACGAGAAACCGCTCGGCCTCCTGGACGGTCGGCGCGGGCGTGGATTGGGGAAGGCTGCGGAGGAATTCCTGGATCACCCGCAGATGCTCGGGATCAAGCGCTCCGTCGTGCCAAGCACCCGCGGTGGCGGGCAGTTCGGGTGGCATCGGCTCGCCCGTGAGGGTGGTCCGGGCGGTGAGTTGGCCGGCGTCGCGTATCCGGCGGCGCGCCTCGGCACAGCTGGTCCGCAGCGAGTCCGCCAGCACCCGGCGTAGCGCACCGCCAAGGTGTGCCGGATCGGCATCGGCCAGGCCGGCGATGATGTCGTGACTGTGCGCCCTCTGCACCCGCATGGCGGTCTCGAGACGCTCGAGCGCGCGGAAGCGCACTGCCGGCGACAGCTCGGCGTAGTTCAGTTCGCCGAGTTTGGCCACCGCTTGGTCGAGTGCGGCGAACGCCCCAGCCACCTCGGGTGGCGCCTCGACGGTGACCTTACTCATGCCCGAAATCTATGGTTTGACCCCGACAGGTTTACGGCTCGCCGGCCCGACTAGCTGCGGTTATCCACAGTCGACGGTTCATCCACAGAGCTCCGGGCTGGCCAACCCTTTCGGCGACGCCGCCCCGGGTCAGCCGACTGTCACGCCGCGCTCGAAGATTCGAATGAGTGTCGGCACGATGCTGTGCCGCGGGACCGTGCCCCGCGCTGCCTCACTGCAGGCTTTGACCAACAGGCCGAACAGTGCGATCCGCATCCATTCCGCGCTGATGCCGGGATCGAAGACACCTTCTTGTTGGCCGCGAAGGATGAGTTCGAGGATCGGCGCGGAGTTCGGCAGGTTCTCGGCAGGGATGTCGCGAAGTACGGCGGGGTCGGCGAACAGGAACACGATCCGATCTCCTTCGGGGGCGAGTGTGGTGATCACGCGTCGCATCGCGTCGATCGCCGGCCCCTCAGCGGTCGCCGCGCTCGCGAGGATGTCGCTGATGACGCGGATCGAATCGAGGGTGGTCTCGTAGATCAGCCGATCCCGGTCGCTGAAGTAACGGTGCAGGGTCGAGCGGGCGACCTGAGCTGCCGCGGCGATCTCCGGCAGCGTGGCGGTGCGGTCGCGGGCCAGTACCGAGGCTGTGGCCTCCAGGATGGCTGCCCGGGTGCGGGATTGCGCACCGGTGAGTTCCTGGTGCTGCTCATTCACGATTCCCATGATAACCACAGCATAGTCCGTTTGTGGGACGTTGACGTCCTATAAACAGACGTTTAGCATCTCTAATCAGCCGTTTAGGTCTATCTGGCGGTGGTCGAGGCATGAGATGGATGGGGGCGGGGCGTCAGCGATGAACTGGGACCTGTTCGGCACGAACTGGCGGCTGTTCGGTGACCTGGCGGTGGTCGCCTTCCTAGCGCTACTGGCCTTCGGTGCCGGCACGTTCTGCTACATCCGGCGACTGCAGAGCCGTCCTCCGCTGCCGATCAGCGAAGGAATCGGCGCCCGAAGGGCGGTGCTGACCAAACTCCGCAAGCGCCAGCCCATGTCGCCCGACGAGCTGAAGTTCGCGACACGAGCCATCACCGATCTGCGTTCACCGCTGGCCTTCTGCATCCCTGCTGCTGCGTTCTCGCTGGGCTGCCTCTACGTGCTCGGCAGCCTGGAACAGCTGCACGGCGCCACCCCGTCGGAACGGACGTTCATCGGGGTGATCCCGATGCTCGGATCGTTGAACATGACAGCTCAGATCGTCCGGGTCAGAGAGCTGAAGAGGCGACTTCCGGCCGCGTCGGCAGGGGAAGTCGAGTGAGCGCGCGTTCGCCACGCAGGTCCGTGCTGGCGCGAGTCTGGATGCCCCTGGTCGCCGTGATCGCGCTGAGCCTCGGTGCGCTGTCGATGTGGAAGGTTCACCAGATGTCCGCTCCGGGACCGGTTCTGACAGTCAACCCGCCGCAGGCACCCGAGCAGTTCAACCCGAAGAAGCTCACCTATGAGGTGTTCGGCTCGGTCGGCGACGGCGCCTTGCTTTCCTACCTCGACATCAACGGGCATCCCCACACGGTCGAGGTGGACGTCCTGCCGTGGACACACGACGAGACGACCATGCTGACCGTGGTGTCCGGCAGCATTTCAGTGCAGGTGCGCGGTGACTACGTCGGTTGCCGGATCCTGGTCGACGACGTGATCCGCGACGAGCACACCAACACCCACGAGAACGCCGACATCAGCTGCCGGGTGAAGTCCGCGTGAGCGCGCATCAGGCGAGGCGGCCCTTCGTCGCCCGGATGGTCCGCCTGCTGGCGATACCGGTCGTCATCTGCTGGGGGCTGCTGGCCATAACGACGAACACCTTTGTGCCCCAGGTGGAGAAGGTCGCCGAAGAACTGGCCGGCCCGATGGTGCCGACGTATGCGCCCTCGCAGGCCGCGATGCTGGCGATCGGTGAGAAGTTCGAGGAGTCCACCTCGACCAGCATGACCATGCTCGTGTTGGAGGCCGACCGCCCGCTGGCCGACCAAGACCACCACTACTACGACGAGCTGGTGCGCACGCTGCGTGCCGACACCGAACACGTCCAGTACGTCATGGACACCTGGGGCAAGCCGATCACCGCCGCCGGGGCCCAGAGTCTCGACGGCAAGGCCGCTTACGTGCTGCTGCGCCTGGCCGGCGATATCGGTCAGATGCAGGCCAATGACTCCGTTGCCGCGGTGCGGCACACCGTCGCGACCTCCGATCCGCCGGCCGGGCTCAAGGTCTATGTCAGCGGCGCAGCGCCCTTGGCCGCTGACACGGTGGCGACGGCGAATTCTAGCCTGAACAACATCACGATCGCCACGATCTTCCTGATCATCTTCATGTTGCTGCTGGTCTACCGTTCCTTCATCACCATGCTGGTGCCGCTGTTCGGGGTGCTGATCCTGATGCTGGCCGCCAAGGGGGTCATCGCAACCCTCGGGCACTTCGGTTACATCCAGCTGTCGTCATTCGCGGTGAACATGGTCGTCTCACTGACACTCGGTGCAGGGACGGACTACGGCATCTTCTTGATGGGTCGCTATCACGAGGCGCGGCTGAACGGAGAAAGCCGAGAAGACGCGTATTACACCGCCTATCGCGGTGTTTCGCACGTGATCGTCGGCTCCGGCCTGACCATCGCCGGTGCGGCGTTCTGCCTGAGCTTCGCGCGGCTGAACTACTTCAACACCATGGGGCCGGCGGTGGCCATCAGCATGGTGCTGACCATCGTGGGCGCCTTGACTCTCGGCCCGGCCATCTTGAGCGTGGGCAGCCTGTTCGGGCTGTTCGACCCGAAACGAACCGTCAAGGCGCGGCTGTACCGCCGGATTGCCACCAGCGTGGTGCGCTGGCCCAAGCCGATCCTGACCGCCAGTGCCGCGCTGGTGACGGCCGGGGCGGTGTTCGTGCCGACCTACCAGGTCAGCTTCGACGACCGCACCTATCAGCCGCGCAACTCCGCCGCCAATCTGGGATTCGCCGCCGCCGACCGACATTTCGCCAAGAGCAAGCTGTTCTCCGAAATGCTGATGGTCGAGTCGGATCACGACATGCGCAACTCGGCGGACTTCATCTCGCTGGACCGGGTGGCCAAGGCCCTGATCCGGCTGCCCGGCGTCGCGATGGTGCAGAGCATCACCCGGCCGATGGGTCGCGCGCTGGAGCACGCCTCGCTGCCTTACCTGTTCACTGTGCAGGGCAGCGCCAACGGCCAGCAGCTGCCGTTCACCCGGGAACAGAACGCCAATACGGAGAAGCAGGCCCAGATCATGGGGCACACCGTCGAGGTGTTGCAGACCACGATCGCGTTGACCCAGAAACTGGCCGACGAAATGCATTCCACCGTGCTGACCATGGAGGAGATGCAGGCCCTCACCGAACAGATGGATGAGGAGCTGTCCAATCTGGACGACTTCATGAGGCCGATCCGCAGCTACTTCTATTGGGAGCCGCACTGTTACGACATCCCGGTCTGCTGGGCGTTCCGGTCACTGTGGGACATGATGGACAGCGTCGACAAGCTGGCGGAGAACATCAAGGACGCGGTCACATCGCTGGAGGTCGTCGACTCACTGTTGCCGCAGATGGTCGCGCAGTTGAACATCATGGCCGACGATCAGATCGCCCTGCGCTCCCTGATCGTCAACACCTACGGCCCCACCAGTATTCAGGCCGAGAACACCGACCAGACGTTCGACGACATGATCAATGTCGGTAACGACTTCGATGCCTCCCGCAGCGACGACTTCTTCTACATACCCCGGCCGGCCTTCGACAACGAGGACATCAAGACCGGCATGCAGCTGATGATGTCCCCCGACGGCAAGGCCGCCCGATTCATCGTCACCCATGAGGGCAACGCGATGGGCCCCGAGGGCATCGAACACGTCGAGAAGTTCCCCGACGCAATCAAGATCGCGCTCAAGGAGACTTCACTGGCCGGCGCGAAGATCTACATCGGCGGATCGGGCTCGAACAACAAAGACATCCAGCAGTACTCGCGATCGGATCTGCTGATCGCCGCGATCGCGGCCTTCGTGCTGATCTTCCTGATCATGCTGGTGATCACTCGAAGCCTGGTGGCGGCGTTGGTGATTCCCGGCACGGTGGCGTTCTCCTATGCTGGAGCCTTCGGGCTGTCGGTATTGATCTGGCAGCACCTGATCGGGCTGCACCTGCACTGGTTGATCCTGCCGCTGACGTTCATCATCTTGGTGGCCGTCGGATCGGACTACAACCTGCTGTTGATCGCGCGCCTCAAAGAGGAACTTCCGGCCGGGTTGAATACTGGTCTGATCCGGGCGTTGGGTAGCACCGGCGGGGTGGTGACATCGGCCGGTCTGGTGTTCGCCTTCACGATGCTGGCGATGCTCGCCAGCGATCTGCGCACCATCGGCCAGGTCGGCTCCACGGTCTGCATCGGCCTGCTGCTCGACACCCTGATCGTGCGGTCGTTCATCGTGCCGTCGCTGGTGCGGATCTACGGGCCGTGGTTCTGGTGGCCGACGATCGTGCGGCAACGGCCACTGCGGCAGCGGCCGCAGGTGACTACGTCGGTGTGATCGCCGGAGCCACCCAGCGTCGCAAGAAGGCGCGCAGTTGCGTGCCACGACGCGGTGGGCGGCCGGGGTCAATGACCAGCGACTGCAGCATGCGCAACATGAATTCCACCAGCTGATCCAGGTCGTCGCTGGCGAAACCCGCAGCGGCCCAGTCGACGTCGAACCGATCGACGATCGATCGCCCGAACATCAGCGCCGCATCCGAGGTGACCCCGGCCGAGAAGGCGCTGGCCTTGCCGGGCGTCAGCAGCAGGCTCATGTAGCGCTCTTCGGGAAGCAGTTCCAGGGTGTGCGCGATGCCCTCCACGACGGCCTCGGCGGGGTCGTGGATACCGCGGACGTGGTCGGCCAGGCCGTCGAGGAAGGGGCCGACCTCAGCGACTGCGGTCGCGATCAGCAGCGCCTCGGTGCTGGGGAAATAGCGATACACGGTCTGGCGGGTGACGCCGACGTCCTTGGCCACATCGGAGATCCCGAAGTTCATCCCGGACTGATCGATTCGCCGTCGGGTCGCGTCGAGGAGGCGGGCGATGGCCTCGTCATCGTCGGCCGGCTTTGCGCCCGACCACCCGTGGGTGCGCATGTGCGAACGTTACCGCCTGCCCGGCCCTTCCACTGGACCATACATATTCAACATGTGTATGGTCATGGCGACGACGCCGAAAGGGGCTTCTGGTGACGATCCCTCCGCAAGAGCGCACCGGTGCGCTGGACACCGAACTCACCCGGCGGGCACTGCGGTTGGTGCTCGACAAGACCACCGAGATGGCGGAGGACGTGCTGCGCGTACCGCTGCACTACTACCGGGACGCGAAGGTCACCGAGATCGAGGAGTCCCAGATCCTTCGCCGCACCCCGCTGGCGATCGTGCCGAGCGTGCAGGTGTCGGAGCCCAACGACTACGTCGTGCGGTCGGTGCTGGGGGATTCGCTCCTGGTCACACGGGACAAGGACGGCCGCAGCCACGTCTTCCTCAACTACTGCCGCCACCGCGGCGCGAAGCCGGCCTGCGGGGAAGGCAGTGCGGCACGGTTCACCTGCCCGTATCACGCATGGACCTACCGCAACGACGGCAAGCTGCTGACCGTGCCGGGCAGCACCGGATTCGCCGGTATGGCCAAGGAGGACTATGGGCTGGTCGAACTGCCCAACACCGAGAGTCACGGATTCATCTGGGCCGTGCTGACGGTCGGTGCCGACATCGATGTCGAGGCGCACCTCGGCGACGTCGGTCCCGACCTGGCAGCGCTGGACTACACCTCCTTCGGCTACCACGACTACCGCGAATTCGAGTCTGAAGTGTCGTGGAAGGGAGCCTTGGAGGCGTTCGCCGAGAGCTACCACTTCCCGTTCGTGCACGGCGAGAGCCTCATCGGCCAGAACACTCTCGCGAACACGTCGATTCACGACCGCTTCGGCCGGCATCACCGAATGGGTTTCCCGTTCAACTGGATCGCCAACTTGGAAGGGGACGCCGGGGCCTCCTGGGACGTGCGCGACAACATGGGGCTGATCTACTGGATCTACCCGAACGTCATCTTGGCGAACAGTCCGGTGGGCGTGGAAGTCATCGACATTCTGCCCGCCGGGTCACCGACCCGGTGCACCGTCCGGCACAGCTGGCTGGCCCGGACGCCCGCGGTCGACGACGCCATGCGTTCCGGTTACGACACGATCTTCGCCGCGGTCCACGCGGCGGTGCGCGATGAGGACTTCGCCATGCTGCCGCAATGCGGCGAGGGGGTGCGTCACGGCCAGCACGACCATATGGTCATCGGGCGCAATGAAATCGGTGTTCAGCACATGATCCGAACATTCGCCGACGAACTGGGCATCGCGCTGAGCTGACGAACTAGAACACCGCCTGCTGGACCAGCACGTCGGCGAAGGCCGCCAGGTCGGCGGCGAAGATCGCGGGCTGCTCGAAGGCGGCGAAGTGCCCGCCGCGGTCCGCGACGCTGTAGTGGACGAGGTTGTAGCGGTTGGCGGCCCACGCCCGCGGTGTCTGCAGCAGCTCATACGGGTAAACCGCGTAGCCGGTCGGCACAGCGACGCGCCCCTGCCACGAGCTGAGTGCGCCGTTTCCGGCGCGGGCGGACTCGCAGTACAGCCGAGCCGACGACGTCCCGGTCACCGTGAGCCAATAGAACATCAGGTTGTCGATGAGCCGATCGGTGCTGATCGGCATGCCCTCGCGAATGTCGCACCAGGCGTGGAACTTCTCCAGAATCCAGCCGGCCAGGCCCACCGGTGAATCGTCGAGGCCGAAGCCCAGCGAATGGGGCCGAGTGGCCTGTTGATTCATGTACGCGGTGCCGTCGGCGGTGCGTTGTATCGAGTCGACGATCGCCGCCTGCTCGGCCGGTGTCACCGCGGCCATCAGGTCGGGGTTGTCGTGATCGGGCGGGGCGAAGCACATGTTGGTGTGGATGGCAGCGACACGGCCCGCGTAGTGCTCGCCGAGATGGCGGGTGACCAGCGCGCCCCAGTCGCCGCCCTGGGCGACATAACGGTGATAGCCCAGCTGCCCCATCACGTCGTCTGCGGCGGCCGCTACGGCCGCGACGTCGACACCGGTCCGATGGGTGGGCCCGGAGAACCCATAGCCGGGCATCGAGATGGCCACGACGTGGAATCGCTTCCGCAGCAGCGGCACTGCGTCGAGGAACTCCACAATCGAGCCGGGCCAGCCGTGGGTGATCAGTAGGGGAATGGCGTCGGGCTCGGATGACCGGATGTGCAGGAAGTGCACCCGCTGCCCGGCGGCCTCGGTGACGAACGAGCCGAGCGCGTTGACCTCGGACTCGACGCGTCGCCAGTCGTAGGTGTGCAGCCAGTGCTCCACCACAGAGCGCAGGAAACTTTGGTCGGTGCCGTAATCCCAGGCTGCGCCATCGATCTCCGCCGGCCAGCGCGAGTTGGCGAGCCGGCGGCGCAGGTCATCGAGCTCGGTTTCGGGGATGCGCAGCGGGAACGGTTCAGGGTGAGTCACGGTGGCCTCCGGTCAGTCCGTCGATGATGTGGTCGCTGACGAAGCGGCGCACGGCGCGGGGATTGTCCAGATTCACCCGCATCGGCGGCAGCAGCTCGAAGCTGAACAGCATCCGCACGATCCATTCACCGGCGCGGCCCGCATCGAGAGTGTCGTGGACTTCACCGCGGCGTTGGGCGGCGCGGACCAACGGCATCCACAGTGCCACGGAGCGCTGCATCAGGTCGTCGCCGCCGTGTTCGAGCAGCAGGACCAGCACACTCTGATTGATCGTGCGCGGCTCGGCCGCCGATCTGCGGCGGTGCGCTGAAATCAGTACCGCTGCGGCGGCAACCTGCTCGGCCAGCGTGGCCAGCTCGTTGACCTCGGCGGCCATGGTTTCGATGAACGCCGCGGACAGGTGGTCGAGTGCCGCGGCGATGGCGTTATCGCGGGTTCCAAAGGCGTTGTGCACGGTGCCGCGTGACACGCCCGCCGTTTCGGCGACCGCGGTGAGGCTGAAGCGCCGGGGACCGAGATGGCGCAGGGTCTCGGTGGCCGCCATGAGCAACCGCGGAGGCAGCGGTTTCGACGATTTCTCACCGGGCACTTGCACACATTATCGAGATGTGTACAAATTGATCAACATCGTTCTCGGGTGTGCCCGACACCACTATCGAAGGAGACGGCTGTGTACGACCTCACGATCACTGGTGGCACCGTCGTTGACGGAACGGGTGAACAGCGCTACCTGGCCGACGTCGGCGTCCGCGACGGACGTATCGTGGCCGTCCAGCGTCGCACCGGAGCCGATGATCCGGGGCTGACGGGTGCAGCGGCCGAAACGATCGATGCCACCGGCAAAGTCGTCGCACCCGGGTTCGTCGACATCCACACCCACTACGACGGGCAGGTGAGCTGGGACAGTCTGCTGGAGCCCTCCAGTGGTCACGGCGTGACGACGGTGGTCACCGGCAACTGCGGGGTCGGCTTCGCCCCGGTTCGGCCGGGTCGCGAGGAGTGGCTGATCAAACTGATGGAGGGCGTCGAAGACATCCCCGGCACCGCACTCACCGAAGGCATCACCTGGGGTTGGGAGAGCTATCCCGAGTACCTCGACAAACTCGAGAGCCAGAGTCTCGCCGTCGACGTCGGCAGCCAGGTCGCGCACGGCGCCATCCGCGCCTACGCCATGGGAGACCGCGGCGCCCGCAACGAGCCGGCCACCCCGGACGACATCGCGGCGATGAGCCGGCTCGTGCAGGAAGCCATTGAGGCTGGGGCGCTGGGATTCTCAACGTCGCGCACCCTGGCGCACCGGGCCATGGACGGCGAACCGGTACCGGGAACCTTCGCCGCCGAAGACGAACTGTTCGGACTGGGCCGGGCCATGGCCGCCGGGGGACGGGCGGTCTTCGAGCTGGCGCCGCAGGGGGCGGCAGGTGAGGACATCGTCGCGCCGAAGAAAGAGCTCGAATGGATGCAGCGCCTGGGTGCCGAGATCGACCGGCCGGTGTCGTTCGCATTGATTCAGGTCGACGCCGACCCGAATCTGTGGCGCGAACAGCTGGACATCTCCGCGGCCGCGCATCAGGCCGGCAGCGCGCTCTATCCGCAGATCGCCGCGCGACCGTTCGGCATGCTGCTGGGCTTCCCCGGGCATCACGCCTTCACCCACCGGCCGACCTACCGTCGGCTGAAGGCCGAATGCAGCCGCGCCGAACTCGCCCAGCGGCTCTCCCAGCCGGCGGTCAAGGCGGCGATCCTGTCCGAAGACGATCTGCCGGTGGACCCGGCTGTCCAGTTCGACGCGATGTTCGCGCTGGTCCAGCATTCCCTGCACCGCATCTACGACCTGGGCGACCCACCGGACTACGAGCCGACCCCGGACCGTGCGGTCGCGGCGATCGCCGCGGCGCGCGGCGAAGATCCGCTCGCAACGCTCTATGACCTGATGTTGGAGGCCGACGCCGGCGCCATGCTGATGCTGCCGTTCTTCAACTACGCCGACGGCAACCATGACGCGATCCGTGAGATGCTCACCCACCCCGCCGGCGTGCTGGGACTCTCCGACGGCGGCGCGCACTGCGGAATGATCTGTGACGCTTCTTATCCCACCTACCTGCTCACACATTGGGCGCGCGATCGCCATCGCGGCGACAAGCTGCCCCTGGAGTATGTGGTGCGTAAACAGTGCCGCGACACCGCCCAGCTGTTCGGCCTGGGCGATCGGGGTGTCATCGAGGTCGGCAAGAAGGCCGACATCAATGTGATCGACATGGACGCGCTCACCCTGCAGCCGGCCCGGATGGCCTATGACCTGCCGGCCGGCGGGCGCCGTCTGCTGCAGGGGGCAAGCGGGTATGTTGCGACGATCGTCAGCGGTACCGTCACCCGGCGCAACGGCGCCGACACCGGTGCACGGCCCGGGCGTCTGGTGCGCGGAGCGCGCTAGTCGGCCACCACCGAAAGGAACCAGCAGTTGTCCCGGATGCATCCGTGCGAACAGGTCGGCCTCGATTTCCTCGAGCGTGCGCCGCAGCGGTTCAGCAACAGCGTCGACCTGGCCGTGACACCCGAGCAGATCTGGGAGGTGCTGGCCGACGCCGAAGCCTGGCCGCACTGGGCCAGCGTCATCACCAACGTGACCTGGACCAGCCCCGAACCGCACGGTGTCGGCACCACCCGCGTCGTCGACATGCGAGGAGGCATTGTCGGAGACGAGGAGTTCCTGGCCTGGGAGCCGGGACGGCACATGGCGTTTCGCTTCAACGCGAGCTCGACCTCGGCGCTGGCGGTGTTTGTCGAGGACTACATCATCGAGCCCACCCCGCGGGGGTGCCGACTCACCTGGACCCTGGCCAATCGGCTGACCGGCCCGGCGGCGTGGTTCTCGCCGGTCAGCGGCCCGTTGATGAATCTGGGGTTTCGCCGCTTCCTGTCCAACCTGCGTCGCTACACCGACAAGCGTTTCGCGACGGCGAGCCGCGGGTAGATGAGCGCGTCCGGATGGTCACTGGAGCAGGCAGCTCCGCAGGCGGGCCGGACAGCGGTCGTGACCGGGGCCAACACCGGGGTCGGCCTCGAAGTGGCGCGGGGGTTGGCGATCCTCGGTGCCACGGTCGTGCTGGCGTGTCGCAATACCGACGCGGCTGCCGAGGCCCGGCAAGACATTCTCCGATCGGCTCCGGCCGGGCGCGTCGACGTGGTCCGTCTGGACGTCAGTGACCTGACGTCGGTTCGGGCCTGCGCCGACGAGCTGCGGGCCGGCTACCCCGTCATCGACCTCCTGGTCAACAACGCCGGTGTCATGCACCAGACCCGTCAGCTGACGGTCGACGGTTTCGAGGGTGACTTCGGCACGAACTTCTTGGGGCCGTTCGCACTGACGGGACTGCTGCTCGATCGCGTGCTGGCCTCCGCGGCGGGACGGATCGTCGCGGTGAGCAGCAAGACCCACCGCAGTGGCCGGATCGCGTTCGACGATCTTCAGTTGGCGACGTCGTTCACCCCGGCGGGCGCCTACACCCAGTCCAAGCTGGCCCAATTGATGGTCACCTACGAACTGCAGCGGCGGCTGGAATCCTGCGCCAGCCCGGCGATCGCGTTGGCGGCGCACCCCGGTGGCACCCGCACCTCGATCCTGCGCGAGCAGTCCAAGGCGGTCCGCTGGGTGTTCAACAGTCGGTCTCGGTATGTGACGGGGTGGTTCACTCAGGGCCCCGCCGAGGGGGCGCTGCCGATGTTGCGGGCAGCGACCGACCCGGCCGCCGCGGGCGGTCAGTTCTACGGGCCGGGCGGGCGTTTCGAGCAGATCGGCCCGCCGGTATTGGTGCGGGCCGCCGGCCGAGCCTGTGACGCCGACGCGCAGCGGCGATTGTGGACGGTTGCCGAAGAGCTCACCGGAGTTACTTACTCGCTGACGAGCGATCCGGCGTAGCGCTGCGCGCCGCGCTGACCGCCGGGGCGATCCACCGGCGCAGCAGGCGCCGTAGTTCATCACCCGGGGCGGTCAGCGGTGCCAGGATGAACGACTGCAACGTGCGCAGCACCATCTCGATGATGTCGTCGATGCCCTGATCGTCGAAGCCGGTCCAGTCGACGTCGAGGCGGTCGAGCAGGGAGTGCCCGAAGCTTCGGCCGGTATCGGTGGTGACGGTCATGGCAAAGGCGCTGGCCTGTTGGGAGCGCAGCAGCAGACCGAGATAGGGATCGTGGGGCAGCCGCTCCAGGGTGAGTGCGACGCCTTCGGCGACGGCCTCGCCGGGATCGGTCATTCCGGCCAGCGCTTCGGCGAGCTGGTCCAGAAACGCGCCGGCGCCGTCGGCGGCGGTTGCCGTCAGCAGCTCCTCGGTACTGGGGAAGTAGCGGTAGACGGTCTGCCGGGTGACGCCCAGGGTGCGTGCGACGTCGGCGATGCTGGTCTGCTCGCCGCGTTCGTCGATGGTTTGGCGGGTGGCCTGCAGGATCCGTGCCACCGCCTCTTCGTCGCTGGCGGGCACATTGCCACCCCAACCGCGGGTGCGCATCAGAACCTCCGTGCCAGGGTTCGACGCCGATTCATAGCCGGAACCGTAGCCGCGGTAGCCGTAATGGCCGCCGTTGACCACGCCGTGTCCGCAATGCTAAGCAGGTGCACAGCATCTGCCGCCGCGACCAAAGGACCTGCCAATGACAGTGCAATCGGTAATCGATGATCTTGCGAAGCGGCCCGGTACCGGTGACGTCATACCGGTCATCGACCCGGCCACCGAAGAGCAGATCACCGAGTTCCGCGACGCCGGCCCCGAAGCCGTCAACGACGCTGTCGCCCGGGCCAAGGCCGCCTACCAATCCGGTGCATGGACCGACCTGCCGGCCCGCCAGCGCGCCAAGGTGCTGTGGCGGCTCGCCGACCTCATCGATGAGCACGCAGCCGAGTTCGCCGAACTGGAGTCCCTGGACGCCGGCATGCCCCCGGCCCAGGCCGAAATGATCGTGTCCACCTGCGCGGAGTTCTACCGGTACTACGCGGGCTGGTGCACCAAGCTCAACGGCAGCAGCTACCAGGTGCAGATGGAGGGCGGCGTCAACAGCACCTACGCCAACATGCACGCCTACACCGTGAAGGAACCCTACGGCGTGGTGGGCCTGATCTATCCCTGGAACGGCCCGTTGTTCAACGCCTGCGCCAAGGTCGCGCCGGCGCTGGCGGCCGGGTGCAGCAGCGTGGTCAAGCCGGCGGAGGAGACGCCACTCTCGGCGGTGCTGCTGGAACGGCTGATCGCGCAGGCCGGGGTTCCCGACGGTGTCACCAACTTCGTCATCGGTTACGGCGCCACCGCGGGCGCGGCGATCACCGCCCACCCCGATGTGGAGAAGGTCGCTTTCACCGGTTCGACCGATGTCGGCAAGGAGATCATGCGCAACTCGGCGGACAACCTGAAGAAGGTGACGCTGGAGCTGGGTGGAAAGTCTCCGGTGCTGATCTACGAGGATGCCGACCTGGACATGGCGATCATGATGGCCGCGATGGGCATCTTCGTGCACTCAGGTCAGGGCTGTGTCTGCGGATCACGGATCTTCGTGCAGCGCAGCGTCTATGAGCGAGTGGTCGCGGGTATCGCGATGATCGGCGAGAACTTGATACTCGGCGGTCCCAAGGACGAGGGTGCCATGATCAGCCCGCTGGTCAGTGCCAAACAGCTTGAGCGCGTCATGGGCTACATCGACCAGGGTCGCAGGGACGGTGTCGACGTGGTATCCGGCGGCTACCGAGTGGACCGTAAGGGCTACTTCGTGAAGCCGACCGTGCTCACCAACGTCGACCCGGCCACCAGCCGGCTGTACCGGGAAGAGATCTTCGGGCCGGTCGTCACCATCTTGCCGTTCGACGACGACGACGAAGCCGTGGCGATGGCCAACGACACCAGCTATGGCCTGGCGGCCACGGCGTGGACCACCAACCTGGCTCGCGCCCACAACCTGGGCAAGCGTCTGCAGGCCGGCACCGTGACCTTGAACTGCCAACTGGTCTTTGATCACAACGTGCCGTTCGGCGGCTACAAGCAGTCCGGTATGGGCCACGAGTTCGGCTACGAGGGGATCGACGGTTACCTGAAGACCAAGTCGATCTGGGCGGCCCTATAGGGGTCAGCGTGGCAGGTTGGGCCACCAGACCCGATCGCCGACCAGTGTGAACAGTGCTGGAATCACCAGGGTACGAACGACGAACGTGTCCAACAGGATTCCCAAGCCCACGATGATGCCCAACTGGGTCAGCACGATCAATGGCAGCACCCCGAGCACGCAGAACACCGCTGCCAGCACGATGCCGGCACTGGTGATGACTCCACCGGTGGCTGACACGGCGCGCACCATGCCGTCGCGGGTGCCGTGTTCGGGGGTCTCCTCGCGGGCGCGGGTCACCAGGAAGATGG
>Ga0182738_1000516_pt1 | contig 54135 bp, 43 predicted proteins | sample eDN5th30CBELigMG_FD_128876 | JGI IMG/M metagenome (GOLD analysis project Ga0182738, IMG submission 128876) | Enriched Miracle-Growth compost microbial communities from Emeryville, California, USA - eDNA 5th pass 30_C BE-Lig MG (version 2)... ... | reverse complement strand
TCGGGATTCTCTCTTTGTAGAGAATAAGATTCGGAATTCTCGAAATCACAAGAGTCAGCACGGCATCCATATTTATTGAGCAGGTTTTGAACTTTTTGGAGATTTTCTAAATTCTCACTCTTCTGTTTTTCCTCTTCTAGGATAGAAAGAAAGCTGACTTTTTTAAAGTCTGAGGTTGTATATCCTTTATTGACTTTGAATCCTGATTTTAATACAATATTGGCAAGCTCGACATCTTGATTCTCTATTGAATACTTGAGCAAATTCCCAGCCTCTCCTCCATCTGGAATTTCCGTTATGTCTTGGAATTGCTGAGGGCTGCATGGTTTGAGTATTTTAATAATCTCACTCTTTTTTGATGGACTAAGCATGCTCCAGGGAATTTTTGTATCGAGAGAATCATTTTCTTTTGATGAAAGTTTTTTTCCTTCTTGGAGATGTGGAGCAAGCACTAACTTTTTGTAAATAGTCCCAAAGTTTTGCCTTTGGTTTTCATTTTCATGTTGAAATGTTGACTCTGAACCGTTCATTTCCAATTGATTGGAATCATTTAGTTCCTTGAGTTGACTTGCGATCATACTCATATATTGCAAGACAAGCACCCCTGTATCAGCCTCTTCAATGCCTTCCTCTATTTTAGAAATAAGCTCAAAGGAATTCGGCAAAAACTGGAAAATTTGTTTCTTTTTGATATCACTGAGTTCATTCATCAATGGGTCATAACATAAAGCTTTGTGAGGAGGATTATTTCTGATTTCTGGATATAGGATCATTGTCATCCAACCGCCTTCTGTAATTTCTATTGGCATAAATGTCGGGATAGGTTTTGCTCGGTATCTTTGGATGATGGAATCAAAATTTGTTTCATTTTGAGTCGATAAAGTTTCAACAACTGTGGAGTCCTCAATATGGAGTAAATATTGAGACAAAAGACTCAGGTCTTGAAAATCATACTTATAATCTGAATCGTATGCTCGATTAAATGGATTATATTTCTTCTTCATAATCATGAATATTTGATAACTCTGCTTTGAGAGTCTCTTTTTATAAAAGATTACATAAAAAATTTCCTTAAAATATCTGTATATCCTTATCAAAGGTCTATTTTTTCTTTTGAAAATTCTTTCGTGGCTTATAGAATGTTTTATGAGCTCTTAAGTTGATGAGATGATACTTTACAAATATTTATATGAATTTTTTACCAATCTCTAGGGTCATAGAAAGAGAAATTTTTGAAGAGGGAAGTCTTGTTTTCAGGTTTGCTGAGCCATTTAGAGTAGAGAATATAACGACAAAAGCTTTCTCCCTTTTGAATATTCTCACGCAGTACATCAGTATCATCAACCTGAATGGAAGCTCTACGATATCCTTTTTCATAGGCAAGGCTTTCAACGTTTGAAAACAAGAATTTGAATAAATTGTCCCTTTCACTAGGGTTTCCTTGATAAAACATTCCTGCTAATCTGCATTTAGGTTCTTTTCCGCTCAGGACTCTGGAAGCGTTGAGAAGTTTGGTGTAAATAAACAAGAAACCCAAATTGAGACCAATTGAGATGGAGGCAGATGTTTTAGGGTTGAGTTGGAATTTGCCATTGAGGACGTAAAACATTGCAGCTGCCATCAAAGAGATAGCGCTCATTGTTGGGATATGTGCCCATTTGCTAAAGGCGTAATCAGTGGGGATGATCAATTTGTCAAGGATCAGTTTGCTCTCTTTGGGGGTATCATACAAGCTGACACCAGCAACAAGGTCTCCATTAGCTGTTTCAACAACATACGTGTTGAGGTAGTCTGGGTTTTCAAAATATTCTTCAGGATTGGCCAAGAAGAAATCATTTTTTTGGTAATATTGTTTCAATAACTCTTTTGCTCTTGCTTTGTTGACTTCGTGGAACTGGACTTGTTCAGTCCCAATTGTTGCAGTTGGCTGACCTTTGGTGTATTTTGAAAATTCAATCTTCAAAACATTCGCTTGATTGCTTGGTTGAAATCCTTCCTTTTCAAACAAGTTGAGAACCTTTTGGGTATCATTTCCTTTGAGCAAGAGTGAATAAAAGAGATTGACTCCCTTTTCTTTGCCCTGCTTTTCCAACTCCTCAACTAATTTCGATCCCAAACCTCTTCTGCGATATTCAGGATGAACTCTCAAATCAGAGATATATCCAATTTTTGTGGGCTGACCATCGACATATGCTTCCTTAATATCGAGTTCGACGCTTGCACAAACTGTTGGTTCCTCATTTTTGAGTTTTCTAGGGTCTTCTGCAAGGAGAATGACTGAATCTTTGTACTTTTGAGACTTTGCATGATAGGGTGCATTAAAGACTCTCCTGCCGTAGATGAGCCCATTCAAAGAATTTACCTCATCAATAGAACTGGCCAATTGGCTCAACTTTGTACTATCTTTAGGGTCATACTGCTTGATGGTGATCTTTGACCCAGCCTTATCAGAAAAGGTGCCGATCTGAGACATTTTTTGCGTGATGATTAAGTAAGATATTTATGTAATAAAATTAGAGGGAAAAAGGAATAATTTTGATTTTTGTGAAAGGGAAATTTTTTTTGAGTCTTGAATTTGGATTTAGAATTGTGGGTTTATTAGGGGAAAATTTGAAGTTTGGAGGAAAGAAATGTATTTTTATGAGAACCATGGAGATCATAATGAATGAATGCTTTAGAGGATTTCCCTGAAGTTGAAAATAGGCTTTTTGACTTTCAGACTTGGAATTTTTTTCGAAGAAAAAAAAATTTTGAGTCACCAAAATGAGCTCTTTGATTAAACCAGAGCTTCTCAAAGTGTTGAATTGTAATGAGAGATACTCCATAAAATAAGTTTTGTCAGGCTTTTGAGGGGATATCGGATTTTTTAGAAGGGAATCTGACAACATCTGAAATTCTGGAGAAAGATTTGGAAGTCCTGGATTCAACAGTCGTCCATTCAAAAAATTTCAGATTTTTTTTGTTGTTGTAAAATTATTTCCTCGATTTCTCATTTTTCAAGAAAAGTGAATTAAAAAAAAAACGAAACAGTCTCTGAATTGCTTTCGAAAGCTCGCTCAGTCTTCGAAGAGAGAGTTTTTCAAAAAAAAAAAAAACTGAAAAAATTCAAAAACCAAACCCTTACGAAGAAAAAAATAGACCTCACCGGAATTTCTTCTTGCACCATCAGAAATTATTTTTTTTGAAGAATAGATTGCTTTCACATTGAGATCGACATTTTGCCTAGTTTCTGATGTTTGTTTCAGCAGGCAGTAGAAGATATTATTAAACACCATTGGCTATTTATGATATTTGAACCATAATCAGGCTTAATAACCTATAAATTTTATTTATTACCTTTGTCAGAAATGAGCACATATCAGCAATTCCAAGTGATTATTCAAACCGAAACGTAGCTTGTATTTAGTTCATTTTGTGCCTAACTCTTGATAGGGATCATCCTGAACTTGATCCTTTCCTCAACAGAAACTCAATCTCCACTATTATGATTGGGAATAAACCTCTTGTCTATTATCAACTCGAATACCTTGAAAAATACGGGTTCACTGGTAACTAATGAATGCTCAGAATCAAACTAACAGATTGAACCACAGATATCTTGATTATCACAAAAGAGAGTCACTTTTCCAAATTAAAAGACGTCGTTGATAAGTATGTCGGAAATCTCAAGCCTGATGATATCAATTACTACATTATTGAAGAGGATAAATTAGAAGGAGATGAAGTTGAAACTCTGCCCTTGATGAAGCAATTGGTTGAGAACCATAAAATTAGAGTATAGATTTTTTTGATCATAATAGAGAGTAATGCTCTTTGTAGAAAGATTTTATTTATTTCTCTGGAGACTTGTTCCTTGATGAGACTTTGAACGATATCATTGATTCCCATATTTTGAAAAGATCCTCTTTGACCGTTGTTTTCCAAGAATTCCCTCTCGAAGCCCCCAAGAAAGACGGAAAAGGACCCATCATTGAAGAAAGAGTATAAATATTTCAAGAGGAACTTTTCTGATTGTTTTTCTAGGATGACTATAATATTATGGTTGTTGACAAGACTGAAAACCGTTTGTTAAAGCTTTCGAAATTCCAACAAGATATTGACATTGACAAAATGTTTAGAGTTTCCAAGCATAGTGTTGCAAAGTAAGAAGGATATTTTTGAATCGTTGCATAAAATGTTGTAGGTTCCCTCATAGTACTGTTTTGGCAAATTGTGTTCAAAATGGAATGATTGTTGGTAAGAAGGAAGTGGCAAATTTGCTTATCAATAAATTACCTGGTTTTTCTTTTGAAGACTGCACAGATTTTGAAGTCAATAAGACTTTTTGAGTATATATTTACCAAACAATTAGGATGAACTTTTGCCTTACCTTGTTGAAAATCAATTCAATCCTCAATTAATAGATGCTTTGGATATCTATGTCTCTGAAGACGAGGTTTTGATTGATACTTTGAGTTCAGTGAAGCGTGATTTGAAGGACAAATTTTCTGTCCATGCTTATATCGTGAATAAAAGTTTCTCCAAGTAATTATTGAAGTTTGAAATTCCTAAATTTTTTTCCTTAGGAAGGTCAGAAATCTTCCTGATTTATTCCAAGCAAATATGGCTTGCTTGGTGAAACCTGTTGCTTTACCTCAATGTTTTATTCCCACTCAAAATAACCTCGAAGCCCTTGAAACGTAATATCATGGAATAGGAATCGTTTAATTTTCATGTAGTGAAAAACCTAAACCCGCAGCACAACAACCTGCCCAACCTGAAGAATCCAAGCCTCCCAAGAAAGAGAAAAAGGCAAAGAAAGGAGCTGAGGAGAAGAAGGAAGAAGAACCTAAAGCTGAAGCCACTCCTGCCAAGCCTCAAGATGAAGGACAGCAAAATGAATTGAAGTATTTTTTTTTTTTCAAGAGAGTTTTTGAAATAATTTCATGATAAAGGGATGTTACCATTGTGAACTCAAGAATTGGTAAAACAACTAATTTGGGACAAAAGGTCAAGGTTGAGAGATCAATCATTGGACTTGGATGCACTATCAAGAAAGGAGCCAAGGTTGTAAACTCCGTTTTGATGAAAGGTGTCGTCGTTGAAGAAGAGTAAGATCTTAAAATTCTATTTTTCCAAGCTCATCCTTTTTTAGTGCCATTATTGAAGGATCTATCTTGTTTGATAAGGTTTCCGTTGGCACCAAAGCCAAAGTCAAGACATGCTTTGTCAAAGGACATATGAATTTGGAAGAAAAAGAAAGTTATGAAAAAGATACCATTACTGAATAAACTTTCAAGCTCTTTATTAGTGGTTTCGTCTGTATCTTGCTTGGATAAAAGAATTTGTATATGTAAAGGAAGGAATATATCATGATGAAGATACATTTTGTATAAAGATAAAAATTGACTTGAAAAAGAAAAAGATGATCAGTTTCCTACTAAGAATGACAATTCCGTGATTAGGCCAAATATAAAAAGCCGAGTGTTTTCAATTTAATATTTAATTTTTTGAAACAAAATTATTATTCTCCTACTCTACCGTCTCAACCCCTTTCCTCAGTCATGTCTTATTCCTATCTTTTTAAGTACATTATCATCGGCGATACTGGTATAGAGGGTTTGGAAAAATTTGCTTGAACAATTTTGCTTAGGTGTCGGAAAATCTTGCCTCTTGTTACAATTCATTGATAAAAGATTCAGACAAAAGCACGAAGTCACAATTGGTGTCGAATTTGGGGCTAGAATGATTAATGTTGATGGCAAGAACATTAAACTTCAAATCTGGGATACTGTAAAAATAATTGTGCATTGTGATGAATTAATTGATTTCATCAGGCCGGACAAGAATCATTCAGATCAATTACAAGATCTTACTATAGAGCAGCAGCTGGTGCCATTTTGGTTTATGACATTACAAGGTATGGAGAATCAAAAAGGAATCGGAATTTTAAAACTTTTGATCATATAGAAGAGAAACATTCAATCATTTAGCCAGATGGTTAGACGAAGCAAGACAGAACGGGAATCCTCAAATGTCTTTTATCTTGGTCGGAAATAAATGTGATATGGAAAGCGAGTATGTTTTTGTGGTTTGAATATTTGAAATAAATGTATGTGTGATAGGCGCGCAGTATCATATGAAGAAGGTGAAAGATTCGCAAGAGAAAATGATTTGATCTTTTTGGAAACTTCTGCTAAAACCGCTTACAATGTCGAAGAAGTAATTATTTAAAAGTTATGGAAAATGTTAATATCATGAAAGGCTTTCCTTAAAACAGCTCAACTGATTTATGAAAAAATTGAATCTGGAGTTATTGACGTTAATAACGAAGTACATTCTTCAGAAAAATTTCAATATTAAAAATTTGCAAAATAGAGTTTGGGCATAAAGAAAGGAGGAGAACTTGCAGGAACAAATTTCAAGCTTCAAGAGAAAAATAACAAGACTCCTGAAGGCGGTTGTGCTTGCTAAAAGAGAAATTTAGAACAAGGAAATAAATGTATATTTTTTTCATTGCGAATGAGATGAAGGAGTAATAATGTTTTGTACAAACTTTTTAAGATTATTATTCTTTATCGACCACTCTATTTGTTGGAATCGCTCATTGATCCAATTTTATCATAATTTAAAAATTTTTCCCAATAGAATCCCTTTGTGATCTGAAGGAAAAAAATTTAATAAATAAGGAGAATAGTGTGATAATCAGAATATCTTTAGACGAGAGAATAAAAATTTAAGCGATTCAGGAGAACTTGAAATTAAATTTAGCGAAAAATCAAAAATACAAAAATACAATGGCAAATACCGGAGATAATTCACAAGTGACTGAAATCCTCAAGAAGGATCCCCAATTTGAGAACTTTAGAAACTATTATTTCGATGTGGTTGGTCAAAACAGATCAACCTTGTTCAACTTCTTCTTGGAAAACAATGATATTTTCCAATCCATTAGTAAAGAAGATGAGAATGCCTTACAAGCCTCATACATGGAATACGCGAATAGAACTTTCAATTGGACTATGGGAAGCTTGGCTGGTGTTCTTTTTGTTGACAAAGTTGTCATGAGATACGCTTTCCCCAACTTTAGAATAAATAGTTTCAGAGGCGTTTTGTGGGTTGCTAAATATGTGGGAGTTCCTTTGTTGAGCTATGGTCTCTGCAAGTATTATTTCTGCCAAGATATCGAAAAGACTTTCCAAGAGGCTGTTGAAAAGTATAACTTTAATTTCGAAGATTACAATAAAGCTATGGATATCTTTGAAGTCGCAAATAAAGCTGGCAGATTGGAAGAACTCTTGAATACTGGTAAAAACTTTGACTGGAGCACTATTCCAGAAGCAGCAAAGACTTCTACTCAAAATTCTCCTCAATAAGAGATAAAACATACAGACCTCTGAAAATTGACGATGGCAAAAAGTTGAGTTTTTCTTTTAAACTGAAGCGAAGTCAACTGTGAATGTCGAGGAGATATATTTTATATGTATTCCTTAAAGAAAGTGATTTATATAGTCAATTTTCATAATTCAGTAAACTTTGTATGTTTGGATTCAATCATAATTAAAAGGGGAAAACTACGATTGGTGAATAGAAAGAAGAGATGGAAGAAGAAAATGAGTTTTATTTGAAACAATAATGCGATTTGCTCATTAAAATTGTGGGAGACTTCAGTCATCGTTGTTTTTATGAGAATTCTCATGTTTTTTAAATCTTCTTCCTTATCAGAAATCAATTCTGAAGGCGAGGAGTTTTTTTTGCCTTTGCTCCTTTTTTTCTTTCAACCTCGAAATTGAACCAAACCCAAAGTTCCAAAGATTTTTTTCAATCAAAAAGTTCTGTCGAATGGTGATGTTGAACAAATCTGAAAGGCTTCACCTTATGAAGAGGACTGAAAGGCCTTGGCTGTCGAAATTCTTTCAAAAGTTTTCGAGTAAATTGAGAGGCCTTCTTCATTTTTTGCTGAATTTCAAAGCGATTTTCAGCCCTTTCACATTTGAAGACAATATAATTGCTTGAGATCAGAGGAAAACTAAAGTGAAGGTTTTCTCTCTTTTTCTTTCAAGACGATCCTCAATTGAAATCATTTTTCATACTTTTGAAGAAGAATTTTGTAAAGAAAATATTTTTATACTCTCGGAGTTCGTCAAATCAGTTTTATGAAAATGAGAAGTTGATTCTTAGAGTTAGAAATATAATCGATTTTTGATCAGATTTGCTAATGGCTCGAAAATTAAACAGAATAATTTTTTGTAATATTATTTTGATGAAGAAGGAATATTTGTTTTGGAAAAATGAAGGTGAGATATGTTTTGCGTTTACTCCTCCAAAAACCAATAACCAGTTTCGTTTCAATCCTTGAGGAGCGATAAAATATGAGACTTTAAAAAAACTTTTGTGAATTTCATTGAAATGAACAGAAAAAAAGAATATCAGAACTTAAAAAGGAAGAAAAGAAATGTTTGACTTGAATGAAGGTTGTGTTCTTTTATTTTTTTAAAAGAAAGTTTAGCTTTCCCATACCTGAAAGCAAGTTAGTTTTTCAAGAGGAAAAATGAAGTCAAGATTTAAAGAAAAACATTCAAGAGATTTTCAAGAAATGAAAACACTTTTTTCCTCAATCTTAACTCAAGAAATAAAAAAGGGACATGGTTTAGCAAGAATTTGATTAAACTAAGAAGATACAAGGGTTGGAGTATGAAATTTCTGACCCTATGGATGATGAAAGGTTGTTTATCCCCTTATGATGGGAAACGTTTCTTGGGTTTTATCGGGTTTTTATTAAGAAGAGGGTCAGATTATTTCGAAAGTTTTTTTTGTTTAATTAAAAAATTAGTTTGGTATTAAAAGGATTAAACCAGTCTCTGCTGAAGAAAAGAAACAAAAACAGAATTTTCAAAAGAAGGAGAGTATAGAAAATCTGTGGATGTAAAATCCAAATTTTTAGTTCAATGAGAGTTTGGAAGAGAATAATATAAAAATAATTGATTTAGATCAATGAATTCTGGTGATGATTAACAGAAAAAACTTAATAATATATAAAAATAATTAATGTGATGACATGCAATTAATTAAATTATAAAATAATCAAACTTATTTATAAGATTATCAGAAAAGTTGTTTATTGGCTAAACAACCTAGATATATGTTGTGATTTTAAATTTGCAAAAATCATTTTATTTAATTACTTTTTTCTCCTATTAAACCTGCTGAATATCCATGTCGCAGAATAAAAACAAGAATAATAAGGTTAAGAAGGAAGTCTTTTATGAAGACTTTACTATGCCCAATGATATTGCTAATTGGGCTGACCATATTGTGAAGAAATCTATTGAATTAGGTAAACAATACCAAGATTTCAGATATAAGAGAAACGATTGGAAGTTCCAACCTAATTCTGATTTGGAGACTTTCGGCCTTTGGCTTCCCCACTTTATCCAAGCCTATGAGGTTGATGCTCTCAAGGGAGAACTTGAGTTTCTCCAACTTACAAATAAGAGCAATTTGAGTCATGCTCCATCAATTGAGCATTTCTTCAAGAGCTACAACTTCTTTAGTAACTTTGCCTGGCCTGCTAGAATATCAAGTAAGTTTGAGTTTTTCTGAGCAGAGAGTTTAATTGTTTTGTATAGATCGTATTGCAGGCAGATTTGTTGGATTTAGCCTCGAGTTGAAGAAATATTTAGTTGGTCTTATGTGCAAACTCCTCGATGGGTATATCTTTGCCGAGTCAACCAATCTCATTACCGTGTTGGACTGTCCTGGTTACACCAAGTTCTTTTCAACCCAACTTGGAAAGTCCCAAAGATACCTTATTTGGATGATTGGAGTTGAAAGAATCCCAAAGCTCACTGCAAATAAGCAAACAGTGCAAAGATTTGATTATGTGCACTACATGAAGTTCCTCGACGTCGTGCATAGCAAAGATATGCAAAGAGGCACACCCACCATGACATGCCAACGTGTCTTATACGATAATAGAAAAGATCCTGCCAGGTGAGGCGTTTCTCAACCACTATGTTTTAATATTTCCCATATAGACAAGATTTTAGTGCAAATCTTCAAACACATTTTAATAGAGCAGCTTTGTTCCAAGAAAGCGAGACTTTTACAGGTTATGCAGCTGTGGAATTTGTTGAAATCAGATCAGCAGCCGCAAAATACTCTCCCAACAAGTTTAAGTCTGTGAACTTGTCTGAAAACGAAAAGTCCACAATGATTTATGATGCTCGTAATCAAAGATGGAAAACTGGATTGCAATCCAGAATGTTGGATGGTGAAGGATATAACCAATACCTTAACAAGATGAATCAAGAGACTATTCGTGATAAAGCAAACTTTAAGAATGCCTCTCAGATTGTAGAGTTCTTGAAAACCATCCCCAACTTTAGGATCAAGTTGACTCCTGAACAGAACTCCTTGGTTGGAGAATCTGAAAATGTGGTGGCTTTGGGTCGTTCTGGTACCGGTAAGACCACATGCGCTATCTTGAGATTGTTCTCAATGGAAGTGTTGTTCAAGTTTAGAATGACCTTGGCAAAGATTAAGCATGAGGGTTTAGTGAAAGATACCAAGTTTGGAGCCCAAGACTTGGACAACATTTATGGTTTACACTGCGTTTTTGTGACAGCCTCACCTGTTTTGTCAAACGAAGTGCAAAGATACTATCACAGATTGACTAGTCAAGTGAAGGAAGAATTGAAAAACAAGCAAAAGAGAATTTTAGAAAGGAAGAGACTTGAAGCCCAAAAGAAACAAGAAGAAGAGGCCGCCATGAAGAAGGCTGAACAAGAAAAGAACGAAGAGAATTACGAGACTATTGCTTCTTCCAAGGAAGCTGAGGCCGCTCAAAAAGAAGAAGAAGCCCATCAAGAAGCAGCAGAAGCTTTGAGAATGGCTGAAGAAGGTATCAAGGATATCCAAATTGATCAACCCGAACTTGAGGCCATGGATGAGGACATTTTGGATGAAGAAGAAGCCGATAACGAAATCATGAAAAACATGGCTAAATTGAACTCTTTACGTCATGTCAAGGAAGATGCTTTCCCCTTGTTCCTGACAGTGAAGAGACTTGTTTTGTTGATTGATGGTTGTTTGAGCAGACCATTTTTCGCAAGAAACATCAAGGACCAGATTATCGGTCTTGATGCTAATGCTCAGTGGCACAATGAAATGAAGGGTGTGATGATGATTGGTAATTATCACAGAAAGTTGAAGGACTTTGATAAGACTGTGAAGAAGGCTCAAGCTGAAGCTGAGGCTGAGAGCGATATAAGCAACTCTGAATCTGATGAAAGCGAAGAAGAGTTGGAAGAAGAAGAATTTGCAGCTGAATATCAGAGAGAAATTAACCAACGTGCCAGACAACAAAACCAAAAGAATAGAAGACTTGGTAGCAACCAATACAAGCTGAGTTTTGAAATTGAATACGAATACTTTGAGAAGCATTTCTGGTTCCCTATTGTCATGAGAAAGACTCCCTATTTGGATCTCCATCCCTTGCTTGTTTGGAGTGAAATCCAATCTCACATTAAGGGATCTGCCAATTCGCACTTGTATCCTGGTCAATACCTCCCCGAGAGAGTTTACTTTGAGCTCGATGGCCAAAAGAAGAACTTCTTGACAAAGGAAAAGAAGTTCATCATCTTTGATATCTTTGGTAGATACGAACGTTGGAAGCGTAGTATCGGAGCCTATGATTTTATGGATGTGGTCAACTATGCACTTTCTCACATCAGATTCCACGGATATACTGGTGCTCCCATCCACTATTTGATGATTGATGAAGTTCAAGATCTGACACACTCCACGATCTTGTTGTTCATGAAGATTACCAATATGGGCTTGTTCTTCTCTGGAGATACTGCCCAAACAATTGCAAAGGGTGTCGGTCTGAGATTCTCTGACTTGAGAAGTTTATTCAAGATCAAAGAAGAAATGTACTACAACAGCTACTACTCCAACACTTGGAAAACTCCCGTCATCAAGCAATTAACCGTGAACTTTAGATCCCATGGTAAGATTTTGGAAGTGGCCAATTCAGTGGTTACTTTGATTGAAACGTTTTTCCCAAGAACTATTGATAAGTTGAAGAAGGAAAAGAGCGAAATTGATGGTCCTAAACCTATTTTACTTGCTGATGTTGATTTGGATGCTCTCTTCTCTCTCTTGTTTGGTGTCGAAAACTATAAGAGCGCCCGCCATTCTGATAACAAAGGAAGTTTGACTAGCAATCAAGTTGAATTTGGTTGCAACCAAGTTATCATTGTCAGAGATCAAGAAAGTAAAGATAAGCTTCCTCCTCTTTTGAAACATGCTTTGGTTCTCACTGTCTACGAAGCTAAGGTATGTGGCAATGAATTTCATGTCAAATAATGATTGTAGGGTTTGGAATTTGATGATGTCATTTTGTACAACTTCTTCTCTGATTCTGATGTGGATCATCAAAAATGGAAACTTCTTGAATCAATTTCAGTTGAAGATATGTACCTTGATGAATTTGAATATAATCAAAGATTCTTCAGTAAGAGAAATTTTGGGATTTGATAAACTGAATATTTTTAGCATTCGATAAAGAAAAGAAACTTATTAAAGAAAAGGTCAAGAAAGAGGAGACAGCCGAAGAGAAGAAAGAAGAAGGCGAAATTCAAAAGGAGAAGAAGAAGGAAGAAGAAAGTGACGATGAAGAAGAAGAGGAATTGAATGGAGATTCTGTTCAAATGTTCAACTCTAGTTTGGACATTACAACTAGCAAATACACTATTAAGAAGGTTTCAACTCACATTAATCGTAAGACATTTGATTTCAATCCCTACAGTATGCTCTGTACTGAGCTCAAACAACTTTATGTTGCAATCACTCGTCCCAAGAACAGACTGATCATCTATGATGATAACAGACAAAATAGAAAGTGTGTGGAAGAGTACTGGAAGAAGCTTGATTTGGTTCAAGTGATTTCAAGCAAAGATTTGGCCAGCAATGCTGTGGGCAACAAAGAAGTCGAGAGCTTCAAGGCATTAGTGGTCAAGACTAACGCTGCAGAATGGAAGAAGCAAGGTGTGAGAATGTTCAAGAATAAGTATTATGAGCAAGCCATGAAGTGCTTCGAGAAATCTGGTGATGAAGAGTTGAAATTCCGAGCTCAAGCCTATTTCATGGCTGAAAACACCAGCAACAAGTCTTCTGAAATCTCCTCAAAGAGAATGTACATTAAGCAAAATGTGTATCCTTACAGCAGCTACAGCAAGAATATGAAGAGAGGTTTGTTGAAGACCTTGAAGGAGGAAGAAAAAGCTTTGCGTAAAGACTTTTTGAAGGCAGGCGAGACCTTTGAGAAGATCGGTTTGTTGAAGCAAGCGGCCCAATGTTATTTCTCTGCCGAGAAGTTTATCAAGGCATTTAATGCTTACGATAAGATCGGATACCACAAGCAAGCAGCCGAAGCTGCATACATGATGAAGGATTATCAACGTGCTGCCGAATACTACGACAAGGGTGGCGATTATATGAGAGCCATTGATTGTTTGGCAGAAATCAAGCAATACGAGAAAGTCTTGGATATGGTTGAGAAGTACAAGGATATGCCAAGAGAACAAAGAGAAAGCTTTGCCAAGAAATATGTTCCATTGGCTTTGAAAGCCTTGTTGACTAATGTCGACTATAACATTGAAGATATCGAAGAAAAGAAAAGGGAACAAGAAGAGCAAGAAAAGAAAAAGAAAGCCACAGGATTAATCGGAAGCTATCCTCCTGCCAAAATCCAAGAAGTCGATGAAGATGAAGAAGAAGAGGATACTGATGAAGAAGAAAGCGAAAGTGAAGAGGAGGAAGAAGAAGAGCAAGAAGAGAAGGGTGAAGAAGCTCCAGCTGCCGTCGAAGGAGAAGTTAAGAAGGAGGAAGAAGAGATTGCAGAACAAAAACAAGAAGAGCAACCACAATCAGAGTCACAAGCCCAAAATGAAGTTTCAAATATGAGTTTTAACAACAATGAGACTCAGAAGAAGGAAGTGAGCGATATGTCATTTGAGGTGATTGGAGATGCAAAATCCAAGGATGTGAGCATCATTTCTTTCGATGATTCAAGTGTGAAGCCCAAAAGCTTTGGTCTCAACAATAAGAAGCAAAGTGTAGAAGATATGTCCTTTGAGGATGTTGGCTCTGTCAATGTCAAAGCTAATGTGACTGAAAAGTTGGAAGACTATGAGCATTTATCTCATATTGATCCTGAAGATGAATGGTTGAGAATGGAAACTGGATCAATCGTTGAAAAACTCTCTGCTATCAGAAGACAAGACTCTGCCTCTTATAGTGAATATTCTGCTATTGATTTCAATCATGTTATGCAGAACCAAGTCACCCTTGTCAAGACCAAGAATGACATCTTTGCCCAAGATGCAGTTATGCAAAAGATCATTCGTTACATTGGTATGTTCTCTGAAGAAGTCAAACAAAGTTTATGGAAACTTCGTTCCAAGAAGACTTTATTATCTCAAAGAAACCCCACAGACTTGGAACAAGAGAGCATGATTGACTTGATGGTTGATCTCGATGAAATCAACACCGACTTTATTTACTTGATCCTCGATCTTTTGGAACATTACAAGCTCTACAAGTTGTGCATCTTTGTCTGTAACAGATATGGTCTCTCACAAAAGTTGGGAAGATACCTCGTTAACATTGCTTCCAAATACTCCAACTTCCCTAGCGAGAGCATTTCCGTGAACAAGATCAGACTTTTGAATCAAGTGCAACGCCAGATGCAACACGAAAAGTCCTTTATTGCGAGCTTGGCTTTCCACAATGTCCTCGAGAACATAAACCCTGATTTCTTACGTTTGAAGAAGAAGGGTGAGCCTGTTGATTTCTCCAACTCCCTTGGTAACGAGTGTTTCTCTGAGCTTATCAACCTCGGTTTCTGGAAGAAGTCCATCTTCTTGATGGATTATGAGAACTCTCTGGCTGTTTCTGCGACCTTTGCCAGTTTCAAGAGCTACAAACTTATTTGCTTGAAAGAAAACGAAGCCTATGGTCAAGTCGAGAGCATCAACAGTCTTCTTGCTAATGAGAACTTTGAATTCCTTCCTTTCAAGACTCCCAGTAACGAGGAAGAAATTAAACATTGCATGATTGCTTTGGACTCCGTCCTCTGGGACCTCACTGAGAAATTCCCTATTTACCTCTCAAAGGACGCTCTGACCAACGGCAGCGAAGGAGCCAGATTGGAACTTCCTACCTTTGCAAGTTTCTTTGCTTTTAATGGTATTTTATGGAACTATGTTTACAATAAATCCAGCGAGAACGCTCGACTCTTTGAGAGATACTTGTCTGATGCCTTGTCAAACTTGAGCAAGATCCTTCAAAATGCCGATTTCAAGAGCTCCATTATTGAATTACGTATTTATGACTTGATTGTGTTCTTTGTGCAATTGACCCTCTTGTATCCTAAGGTGCAAGAAATTGAAGATGACCTTTTGAACCTCCCTGACAACAAGTTTGAAGAATTGATCAACATCTTCAACAGTCTTTTGGTGATGACCAACAACATTTTGAGAACTTCCAAATATCACGAAACCATCATGAGAGCTTTGGTTACTCCATTCAGAGTGAGATTTATTGAGAAATGCAAGGTTTTGGAGCACATTTCCAACAGTTACTATGTGGCTCATGTAAGCAGTCCTTTGATTTCAGACATCATTTCTTTCAAGACCAAGGAAGAGTTGACAGAAAACCCCTTGACCTCATCTGTTTTGTTTGATCTCGATGGTAACTTTATCGCTACCCCCATCAATGTTGTCCTGAGCTGCATCAGAAAGAAACTCGTTGTGACAATGAAGAACTTGGTGAATGCCAGAATCAAGACTATTGTCGGAGCAACTTATGATGAAAGTGCTGAAAGAGTGGAGAGATACATTCATGTGGTTGGTTTGATTGAATGCTACAGATTTGCTGCTCATCATACCAACGAAAACAAAGCCCAAGGAAATGCCGGAATGTATTCTAAACCCGCTGGACCCAAGACTGAAGACCCTATTTATGCTCAAGTTAAGGCTGAATTGAAGAGCAGATTACAGCAACTGGACGAAATTGAGAACGATGTTGACACCTATATGCCTGAAGAAAAGGAAATTTTGGCTGCAGGACTTCAAAAGGAGATCAAGAGAATCAGAGAGTTTATGAAGAAGAAGGCCATTAAGATGGATCACCTTCCTTTCGAAACTCAAAAGCAGCACTATTTGAAGACAATCAAGAAGAATTGCAGATCTGTGAGAGGCAACAAGGTGAGAATGAACCCATTCGTGCGCCAAGCAATTCTCGGACATTTGTTCCAGAAAGTCAACCACGGTTTAGCCAAAGAAAAGCTCAGTTACAACTATGTCAACATGTTCTACATGTTGGGTGAAGAAGTCTATTTGGCTGAAATCCTCAGAAAGCACAAGAAGAGTACATTTATTTCGTAAAATTTATTCTAATAATTTCACCTAGATGCTTGCGCTCAAAGTGTTCAAGTTTATAGTGATGCTATAGCTTATCGTAAGTTCTACTGTGCTGAAGAATATGCCAACAATTTGTTTGAATTCATGTCCGGAGTGTTTTCTTCACTTAATATCGGACAAAAGGTGGCTTTGCTTGAAGATGTTGCTCCCATGATTGTTATGGCCACTGCCCTAAAAGACAAGAAGAAGTCCATCAAGGTCGTGAGAGAAACTTTGAGAGAATTGCAAGATTTGACCGATGGTCCCAACGAAACCACTTTCATCTTAAAGAAAGACATTCCTGCTGCTGAAAGTGAAGAAGCCTTAGGTGAATTGATCCATTGGGTTGAGAAGGTGTCTCTGAACTTATTAAGAGATTTTGGAAACTTTTCTGATTTTGAGGCACAAAAATTGAGATCATCACTTCTCAGAATCTTATTGAACGTGATTGTAAATAAAGAGAAATTTGATCCTGAAACCCTCAAGAAGTTGAAGTATGCTTTGAAAAGCATCGTTGAGAGCGATTTAGCTGGCAGCGGTGGCTTGCAGGTCTTTTTGAAATACTCCACAGCAGAAGACTTTGCCAGATTATCTCAAGATTTGCAAGCTGGCAAATCCTTTATCCCACAAAAGTTTGTGACTATTAACTTGGAATCAGACCCCAAGAAGGCAGCCTTGGTTTATGACAAGTGCGACCAAGTTTATTTGAGTGATCAAGTTATGGTTGCAAAACACATCAATTTGAGAAAGGCCATTTTGAAGTTCTACAACAAGAAGAACTTTGCTAAAATTAAGGCCAAGATTGACTTTGACTGCTTTGAACATAACTACATCCTTAATACTTTCAAGAATCTCGCTGACCACAGATTCGTTATTGACAATATTTTCCTCTTAGTGAAGAAGAACAGTGGATTATTGCAGTTGTTCTACGAGATCAACAATTTCTTGAAGAGATCAGTGCACTTCTTCTTCAAGAACAGATTGGATAATCCTCTTGATTTCCACTACATTATGAATTTGCTTCACGCCATTGCCAAGATCGGTACTGATTACACCACATTCATCAGAGAGTTGACCATCCAGAAGCAATTCAGTCCTGAAAATAACAAGATGTTCGTAAAGAAAAAGGTTGAGGTCAATGAATTAGAAAAAGAATTTGAGAAATGGGCCAACACCATTGAAATTAAAGAAGATCTGTCCAACAAGGTTAAGAAGAAGAGAGTTATCGGAGTCAAATGGGAAGAAAGAGCTTTGAAATCCAGTTTGAAACAAGTCAAAAAGCCTATCAAAAAAACTAAACAAAAAAATATTATTGTCCAAGATAAAGAAGGAAACTTTAAAAACGATAGATCGGAACTCTATTAAAGGTTCTATATAGAGATAACTGAAATCAGTATGATAATATTCATAACATTGAACTTCATGATGAGATAAATATTAATATATCAAAATAACATATTCAAAAAATTCTCAAAACTTATTCATTAATGAAATAGCTTCGATGGTCACCGTCTTTAAGATAGAGATCAGTATTATCTTTTGAGCCTCTTTTGAAAACATGAATGGCTAGAAGGACAATAGCTCCTAATGTGAGGAAGAGTGTGAAACCAAAGGCCATATTACTGCATGTAGGATTATAATCATTATTCTTGAAGCCTTCTTTAAAGTCCTTGCAAGTAGTTCCTCCACCTCCAATATCACTGAGCATAAAAAGTCCTGCAAAACCTAAAACGATCAAAGAGACGAGTCCAATCAATCTTATGAAATAGCGTGTGGTCTCGATCTTTTCCAATCTATGCAATATAGTGATCACAAGGTATCCCACAGCTCCAAGGATTCCAATTGTAGCCATAAGTTTTGTGCCTGTAGCCCAAGGGCAGTTAATGGCCATACTTCCATTTTTATTAGAAGCTTGAATATAAAAGACGGTTCCTTTACATGTATTATCTTCAGTCAAATAGATAGTATCAGGAAACTCTGAGCACTGTTTGGTGTCACCATGTGTTGGGTGGACTTGGCATGTGAAAGATGTGTGACTGAAAGTGAGAATAAAGATGATTGTAAGGAGAAGGCCACTAAGAATCTGGAAAGAGAAGGGTTTCAGTTCTGCAACTTTTTCAGCAAGCATTTTTGGAAAGATTTAGAAAGAGAAATAAATTTTTAATTGAACGAAAGATTGCGGTGGAATGACTTTTTCAATATTATTTTTTCCTGAGAAAGCTGAGAGAAATAAATTCTATATCTCTTTTCAAACTTTTATTCAGCTGAGTGTGAGAATTATTGGCAATAAAAGTTATTATCGTTATCAGCAAGAAGAAAAGACAAAGCTTTATTTTGCAGTTTTTTCTATTGAGTGCATTTGTTGTCTTTCGAGAAATTAAAATTTTATTTTTCAAGATTCTTGATTTTTAGAAGGAAAAAAATCAGAATCTCAATGATTTGGATTGAACTTCAAAGGAAGCCTTTTCTTGACTCAGAAGGAACATTTCCAATTAACAAAATCAAGTTGATGGACGAAGCTTTCGTTTTCTTGAAAAATTCACACGAAAAAAATTATTTCAGATTTTTTTCAGGAAAAAGAATTTTTAGAAAATAAAAAAAAAAAAATTTTTCTGATTTTTTGAGAACTGATAGAAGAATTTTTTCTCTTTAAAAAATAAAATCTGGCCTCTTCAATTTATTCCAAATCAGAAAAATTGCAATTCTGATGTCCTTTGAGAATTTTCTCCGAAAAAATATTTTTGGGAAAAATTTTCATTCTTGGTCCCAGTTCATCAATTGTTGAATCGAAACAAATTTTTTGTTTTGAAAAGTATGAGAAGATGACGCAACTCGTGAATCGAAATTTTGAGATCTACAAGAGAGCAGTCAAAAGATTCTAAACATTTTTCAGCTGTTTTTCTCGAAGTCTTTCTGAAAAAAATTTCTCAAAAGCGAAAATAACTATTTTCTTTTGATTTTTTCTCTCGAAACCAACACGAATGGATTATTTCCGAAACATCTGTTGACTTTATTTATTGAAAATTTTTTATCACATAGTTGCGAAATTTTTCAGAAGATTTGGCAAAGAATCAGATAACGCAAGGACAGAAAATTAATCGAATAAAAACTATTTGAGAGACATATGACGAAAATAAAAGTTACTGAAGGAGGAGTAAGAAACTATGAGGTTCAAAGGTGACGTAATTAATTAAAAATCGCGTCAAAGCAATAAATTTTGAAGGCGATGGGACTAGGATTTTAAATCACTAAAAAAAGTTGATATGTAGTTGACTTTACAACGAAATACAGTGCGTCATTTTTGAAACACAGATTGTGGTCGAGAGCGCAAAAGGGAGGCGAAGTAAGTTCCAAAATAAAGTCGAAAAGGGTAAATTAAAAAAAATGGTTTTTTATTGAGCAATCAATGAGGGTCTTTGGTCTAGCTTCACTGACACTTTAGGAGGAATATCTTGAAAGTCGGTTGAGAGGCTGAGATGCTGATTCTGAGCATCAAAGCCTGAAGAGAATTTTGGCTTTCAGAGAGCAATTTGAATTTCAAGTGCGACCAATTTTATTTATTTTGATCGAAAACAGAAGAACATTCCAATTTTAGAAATTTTTACTCTATGATCCTCATTCGCCTGTATGACATTTTCTCCCTCTCTGAATTCTTTATTCAGGCTGAACTGCGCCATCCCGTATTGGAGGTGTTTTTGATTATCTGTATTAAATTCCTCTGAAATAAATTGCCATTTAACTTCAGAGGGAATTTACTCTTGGTTATATTTTACTTTATAAAATTTGAAAATTTCGATGACTATTTCAAAGAGAACAAACAAGGAACAGAAACATCTGTAAAAAAGGTCATAGCTCGGAGCCTAGGCTTTTCTTGGAGTTCATTGATTAACTGTGTTTTAATTTTAAAACTCAATTCAAAAGGAGAATAATTATAAACTTGAGTGCTCCCGCCAACTTTCAAATCACTTTTTTTTCTCGAGTTTCATTTGCAGAATTCCCCTCCTTTGTCTAGAGAGGGTCCTTATGGCTCTAAAGAATTGTCTACTTTCATGCCTCAAACATTGGCCTTCTTCGAAGGCGTTTATGGGTGAGTTGAACTGAACTCACCTTCATTAATTCAGAGTCAGGCAAATTTGAAAGTTTTATGTGGTTAAGAAATCTTCTATGTGTCTAAAGAAAAGAAAAAGAGATTAAGGATATTTCCCCCAAAGGAAGGAAGATATCGGAGATACTCGTTTTGTTCTATTTTTTCGAAAATATAACACATTTTCATACCCAAGAAAAATGTTTTTCTAGTCACTAATCAGAATTCGATTTCAGTTTAAAAGATCAAATCGAGTCAAACAAATAATTAATAAAACAATCAAATTACTTTTATTCTCCCACTTTTTCCTTTCCTGTTACTAGCAACCACCTTTCTCATATGACTGTTTCCTTTACTTGGTCTGATATCAAATCTTTCTTTAAAATGCCTCAATTCTGCAAGTCTCGTAAACCTTATGACCCAAGGAAACGAGCACTTGAGCTTGAGGAGAAGACTTTAGCCCTTTCAGGGCTTCGACCTCACAAGGACATTGAGATCTTTGATGTTCCTATTAGATATAAAGGCAGCCACTTGATGCACACAATTATTTGCGGTCATAAGAATAAAGAGACCTTGGTATTAATTCATGGCTATATGGGTGCGCTAGCTCTCTTTTACCCTATTCTTCAAGACCTTTCTAAGCGATTTAGAGTGATTTGTGTGGATTTACTGGGCCTTGGATTGTCTTCAAGACCTGACTTTTCTTGTGATAATACTAAAGACACGATAAATTACTTTTTGGATAGTTTAGATCAATGGAGAAAAGCACTCAATCTCAAGAAGTTCCACATGGGAGGCCATTCCTTTGGAGGTTATCTTGCTGGCAAATATGCTTTGAAGTTCCCAAATCAAGTTGAGAGTCTTTATCTTTTATCTCCAACTGGTTTCACCGAGAAACATGAAGAGCAGGCTCCGATTGAGTGGGCAGCTAAGATGACCTGGACAAAAAGGCAGTTCTGGCAAATGTATTTCCAGAGCTATTCAAGATATATTTACAAGGCAAGACTGACTGCTCAAGAATTTGTTCGAAAACATCCTTGGATAGGAAAATTATCAATCAGGGCCTACATCCAAATGCTTTATGGAAGCAATTTCGAGCATGCAGAAGTTGTCTCGGATTTTATCTTTGAATCCTTTATGATCCCAGGAGGCAGTGAAAAAGCAGTCCACTATGTCTTGAGACCTCCAAGAATTGGTGCTGAAATTCCTTTGGAAGGATTCGTTACCAAAACATTAAAGCTTCCAATTTATGCGTATTTTGGTGTGGAAGATTGGGTTGATTGGACTGGTGCTTATAAAGTAGCACAGGATCCCAAGCATAAGCACTTTAAATTTACATTTATTGCCAATAGTGGACATCAAATGATAATGCAACAACCAAGTCAACTTGCTGCTTTTATGCTGGAAACTCCACAACTCAAAAGATTCAGAAGAAGATAATCAGGTAATGAGTTGATCTCGTCAAGTCAAACCTAAAATTATGTCTTAAAAAAACTTCTTTTTTAATTTCCTCTTGGGAGATTATTCAAGAAGGCGTCAAACAAATTACTAACTTTTGTTTATATTGTTTAATCTATACATACATTAACAGTCTTTACTCCGTAAAATATGAATGAATAAATGCACTTCCTTATTTCCCTACTCGAGTATTTAAATGAAAAACCAAATTTGTCTGAGATGATATGAAACCTGACTAGGTATTTGTTTTGGAGAAGGCATAAAATAATAACTACACAAAATGCCTCGAATAAAACATACTATAGATTTTGGAAAGAGAGATATAGGAAATATATCAATGAATGAATGATTTTAATTCAACAAATAAATAATCATTTGGAGATTACACACCTCTATGTCTTTTGGTACCCTTGATTCTTTTGCTTCTGGCTTCATTAGCATTTCTGACGTGACCGATTTGTCTTTTCATTTGCTTTATTCTGTTTTTCATGTATGTTAATTGTTCCTTTTCTCTATTCTTCTTGGGTCTCAACATCATAAGGGCTTTATTCTTTTGCTTTTCATTGTTCTTGATACCCTTTTCGACATTTCCTTTTCTATTCAATTGGTACTTGGGAGTCCATGTTCTCTTTTCTTTAACCTTGGCTTCTTCTCTTTCTTTTGCTTTTCTTGCACTAAATAATTTATGAGATTATAATTTTGAAAGTTTTTGTTTACCTCTTTCTCAGCTTAAATCTACCAATAGCTTCCGAACTGACGAAATTGTTGGGATTTTCATCATCACTGTCTTCCAAATCTCCTTCTTCTTCGAGATCAATATCATCTTCATCCAAAGTCTTCTTCTTAGGCTCGTCCTTCTTCTTCTTGGTCTTAGGAGTCTTTTCGCCTTGGTTGACGTCCTCCCACTCTTCTCCTTCGCCTTCGCCTTCTCCTTCTTCTTCTTCTTCTTCTTCTTCTTCTTCTTCAATTCCTTCTTCATCATCTCCGTCTTCAAATTCTAATTCTTCACCATCTTCATCATCTTCACCTTCTTCGTCCTCTCCATCATCTTCTAATTCTTCGAGGTCTTCAATTTCCTCATCATCATCTTCTTCATCATCACCACCTTGTCTTTCTCCTCCATCTTCTCTCTTTTGATCTCTGGTGAATTGGTTCAAGCTTTCTCTTTTTTCAGCATCTTCTTCAATCTTTCTTCTCTTCAAAACCTTGATCTTCTTGAAATCTTCATCAGTCAAAATTCTATCGCATTCAGCAAGAATTCCGTTATCTATGAGTGGATTTAGAAACTATTTCTAAAGAATAACAATATTACGTGTTTTTAACAATTCAGCACCGTCAACTCTGTCACAAACTTTAGTTTCACCGTACATGTAGACCTTTCTGTTGTCTTTACGGTCGAGCATATCAAATCTACCACGATGTCTTTTGTCGAGCAAATCAGGGTTGATATCTCTGAAGTAGTTGATCAAAGCTCTAGCAGCAGTGGCAACGTTCTTTTCTTTATAAGTCTTGTAATCACCGAGATGATTCAAGTAGAATTCGTCCATCATAAGAGGAGCTCTTTCGCACATGGATTGGATGGTGTTCAAACCAATGGTCATCTTTTCTTCACCGCATCTTTCAGAAACAAAGTTTTCAGTGAGATGTTTCAAGACAACTTGGAGATCATCAGGAGGAATAAGTTCGTGGCAAGATTCAGCAACAAAAGCCAAGATCTTGGTGACATCCTTTTGGTGGGGCATCATGTACTTGATCATATAAGGATAGAAGTTCATGACAAGGAGCTTATGACGACCTATCATTCTGCCCAAGACAGCCATAATGGAGAGCTTAACTTCGAATTTGTGGTTCTTTTTCTTCATGTGGTTGAAGAGCTTGTCGCAGAAATCTTGAGGGTTGTTGATCATATCGATAGGGAAGAAGTTTTTCATCAATTGGATCTTGCTCTTTCTTCTTTCTCTTCTCTTTATTCTCTTCAATTCTCGCTCCTTTCTTTGTTCCTTGGCCTTGGTCTTCTTGCAGACGTTCTTTTTGTTGGTAGAAGTGTATTCTTCTTCTCCTTCGGATTCAGAATCACTGTCGTGGGTTTCTTCAGTGGTTTGAATCAAGAAATTACAGGCCAAGTTGACGACCTTGTCATTTTCACTGAAACAACCAGAGGCAATGACGTTGACGGTCTTGGCATCATTCCAGACTTGTTTACGATACAAACTGATAATGATAAACATGGCTCTTTTGGCGAGAGTATCACTATTGTTCTTGATGATATCGTAAATGAAGTTTTGGACTTGTTTGTTAACAGGCATATTTTTTCTGTGAGAGTTCATTCTCTTGATGTCATTAATAATGTGGGCAATAATGACTTTTCTCATTTCCTTATCCTTAATGTTCAACAACTTGAAGAAGATGTTCAAAGCTCTAATTTTGAGAGGTTAGGAAAGAAAGTTAGAAAAGGCTGATTGTACTCGATAGGAGGAATGATATCCTTATTTCTCATCAACATGATACATTGGACACACTTTAATCTGATGGCAGGGTTCAAGATTGTTCCATAGTTTAACAGCAATTCGTAAAGGAATTGAGGGATGAAGCTCAAATCGTGCTTGAAGATATCACTCACCTGCCATGGGATTAACAAAGGAAAGGAGAAAAGAAGGTTACATGGGATAAGAAGCTGACGTAATGGTTAAAACGTTCATTCTTGGGAGCAGGATTATTTTTGACCTTGTTGTATTCTTCTTTGAAGACACCGACAGCCTTGACAGTGTCATCGATGTAAAGTTCAGGTTGAACTTTGACATTGTGTTGAAGGGTCATGAGATCCTTGAACTCCTTCTTCTCATTCTCTTGGATGTCTTCTTTATCGATCTTATCCATGTTTGTGGAAATCTCTGGATTTACCTGAATTAAAGGGATTATATTGAACCGATAAAAATTAAAGACCAGAAATACTCGTGAAATCCAATTAAAATCACAACTCCATCACTCATTAAATTGCTGATATCCCGTTAATCTTGGCAAAACATTCATTCAATTTGTTTGATTTGATTTGATTTGAGTTGGTTATTTACGTTGAATTCAAAATCGCAAGAGAACAATCAATGTAAATTTTTTTCTTTCTTGTAAAAAGAAAAAATTATTTGCATTGGTTTCTCTCCACTCAATTCACATTGAAAAGTTTTTGAAGAAAAAACGTTGGAAAAATTTTTTTCAAAAAAAGACTTACTTGGGAAAAAAAAAATACTCTTTTAAAAATATTAGAGTTGAAAAAATTTGAAATTTTCTTGAAGAAATGTCAGATTTGAAACAGCATTCAATTGATTCAGATGTGATTAGTCACATCTATAGTCACAATCATAGTCAAAGTGCTCACGACATTCGAAGCAGTCGAGATTTTAGCTACATAATGGATCAAAACAACCTTTCGAGAGATGGAATATTTAATTCCATATCTAATGCGAGTCCTAATGAAGGAACGTTAAAATCCAAAAGTTTCAAGTCAACAGAACAAGAAAAGACAACGAAAGAAAAGAAGAAATTAGAGAAAGAGAATATGACATTAAACGACAATATGAAGAAGGTTTTAATTTCAAAAGGATTGGGAGAGTTAATAACATTTGATTTTAGTTGGAGACAGCAAATGACAATTTAAAGAAAGAGAATATGAAGCTTCGAGCTAATCTCGAAAAGTCTGAATATCAAAGGACTGGATTTTCAAATATGTTGCAAAAATTGAATGATGATTCAAAACAAAAAGCTGAACAGATCAAGAAGCAAGCTGAGCAAATAAAAAAATTAGAAAGCCAATTATTGAAGGGATCTTTACATCACGGTTTGTATGAAGAGAATAAGAAGCTCAAAGAAAACTTGAAAAATTTAGAGGATGATAATGCCGAAAAAAGCGAAAAGATTATGGAACTTAGTGAGCGTCTCGTGAAAGCGTCTCACGATGTTGAAATGTTTAAATCTGCTGCAGTATAATTTTGCGAATACTGAGAATAACGACGATAGGAAGTGAATTTGATTGAACTGAATGAACACTTGGTGGATACAGATAAAGCTAGTATGAAAGATTTGATTGATTTTGTTGATGGAAAGAGCAAATTACAGGAACTTAAAGATGAGAATGAATACTTGAGAACTATGGTGAGTGTGAAGAATACGACCGAATAATCTGATAATGATAGGTAAATGAGAATAGTAGTTCTGTGGATAGATTAGCTGAAGACCTGGATAAGCAAAAAGTGCTTGTTGGAGAATATGAAGCTGAAATTGAAGCATACAAAAGTGTATGGAGGGAGTTGAAATTGAGAAAATAATAAATCTTGAATAGGAATTGAAAGAAAGTGAAAGAATTATTCAAGAATTGGAGGATAAAAATAGAGAGTTATCAGAGAATGAAAGTAGTTTAAATAAAAAGGTACAAGGGATATGAGAAGAATTGAAATTTACAAGAAGAATAGATTATAATGTTGAATGAAGAGATAAACCAAATAAGGATGGAAAATCAAGGAAAAATGAGCCAAACATCTGACTTGACTGAAAAATATGTAAAATTTCGGAGAGAATAATTTATTCATACCTGAAGGACAATTTGGAGAGAGAATATAATCAATTGAAGAATGATTTTGATGTGATATTTGATCAGAATAATAATCTTCAGGCAAATATCAAAGACTTGGAAGAATACATTGAAAGCGTTCATAAAAGAGTTGAAGAAGCAGATAAAGAGATGCAAGAGCTTTTACAAAGGGGAGATGCTCAAGAACTGAAAGAATTACTTGATGAAAAAGAGCATTTATTAAAAGAAGTCAACTCTCAACTCGACAAGGCTTTGCACAAAATCAAAAACGGTGAAAAAGATATGAAAGAATTAATGAACAGAAACATTAGACAAGAAGAAGCCATATTAAGATACCAAGAGGTATGAACTAAGAGTTCTTGATTTTCTCACGATTATAGGCGATTGAATTATCACAGAATTTTATCCAGAATATGGAGCGAAAGTTTTGTAGTATGGTTTCTGAAGATCAAGGGAATAAGCAACTTAAAGTTGATATCCATAAACTTATCGAATCTTGTATTAAAAAGATGATCAATAAATAGAGAACTTGAATAAAGGACTGCCCATCTGTCTCTCATATTCGTTTTTGGTTGTATTAAAATTTTTTCTCGTTGTGTTTTATATGTTAATATAATTTTTTATTAAACAGAGAAATTTGTATGATAGAATTATTTTTGTCAGAAAATAAAACTTGATAAATTTGAAATATTGAGAAATTATTCGAGGGAGAAAAATGAATCAAATTCCAAGAGACAAGTTACATGTTACAAGTCTTGAATATAGTTTGATTTTTCTCTGACATTAAGAGAATGCTAAAAATTCTAGTCCTTCCTCAAGATCAAACGAAAATGAAAAAAGACTTTGTATTTTCCCATAATCTCATTAAAGCAGAAACTCATACGTTCATCTCTTTCTTTGAATTTAAAAATTCAATTCAATAGGGAGCGAATGACAGCAAAGCTAAACCATCTTTGGCAAAAAGGAAAAAAATCAATTCAGATACATCAATGGAAAGGGATCAAAAGAATTGAACTAAACCTTGATAAGTAAGAAATCTTAGCTTGAAGAAGTTTTGCTCATTCTTCAAGGTGTTATAAAATGGAGAATCGAGACGTCACTCATATTGGGAAAAGAATAGAAAGTCTTTCGAATAATATAACATATTTTAGCCTTTCTTTAGCATGGTAACTTGTCGACTAATGATCTAAATATTAATTTGTTTTCCTGAAGGTGTAGTAGAATTAGTGATGAAGGATTTTCAAGACTTGGAAGTCAAATTGGCAACCATTTACATAAACTTGAAGAGCTTGATATTGATCTCAGTCTGTAAAAATTTTTATTATGAAATAATCTCATACCAAGAAAAGATCAAATGGAGTAACTCAAAAAGGATTACGAAATTTTCTTGCAAATATTGGAGTGCATTCTTTCCGCATAAAAAAACTCTCTTTGAGTTTTGAAGGGTTAGTTTTGATCAAATACTCTTGAAAATATTCTTTAAATAGATGCCACCAAATTATGAATGGTAAAGCAATCGAGACTCTTATGAATAAAATGGCAACCTCTTTAAGTTGTCTTGAGAGTATCACTCTCAATTTTAACAAGTAAGATGATTTGGAATTTTTACTTTTGAATTGTTCATAGGTGTAATGGAGCAAGTGAAAAGGCTTTGATCATGTTGGCGAAAAAATTTCAGCTCCATTTTAAGAAATTACAACACCTCTCTCTTTCTTTTGAACAGTACTTTTTAAACCAAAGCATAAAAATAATTCACTTATTTAGGTGTCATTGGATAACGGATCCAGCATTAGAATTATTTGGTTTGTATATCAAAGATACCACAAGCCTCAAGTCTTTATCTTTGAATTTATGGATGTAAGAAATTTTAAGGAATATCAGGAAATAAGCAATAGGTGCAATCAAATTACTGATATTGGGATTGAAGAAATGGGAAACCATTTGAAAACCTTGGAAAGTTTAGAAAGATTGGTTTTGAACCTTTGCAGGTAATTTATGAAATTGAATTATTTCTTGAGAATTTTTTAGAAATAGGACAATTACTTTTAGGTCAAAAGAATTCTTGCGTCAAAACTTTGGATCAATTGAAAAATTTGCATTATATTATTAACCTAGTACTACAAATATATTTTACTGATATTTTTAAATAAAACAACATATTTTTTGTATCGGAGTATAAAAACAATGAATCTGTTCCCATTTGATTTTGTTGGATGATATTAAAATTTGCCTGATTAAAATTTTTCCCTAAAGCTATTTTAAGGCATAAAGGACAGAATCTGACAATTTTCTATAAAATAGTAGTCAAAATTTCTGATGAGCAGGGATAAAAATGTTTTATAAATACTTGAAAAGAGGAGAAAATAAGTTTTGAGAAGAACAGCAAATAAGCAAATTGACGTTGACTATTTGATGTGATAAATTTCTTTAATTTGATACCGCAAGCCAATTTTTAATCAATATTTGATCCCAATGTCTCGAATGAACAAAAAATCTACAGAAATCCCATTAATGAGAAACAAAAGAAGATCTGAGAGATAAAAAAACAAAGGCCAATTTTTCATCAACATACATCGAAAAAAAACGAGAACAATAAGTTTAATGAGTAGTATGTGATTATTTTGGGCAAAAGAGGGGATTGATAAAAACTTTTGAATTTAATCTCAAAGGTTGAGAATACTAAAAAAATAATTTATAAAAATAGCTCTAGCAAGCTGCGTGGACCTTATCTCAACCCAATCCAAAAGGTGCCTGCATATAGTTCAGGCAGAAGACATCCAACTCTTGGTTCCATTAACCAAATCCTTGAAACAAGAAGATGGTGGATATTGTTCTCTTTTTCCTTATACCTGTAACTCTTTTCTTGATCTCTATCTAAAATTCCAAGTTGTACATTTGCAATGTGTTGGTTCACATACTCCCCCATAACGGGTGCTGTAAAGCAGTATTTTGGAATTGAGAATAAAGATTTACTTTCTTTTACCAATTCATATTTATACATGTACTTGGTTTTTTCTAGCTTGGTAAGCTTTGGAAAGAATCTGAGAGATTCTTATTGTGTAGGGAAGCTGGCTGGCTCAAAAATTCCGAAGCAAGTGTTTCATTGGGAGTTTATCACTTGCAGCATTGGGTGCTTGGATTCGATATATTGCAGAGAATAGTTTTAATTTTAGCTTATCTGGACAGTATTTGATTGGGCTGGCTGGTGCTCCAGTACTTGGTTTTTTGGCAGGTTTGAAATGAAGGTTTTTCGAGGTTTAATTATGCGGAATAGTGATTATAGAGGAGTGGTTTCCTGAAGCAGAGAGATTTACAGTGAAGGCAATTTCCTTTTGTTCCCTTCTTATTGGCTGCATCTTCGGATATATTCTTCCAGGATCTGTTGTCAATGAAGATCTAGTATTGCAGGAATAAAAATAAAAAGTTAACTATTTTAGGGAAAAATTTCAACCGTAATGTTTATTGAAGCAATTTTCACGACAATTTCTTTATTTTTGGGAGCTTTTTCAATCAGAGATAAACCGCAAATAGCTATAACTTGTTCTGCGATCGTAATATTCCAATTATTGCTGAGAGTTTAACATGCTGTTAGGTTTCAAAGCCACCAAAATTTTCTACATTTATACAAGAAATGAAATTTTTCATTGGTATTCCAAAAATCTTTGCAACAATCCCAATATTTGGTGTCGGTAAGGGGTTTTGAAGGAATTTGGTGAAGTAAATCCTTTCAAAGGCATGGCGCTTTCTTATGCTGTGCCTCTCGTATTGGATATTTCATTAGAAGCAGCAAATGTTCCTTTTGTAAGAACTCAACGGGCTCAAAGCTATAATGATCATTTAGAAGCACAGAGGGCTAATGGGCTTTGTATATGTCATGAGTGGTTTTATAACTCGAATCGTCGTCGTTGTTTGGATGAAAGAAAAAGGCAAGCCAGATTATGATATCGTCTTAAAAATAACATATTCTTGTTCAGCTTTCTGTCTGGTAACCTTTTGAAAATGAGCTTAAATTAATCCCTCTCTAGTTTCTGTTGACGATATTTATTCATTCGTTGGAAGTGGCAAATCTTGCTTTTTTGTATATATTTCATTTGCTACTTGGTAATTACTATTCATCGTGGAGTGATTTAAAAAAATTTTTGACATTTTAGGTGTTGGTTTGGTTGGTTCAGTAACTTTTGCATGTAATTCTGTGAGTCAATCAACATATCCTGTTCAAGAAGTTATTTCACTAAATTTGGTTCTGATCTGCACTGCATTTTTCGGAATAATTCAAACACATCTAAGTCTTGTTGCCTGTAAGAGAGTTTTTTATTTATTCGCAGCTAACAATGAACGTGTAGTTTTTGAAGGTGCAGAACTATTGATTTTGGCAGCTTCGAGTCTTGTATGTTGGGCATATGTGATGTTTATTCATCATACGGATTACAGAAAGTACCAAGCCAAGCAACTTAGCATGCAACTGGTCAATGATTTTGAGAGATTTTATATAGATGATGCTGAGGAATGTATTAAACCAGGTGCCAAAGGGTTTCATCCCCCAGTATCTCCAATCCAGGAGAAGAGATCAATGCAGTTTTTCTCATATAATCAGCTCTCAATGTATTCAAAAGATTTAATTTCTTCAACACCACACTCCCCACTTCTTAAACCTCAGGAACAAAGAGAAGACAAAAGATTTAATAGAAGTCAGTCAAGCGATACCCATAACCGAAAGAAAACCAAGGAGGAAAGTGATAGGCTCTATGAGTTGGTTGAAATGAATGATTTGATGAGCCATTGAGTCATTAATATTTATTTCATTTTCAAAAGAGTATATCTAGCGTGCTCACTTTTGGTTAGCTAAGAGGATGTTGTAATAAAAATAATAATTCACTATGTTTCATATGATGTCTGATGATGTACTAATATGTATTATTTACCTTGAAAATTTTAATCTCCTTCTGTCTCAGACAAATTTTTCTTTGAAATATTTTGAAAAAAATATACACTTTACCAGAACTTAATTTTTTTATTTTGCCAAAAAATCTTCTGAAAAATGAAAATCATTGTTGAAACCAAGACTCTTGCTGTATGTAACCCCTGATTTTAATTTCCCTCACGTTTTAGCCACTTTTGACTGTGAGCTTTATGGCTATTGAAAACTGGATTATCGAAAAATATAAAGGGAAACCTTCTTTTACAAACTCTTTATTGGAAGATGCTAACACAAAACAAGTTGAAAAGAAAGAGAGTGAAGCAATGCATTTTAACAGTGTTGATGAGATTTCCTTTGCTCAACGTTTCTCAATGGATGCCCATTACGAAAGCCATTATGATTTTAGGTGAGAGAATAATAATATTGAGTTTTTGTTAAAAAATATTTTTTCAAGATTCAAATATCTTTTCAGTGCTATTGATAACCACATGACCAAAACAGTTGATGTTCTTATCCCATTTTTGGTAAGGAGAAAATTTTGGTTTTGAAAAGAATTTTTTTTCAATAGAAAATAATTAAAAAAAAAAAATTTCTGATTTTTGGTAGTTTGTGAATAGTCTTTTTGCACCAGTATTTACAATGAGACTTTGCGAAGTTTACTTTTTTGCAAGAGCAGCTTCTTATTTATATGATAACTGGAATGTCAAAAATAATCAAGAAGGTACTTTCTCTTTAGAAAGATTATTTCTGAGACTAAACACTTTTTTCTCAAAGGAGATGGACAATCATTGAGAATGAATAAAATTATTTATTTGACGATGGCAGGATTGACATCAGTGTCATTTTTAAAGAGCATAATTTTCCCAACCAAGTCATGGATCGTTCATTACGTCGAGAAGGCAAGACAAACCAGTGCCACAGAACTTCAAGTCCTGGATGCCATGCAAAAAAATATGCCTAAATAAGGAACTCTATATATAATTTATGGCACCAGTGTAGAGGAAATTTTAAATACTGTAACTGTTGATTATATCCCCTAAAAATTTGATATTACAGTGTATTAAGATTTTGTATTAACAGATTGATTCCCTTTTATTACTTTTCAATCAATGCAAAAAGAGCAATTTCAACATCAACAACCCAATGAGAAATTCATGCCGCTAACTTTTGGCTCAATCATATCCTTTTCACCTACCGACTCTCAAGATACTTTTATTCATGTTGATGGTTTTGTGAAGGATAAAGTCCTGATCAAACGATTTGACCATTTTGACTCTAAGCTAAATTACTCGAAATGCTTGTTCCAGATCTACCCTGCTTTTATTAATACTTACAAGAAGGAAGCACAAATGCTAAGAGACCCTCGAAATGAGTACAAAATATCTTATGGTCAGAAGAGATTGAATATGATTAATAACCTCCAGGAAAAGATTGTTACTGAATTCAACTTTAACTTGGAAACTTTTAAAAAGGTCACAGGCCAGCCTATTCATTTTGGCCAAACCATCCAGTTGCTTCATATATCCAGTAACAAGTTTCTTTCATTCAAAAATGTCGAAGCTGACATTGAAAGAGAGAATTACAAGATCGGTCTGGATGAATTCTCCAGCGATATGACTATATTTAAGTTCCTGCCTTGCTATAAGCATCAAAGGGAAAGTGAAGGAGTGATATACTTGGATGATAGTGTGTATATTGCCACGACAAATACTGCTTTAAATAAGCTGTCTTATGTTCATTTGTCAAACCCTACGGCCATTAAACTGAGAAAATTTGACATCGCACCAAAGGAAGATGGAGCAGAGCGGGAAGAGAATGAGCGTTTGATTCCAGAATCACAAAGAAATGAAGTTGGAAAACTGAAGTACAAGATAGAAGTGAATGTTTCATTGGAATCTCAAACCAGATTAAAGATCAATCATTATACCAACTTTCACTCTGAAAATATCAACTTCTTGGAGTGTGGAGACATTGTTTGGCTCAACCATTCTGAGCTTGACGCAACTTTGGTGTGCGTAACAGAATTCAGGAACAAAGTTTTTGACTACAAAGTTGAGTTTGACATTGGTAGCAAAATTACTGACAATCTCAGGCAATTCTTGGGTAATACAAATGGTATGTGGATTATTGAGCACAGCAGTTATCACAAAGGTGGACCTGTACGATGGGACCAATCTTATAGATTTAAGCACCTGAGTTCAGGAATGTACTTGAGTGTCCAGAAAACAAAAAAGAAGGGAGAAAACAAGAATTATTCCAAGATTATTCTTGAAAAGGAGTCTACAAGTGATAACGTTTTCAGTTTTGTGCCAGTAGCTGGGGCTCATTTGGCTGAGAATAGCAGTCATTCACCATTTGTAGCAAAAGATGCTTTTGTGATTGTGAGACATGAGAAGAGCGATTCTGTTCTCCAAGGCACTTTTGACAAAGACACTTTGAAGAAGAAGACAGCAGGAGAACTGGAAGAAGGACGTTTATTCGCTAATGAAACTAAGCCTTGTATGGTAAAATATGGAGCAAGCAGTGAAGAAGCCGCATTTAAGATCATCAAAGCCAATTACAGCGAAGTCTGGGAAACAAGCTTTTTGATTTCAAGTTTCCCTCTGTTAACTGGATTCTTGGAAACTGTCACGAATATGAACTATGTAAGAGTTATGGGATTGGAGTTTTGCTATAACCTAAAATTCTCTAGAAAGCAAGTAGTGATAGAGCATGGACAATGCATATATTGGATAAGATGAAGGCAGCAAGAAAATGCGTTAGAGATTTGGACATGTTTTGTAAGAACGAATTATTCAATACCTCTCCAGATCAGAAATATGGTGAAACCAACGCTTTTAGACAAAAAGTAATGAATGAACTCTTTTTGAGCAATTTTATTTACAAAGTGTAGCGTTTGAAAGAGCAGTTTTTCATTGACGTATTGACGATGATTTTGGCAGAGACAGTGAATAATCAAGAATTGAAACTCTATGAAGAAGCCAAGATGAGCGGGAAAGCTGAACTTCAAGATAATGGTGGCGACTATGAGAAACTTGGGGACGAAGATAATGTCGTATCAAAACCAGCTAGTGTCATTGAAATTGTCGAACCAAAGAGTGAGAAAGAAAAGATGGAGAGTTTATTTTTGAAGTTTATTGACAAAAAAGTCAAGTTTTGTCAAACAGTCTATTCTTTGCTGGTCAGTATCTGTAAAGGGAACTATGAAAATGAGCTGTATACTTTCCAATTAATTCCCAAATTCTTGATCCACGTAAGATCTTTGGAGATGATTTAATTTATTGTGGATAGTGTAAATATATTCCAGAAGCAGTTGAATGTGTAATTTCGATTATTGGAGAGAATGAGACAATACTGAATAAGATGAGCGAGAATTTGAAGATGGATATCGATAAAAATACTGATAATCTTCTTGATACTAACGTTATCAACATTATGATTAATATCAAGGATACTGAAAAAACCATTCCTTCTGCTCGTGGATTACACCCAAATTTCTTTACTGGCGGGGAACAGTACAGAGTATCCAAACCAATTAATCTGATCAACTTCTTCTTGAGTCTTCTCAAGCAAAAGAATGAAGGAACCCCTAAACCTCACTTGCTTGCTTTCTTTAGAAAAATCTGTCAACATAATAAGGTTGGCGTTCCAATTAATCAAGATATTATTTACAGAATTCTCAAAGGCAATCCTGATTTTGCTCAAAATGCCTTAATATCCTTCACAGTGTAAGATAAATTGAATGAAAGGAGGTGTTGATAATATTTGCTTAGATCGGAGAAAGATATCATGGCAGAATTTCCTTCTGATTGGATTGGCAGTAAAGAGAAAAAGTGTGCATTAGTATCTGGCTCTTATAAGTAAACTGATTTGTTGAGGTATAGAGTTTATTAATGTTTTTCCTTAGGGATGAAGAATGTGCAATTGGTGCAACACATACCAAGTTTTTAGAAGAACAGCTCAAGTTATATTCTGACTTGACTTTGAGCAGAAATTATTTATGGAGGTCTTTTCTTGAACAACGTTTCCCCCTAACATTCATCTTTGATGGAATCTGGAATGCCAACTTTTCAAAAAGTAATGATTGTAAATTGATATTTTCCTGATCTCTGAATTTAGCAATGAGAGCTGCATTATGCATGTTGGCATTGACAGTTTACATTGATCACGAGCCTTTCAATCAACTGAATCTTCCCAATATGTGCAGAATTTACAAGGCTTCATATTCAAAAAAACTGACTATAGCCCTGAACCCAAATCTTAGAAGAGTGATGACAATGTCCAGAAAGAGCAAAATTGGGCACAATTTACTCATGGAGAATTCTGGTGATTCCGATTCTGCTGAAAAACTTCCTATGGAGGAACAATTGCCAAGATTGGTTGAGAATATTGTGGATTATCTTCAAAAACACGCAGATGTGATTTCTCAAGAGCTCAAAAACACGTCTGAAGTCAACAGACCTCACCCAAAGAAGCTCGATAAAGAGCTCTTTTTAATAGGATTACAACGAAGTGTCCTGAGCAATACAAAGGATTATTTGGATGATGTGCTGCTTTTGAACGTTGTGCAATTATTCAGCAAGTTGATAAAGTTTGATATTTTGAGAATGAGTGGAAAATCAGACTTGTACTACACTGTTGTCAACACCTTTGTTCGTCTTTTAGAATATGAGCCTAAAAGCTCAGCCTACAGTTATCTATTGGGCAAACTAAGAAGTGAGAATATGAAGAAGAGAGAGGAGAGTGCAAAAGCCAAGGGGCTTCCAATATCTGTGGCAAGCTTCAAGAACTTTATTGGATCAGTGGTCGAGAATGTGACAGAAATCACTGGTACATTGGGAGGATTTTTGAATTTGACACAACAAAAATCTTTGATTGAGAATAAGAAGGATGTTGTTGATGAAATTGAAGACCAGGGTTTACTCAACAATCCTATCATGAGAACTATGATGTCGTTGCATTATCAGTTGGAAAGACTGAAATTTGACGAAGAAAAGAAAGATAAAGCAGATACTGCGGTGAAATTGGAAGTTTTGGACACTTTGAATTTCCTTTTAGACATGAGAAAGAACTTTTTGGTTTCAAACTTTTTGGCATGGCATAAGAAGTTGAAAAAGAAGATGAAGAAATATCTGGAGCCTGAAAAGAGTCATAAATTCACCAAGAAACTCAGCAAAAGAATGCAAGAAGGTCTTCCTGAAGTGTTACCTCCCATTGCCAAGACAGGTTTCTTGGACATTGACCAGAAATATGCCGTCTTTAAAGAGGAAAAGAAGGACAGTCTGTTTGGATTTTCAAATTTGATGAAGAATGTTGGTTTGAATCAAACCAAAAAGTTTACCAAGTTTGTGAAAGGTGATGAGAGTGTCATGCTGGATCTCGATACCTTGTTGCTAGGCCAAGAGTCTGATCAAAAAGAGGTTACATCAGACTTGTTACCCAGCTTGCTGATCACTTTCTTGACAACAAAGAATTCTGTATTAGAAAGTCGCACATTGGATGTGATTATGAGATTGTTTAACCAAAGAAGTGAAATGTTGGAGGCACTCGAGAAATTAGAGATTTTGTTTGATGAAGCCGAAACAAAAACGTATCTCTTTGTTGAAGCACAATCTGCTCATCTTAAGAATCTTGTCGAACGTTTGGAGATATGGTTAGATGAGTTTATCGAGAAAGAAGATCACGAGACGGAACTTCAAGAAGTTAGTGTAATTCTAGATAACTTTATCTTGTTATTGAATCCTGCTAATCAAGTTGAAAAAACAACCGTTGTCAACAATGAAAAGTATTATTACTATCAATTTAATGATAAATTAAACCAAATTTTCCAGGGACTCAGAAGAAGTGAGTTATTCAAGACAGAACATAATGATGTTCTTGAAAGTATACAAACCAGTGTTGACAATAGCAAAAGAAGGATTGTTGACATTGGACCAAGTGATTCTTAATGAAGAAATCAGCGTTGAGAAGAAGCATACTTTGGTGAAATTATTTAATAAAGTTCACCTATTTTTGAAGAAGTTTTGTAAAGGAAATGACGTGAACCAAAATATTCTTGCTGAACACAGAGAAACATTTATTGAGCATGCTCGTTTAGATGTTGGACAAATTGACGTTTTGTGTGAGATTTACGATGGAAATCGAGCTTTATGCGACTCTGTTCCTCAAAGCTTTATTGATAAATTTATCTCGCTGATTCAAACTGAAGGTCGTCAAGTCAATTTCCTCAAGTTTTTCAAGGTGATTCAGAAATGCAAAGAGACATATATCTTGGAGAACCAGATTAGAGTATTCAGAGCATTGGTAAGTAATGAACAGATTGATCCAGAAGAAGTCTACAAGATTTTGTATTCTAATCCCCCTCGAAATCACAATCAAAATATTGAATTCCAGTTGGATGACTATGTTCCATTGATTGGAAATCAAGATCTTATCGATAAGCTGGGAGAATTCGGATTTAGAGATACCTACAGAGATGAGCCTTTTATTTACCATGAACAACTGCTTGATGTATTTATTGAAACTATGAAAGGAACAGAAGGTTTCAATATGAACAAGGCCAAACTGACCAACTTGTTTTCGTTTAGTTACTTGATGGAATTATTGGTCCATCCTGACACTTTGACTTCAGTGGATGCTTTAAATGTCATTCATGACGTTTCAACTCCAAACAATAGGGTAATCTCATCATTACAGGCTAAAGAAGCCATCGGAAATATGCAGAAAATGCTCAAGAAAGCAAATTCAACCAAGCAAGAATATGAGAGTTTCCAAGAGAAGAAGCGAGGTTTCTCGAAACTTAAAAAGAAGCTTGCTGAGTTTGTGATTGAAATCTATCTGAACACCAATTCCAAAGTGAATCAAGAAGTCTCTACTGAAATCAAGCAATTTGTCCGCTATATTGAAGTTGAAATCTTGAGATTAGAAGCAATGAACGAATCTACTTTCTTTGAACCCGCGTTTGTGGATTATTTGTTCGGAGGATTGTTGGGAGTTTGTAATAGTTACATCTCTAAATTTTTGAGCGAGGCTATCTTGCAAGAAACAGGCCGCCGTCAAGATAACACGATCTTGTACAATTTGGCACTTGTAATGTTCAAGAAGCTACCATTATTCGAGGGACAGATGAGCTCTGCTCATATGAGGAATTTGAATGATTTCTTGGTGAATTACTTGGATGATTCTGTGGGAGGATTTAGAGAGAAATTTGCTGGCTTCAAAGAAGAACCAGCAATTAATTTCCAACCCAAAAAGACAATGAAGTCCCAGAAAAAGAATAATCGAGCCAAAGATGAGGAAGATGACATTCAACAAGAGATTAAATGGAATTCTAAAGGAAATTGGGGAAGATTACTCAATGTCATTGAACAAGGCGAAACCGGCTGGGAAGAAGTAAGGATTATCATTAGAATAATTTTTTAATATTCTTTTTCCCAGGCAGTTGATAATGAGAAGAGAGCATTAAGTCAAACAATTTTGAATTTTTCAAGGTTATTTTCAGCTGAAGATCTCAAAAAGTTCAAGATTACACTTGATATCAAAGATTTAATCAAGAAATTCATCAACTACTTGCAATACGGCATATCAAATAAAGCAAAAAAAGAAACCATGATTTCTACTCTCCAAATCCTAATGTAAGAGAGTATATTTGTTTGGCTCCTTTACTAATTACCCTCACAGAAAGATGATTGATGTTGAAGATCCAGAACAAAAACTTGAACTTCAAAATATGTTGGATAAATATGATGCAACCAAGATGTTTTTGACAGTGATGTCCGATTCTTCCAATGCTTCCATGGACCCTGAAGTCCTCAATAGTTTCCTTGAACTCGGAATCAAGTTGTTAGAAGGAGGTAATACCAGAATTCAAAAGAATATTTACAACTATTGTGTGACTTTCCAAAAATCTGAAGCTCTTTTTGCTAAATTCTATGCTGTCATTACAACCTTTAGTAATCGTCTGAAGCGTCAAGTCACTTCTGAAGCCATGGAGTTAGAGTTGACAGAACTTGCAGAAGACTATTCTAATCTTGGGCCAGTTATTCTTGAAAACACCCTTCGTCTTCTCCAACTGTTCACTGAAGGCCATTACACTGATCTGCAAAACTATGTTCGATTCCAAACTAACAGCAGAAATAGTTATGATATGGTGGCTGCTGTGACCGAGTTGCTCCGTTCATATTTAAATCATATGAACCAAGCCAATTATGAAAGTATTATGAGATGTCTCGATACTCTTGCAGAATTCGTCCAGGGTCCTTGTCCAGAAAATCAAATGAGTTTAATTGATGGCAAATTCTTTGAAGTCGTCAATTCAATTCTTACTGTAATTAATATTTTTGCGATTAACAGAAAAAAAAAACTAAATCTTCTGTAGTATAGCCCAAAGAGTGATAGGGAGAGATTTAATAGACGAAGTTCAACTGCTTCTTCACAAAGACTCACAAGAAAAGCTTCAATGCTCCAATCCTTCAAACAAGGAATGGACAAATGGATGATTACTCGTCTTAAATACAAGACATTAGTGCTAATTCTGAGCTTATTGGAGATGAGAAAAGATACAGGCGTGATTAGAAGAATTTTGAGATCACTCCCAGTTGATGTTGTGAAAAAGAATCTTGCTCATACTTGGAAAGTCTACAAGTCCATGTATGGCACAAAATACGTTCAAGAGTCCCTTGGTCACGTAAACGAGATTTTTTGAATTTTATTTTAATGAATAAATTAGCATGAAGAAGATCCAAATCAAGTGAAGAAGGAGAAGAAAAAGAATGCAAAGTATGGATATTATGATTTGATTACAGAAGCAGGATTTGCAGCATATTTCTTATTGGAGAATTATTACGAGGTCTTGGATCTTGATGATGATAGAAGAATTTTAGCAGATGTGAGAGAGACAAAGAAACAATCAACAACCAAGAATGAGAATTTTTTGCAAGCGAGTGTTTTTGGACAGATCGGAAGCTTTTTGATATCAATAGTTAAGCAAGGTATTGAGACTGCAGACAGTCTCAAGAACCAAATTAACAAGAATTTACTAAAGTTTGTTTTGGATGAAAAGGAAGAAAAGAAGATCAGAAAAGAGATTCAATACAGAGAGACGTTGAGAGAAGGTCTAAGATTCTTTGCTCAGAACTCTGCCCATATTGAAGTTGTAAGAAACAAACAGGTCGAAAAAGTTTACTTCCACCTTCATCCTTTCTGTCATACACTTCCCAAAGAAATAAAGAACGATTTTAATGACAGTGTTAATCGTGTTAGTGTTCAATCCAAAGTCAATGGATTGATGGAGTGTTCTGACCAAATCATCAAGGTTATGAAACATGAGCACAGCTTGAAGCTCTTCTTTAACAAATACAAAGTGTTGGCGATGTTTGCTAACCATGTGACCTTATGGCAAGATCTCTCTTTCACAATTGCTTTGATTGTCAACTTCTTTATTCTGACATCTTACTCTTCTGATTACGGAGATGAAGCAGATCCTATTGAGAAAAGACTGAAAAATCCAAGACTTTTCTTGATTGATCACATTAATGCCAAACCCATCCTTCAAACTTTGGGAGTCATTATGTTGATTTCAACGATCTTTGTCGTGCTTTTCTACCTGTTTAAAAAAGCTCCTTTGGTGATTGAGAAGGTTTGGAATGATGCTGAAAAAAATGGAAGTCAAAGCAAAAAGAAGGGACTAATCAGCCGTCTGTTGAGCCTTTTCCTCAGACTCGTTCTGGTCTTCTTTGGAATCCTTCAGTCCATCGAAATAGTCTATTATATCCTTTATTTGATTATGGCTGCCCTCGCTGTCATTATCCATCCTTTCTTCTTTGCTTTCCATCTGACTGAAACCATCTTAAGATATCCAACATTGAAGAATGTCCTTCGAGCTTTTTGGGATCCAAGGAAGGCTTTGGGCTTGGCACTCGTTTTGTTTGTTGTGCTTGAATATATTGCTTCTTTGGTTGGTTTTGCTGCTTTTTGGCAAGATTATGAAGGAAATTGTCAAACAACGTATGACTGCTTCATGTATACATTTGACTATACTTTCAAAGCAAATGGTGGTATCGGAGGCCAACTGGATGATATTTATGAAAGACCAGCTGGATCGTATGGTGTTGGAAGATTTTTGTTTGATAATTTGATCAATCTGTTTTTGGTCGTCGTTATGATCAGTATTGTTGCAGGTATTTATTTTCATTGAAGGAGCTTTTTTGTGATAATTTTGCAGGTATAATTATTGACACATTTGGTTCGTTGAGAGAAGATGAAAACGAGAAGAATATTGATATAAAAGAACATTGCTTCATTTGTGGAAACGAAAAGTATGTTTTCAGGGATGACGAGGAATTTATTCATTTGATAGAGAGACATTTGATAGAAAATCAGACACTAGAGGAGGATTCGTTGAACATATAAAAATTGATCATTATATGTGGAATTATGTGTTTTATGTTGCTTATTTGAAGGCGAAAGATCAGACAGATTATACAGGAATTGAGAGTTATATTAATGAAAAGTTGGGAGTAGGCGATGTCTCATGGTTCCCTCTTGGAAAGTAAAATAAACAAGGTTATGTGATCCTAACATTTTGATAATAGAGCTTTAGTATTGGAAGATATTCAAGATGAAGAAGAGCAACAAGTTGAACAAATGGGACACATTGAAAGAAATATTGACGAAACATTGAAAATGACTTCAAAATTCAATGACAAATTGAAAACTACATTGAAAGAACTTGATAAGAAATAAGATGAGAAGATGAAAAAATTATGATAATTGTATTTTTTCGTGATGATGATGAAAGTTTCAGTTTATTTATGATACATTATTATAAATCACAACAAAGTATAATTTTTTTTAAGATTCAGTACAAATCATAATTCCCTCTCTCTCTCTCTCTCTCTCTCTTTAAATTTATTTGGTGCTTCTTGTTTAAGAATTTTATTTTTTCAGGCTTTTATTCAAATAAAATTTTCGGGTTTTATTTTTCCACTGCCAAAAATATTTTCAGATCGTTTTTTTTTGTTTTCTATTTCATAAAAATTAGAGACAAACTATTTTACTTGAGCGAAGTTCTTGCTTTCAAAGAGCCAAGTAATTTCATTTCAACATCATTATGGAACAAAGATTTCGATGGACTCAAACCCAAAGAAATGGAGTAAATATCTTCGACTTTATTTTTTTAAACATGAAACCATTCAGACTCTTCGCTGTTTCTCAGCATTGATAGAAATCTTCTGATTAACTGATGCTATTCAAGCTTACTTTTGCCCATCAAAGGAGCTAGATCTTTGATGATCCAATCAGGAGATGAAACTCTCTTGTCAACTCGCAATGTGAACATCATGTCTCAAGTGGCTTGATTTCTCTGAGAAAAGGTCCTAAAATGCTAACAGAATGGAGAGCACATGACAAAGAGAATTCAATAAAATCATGGAGGATTGGTGTTTCTAGATCAATCGCAATTTCAAAAACTTTTATGAATTCATATTTTCTAGAAATCTTCAAATCAAGCTAAGGGAGAGAGAAATATGAAAGATATTCTATTGACAGCCTCAGGCTTGTTTAGTTTGTGACAAGATTGTAGATTTTTATTTTAGTGGAAGGAAACAGCTGAAAACAAGATATTTAATCGAAAATTAATAAACTGTCAAGGAATAAATTACTTATAATATGAGCTGAAAAATTTAATTTTTCGCAAGAATGGCCAAGGAGCTAGGTATTTCCAGATGAAAGCAATAGGAAACTCGACTCAAAGTTTTGGATTGTGTGACCCTTGACTAACTTCAAACTTGAATTGCGTGTTATGAAATGCACCCTCAACAAAGACAAAGGATGAGAGGAATTTAAATATGATAAACCGACTCTTGCTGATTACATCTAGCTTTATCTTTGAGAATTGAAACTTTGAAACCTTTCTGTCAAAACACAAGAGGAAATAATTTGAGAAAAATGGAATAAGATTGCTCGATTTGAGAGTAAATTTATCAACAACAAGAGGCTTGAAAGAAATACAGGTTTCAGGATCTATTTCTCTCTCAAGACAAACTTGGAAATGCTACAATTTACAGTTTACAAGGAAATTCAACAAGCAAGAACTTAGTGATTTCCAAAAATGGTTCTTCTAGTCTTGAGGTTGGCTCGAAGGATGAATGAATTCGAAGTCAAGGTCCTCAGTTTTTGCATCTATTCTGACTCTAACGGAGAATGCCCATCCAAATCTCTAACAAATTGGATCTACTGAATGAACATCATGAAGAATCTTCTTGTGAGACTATTCCCATCTTTCTTTCATCTCAAAAATACTGGAAAACTATTTGAAATACAAATGGATCGAATTAGTAATCATATTCAAGTGGCTTTGTCAGTTTTGAGTCATTTTGAGCGAAATGTAAAATCAAACATTTTTTCATTTATCATGAAAGGATCATTTAGTTTCTATGATAAGCAAAATCAAACAACAAAATGATGACTTTGTCAATTCAAGACATCGCGATGGTAGAGCTTGAGGAGCATGAGAAACATTGAGAAGAAAGGAAGTTGTTTGAACGGCTCCATCTTCTCATACACAGTCGACGAAATTATTCAAAGATTTTAATTGTATAGGTAAATACGGTTAGCAATAAATTTTTAATGCAACAAGCTTGAATCAGGCACTCTAAAAGTCGAAAATAAGATAATTTTCAACTGACCTGATCATAAGTGTATCTCAGATCTTCATTTCTCAAGTTTAATCACTTTTTTACTCATCTTTGAATCACTTTGTTTAGCCAAAAGAGGATGAGAAGAACAAAGAAGAAAAGGATAGATGGTGCATATTTTTCTTTCAAGGGGGAATTCGCCCTTTTAAAAATGATCTACCAGACAGAAGTCTTTGAACATTTTAAAATTGAGGACTCAAAAACAAAATAAAGATTTCCCTCACAAAATAAGAGTTCGTTCAATTAAAGGCAATGTCAAAAAGGCTAAATTATTTTAGCTCTTTTCGATCTCTTTGAATTTAATATTTGATTTTGTGAGGAACTTTGCGCTTTACGGGATTTAAAAGTAGGAGGTTGAAAAAAAGACTTTTTCCAAAGAGAAAAGCTTCATTTTCCTTCCTCTCTTATTTAGCAAGAATCTAGGTTACATCTAACTCTTAACCTCAATGATGGTATCTCTGAGAGATCAGAGGTAGATAGTTGCTTTATGATGGGAACCAATCATGAGGTGATTCTTAGAATAATTTCTTCAAATATGAAGGTATGGGAGATTTCTAAAGTCTATGAGCTTTATGGATCTTATTTGGCAAAAAAATTATATATTGAGTACAAGTTAAAATTCATTTGAAGAGAGAAGGAAAAATAGAACAAATGTCTCATGAATTTTTTTCAAAAAAGATCAGTCGATATGGGTTTTGTTTCTTTGAAGTCAAAGAGAAAAAAAAAATATCTTGATCAATAGAATTTGAAACTCAAAATCAAACATTTTTTTTCTTCAATCATTTTCTTCGCAGATTTTACTCAAACGACTCATCTTGTTGAAATCAAGAAAGTGAATGATAAGAGGAAGAAATTATTTTGTCAGGATGTTTCATGATTACTAAGATAAATTATGAGTGTGAAAGAAAGGTTCACAAAAAATTAAAATAAAAGCTTAGATGAGTTGAGTTTTTGCCCAAGAGGATGAAGCAGTTCAAGATTTGGAAAATTACAAAATACCAAAATGAATTATTTTAGTTGATCTATGCTCAATGAATTAACAAACTACGAAATACAAGGCTCCACTCTCAGCCACCAAAAGGGAGAAAATAAGGAGAGATAGAGAACAAAAGTATGATTCATGAACAAATATCAACCCCAAGATGTGGGAAGAGAACGTATTTCTCACAATGGCAAGGCTCTGAAGAGTGTTGCATTGTATTTATTGGAGAATTTATTGAATATCGTTAGACTCTAACGTCTGGCGAAGGCTTGAAAATAAGTAAAGTACTGAGGGTTTTGGATTCTTCTCAAGATTTTAAATCTCGAATTGACATAAATTTGCTTATATTTCATTTTTCCTTGGAAGATCCAATTAATCGAAAAGTACTTTACGAAAATGATTGATATTTTTTGAAACATCTTTTTATACGCAGCCAAGACTTTATTCTCAGATTGCTTTATCAGGAGTATGTCTCGAATGCTCTTCATGCTGTCAATAATATCCCGCTTTTCTTTGATAAAAGTCTGAAAACCCTGGACTGTGATTATTTTGCATATGGATTCATGCTTCTGGATATCTTCAAGGTAGGGCTTGGCGATATCTGAGCAAGCAAAGGTGCAAAGGGCTTTACCATAGTTCTTGATTATGTGCTTTGAGTTGGGTTTTCCGTTTTCTCGGTGATTCTTCTTGCGATTTGTCTTGGTCTGAGAGTCTTCTGAGGCATCACAAGATAAACTTTCGATTTTAATAGAAATATTGATTTCACCGTCCTCTTTTTTGACGAGTTCTGTGGTTTCTGGTTCAAAGATATCCCCAGTTTTTTGACACAGTGCAGGATAGGTTTCAAATTGAGAGTAATGCATATTAAAAAGTTTTAATATTTACACAGAGGCGATCACTAAATTACTAAAAATCGAAATTCCTCAGAATGTACTAAATCCGAAGTCGCTCCATGGACATTATTGTATGATCATTTTGATTCGTGAGAGGGTTTAATGGATAAAAGAGATTTTAATTTAACAAATTAAATAATTAAATTCCTCACCAGATTAATCACACTTCACGTGCTTCAAAGCTTTATCAATAAATTCATCTATTCTTCTCCTTTTTTCGCATATTCATAGAAAGACAATACAGAGAAAACACGGTTTCCATCATTTCTCACTTATAAAACTCTGAAACTGGAGAAGAAATCCTCATGAATCTATCCATTGAGCTTTCTTAGAAGGAATCAAAAGACTCATTGATAAAGGACAAAAAAATAACTTGAGTCAAAGTTTTGAGGGTGATGATTATGACTCATAGCCAAGAATCTTTGGGCAAAATTGAGAGAATGCACGAGATTCGAGTGGTCTGTTGGCTGGTCTTTGATATGAAACCTTGAAGAATTTATTTTGCATGAAAAGGTAAAAGAATGCATGCGCAACAAGGAAAATTAAATTTCTCAAAACTCCCAGTGTATGTAGGTATTTTACAGTAATCAATACAACCAAGGGAAAATTGAAGAAGATTGTGAGGAAAAGACGACGCTTCTGATTTATACATACTTTTCTAAGGGTCTAACTTCATTTCATGTGCATCAAGGAAACAAAATTTTTTTTCAGAGTTCAGAAATTTGAATGAAAAAACTTTGATTGAAGATTTGTTTGATTGTTAGTAAGTTGAAAAGATGATGATCAAAAGTCTAAGCTTTTGATATTGATTTATAGTTGTGGTTTTTCAGACTTTAGAGTTATGATTAAAAATTGTTTTCGAAACTGGTTCTAATGATTGTATTTTCTTAATGAGAGTTTGATGTGAATTTCAATGATGGGGATGATCTCCTGGAAACGCTTCTGAAAGAAAACCTTCCATAGTTTTATTTATTGGGTCACGACTGTCGGCAAAAACAACTTTTTTTCTTGAAGAATATTCTATGCGAGTGAATACACTAAATATTGCATCTTCTAAGAGTTTTATTTTGGAAATGTTCAAAGCTGTTTTAGTTAAGCTTAACTTCTCGAAGAAAAAAGAGCCAAGATTGCTATGTTTCAAGTCAGAATGTTGAAGTATCTGGCCTCTCTCTTGGAAATGAAAAATCAGAGGTTCAAACAAAATCAAAAACTGACCCCAAAGGAAAACAAGGCGAAAAAGTTTTTTAATCTAGAATAGTCTCTATGTTCTGGACGTTGTATTCGAATAAAACTTCAAGGGTCAAAAAGAAAATCAAATTTGAATTTTGAGGAGAGAGAATTTACTGTACTTGAACATGGAAAGGAGATTTCAGAGACTTAATGAAGATTGAATCTCCAAGTATGAGTGCCAATGTCTAACCGTATGTATATAGATGAGCTCCTCTTAAATTTTTCTTTTAAAAATAGAGAACGTTCTTTCTAAAAACAGAATAGAAAAAAAAAAAAAGTTTTATTTTTTCGATTCTGAATTTGGAGCTAAAAAAGTAAATTTGCTTCTTCTAACTTCTGTTTCTCATTGTTACGAGAAAACATCAAAAGAGAGAATACCATCACCTGAAACGTTTGAAAAATAGAAACTTCAGATGTTGACAAAATTCAAATTAAAAGCAAATTCTGAGTTGTTTATTTTTTGAAATCTGATCCTAATAGTATTTTTCTTTTTTGTTAACAGTTATTTTTTCAATGAAACATTTTGGGCCCAAACAATCCTTTGAATAAGAAAATGAGCTATAGAACTCTCCCAGATTAAGAAATAAGTCATAAGTTTGAGTTTGAAACGCTGAATACTGAAGAAAACTTTTTTAAATTATTCAAAGTCGTAGAGACGATTTTCGGGACTACATAATCTCGATAGACTTTCACTTTGGATGGGTTTGAGCCAAAAAAAAGTTCGCTTCCTTTGAAAGTATCGAAGTTAGGCAAACAATTCATTGAATTCTTTCTGTAAGATTCACAAAGACTTAATCAATCAGAAAAAACCATTGAAAATAAAACGAATTATCACTCAGAAATGACTTTTGGTCATCAAAGAAAAGACAAAATGAAGTGGGAAGATGGGCTTGAGCATTGAATTTCCGGAAGTCTCTTTTTAAGGCTTGAAATAAGTGGACAAAATTTAGCGATGAAAAATCTTTTGCAGAACGAATTATTTTTCACCTAATTTCAATAACTGTCTCATTCTAATTCATTTTAGAAGAGAAAAAACTGACTTAATCAAATTTTCTTTCACCATAGTCAAAATTTTTTAATCTTTTGGATTTCATTGCATTTTGTTGGAATTTTTATATATTCAAATTGACCGTTTTATTCTCAAATCTGGAAGAATCGTCTGAATTGTCTCAGATACCTTTTAAAAATGAGATTTCAACTTCTCTAAATCTTCTATTTTATCTTTTTTGAAAATTTTCACTGAATACTCCTCAATACAGGATCTTTTGGCCAATTGAAATAAGAAATCTCTTTTGATTAGGTTTCTAGATACAGATCACAGTAGATACAACATAAAAGGATGAAAACAAATCATATTAATAGTTTTTCAAATTTTACTCGAAAATTCAAGTTCTATAAAGGCTAAATATCACTCACTATTCTCAGAAAATAAATGCCTTAGATCCAGCAGAATTTATCTCTGCTTTTCTTTGCTCTCATATCTAATAATTCTTCTCTTGTCATTTCTTTATCAAATTTGGTTTTAATGCTTTTGTATCCCCACATTCCTGTTTTTTCTCTATACTCCAAGACAGCTTCAGGCTTTTGGATTTTCTTGCTCATTTTTTGTAATTTTTCTTCGTATTTTGACTCCAATGATTCTTCTGGAGCCTTCCATTCCTCCTTCTTTCTGATATCAAACTGTGTAAAGCTGATAATGTCAAAAGAGAATGGAGACTTTAATGATGCTGACTTATCACTCAACACGACTGACACTTCTTTTTCTTCTTTTTGTAATGTGTTGGGGTTTTGGACAATAATAAAATCGCCTGACTTGATTTGAGTCAAAAATTTAGTTTCTTTGCCGTGTACAGTAGTTGAAGATGTGATGAGTCTGCCAACGCCAGGTTCAGGAGCGTACACGATTTTTTCCAAAGGTTTATTGCCCTCTTCGAATACGAGCTTCTCATCAGGGGTAAGATCATCTTCTGGTTCAGCTACAGGAGCAGGACGAGTTGAGAAAGAATTAGGTTTAGATCCCTTTAATTTGAGTTTTCCTCCAATGATGGACATTTTTTTGTTAGAAGTACTTTTTGTTCGAAGAAGATTGGAACAGCCTTTTCTATTTTGCTGTATTAAAAATTGACTGAAATCTATTCTGGAAATTTGAAATTTATCCCAAAAGAGTGATTTATTTGAGGTTTTAATGATTATGGAGTTTGACAGAATTATTCTTTGTTTCTGGAAGATCAAGATGAGAGAATTATATAAAAAGTTTTTTTGAAGGGAAGAGGATTCTTTGAGAACTCACAGTATTCATGCTTTTCGAATTAACAAAAACTCTTTTGAACAAAGTTTTTTTGAATGTGACTCACCATCGTTCTCAAATTATTTTTCTTGGAAAGAAAAAATCAAAGAGAAATCAGAACTTGCGGTTTTTCAAAAATTTTTTTTTGAGTAAAAGTCTTTTTGGAAGAAAATTTTTTTCAAAGTTTTCATTTTTTTTTTCAGAATTTTTTTTGTCAAAAATTTTGAGGGTGTTTCAAGGATTTCCAAGCTTTCGAAATTTTTTCACCTTTCATTGAGCCTTTTTCTGATTGAAGAAAAGAGTTAAAAAAAAAAAATCTCGTCATTTTTTGGCAAAATATTTTTGATGTTCTTCTTGATGAGGGAAAAAAAAATTTCTCTTCAGTAAAACATTCTTTCGGATTTGGAATCTTCCAGATTTGTTCAGATTTCCAGGTTCTTTAGAATTTCCACCTTTTCCCTTTGATGAAAAATTCTTTCTTGAAATTTTGATAAAAAAAAAATTTTCAAGGATTAGACATGTCAAGAAGATTGCAGAAAATTGCATCTTTTATAAATACAAAAAAAAAGAGAGAAAATGTTTTCTGGATTTTCAAGGTTCCGAATTTCAGACCCTGTTTTTTCATTTCACATCTTGATTGGAAGAGCAGTGACCAAAATTGGACCTGAGAATTTAATCTTTCGATTCAAATTTATGCCGGCTACTTCAAAAAGAACTTGAGAAAATGAGTTCTCCTTCACATATAAAATTTCATCTTCTTAGAAACTTCTCTGAATCTTTTTTCTGAGAATGGAGAAATTTTAGTCAATAATTACCAAAAAAATTTTTGAAAAACCATTTTCGAAAACTGATAAATATTCAGTATGACGAAGAATCACAAGCTTATACTTCTCAAGAAAAAAGAGAATCTCAGTATACGACGATTTTATTGAAAATTTTAGCTCTGTATTTTATATTTAAGAAAGATTTGTGGCAAGAGCTTATTTTTGATAAGACGAGATTCATATTATCAAAGAATTAGAATTTTCATATTCACATGCTTCGCTGTAAACTCATCTGTCCGGATATTTTATCTATTAAAATTATTATTTCAATCTCTTTCAACATTTCAAGTCTCACCCAAATTATTAAACCAAAATGAAATTTTGATTCAAATCCTAAGAGTTTTTTCATTTTAAGTAAAATAACGGCAAATTGGTGTTGATATGCGGAAAAATCTCCCTATGCCTCAAGAATAATCAGACAGAGGTTTTGCGAGAAATTGACTGTCCCTCATAAATATTTCAAAAGCAAATCTTTTGAAAGAACTCTCAGTAAACAAGCAAATATCATCAATTATTCATCATTTCATAGGAAAACTGTTGATTTTTTCATCAGAATCTTTTACAGAAAATTTTTCGTGATCATAGTGAAAAGTTTAGACTCTACGAAATCCACAAAATCTTTAATTAAAAAGTGCGTTAAGCGTTTTTTAAAAGGACTTTAATTAGCCTTTCTTCTGATAAGCACTGATTTAACATCCCAAACCCAATCCATCCAAAATTAGAAACAATGACAAAATGAAAACTCTGTCTTGATCAAGTTTTTTATTTTCTCTTTCAATATTTGACTTTTTTGAGGATACCAAGAGCATCCATTTATTCATCTTTTTAGAACAATAAACAAACCTTCAGATTATTTATGAAATAAACTGGAGAAGAAAAGACGAATTAATTTCCAAAATCCAACTCCTCACTTGAGAGCTACTAAATGGCAAGTGGTAATTTTTCTTTGGTGATTTTGTTCTATTAATAGTATCCAGTTTCCGATTGTGCCAGTTTTTCAATCAAAAACTCATTATTAAAAAAATTAAAGAAATATGGGAAATATTATTGAGGGGTTTGATTTAAAGATTTGCGTATACAAAGCCACTGCTTTTTTCCTAATTAAATTATTTGAAATATAATTTTTTGATAAAGTCCCACATGATAACTTCACCAACTCACAAGCATAGAAACTTGCTCAAGGGCCAAAACTCCTCTTCTGAGGCCCAAATTGCTTCCACCCTCTCCCACAGAGACATCCCTGTTTCACCCAAAAACCAATCCAAGACATATCAAAGAGATGCCAGCCCATCCAATCTCTCTTCAAGCATGATCCTTCCCAACTCTGCTTCCATCAAATTTTCCAAGGCCGAAAGATTCCCACCCATTAAACCTTTAGAAGGCTCACCCAAATATTACCTTACACCCTCCAGTTTTTCACTAAAGAAGGGGCCCTCAATGGGTTATGGCGAAAGAGTTGATATAATTAGCCAAAGCACGATAGATAAAGCCTCTGTAAACTACCCAAGTCCTATAGATTATCCCCGTAAGTCTGACTTTGACCAAAGCCCTGAAAGAAAAGGAAAGTCCTTTGGATTGGGTTATGCAGTTTATGAAAAGGCTTATATCCCAGGCAACAAAAATCTCTCATTGTCAGTGTCAAAAGAAATTCCTGGTCCAGGAGCATATAAAGTTGAGAAAGACGTCATAGCTGGAATGGGAAAAGTGCATTTCTTGCCAAGAGGAAAGATGTTTAACGAAGGATTGGGATTAGGAAGTCCCAATTCTAATCATTATTCCCCAAAAACTGAAATTATCATGTCTGGAAGATTCAGAAGCATCGGCTTTGGATTTGGAAAGAAGTACGACTTCACAAAGAAGAAGGATTACGTCCCCGGCCCCGCAGATTATTCCCCCAGTTTTTTCAAAGAAAGAAATTTCTCAAGAAGAGATGTCTCTCCTAAAGTTGGACGCTCTTAAGTTGGTGAAAAACTGATGATGAAGGCTGTGATAAACATGAGAACGGCCTATTTAAAAAGCTATCTGGATTACTTTCTGGTATAGTTCGTTTGATGAGTACATTCCTATCTATCTATGAAAATAATAAGGACTTTTTTTTTTGAAATACGTGAGATATATTCTTATTCAATCGAGTTTATTTAAATATATCTCTTTCTTTTGTTTATAATTCATTGAGTTATAAAGACAGACAAATTGCTTTCCGTTTTATAAGTTAAAAAATTACAATAGAGAAAATTACTTAATTGAAGAGATAACGACCTTGAGAATTTTTATCAGCAAATAATTCTTCTTTATTGATATACTTTTCAATGAATTTATAAGAAGGTTGAGGTTTAGTGCTTTCCATATATCCTCCTCTGATAGAAACCCAACCATCTTTACATTTAACATAGAGATTATTCTTGTATTTTTTGGCTTTTAATAACCAAATTGATCCATTAATTGCGTTTGGGTATTCATTCAGCATTTTTTCTTCTTCTCCTTCTTTAGGAACAACTCCCATTTCGTCAATAAAGAACCAACCATCTTGGAATTTAGTACGAACAGTATTATACCCAGTTCCATAAAAAGCTCTGTACTTGTTAAAAACTTGATTGCTTGTTAACTCGTTCCAGTTAATAATTGTATCTTCAACATCGAATTTTTTGGCAGATGACTTTTTGTAAATTGATTCACTTTGGAGGTATCCATTTGTTTTGTAATAATCAAGATTCTCAAGAAGATCAATTATTCTATTACCTCCTAATAGGAATGTGAGAAAAATTTTTGAAGGAAAATCATCATACCCAAGACAGCAAGTTCGAGGCCAAGTTCATTGTATCTAATGGTAGGCTGAACAGGAATTTTTTCTTGAATGTAAATTTTGCCAGCATCAAACTTTCCTTTCGAAATTTCAAGAATTGAAACGCCAGTTTCTTCATCTCCATTAAGTAAAGCATATTGGATTGGTGAAGCTCCTCTATACCTTGGCAAAAGTGAAGGATGAATGACAACCATTCCTTGATGAAATATGAATAAAACCACTATGAAATTTCTAACCTTGAGGGAAAAGATCAATGATGTTATCAGGGATCATATATCCAAAAGAGCAAGCAACACCAAAATCATATTTTTTAGAAGTACCAATATTTTCTTGGATGAAATTATTCCATTCATTCTGATGATTTTCTTTATTTTTAGAAAGTGGCTGATAATGAGCTATGAATATTGGTCAAGGGATGTTGAAAATCAAAGAGGTACGAATTTTCTTTTGCTCACAGTATAATTTGACAGGTTGTTGGTTCTTTTTACCGATAATATCAGGACTGGTAACGACAGCAAGTTCTCTGACAACAGGATTCTTGAATTGGTGAAGTAAATTTTTGTGCAAAGCTTCAAGGACGGTTTTTGCGATGATGTCAGTTCCGAAGAAAAGAACATTGAGTCCTTGAGAACCTTGAGAGACTGTACTGAAAGCTCTTTTGTATAAAAATGACGAATTGAAAGGTGAAATGAATTGTTTGGAGAAAGTCTTGAACATTTTGTTTTAAAAAGATTTCTTTTGTTTTTAATCAGCTCAATTTAGAATTTTAGAGAATTTATGACTTCAAGTTAAGATTAAATATTGATCAGAGTATGATTATGATGATGATGCTGATGCTGATGCTGATGCTGATGCTGATGCTGATGCTGATGCTGATGCTGATGCTGATGCTGATGCTGATGCTGATGCTGATGCTGATGCTGATGCTGAT
>Ga0182738_1000515_pt1 | contig 54211 bp, 46 predicted proteins | sample eDN5th30CBELigMG_FD_128876 | JGI IMG/M metagenome (GOLD analysis project Ga0182738, IMG submission 128876) | Enriched Miracle-Growth compost microbial communities from Emeryville, California, USA - eDNA 5th pass 30_C BE-Lig MG (version 2)... ... | reverse complement strand
GCTGATCCCCAGCACCTACCAGGCCTACCTGGCGCGCGGCACGCGCTGCCGCCTGCTGCCGCGCGCCCACGGCCAGCTGGTGCTGGGCCTGGCCTGGCTGCCCGACCGGGTGTCGCCGGCGCTCGGCCGCGTGCTGTCGCTGCTGTTGCCGGATGCGCACAGGCCCGGGGCCGGCGAAGGCTGACCGCGCCGCACCCTGCCTTGCCGGACGCCGACCGGCGGCCGGCATCGCCGCCGGAGCGGGCGGCCGGCGATCACGCGCGCCGCCGCCCGCGCCTGCGCGCGCCCCATACCAACAGGCCCGTGGCGCACAACAGCGCGGTGACCAGGCCGGCGGCGCAGACCAGCGCGCGCCCCCAGGGGCCCAGGATGCGTCCCGAATGCAGCGGGTACTGCCAGATCAGGAAGCGGTCGCCGGCCGTGCCGCTGTCGTAGCCGCTCAGGCCCGCGAGCGCGCCGGTCCGGTCGTCGATGAACACCTGCTCGTAGCGCAGCCGCAGGGGCCGCTCGCGCAGGCCGTCCTCCTTGAAGGCGATGCGGAACACGCCCTGCTGCGGCAGGTGGCCGGCCTGCCAGGGCAGGAAGTCCCGCGCCGCGCCGGGCAGGTGGACGCGGGCCCGCTCGATCGCCTGGCCCAGGGACAGGACGGGCGCGCACGGCGGCGGCCGCGCCGCGGCCATCGCCGCCAGCGGATGCGGCGTCAGGGGCGAGAACAGCCGCACCGCCGGCCGGAACACCTCGTTGCCCAGGCTGAAGTACACCCCGGACACCGCCAGCACCAGGGCCGCCGGCAGGCTCCACAGGCCGCCCGCCCGATGCAGGTCGAAGGCGGTGCGCTGCCAGGCCGCGCCGCGCTTGACCTGCCAGGCCGGCCGCCAGCGCCGCCAGAAGCCCTGCCGCCCTCCCGCCGCGCGCGGCAGCGTCAACCCCGCGCCGATCGGGGCGGCAAGCAGCCAGGCGAGCGCGAGCGCGCCGGTCAGCCGCATGCCCCAGGCGCCGGGCAGGTGGAACTTGCGGTGCAGGACGTTCAGGAAGGTCATCAGGTGGACGCGATCCACCCTGGCCGCCCCCCACTGCCGGCGCCCCAGCACGGCGCCGCTGGACGGATCGACGAACAGCCGGTCGAATCCCAGGGCATGCGGCCGGCCGGTGGCCGGGTCGCGGCGCGGCAGCACCCGCAGCTCGGCGGACTGGCCGGGCCGGCCGTCCAGCGGCAGCAGGCTCACGCGCAGGCGGGGATCGGCCGCCTCCACGCGGGCGACCAGTTCGTCCGGAGGCAAGGCCGGCCGCTGGTGTCCGGTGCGGTGCAGCCCGGGGTTGAGCCAGGCGTCGATCTCGTGCTCGAAGGCCAGCAGGCTGCCCGTCAGCGCGTTGACCAGCAGCAGCCCCGCCAGCGCCAGGCCGCAGTAGCGGTGGACTGCGGCCCAGGCCTTGCGCGCCACCCGCCGCCCTACCAGCGGTAGCTGTAGGTGGCGGTCAGCACGGCGCCCGCGGCCGGCAGGCGGCTGTTGTTGCTGCCGCTGCGCAGCAACTGGCTGTAGAGCGGCAGGTATTGCTTGTTGAACAGGTTCTGCACGCCCAGGGTCAGCGAGCTGCGGCTGTCCAGGTCGTAGCGCGTCATCAGGTCGACGGTGTAGTAGTGGCCCACGTCGGCGCGGCCGAACTGGGTGCGCCCGTCGGACAGCCGGTAGTCGCGCGAGCCGAACCAGGTCAACTGCGCGCGCGTGCTCCAGCGCTCGCTCGGCCGGTACTGGGCGTAGGCCGTCAGCTTGATGGGCGGGATGCGGTAGCCCGTCATGATGCGGTAGTCGTCGGCGCCCGAGGGCTTTTCCTTGCCCCACATCCAGCTCAGCGTGCCGCCCAGCGCCCAGGCGTCGTCGTCGCTGTAGTAATCGACGGCGGCCTCGACGCCGTGGATGCGCTCGCGCGTGCGTATCAGCGTCAGGCCGTTGTTCAGCGACTGCACCGCGCCCAGGTCGGACTGCGAATGGAACAGCGCCAGCGAGGCGAAGGTGTTGGAGAAACTGCCGCGCCAGCCGATCTCGTAGTTGTCGGTCTTGACCGCCTGCAGGTCGGACGACTCGATGTCGAAGCCGGCCCCCGCGTTGCGCACCTGCAGGCCCACGTCGGGCAGGTCGAAGCCCTGGCTGAAGGAGGCGTAGAACTCGTGGTCGCGCACGGGCTGGAAGCTCAGCCCGGCGTTGTACATGAAGGCGTCGTAGCTGATGCGCCCGCCGGACACCGTAGCGGGGTCCGGCACGCGCGACTGCGACAGCGGCCGGAAGTCGTCGAACCAGGCGCTGGCCCGCTCGTAGCGCACCCCGGCCTCGGCCGACCAGCGCTGGCTGAAGCGGTGCTGCAGCTGGCCGAAGGCGCCGACGCTGCGGGTGGTGGTCCAGGGCAGATAGGTCTGGCGCTTGACCTTGCGGAACACCAGGCCGCCGCTGGCGTCGTAGACGTCCGGGTCGAACACGTCGATCGGCATGTCGCTGCGTTCCTGGATGAAGTCCGCGCCCCAGGTCAGCTGGGTGGCGCCGGCGGCGCCCAGCGGCGTATCGACGGTCAGGCGCGCGCCGAACACGTCGTTGTTCTGCATCACCTGGTCCACGTTGTTGCCCCGGTTCACGTTCGAGCGCGAATCCGAAGGCGCGAAGCGCGTGTAGTTGTCGCGCACGTAGGCCATGGCCGACAGCGAACTGCCCAGCAGGTCCTTGTGGCTGTAATCGACGCTGAGCAGGGTGTTCTCGACCTCGTTCTGGCGCGCCAGGTCCAGGCCCTCGATGGCGCGCGCCACGGCATCGCCGGGCGGCAGCCGGGTCACCGCCGGGTCGCTGGCGTAGTCGGTGTCCTGCCGGGCGCGCAGGTAGCTGGCGGCGAATTGCAGGCGCTGGTTGGCGTCGATGCGCAGGCCGATCTTGCCGCCCAGGCTGTAGGTGTCGGAATCGAACAGGTCGCCCTGGCTGGCGTCCGGCGCGACGCGCTTGCCGTGGGCGTCGTAGGCGCCGCCCATGCGCCGGTAGGACAGGTCCAGCTCGTAGTCGACGCGCTCGCCGCCGCCGGCGAAGTAGTGCTGCACCTGCCCGCCCAGGCCGTCGCCGCTCAGGTGCGACAGGGCCGCGTCCATGCCGACCGTGGTGCGCGCGACCGGCTCGCCGCCGGCCGGCCGGGTGGTCACGGAAATGATGCCGCCGGTCGCGCCGCTGCCGTACACGGCGTTGCTGCCGCGCACGACTTCGATGCGCTCGACCCGGCTGGGGTCGATGTTGGCCAGGTTGCGCGAGGAATCCCGGTTGGTGTTGAGCGGGATGCCGTCGACCAGCACCAGCGCGTTGCGCCCGCGCAGGGTCTGGCCGAAGTCGGTCAGGGTGCGGCTGGAGTCGGACAGGCCGGGCACGGCCTTGGCCAGCAGCGTGCCCAGGTTGGGCGAGGTGGCGCGCAGCTCTTCCAGTTGCTCGGCCTCGATGACGGTGACCGAGCGGGTCGGCGGCATCAACTCGCTGCCGATGCGCTGCGTGGTCACCGTCACGGCGGCCAGCGCATGCACGGGCGCGGGCACGGCGGCGGCCTCGTCGGCCTGCGGCGGCCCGCGGCGTATGCCCAGCGCGCCGCCCGGGGCCTCGTCCACCACCAGGCCGGAGCCGGCCAGCGCCTGGCGCACGGCCTCGGCCGGCGGCATGCTGCCCCGGACCGCCGGCGCCTGCCGGCCGGCGAGCAGCGCCGGCTCGGCGACGATGGCGCGGCCGCTGAGTTGGCCGATGCGCATCAGGGTCTGCGCCAGCGGGCCGGTCGGGAGATCCACGGCGATCTCGGCCCGGGCGGATGCAGCCGCGGCAGATAGGGCGCCTGCCGATGCGGCGCCCGCGGCGGCGGCATGCAGGGCGCCGGCGCAGGCCAGCAGGCCCGCGGCGGCGAGGCGGTGCGGTGACGGGGAAGACGGGCGAGCGGACATGGAAAGAGGTCTCCTTGGGTTGCGTTCCCTGACTCTGTGGAACGAAACCGGAAAACCCCTCACCTCGATCTCAAGTGCCGGCCGCGAGCAGGTCTATGGTGACCAGCCAGCCGCGCCGGCGCACCGCCAGCGGCAGGGTGTGGGCCAGCGCCTGCAGCGCCTGTTCCGTGTCGGCCAGCGGGAACACGCCGAAGACGCGCAGCCGCCGCGCCGCGGGCGCCAGCCGGATGAAGCCGGCGTAGTAGGCGCGCAGCGCATCGACGACCTCTTCCAGCGGCGCATCGTCCACGGCCAGCATGCCGCCTTCCCATGCCGCGCGCGACTGCGCGTCGCCCGGCATCGGCACGATGCGCCCGGCCGCGAGCCAGGCTCCCTGGCCGCCGCGCAGGCTGGCCCGCTCGCCCGAGCGGCCGCGCACCTCCAGGCCGCCGGCCAGCGCCACCGCCTGCACGGCCTGGCCGCGCTGCCCGACCAGGAACCGGCCTTGCGGGGCCCGCACGCTGCCCTGCCCGGTCTCGACGACGAAGGGGTGGGCCGGGTCGAAAACCGCCGTGGCGATCAATTCGCCCACCCGCAGCCGCAGCCGCCTGGCATCGGCGGAGAAATCGGCATCCACGGCCGAGCGCGCGTTCAGCAGCACGCTGCTGCCGTCAGGCAGCGCGAAGTCCCGCCGCTGGCCGGTGCTGGTGGACAGGTCGGCCATCAGTTGGGCCAGCGGCACCCTGCGGTCGGCCAGCAAGGCCCCGCCCGCGGCCGCGCCGGCCAGGGCCAGCGTGCCGCCCAGCATCCTGCGCCGGCGCGACTTGAGCAGCGCCTGGTGCGCCGCCTGCGCCTGGCCGGGAGCGCGCCGGCCCAGCTCGCGCACCACCGCCAGCGGGTCGGCCAGCGCGCTGCCCACCATCTGCCAGGCCTGCGCATGGCTGGGGTCGGCCCCGCGCCAGCGCTCGAACGCCCGGCGCTCGGCCGGCGTCATCGCGCCGGACTCGAAGCGCACCCGCCAGTGCACGGCGCGGCCCAGCACGCTGTCGCTGGGGCGGGCCGGCGAGGCCGGCGGCGCGGCGGCCCCGGTCACGGCGCCAGCCCCAGGCATTGCAGCAGCGCGCGCTTCATGTAGCGCTCGACCGTGGCCAGGGACACGCCCAGCCGGGCGGCGATCTCCGGATAGGTCAGGCCGTCCAGGCGGCTGTACAGGAAGGCCGCCTTGGCTGCCGGCGGCAGCGCGTCCAGCGCGCGATCGATCGCTTCCAGGGATTCGAGCAGCAGGGCGCGCTGTTCGGCCGACAGCGCCACGGCTTCCGGCACCGCCATGAGCGACTGCAGGTAGGCGCGCTCCAGGTCCTGGCGGCGCCACAGGTGGAACAGCACCCGCTTGGCGATGGTGGTCAGGAAGGCGCGCGGCTCGCGCAGGTCGGCGGGCGCCCCGCCCTGCGCGACCTGGGTGAAGGTTTCCGAGGCCACGTCCTCGGCGTCGGCCGGGTTGGCCACGCGCAGCCGCAGGCGGCCCAGCAGCCAGGGCTGGTGCTCGCGGTACAGGCTTTCCAGGGAGAAAGGCGCTGGCGGGGGTGGCGCCAGGGCCGTGCGGCTATCCGGCATCGCGGCGGAATCGGCGGGTGGTCGGGGGGAAGGATTATAAGAATAAGTTTCATTATTGATAATAGCCCTCCCGAGGGCCTCGGCCGCGCGGGCCCGCCATCCCGTGCCGCGAGCCCGTCCCCATGTCGTCCCCATCCCCAAGTCGTCCTCCCCTCCTCCGCAGCCGGCGCCCGCCTCCAGCCGGCGCGGCGACGATCGTCCGAGCGGCGCACGCGCCGGCAAGGCTAGGCCCCGCCGCCCCACACATCGCCCGCCGCGGCGAAGATGGGCTTGGCCCAATCCGGCACGCTGCGCAGGTCGGCGTGCGCCACGGTGCGGCCCTGCTCCCGGTGCAGCAGCAGCACGGGCCGCGGCGCCCTGCCCGCCTTGGGGTCGCCTTCGGCGCTGTTGTCGTAGACGCGCAGGCTGGCCAGGCGGGGCAGCAGGCGGACCAGGTTGGCGCGGCGGCTGGCGTAGCGCTGGCGGATCTTGTCTTCGGGGATGTCGTGGCCGCCGGCGGCCACGCGGCTGCGCACCCGCCGGACGTGCAGCTCGGGCGAGGCGAGCCCGGCGTACCAGACGTGCACCTGGGCGCCGCCCTGCGCGCCGTCGAGCAGCATCGCCGTCAGGGTGTGCGCGCCCAGCGTGGTCTCGAAGGCATAGTTCAGGCCGTCGCGCAGGGCGCGGGCCAGGCCGGCGCGGCCGATTTCCCAGGCCTGCGCATTGGCCGCCTGCTGGTCCAGGCCGGGGTGGGCCCGCATCAGTTCGCGCGCGGCGAGATCGGGGTTGAAGTACGGCACGCCGCGCGCCTGCAGTGCGGCCCCGCCTATGCTGCTCTTGCCCGCGCCGTTGACGCCGGCCAGGACGAAGATGCGCGCCGCGGCCGCGCGGCCGGCATCCGGTGCCGAAGCGGGCCGGCCCGGCTGCCGCAATGTTCACGGCCCGCCGGCCAATTGAAACAGAACATTATTCCACTACAATGCTGCCGGGCGCTTCGTCCGCGGCGCGTCCGTCTCCATCGTCCATCCTTGTCACCGCGGCCGGCGCCTGTCCGCCGGTGCAGCAGCGTTTTTGTGCAATGACCGATAAGACCCGCGTATCCGCCGCCCCGTCCGCCCCGCCCGTCCAGCCAGCCTTCCCGTCCCCGTCGTCCTCCCATCCCGCCTCGCCGCGGCGCGCCGCCCGCATCGCCGCCCTGCTCGCCCTCGCCTTCGCCCTGCCCGCCGTCCCCGCCCTGGCCACGCCCGCCGCGTCGGCCGACGCCGTGCCGGCCCGCCCGGCCATTACCGTGCCTCCCAGCCTGGAGATCGGCGGCCTGGAGGCCGTCCAGGCGGCTGCGGCCGCGCCGCAGCCGCTGCCTCAGCCGGCCGCCCCTGGGGCGCCGGACGCCCAGCCTGCGGCCGGCGCGCGCGGCGCGGTCGTGCGCATGGAATCCTGGCTGAAGGAAAAGGCCCAGGTCTACCTGCGCAGCCGCCTCGTCGAAATCACCCTGGCCAGCCTGGGCACGCCCTACGTCTGGGGCGGCAACGACCCGGACCAGGGCTTCGACTGCAGCGGGCTGGTGCGCTTCGTCTACCAGCAGGCGGCGGGCCTGGAGCTGCCGCGCATCGCGCGCCAGCAGCGGCGCAAGGGCAAGCCGGTGCAGCGCGCGCAATTGCGGCCCGGCGACCTGGTGTTCTTCAACACGCGGCGCAATCCCGCCTCGCACGTGGGCATCTACATCGGCGACGGCCGCTTCGTACATGCGCCGTCGCGCGGCTCGCTGGTGCGCATCGACAAGCTCGGCGACGCCTACTGGTCCAAGCGCTACACGGGCGCGCGCCGCTACCTGGACGACGATCAGGCCCGGCAGCCGGCCTGACGCGCTTTCTGCCGGCGCTTCTCTTCGCACCCAGGCACGCCCCTTGCACACCTGCCCGGCACCGGCCGCCCGCGGGCGCCGGGCCGCGCCAGTGCCCACCCGCGCGGCTCGCGCCCGCCCTCGGCCGGGGACCCTGAACCCGACTCCAAGAGGAAGCCGACATGAGCGTGAAAACTTTGCATGAACTGTTCGTCCACGAACTATCCGATATCTACAGCGCGGAGAAGCAGCTGACCAAGGCGCTGCCGCGGCTGGCGCGCGCAGCCGCCAATCCCAAGCTGCGCCAGGCCTTCGAGGCCCACCTGGAGGAGACCCAGGGCCAGGTCGAGCGCATAGACCGCATCGTCGAGAACGGCGACATCCGCCTCAAGCGCATCAAGTGCGCGGCGATGGAAGGCCTGGTGGAAGAAGGCCGGGAAGTCATCGAGGCCGTCGAGCAGGGCCCGGTGCGCGACGCGGCGCTGATCGCCGGCGCGCAGAAGGTCGAGCACTACGAGATCGCCTCGTACGGCACGCTGTGCGCGCTGGCCAAGCAGCTGGGCTACGACAAGGCCATCGACCTGCTCAAGCAGACCCTGGGCGAGGAGAAGGCCACCGACGAGAAGCTCACCGCCCTGGCCGAGCAGGAAGGCAACCCGCAGGCTGCGCGGCAAGCCGCGTAGCGGCTGCCGAAGCGGCGCTTCAATCCTCCGGCGGCACCGCCGAGCGGCCCGGCGGGCCGTGCGGCGTGTCGCGCCGGATCACGCTGATCTCGCCGGTGGCTTCCATGTAGGCGCGCCTGACCTGGGCCAGGTCGTCCACGCCCTTCAGGCGCAGTTCCTCCATCAGCTCGCCGCGCGTGATGTATTCGCTGCGCAGGCCGCGGCGCTGCACGCGGCCGTCCCGGATCAGGCAGACGCGGCCGGGCTGCAGCACGCTTTGCAGCCACGGGAAACGATACATCATCCGGTCGGTGAGAAAGCTCCAGAACACGATGGTGAAGACCCCCACCATGCCGTCGGTCAGGCTGGTGGACTCGCCCGCCATGGCCGGGCCGGCGGCGTCGGCCACCAGCAGCAGGACCAGCAGGTCGGCCACGCCCAGCGAGCCGATGTCGCGCCGCCCGGCCAGGCGCAGCAGCGCGAACACGAACCAGTAGACGACGGTGCCGCGGATCGCCATGGCGATCCAGCCTTCGTCGGGGCCGAACAGCGTAGTCCAGGAAACGTCCATGCGAATTCTCCAGGACGGCCCTAGGGCCGGTGCCCGGAGCCAGCAAGCGGCATGCCCGCCGCCTGGCGGCCCACGGCCCAGTAGTGCTCGTCGGCCAGCGCGCGCCAGGCTTCGGCAGCCAGGCCCAGTCCGGCAAGCTGGCTACGGTAGGCGGCCATCGCGTACTGCTTGAGCCATGCCGGCGCCAGGCGCGCCGGGCGGTAAGGCGCGAGCGCCAGGCCGCGCGCGCGAAGCTCGTCCAGGCGCTGCGCGACCCGGTCTGTGTGCTTGCGGTAGGGCTGGTCTTCGTACAACAGCAGCAGCGGGGAAGAGCACGCGGCGGACAAGGCATGCAGGACGGCATCGGCAAGCAGGACGTGGTCCTCGTGGAACAGGCCCAGCGGCGCCACGACCATGCCGCCCGCCTCGCGCGCCAGCCAGGGCGCGAGCAGGCCGGGCAACGTATCGGCGGGATCGCGCGCGCGGCGGTACTGCGCATCGAGCTCGCCCAAGTCCACGGCCCGGGCATCCAGCACCGCCATGGCGCGGGCGTTCTCGCGCCGGCGCGCGCGCATGGCGCCGGCCGCGTCGGGGAAGCCGCAGCGGGCGTCCCAGCCGGTCAGCACGGCGCCGTCGCCGGGCGTGCCGGCGAAGACGGTCAGCACCCGGCAATCGGGCTGCGCGCCGATCAGCCGGCCGCAGCTGAGCACCGCGTCGTCCAGGTGAGGGGAAAGTACCAGCATGGCGGCCCTGTCCGGCAAGCGGCATGCCCGGCCGTCCGGGCGGCGCGGCCCGGGCCTGCCGGATCGTCGAGTCCGCCGGCATCCACCGGCCCCGGGCAAGGCCGGTCAGGGAACATGGACCGGCAGCCCATCCGCATCGCCGCCATGCGCCGCGCGCAGCCGGGCGTGCATGGCGCGCACGCGCGGCGACAGCACGCGCCGCCGCGGCCACAGGCGCGGCAGGCCGGCCAGGGCCTGGGCCAGGGCGCGCAGCCGGTCGCGACGGCGCGGCAGCGCGGCCAGCGCCTCGGCGCACAGCGGCGCGGCCTCGCGCAGGGGAAAGCGCAGCCATGCCGTCCAGATCGCGTTGCGCGCGAGCAGCAGGCGCCGGCCCGGCGCATCGCGCCGCGGCGACGGCCAGTGGCGGGTGGCGACCTGCGGCGCGTAGACCATGCCCCAGCCCAGCTCGGCCAGGTCCAGGGCGAGCAGCGCTTCCTCGCCGCCGATGAAGAGATCCGGCCAGTATCCGCCCGCCTGGCGAAACGCCGCCGTGCGCATGACGCAGGCGCCGGCCATGAAGCCCAGCAGCCTCGGGCCGGGCAAGCCCTGCCGCGGCAGCGGGCTGGCGGCCATCGCCCGGCAGGCGGGGTCGGGCCGGCCCGCCGCGCCCACCCGGACGGCCGCGCTGGCGACCGCGACGCCGGGCGCGGCGTCCAGCAGGCCGGCCGCGCGCTCCAGCGCGCCCGGCTCCCAGCAGGTGTCGTCGTCGCTGAAGGCGACGTAGGGCGTACGGCACGCGCGCACGCCCAGGTTGCGGCCGGCGGCGCCGAGGTTGGCGAGACTGCGCAGGTAGACGGCATTCGGGAATTCGCGCAGAACGCAATCGCGCGTGCCGTCGCGCGAGGCGTTGTCCACCACGATGACCGGGTGGCCCGGCGCGTTGCGCGCCAGGCCGCGCAGCGTGCGGCGCAGCTCCTCGCAGCGGTCGTGGGTCAGCACCACGATGCTGACCCGCGGCCCGCTTGCCGTGCCCACAACCGCGCTCGCCATGGCTTGCCTATCCTCCCGCCGCGCCGGCCGGCAGGGCGTGGCCGCCGTTGCGCCGCCCTGCCCGCGCGGCCGCCGCCGCACCGCTGTCGGCCAGGCCGCGGCGGGCGAAGTCGCGCACCGTGCGCGCCACGCCGCGGCGCACCGGCGTGGCGGGCGCCCAATCCAGGTGGCGCCGGGCCAGCGCGATGTCCGGGCAGCGATGCACCGGGTCGTCGCCCGGCAGCGGCCGGAAGACCAGCCGCGACGGGCTGCGCGACAGCCGCAGCACCAGCTGCGCCAGCTCCAGCATGGTCAGCTCCTGCGGGTTGCCCAGGTTGACCGGCGTGCCCGGGTCGTAGTCCAGCCCCATCAGGCGCACCAGGCCGTCGATCAGGTCGTCCACGTAGCAGAAGGCGCGCGTCTGCGTGCCCTCGCCGTAGACGGTCAGCGGCTCGCCGGCCAGCGCCTGGCAGATGAAGTTGGACACCACGCGGCCGTCGTCGGGCGCCATGCCCGGCCCGTAGGTGTTGAAGATGCGGGCGATGCGCACGGCCGCGATGCCGCGCCGGGCGTAGTCGGTGCACAGGGTCTCGGCGCAGCGCTTGCCTTCGTCGTAGCAGGCGCGCACGCCCACCGGGTTGACGTTGCCCCAGTACGTCTCGGACTGGGGATGGCGGGCCGCGTCGCCATAGACCTCGCTGGTGGAGGCCTGCAGCAGCCGCGCGCCGCGCCGCGCGGCCAGCTCCAGCAGGTTGAGCGTGCCCTGCACGCAGGTGCGCACGGTGTGCACCGGGTCGGCCTGGTAGTGCACCGGCGAGGCCGGGCAGGCCAGGTTGTAGATGGCCGACACATCCGCGCCCAGGGGCTCGACCACGTCGTGCCGCAGCAGCGTGAAGCGGGGGTGGGCAGCCAGGCCGGCCACGTTCTCCGTCCGTCCGGTGGAAAAATTGTCGACGCAGACGACCTCGTGGCCGTCGGCCAGCAGCCGGCGGCACAGGTGCGCGCCCAGGAAGCCGGCGCCGCCGGCCACCAGCACGCGCGGCCGCTCGGCGCCGTTCAAGCCGTGCATGATCGCTCTATGCATGATCCCTCCGTGACGGCCGACAGCAGGCTCGACCAATCGTTGACGAAGCGTTGCAGCGAGAAGCGCGCCAGCGCGTCGCGCCGGCCCTGCTCGCCCCAGCGGCGGGCGAGCGCCGGGTCGGCCAGCAGTTCGCGCATGACTTCGGCCAGGCGTTGCGGGCGCGTGTCGATGTAGCCGTTCTCGCCGTTGCGTATCACCGAGTTCAGTTCGGTGGCGGCCACGCCCACCACCGGGGTGCCGGTCAGCATGGCCTCGACCAGCGCCAGGCCCAGGCTGGCGTAGCGTATGGGGCTGAAGAAGAAGCGATGGCGCGCGACGAAAGGCGCGACCTCCATGTTGGGAAGTTCGCCCAGGCCGCCCAGGCGCTGCGCGTCCATGCCTATCAGCTCCAGCGGGACTTCGCGGCGCAGGCGCGCGTACAGGTCGGCGCCGACGCGGCGGCCGCGCCGCGCCAGGTGGTTGACCACGACGATGCCGCGCGCCAGCTCGCCGCCGTAGCGCACGCCCGGCGGCTCGGGCAGGCCGTGCTCGATCACGCGCGCCGGCATGCCGCCCGAATCCCACATCAGCGCGTTGTAGCGGGTGACGTGCACCAGCACGCCGCGCTCGTGGCGGAAGGGGTGGACGACGTCGGTGGGATGCGGCTCGGGCGGGTTGTGCTCGATGTAGAGGCTGGGCAGGCGCAACTGCTCGGGCGTGAGCAGCGCGGGCGCGTCGCTCAGGTTGGCGGCGGACTGGTAGACGATGCAGTCGAAGGGCTGTTCGCGCAGCGCCCGCGCGGGCAGCGCCACGGGGTTGCCGCCCCAGGGGATGCGCGGGCCGGGAGCGGCGTAGCCGGGCGGGTCGCCGGGCAGCACCGGCACGACGAAATCGTGCGGCGCGCGGGTCAGCGCGTAGAGGTAGTTTCCGTGCACGTGCCAGGTCAGCACGCGCAGGCGGCGGGCCGGGGCGTTCATCGGGCGGCCCTCCTGCGGCTGGCCGGCATGCCGGCCGGATGGGCAGGCGCGCCCGCCAGGCGGCCGGCCGGGCGCCTGCGCGGCGCCGCCAGGCCGGCGCCCTCTCGCGCCGCAACGCCTGGCCCGCCGGCGGCCAGCAAGGCGTCGGCCTGCGCCCTTGCCTGCGCCACGGTCACGCCCAATGCGCAGGGGTGGCCGATGGGGCAGACGGGGTGGGCGCAGGGCCGGCACGGTATGGGCAGGGCCAGCACGCGGTGCAGGCGGCCGTCCAGCGGCGCCCAGCGCGCCGCGTCGCTGCCGCTGGCCACCACCACGCTGGGCGTGCGCACCGCCGCCGCCACGTGGGACACGCCGGTGTCGTTGCACACCAGCAGGCGCACGCGCGCCAGCAGCGCGCCCAGCACGCCCAGCGTGGTCTGCCCGGTCAAGTCGACCAGGCCGGGCGGGCCGGCGGCGGCCACTTCGGCCGTGATGGCGCGCTCGTCCCCGGAGCCGGTCAGCGCCGTCTGCCAGCCGTCCGCCGCCAGCGCGCGGGCCAGCGCGGCGAAGCGCCCGGCCGGCCAGCGCCGCGACGGCAGGCGCGCGCCGGGATGCAGCAGCACCGTGCGCGCCGGGTCCAGGCCGTGGCGCTCGGCAAGCAAGGCGGCCTGCTCGTGGTCGCCTGGGCCCAGCGGCAGGCGCAGCGCCTCGTCGCGCGCGGGCAGGCCCAGGAAGCGCAGCAGCGCCAGGTAGCGGCGCGGCTCGGGCAGGCGGTCGGGCCAGGCCATCAGCCGCCCGGGCTGCGCCAGCCGGGCGCTGGGCACGAAGCCCGCCCAGCGCCGCGCGCCGAAGCCGGCGACGATGGGATTGGACTGGCCGCCGCTGCCGTGCATCTGCAGCGCCAGGTCGTAGTCGCGCCCGCGCATGGTCGCCAGGAAGGCGCGCAGCGCGGCGGCGCCGCGCGCGGGCTGCTCGGGGAATTCCGGGATGCCGGGGAATTCGATGAAGTCGTCCACCAGCCCCTGCCCCGCCAGCCGGCGCATCAGCTCGCGCGTGGACGGCAGCCCCGCCACGTCGATGCGCGCCCCCGGCCAGGCCGCGCGCAGCGCCGCCAGCGCCGGCGTGGCGCACAGCCAGTCGCCCAGCTGCAGGGCGCGGAACACCGCCACGCTGCGCGGGGCGTCCTGCATGGCGAGGCCGTCCCGCGGCCGCCCGGCGTCCTCATCGAGGAAGGCGGCACGCCCGTCGACCGAGCCCGCGGGTGCAAGCACGGCGGGCCCGCTCATGGCAGCCCCGCGCGCCAGCGCAGCGAGCCGACGATGCGCCAGAAGATGGACAGGGGCGGGATGGCCAGCGAGGTCAACGCCAGCTCGGCCAGGCTGCGCGGGGTGTGCGACACGCCGCGCAGCCGCCTGGCGAAGAAGAGCAGCGACAGCGCCAGCCAGATCGCGGCCGCCGCGGCCGCTGGCAGCCGGGCGCCCGCCGCGGCCAGCACGCAGGCGGCCGCCAGCGCCGCCGTCACGGCCAGGTAGAACCAGGGCGGGCCGGCGCGCACGCGCTCGCGGTACAGGCGCGGGTGGCGCTTGTAGAGCAGCGTGTCGAACACGATCTTCTTCTGCATGCCCAGCCCGGCGGCGAAGCCCATGGGCCGCAGGGGATGGACCACCACGGCCTGGGGCGCGCCGACCACCTGCATGCCCGCCTCCAGCAGGCGGAAATGCAGGTCGGAGTCCTCGCGCCAGGCCAGGGTGTAGCGCTCGTCGAAGCCCTCCACCCGCTGCATCGCCGCGCGCCGCACGAAGGCGTTGGCGGTGGCGAACTCGGCGCGGCACAGGCCGGCGGCGTCGCGCTGCAGATCGGTGGGCCGGGGCGGCAGCGGCATCTCGATGCGGCCGGCCACGGCATCCGCCCCGGTCTCGCGCAGCGCCGCCAGGCCGCGGCGCAGCCAGTCGGGCTCGGGCACCGTATCGTCGTCGGTGAAGGCGATCACCTCGCCGCGCGCGGCGCGCCAGCCGCGGTTGCGCGCCGCGGCCGGGCCGTGCCTGCCGCGCACCGGCAGATAGGTCACGCAGGGACCGGTCTCGGGCGCGGCGTGCGCGGCGGCCTCGGCCTGGGCGCGCGCCTGCGGCTCGCAGGCGTCGTCGCAGACGATGATCTCGAAGCGCCCGCCCGACAGGTCCTGCGCCCGCAGCGCGTCCAGGCAGCGCGCGAGCAGGTCGGGCCGGCGGAAGGTCGGCACCACCACCGACACTTCCGGCGCAAGCCGCGGCGCGGGCGCGAACGACTCCCGCGCAGGCTGCTCGACGGTCTCCTCGGCAGGGGCGGCGCCTCCCGGGGGCCGGGCCGGGCCGCCCGGCGGCTCCTCCTCCCATCCCACGAAGGGCTCGGACAGCGGCAGGGATACGCGATCCACGTAATGGCTCATGGCTTCTCCACCAGATAGGAACCGATCACCAGCGCGTCCAGCGGCGAGGTCCAGAACGATTCGACGGCATCGCGCGGCGTGCAGACCACCGGCTCGCCGCGCGTGTTGAACGAGGTGTTGACCAGCACCGGCACGCCGGTGCGCTCGCCGAAGGCGCGCACCAGGTCGTAGTAGCGCGGGTTCTGGTCGCGCCGTATGGTCTGCACGCGGGCCGTGCCGTCGATGTGGCGCACGGCCGGGATGCGCGCGGCCCGGTGCGGCAGCACGTCGTAGACGAACAGCATGAAGGGCGCGCAGATGCCGCCGGCGCGCCCGGCGTCGAACCATTCGTGGGCGCTCTCCTCCAGCACCACCGGGGCCACGGGGCGGAAGTCCTCGCGATCCTTCAGGCCGTTCAGGCGCGCCTGCATGGAGCTGTCCAGCGGCGAGGCCAGGATGGAACGCGCGCCCAGCGCGCGCGGGCCGAACTCCATGCGGCCCTGGAACCAGCCCAGGATGCGCTCCTCGGCCAGCAGCCCGGCCGCGGCGCCGGCCACGTCGTCCAGGCGGCGGTAGCGCAGGCGCGCGCGGTCCAGGAAGCGCTCGATCTCGTCGTCGCCGTACTCGGGGCCCAGGTAGGCGTGGTCCATGGACCAGCGCCGCTCGCGGCCGCCGCGCTCCTGGTAGTCCTGCCACAGCGCCGCGCCCAGCGCGGTGCCGGCGTCGCCGGCCGCCGGCTGCACCCAGACGTCGTCGAAGGGGCCGTCGCGGGCGATGCGCGCGTTCATCACGCAATTGAGTGCCACGCCGCCGGCCATGCACAGGTGCCGCTCGCCGCTGGCCCGGCGCAGCCAGTCCGCCATGTGCAGGCCGGCCTCTTCCAGCCTGTCCTGCAGCGAGCGGGCGATGTCCTTGTGGCGCTGCGCGAAGGGCTCGCCGCGCCGGCGCGGCGGGCCGAAGGCCTGCTCCAGGCCCAGCGGGCCGACGCGGTAGCCGCCGTCCTCGTCCAGGCGGATGCAGCCGCGGAAGTGTTCCAGGTGGGCGGGCTCGCCGAAGGAGGCCAGCGCCATGACCTTGTACTCGTCGCTGGAATGCAGGAAGCCCAGGTAGGCGGTGACTTCCTCGTAGACCAGGCCGAGCGAATGCGGCAGGTCGATCTGCTTGATGCGCTCGTAGCGGCCGCCGGCATAGCGGCCGAAGCTGGTGGTGGCGCGCTCGCCGCGCCCGTCCATGGTCAGCACCGCGCAGCGGTCGCAGGGCGCGGCCAGGAAGGCGCTGGCCTCGTGCGACAGGTGGTGCTCGACCGGCCGCCAGCGTTCGCGCATGCGCGCCAGCGTCATGCCGCGCCAGCGCTCCTGCAGGTGGTGCGGCACGCCGTCGAGCAATTGGCGCGGCGCGTTGACCAGGTAGGACAAGAAGAGCGGGTCCCAGGGGTTGCCCTGGCTGCCTTGGCTACCCTGGCTGCCTTGGCCTTCCCGGCCAGCCGCGTCCGACGGCCGCAGCGGCAGGCGTATCCAGGCGTCTTCGCCCTCCCCGCCATCGCCGCGGTATCCGCCCCCGCCGCCCTGCGCGCCGCCGCCGGGCAGCAGGCGCGGGTCGAAGGCGTAGGCGATGCGGTCCACGTCGCGCAGCGCGATGCCGGCCTGGGCCAGGCAGTAGTCGACGGCGTGGAAGGGCAGTTGCCAGGCCGTGAAGGGCAGCGGCCGCTTGCCGTGCTTGATGCGCGTGAAGCGCTCCTCCTCGGCGGCGGCCACCACCACGCCGTCGGCCACCAGCGCGGCGGAGCAGTCGTGGAAGGCGGCGTTAATTCCCAGCGTATACATCGACGGGACTCCCTGTGCATGCGAATGAAGACGGTGCGGGCGCGGCGGCGCAAGCCGGCGGCGCGGGTCGGGCGCCCGCGGCTTGCGCGATGGCCGGCGCGACGACAGACGCTGCGCCGGACGCGCGAGCAGGCATGGCAGGCAGGCTCGCGTCGCCCGAGCGGCCGGCCAGCAGCTCGGCCGCGGCTTCGGCCACTTCCTCGGGCGCGACCCCGGCCAGGCAGGCGTGGTGGCCCTGCGGGCAGGTGCTGCGGTAGCAGTACTTGCAGTCCACGTCCCGGTACAGCAGGCGGTGCGGGGTGAGCCAGGGCGCGTGCTGGGGATTGGTCAGCGCGTACAGGTCGACCACCGGCGTGCCCAGCGCCGCGCCGATGTGGGCCGGGCCGCTGTTGTTGCAGACCAGCAGCGCGGCGCCCTCGATCAGCGCGCCCAGCTCGCCCAGCGACAGGCGGCCGGACAGGTCGAACACGCCCTGCCCCGCCCCGCAGGCCCGCGCCACGGAGCGCTCCACCGAACGCACCAGCGGCGCCTCGCCGGGCGAGCCGGTCAGCAGGATGGGCAGGCCGTGGCGGCGCAGCAGGCCGATGGCCCGCGCATAGAGCGGCGCCGGATAGCGGCGCGAGGCCGCGGTCGCGCCGCAATGGACGACGATCCAGCCGCCCTCGCCCGGCAAGCCCAGCGCCGCCAGCTTGCCGCGCAGGCCCAGGCGGTCGGCCGGCCGCACGCGGAAGGACAAGCGGGCATCGCCGGGCAGCGGCGCCACATGGGCCACCAGGTCCAGCTGGCGCTGGACTTCGTGGCGCACGCGCCGCTGCGGCTCTTCCTCTCGCACCCAGGGCGACAGCAGCCGGTAGGGGTTCTCTCGGCTGTAGCCCAGCACGGCGGGAATGCCGGCCAGGCGGCACAGCAAGGCCGCGGGCAGCGCGCTCTGGCTGTAGACGGTGAAGACGACCGCGGCGTCGTAGGCGCCGGCGCGCAGGCGCTCGACCAGCGCCAGGTCGGCCTGCGGACCGCCGTCCTTTTCGTCGTCGTGCCGGGCCCAGGGCGCGCAATGCGTCACCACCTCGTCGATCTCCGGCACGAAAGCCGCCGCCGCCGCGCCCGAGGGCGATGCCAGCAGCGTCAGCCTGCGGCCGGGCGCGGCCTGGCGCAGCGCGCGCATGGCCGGGGTGGACATCAGCACGTCGCCCAGGTTGTCCAGGCGCACGCAGAGGATGCGCCGGGCGCGGCGCCAGGCCGGCGAAACGGCTTCGTCGCCTGCGTTCATGCCTCGCCCTCCAGCAGCCGGGCCGCGTCGTCCAGGTCGCGCGCCACATAGTGCGGCGCGCGCAATGGCCCGGCGCGCCATTCGGTCTCGCTGCCCACGTCCAGCAGCACGGTGCGGCAGCCGGCGCGGCGGCCGGCCTCCACGTCGTCCAGGATGTCGCCGATCATCCAGCAGGCGTCCAGGTCCAGGCCGTGGCGTCGCGCGGCCTCGCGCAGCAGCCCGGGCATGGGCTTGCGGCAGCCGCAGGCCGCGGCATAGGCCGGCAGCGCGCCCGCGGGGTGATGCGGGCAGTACAGGAAATCCGCCATCGACGCGCCCGCCGCGGCGAACAGGCGCGCCAGCCGGCGGCGCACCGGCGCGAGCGCCTCGGGCGCGAAGCGCCCCAGCGCCACCCCGGGCTGATTGCTGACCACGATCAGCGGCAGCCCCAGTCGGGCCAGCCGCGCCAGGCCGTCGCGCGCGCCGGCCGCATAGGCCATGCGGCGCGGCGCGACGTTGTAGGGCACGTCGCGCAGCACGGTGCCGTCCTTGTCGAGAAAGACCGCGGCACCGGCGGCGCGGGGCGCTGCCGCCGCTGCGGCCGGAAACGCCGCCGCGCCGGCGGCGGGGGAAGCGCCCGCCACCGCCCACGCGGGCGCAGGCATGCCCGGGCAGGCATGGGTTCGCATCAAGGCCATGAGCCCTCCTTCTCGGGCAGCACCATCACTTCCGGGATCACCGTGCCCGGCGGCTGGGTCAGCACGAAGCGCACCGCCCTGGCCACGTTGGCCGGGTCCTGCAGGACGCCGGGGTCGATGTCGGGAAAGCGATCGAGCAGGAAGGGCGTGCGCATGCCGCCGGCGATCACCGCCGACACGCGGATGCCGGCCGGGCGCAGTTCCGCGTGCAGCGCGTGCGACAGCCCCAGCAGGCCCCATTTGCTGGCGTGGTAGGCGCTGGCGTTGGGCCAGGCGCGCCGCGCGGCGGTCGAGGCGATGTTGACGATGTGGCCGCCCGCCTGCAGGCAGGCGCAGGCCAGCTTGGCCACCACGAAGGGCCCGGTCAGGTTGGTGCGCATGACGCGCTCCCAGTCCTGCAGCGACAGTTCCTGCATGGGCGCGGTCACGTCCACGCCGGCGTTGTTGACCACGGCGTCGATCCGGCCGAAGCGCTCCATCGCCTCGTCCAGCGCGGCCTGCACCTGCCTGGGCTCGCCCACGTCCATGGCGCAGGCGTGGGCCTGCGGCAGGGCCGCCGCGGCCTCGCGCGCGCGGGCGGCGTTCACGTCGGCCAGCACGACCCGGGCTCCCTCGCCCGCCAGCAGTTCGCAGATGGCCGCGCCCAGCCCGCTCGCGCCTCCCGTGACGAGCACCACCCGCCCCTCCACCGTCTCCCATTGCGCGCGGCTCACAGCACGGCTCCCGCATGGGGCGCGGCCAAGGCGGCGGCCGCGGCGCGGCGCGCGCCGACGGCCGGCGCGCGCGACAGGCGCGCGAACAGCAGGTCCAGCTCCCTGCCCACGCTTTCCCAGGTGAACAGGCGCTGCGCGCGGCGCGCGCCCGCCTCGCCCATGCGCCGGGCCAGCGCCGGGTCGCGCGCCAGCACGGCCAGGCGCGCGGCCAGCGCCGCCGGATCGCGCGGCGGCACCAGGAAGCCGGTGCGCCCGTCCTCGACCGTGTAGCGGATGCCGCCGGTGCGCGAGCCCACCACCGGGCGCGCGCAGGCCATGGCCTCGACCGGCGTGATGCCGAACGGCTCGTACCAGGGCGTGGTGGCGAAGACGTCGCTGGCGCAGTAGTACTCGCGCAGCTCCAGCCGGTTGCGCCGGCCGACGAAGTCGACCCGGTCCAGCACGCCGCAGTCGCGCGCAACCGCCTTCAGGCGGGCGACCTCGGGCGTGCGCTCCTGGCGGGCGTCGCGGCTGCTGCCGCCGACCACCGCCAGCCGCGCGTCCACGCCGTGGTGGCCGCGCAGCGCGGCCAGGGCGCGGATCACGTCGTCCACGCCCTTGCGCGGCACCATGCGGCCGAGCTGCAGGATGCGGAAGCCCGCCTCGTCCCAGCCCAGGGCGCGGCGCGCGCGCAGCCGGTCCATGGGCGCCATTTCGGCGGGGTCGTAGCCGCAGGGCACGATCTCGATGCGGGCGGGGTCGGCGCCGTACAGGTCGATCAGGTCGCGGCGGTCCTGCGGGCATTCGGCGACGATGCAGTCGGCCTCGCGCACGATCTCTTCCTCGATCGCGAAGCGGCTGTCGGGAAAGCGGTCGGCCTCCTGCTGATGCAGGCGCCGGACCTTGCCCAGGGCATGGAAGGTCACGGCCAGCGGGATGCCGTAGTAGCGCGCCACCGGCAGCGCGGCCATGGCCGACATGAAGAAGTTGGCGTGGATCGCGTCGTAGAGCTCGTCCTGCCCGCCGAAGCAGCGCATCATCCAGGTGCGGAACTCGGCCATGCAGGGCAGCAGCTCTTCCTTGGGCAGGTAGCGCGCCGGCCCGGCGGGCACGTGGATCACGCGCACGCCGGGCTGCCAGTGCACGATCAGGGGCTGGAGCGGATCGTCCCTGCGCGTGTAGACGTCGACCTCGTGGCCCCGCGCGGCAAGCTGCCGGGCGACGTGGGCCACGTAGACGTTCTGTCCGCCGCTGTCCACGCTGCCGGCCAGGGCGAGCGGCGAGGCGTGTTCACTGACCAGTGCAATCCTGCGCATGGTGTTCTCCGTTATGAGTGGGTGCCCGCAAGACCGGGCGGGGCGGCTTCATGGCCGCCCCTCTGAGAACCCATGCGCAACTGTCGTGCCCATGCCGCCATACCGCCATGCCGTCCGCCGGACCGGCATGGCGATGCGGCACTTCTTACACGCGCGGGTAAAGAAGTGACGGTTCGGAAGGAAGAAGCGAGCGTCCGGAAACGTCCGGAAACGGCCGGCCAGCGGCGGCGGCCTACTGGCGCGGGCCCGCCGCGGCGGCGCCGGGCAGCGCCACCGCGGCCACGGTGGCGGCCAGCTCCGCCGGATCGGCCGGCTTGGGCAGGTGGACCTGGAAGCCGGCCAACAGCGCGCGCAGCCTGTCCTCGGGCCGCGCGTAGCCCGACAGCGCCACCGCGGGCAGCCGGGCGGCCAGCGCCGTGCCGCGCTCCTGCTCGATGCGGCGCACGCGGGCGATGACCTCGTAGCCCTCCATGTCGCCCAGCGCCAGGTCGCACACCAGCACCTGCGGCCAGTCCTCGCTGCGGCCCGCCCGCAGCGCGTCCAGCAGCGCCTGGCCCGAGCCGTAGCCCTGCACGCCGGCGCCGTAGCCGGCCAGGGCCTCGCCCACCAGCTCGCGGGCCTCGGCCTGGTCGTCGACCACCGCCACCCGCAGTCCCGCCAGCTGCGGCGGCCCGGCCGGCGCGGGGCGCGCGGACGGCGCGGCCGGCGCCACCGCGCGCAGGGGGAACTCCGCCACGCAGCGCCAGCCGCCGTCGGCCTGCGGCTCCACGTGCAGGACGCCGCCCTCGCGCTCGGCCAGCGCGGCCGCCTGCCCGGGATCGAAGGCGAGCGCGCCCAGCAGCCGCTCGGGCAAGTCCGGCGGCAGGTCCGCCCCGCCTGCATCGCCCACCGCCGCGCCTCCCGCCAGGCCCGCCTTGCCCGGCATCCCCGCATCCGCCGGCAGCAGCGCCGAAGCGGGCGCCGCGCCGACCGCCTGCCCGCCGTGCGCCACCGCCAGCCGCGCCACGGCGCCGGCGCGCTCGACCGACAGCTCCACCCTGCCTCCCGCGGGCGCCGCGGCCACCGCGTGGGCGCACAGCCGCCAGGCCAGCTCCTGCAGCGCGCCCGGGTCGCCCGTGACGCGCGCTTCCTCGGCCAGCGAGCTGTACAGGCCGATGCCCCGCTCCTCCATCGCCGGGCGCAGGGCGTCGACCACGCCCGCGGCCGTGGCGGCCAGGTTGACGGGCTGGCGCGCCAGCCGGCCGCCGGCCGCCTCCAGCTCGCCCTGCTGGCGCTGCAGCGCCCACATCTGCGCGTACAGGCCGCCGGCGCGCAGCAGCGCGTCGTGGCTGCCGCGCTCGACCACGCGCCCGTGCTCCAGCACCACGATCTGGTCGGCGCCCACCACCGTGGACAGCCGGTGCGCGATCACCAGCGTCGTGCGGCCCACGGCGATGCGCTCCAGCTCGGCCTGGATGGCCTGCTCGGTGCGGCTGTCCAGCGCCGAGGTGGCCTCGTCGAACAGCATGATGGGCGGGTTCTTCAGGATCGCCCGGGCGATGGCGATGCGCTGGCGCTCCCCGCCCGACAGGCGCAGGCCGCGCTCGCCCACCAGGGTGTCGTAGCCCTCGGGCAGGCCCAGGATGAAGTCGTGGATGCGCGCGCCCTTGCAGGCGGCGATCACGTCCTCGCGCGCCGCGCCGGGGCGGCCGTAGGCGATGTTGTAATGAATGGTGTCGTTGAACAGCACCGTGTCCTGCGGCACGATGCCTATGGCCCGCCGCACGCTGGCCGGGCGCAGGCCGCGCACGTCCTGGCCGTCCACCGTGATGCGCCCCGTGTCGGCGTCGTAGAAGCGCAGCAGCAGCCGGGCCAGCGTGGACTTGCCCGAGCCGCTGCCGCCGACGATGGCCACCGTCTGGCCGGGCAGCACATCCAGGTCCACGTCCCACAGGATCTGCCGTCCCGGCTCGTAGGCGAAGCCCACCGACTCGAAGCGCACCGCGCCCCGCTCGACCTTGAGCTCGGCCAGCCGGTCGTCGTCGGCCGCCTCCGGCCGGTGGCGCAGCAGCGCGGTGACCCGCTCGGCGTTGACCATGGCCTCGCGCGCCTGGCGGAAGATCATGCCCAGGGTGTTCAAGGGCAGGCAGATCTGGATGATGTAGGCGTTGATCAGCACCAGGTCGCCCACCGTGGCCTGGCCGCCCGTGACCTGCTGGCCGGCCAGCAGCATCACCGCCGCGACGCCGGCGGCGATGATGGCGCTCTGGCCGACGTGCAGCGCCGACAGCGAATACTGGTTGGCCACGCCCACCTCCTGCCAGCGATCCAGCAGGCCGGCCAGGCGCCGGGATTCCAGGGCCTCGTTGGCGTAGAGCTTGACGGCCTCCTGGTTGAGCAGGCTGTCGACCATGCGGCCGTTGGCCGCCGAGTCGATCTCGTTCAGGCGGCGCTGGTAGGCCAGGCGCCGGCCGGTCAGCGCCACCGTGCAGGCGGCGTAGGCGGCGAAGGTCAGCGCGACGATGCAGGCGTACCAGGCGCTGTAGCCCAGCACCAGGATGACCAGCACGGCAACGATCTCCACCAGCGTGGGCAGCAGCGTGAACAGGCCGGTGCCCAGCAGGAAGCCCAGCCCGGCCGTGCCGCGCTCCATGTCGCGCGCCAGCGCGCCGGTCTGCCGCAGGGCGTGGAAGCGCGCGCCCAGCTGGTGCAGGTGGCCGAACAGGCGCTGCGTGAAGCCGGCCACCGCCGCCTGCGTCACGCGCACGAACACCATGTCGCGCAGCTCGGTGAAGAGGCTGCCGGCAAAGCGCAGCAGCGCGTAGCCCATCAGCAGGAAGACCGGCAGCGCGGCCAGCGACTGCGGCTCGGACAGCAGGTCGACGATGCGCTTGAGCACCGCCGGCACGGCCACCATCAGCAGCTTGGCCGCCAGCAGCAGCGCCAGCGCCGCCGCGGTGCGGCGCCGGTACGCCCAGAGCGCCTGCCAGACGGTGCGCAGCACCTCCCGGCGGGCCGCCCGGGCGGCCGCCTCATCGCCGGCGGGCATGGCCGCGGCCTCCCCGGGCAAGGCGCAAGGCGCGCGCCATCGCGCCGCGGCTTCCGGCATCGCGCGCACCGCGGCCCGGCGTGCCTCCCGTCATGGCGGCTCCCGCCACGATCACGCCCACCACTGGCGCAGCGTGGCGCGCAGCAGGTCCATGCGCGACCCGCCCTCGCCGCGCAGCGCCGACAGGTAGGCGCGGACCTGCTTCATGTCGGCGTGCGGGCCGAGCGGCGGCACATCCGGGTCGGTCATGAATTCCAGCACCATGGGCCGGGCCGAGGCCAGCGCCTCGTCCCAGGCCGGGCCGATGTCCTCCGGCGTCTCGACCCGCCGCCCGGCCAGGCCCAGCATGCGCGCGTAGCCCGCGTAGGAGAAATCCGGCAGCGCCTGCGACGCCGGGAAGCGCGGATCGCCGCCCATCGCGCGCTGCTCCCAGGTGACCATGTTCAGGTCGCCGTTGTTGAGCACCACCACCGCGAAGGGCGCGCCGGGCCAGTCGCGCCAGCGCGCGGCCACGGTGATCAGCTCGTTGATGCCGTTCATCTGCATGGCGCCGTCGCCGGCCAGCGCCACCACCGGCCGGTCGGGGTGGGCCAGGCGCGCCGCGATCGCATAGGGCACGGCGCTGCCCATGCTGGCCAGCCCGCCCGACAGCGTGCCCGACATGCCCTCGCGCATTTCCACGTCGCGCGCGTACCAGACCGCCGCCGTGCCGGAGTCGCCCGTCAGGATGCAGCGCGGCGGCAGGCGCCGCGACAGCTCGGTGAAGACGCGCTGCGGGTTGATCGGCCGGGCCGGCTCCATCGCGCGCGCGGCCACCGTCTCGCGCCACTTGCGCACCGACTGCCCGATGCGCTCGCGCCAGCGATGCTCCTTGCGCGGCTGCAGCCGGGGCAGCAGCGCGCGCAGCGCCTGGCGGCTGTCGCCGACCAGGCCGACGTCGACCGGATAGCGCAGGCCGATGCGGCTGCCGTCGACGTCGATCTGCACTGCGCGCGCCTGCCCCTCGCGCGGCAGGTACTCCGCGTAGGGGAAGGACGTGCCCACCATCAGCAGGGTGTCGCAGCCGTCCATCAGCTCCCAGCTCGGGCGCGTGCCCAGCATGCCGATGGCGCCCGTCACCCAGGGCAGCGTGTCGGGCAGCACGGCCTTGCCCAGCAGCGCCTTGGCCACGCCCGCGCCCAGCCGCCCGGCGACCTCGGACAGCTCGGCGCCCGCGTGCAGCGCGCCCGCGCCGGCCAGGATGGCCACGCGCTCGCCGCGGTTGAGCAGGTCGGCGGCGCGGTCCAGGCCCTCGTCGGGCGGCAGGCGCGCGTGCACCGTGTCGCCGATGCCGCTGTGCACCGTGCCGTGCTCGCGCGGCGGCTCGGGCACCGCGGGCAGGGCCTGCACGTCGTTGGGCACGATGATGCAGGTCACCGCGCGGCGCTCCAGGGCGATGCGCATGGCGCGGTCGACCAGGTGGCGCACCTGCGCCGGGTCCTGCGCCACCTGCACGTAGTCGTGCGCCACGTCCTTGAAGAGCGACAGCAGGTCGACCTCCTGCTGGTAGTCGCCGCCCAGCGAGGCGCGCGCCTGCTGGCCGACCACCGCGACCACCGGCTGGTGGTCCAGCCGGGCGTCGTACAGGCCGTTGAGCAGGTGGATGGCGCCCGGCCCGGATGTCGCCATGCACACGCCGGCCTGGCCGGTCAGCTTGGCGTGGGCGCAGGCCATGAAGGCGGCCATTTCCTCGTGGCGCGCCTGGACGAAGTCGATGCGGCCGCGGGCGCGGTCCAGCGCGCCCAGCAGCCCGTTGATCCCGTCGCCGGGATAGCCGTAGACGCGGCCCACGCCCCATTGGCCCAGCCGCGCCACCAGAAAGTCCGACACCGTTTGCATAAAGCCTCCCGTTGCGATGCGAACGGTACGGCCAGCAAGCGGCGTTCCCGGGGGCGCGGCGGCGTTCGGTTTCAGTCAACTAAACGGACGCCGGCGTGCAAGAAGCCGCGCGGGGCTTTCTCTACGATGGCAGCCACCATGAGGAGCAGGCCGGCGGCAGACCGGCCGCGGGGGAGCGATGCGGTGCAGACGATCGCGCCGGCGCGCATATGCGCCGGCTCCGCTGAATCCTCCCACGACAAGGACAAGGGACATGACTGGCAAATCGGCTTTCGGCGCGGCATGCCTGCTGGCCTGCGCGATGCCCGCGCAGGCGCAGAGCAGCCTGACGATATACGGCATCCTGGACGCCGGCCTGACCTACATCGACGACCAGGCCGGGCACAGCTCCTTCCAGTTCGCCGAAGGCATCAACTACGGCAACCGCTTCGGCCTGCGCGGCCAGGAGGACCTGGGCGGCGGCTACGCCACCGTCTTCAACCTGGAGAACGGCTTCAGCCTGGGTACCGGCAACCTGCGCCAGGGCGGGCGCCTGTTCGGCCGCCAGGCCTTCGTCGGCATGCGCACGCCGGCCGGCACGCTGACCATGGGCCGGCAGTACGACTTCATGCGCGACTACGTGCAGCAGTTCAACGTGGGCGGCTACGCCAGCGTCTACGCCGGCCACCAGGGCGACTTCGACCGCATCTCCGGCAAGCAGCTCGACCGCTCGGTGAAATACGCCAGCCCCAACCTGAGCGGCCTATCCTTCGGCGCGATGTACTCCTTCGGGCCGGAGTTCGAAAGCTCGCGCGGCAACGCCTGGAGCCTGGGCGCGGGCTACAAGAGCGGGCCCCTGTCGGTGGGGGCGATGTACACGCGCCTGAACGACGTGGCGGTCTTCCCCTACCTGACCAGCGGCCTGTATTCCTTCCTGGGCCAGCCCTCGGCCGTGGCCGACCCGGCCAGCGGCGAGACGATCGACCTCTTCCCCGCCGGCTACCAGGTGGAATACCAGGGCATCGCCGGCCTGGGCGCGAGCTGGCGCTTCGCCAACGGCGTGGCCGTCATGGCCAACACCACCGCCATCACCTTCGACGACGGCAGGACGTCCTCCACCCAGCGCATCTACGAGGCCGGCGTGGTCTTCCCGCTGGCGCCGGCGCTGACCGGCATCGCCGCCTACCAGTACGCCAAATTCGAGGGCACGCACTGGAACCAGCCCACCGTGGGCGTGCGCTACGACCTGTCCAAGCGCACCTGGCTGTACGCCTCGGCCTCCTTCCTGAAGGCCTCGGGCGGCACCGACGCATCGCAGGGCGCGGGCTTCTACACCATCCCCGCCTACGGCGACACCCAGACCACGATGCGCGTGGCCATGGTCCACACTTTCTGACCCCTTCCGGAGAACGTCATGCAAACCCATACCGCGCTCGCCACGCGCCCGCTGAAGAACGGCTTCGGCGCCGAGATCCTGGACGTCGACCTGGCCGGCGCCGACGCGGCCACGCTGCGCGACGTGGTGGACACCTTCAACCTGCACGGCGCCATCGTGCTGCGCGGCCAGCGCATGGATCCGGCCGCGCTGGTCGACTTCGCGCGGCAGTTCGGCGAGCCCGAGGGGCACACGCTCAAGGAATACACCCTGCCCGACCACCCCGAGGTCTACGTGCTGTCCAACCGCAAGGTCGACGGCAGGCCCATAGGCAGCCACAACGACGGCGTGGGCTGGCACACCGACTACTCCTACAAGGAAAAGCCGGTGATGTGCACCATGCTGTACGCGGTCGAGGTCCCGCCGGTGGGCGCCGACACGCTGCTGGCCGACATGTGCGCCGCCTACGACAGCCTGCCCGGGGACCGCCGGCAGGAACTCGACCCGCTGGTGGTGCACCACAGCTACCAGCACCTGATGACCACCCGCCTGTACAACCGGCGCGAGCTGACCGAGCAGCAGAAGGCCGAGAACCCGGACGTCTTCCACCCGCTGATCCGCACCCATCCGGCCAACGGACGCAAGGCGCTGTGGCCCAGCACCGGCACCGTGCGCGGCATCGTCGGCATGGACGACGACAAGGCCCTGGCCCTGGTCGAGGACCTGGTGCAGTACGGCACGCAGGAGCGCTTCGTCTACCGCCACAAGTGGCAGGTGGGCGACGTGCTGGTCTGGGACAACCGCTGCACCCTGCACACCGGCACCACCTTCGACGACACCCGCTACGTGCGCGAGATGCACCGCCTGTGGGTGCGCGGCGACCGTCCCTTCTGAACCGCCGCCCGCACCGGAGCCCGGTCCATGTCCAACCGCCGTGATTTCATCAAGACCGCCGCGCTGGCCGGCCTGGCGCTGCCGGCCCTCGGCCGCGCGCTGCCGGCCAAGGCCGCCGAGCCGCCGGCCGTCACCGTCGCCTTTCCCTTCGACGTGCTGTCCTGGGACCCGGCCGCGCGGGTGGCGCCCAACCCGGTGCCCATCCACAAGTGCGTGTTCGACCAGCCGCTGGAGTACACCGCCGACTCCACGCTGGCGCCCGGCCTGGCCACCGCCCACCGCTGGCTCGACGACAGCGGCCGCACGCTGGAGATCACGCTGCGCGAGGGAGTGACCTTCCACAACGGCGACCCGCTGACCTCGGCCGACTTCGCCTTCACCTTCCTGGAGCGGCTGCGCGCCCAGCCCGACCTGCAGGCCGCCTTCATCTGGAACCTGGTCGAAGGCATCGAGACGCCCACGCCCACCCGGGCGGTGATGCATTTCTCCAAACCCATGGTGACCGCGCCGCAGTTCCTGGGCTACGCCGGCTCCTTCGTGCTGCCCAGGCGCTACATCGAGCAGGCGGGCATGGACGGCTTCCTGGCCAGACCGGTCGGCTCCGGCCCCTACATGGTGGCCGAATACCAGCGCGACAGCCGCATCGTTCTGCAGGCCTACCCGGGCTACTGGCGCGGCGCGGCGGCGCTGCCGCGCGTGACCTTCCAGGTGGTCAAGGACGCCACCTCGCGCACCGCCGCCCTGCAGGCCGGCCAGGCCGCGCTGGGCAGCGGCCTGCCGGTGCGCGAGGCCATGCGCCTGGGCAAGCTGCCGCAGCTGCGCGCCGACCTGACGCCGACGGTGGACACCTACCTGATCCACATGGTCAACGCCGGCCCGCTGCAGGACCGCCGCATCCGCCTGGCCATGCACCACGCCATCGACAAGAGGGCGCTGTCGCGCGCCTTCTTCAACGAGGTGGCGCAGCCGCTGTCCACCCCGGCCCCGCCCGGCACGCCGGCCCACGACGCCGCGTTCGTCTTCGAGCACTCGCCCGATCGCGCCCGCGCGCTGCTGGCCGAGGCCGGCCACGACGCCTCGCGGCCCGTGCGCTTTCCCTTCTACGCGACCAGCGGCGTCTACGCCAGCGACTACGACATGGCGCGGGCCATCGTCCAGATGTGGAAGCGCGTGGGCATCGAGGCCGACCTGCAGGTCATCGAGCTGGCCCAGTACTACCCGCGCGTGCAGGCCGGCAAGCTGGACGGCCCGGCGCTCTGGTTCTGGACCAACGCCACCGGCGACCCGGAGCTGTCGGCCGGCTACTACCTGGACCCGCGCAAGATCTTCTCGGTCTGGCGCAGCGACGACGTCTCGGCCCGGCTGGACCCGCTGCTGGTCGAGCTGGACTTCGACAAGCGCATCCAGGGCTACAAGGCCTTCCACGCCTGGGCGGTCGGCGAGGGCTACGCCCTGCCCCTGCTGCAGGGCCTGTCCTCGGTGGTCTCGGCGCCGCGCCAGGTGCAGTACCAGCCCTACCGCAACGGCTGGCTGCTGCCCTACGCCTGGAAGCCGGCCTGAGCGGGCGCGCCCCGCTTCGGTGCATGTTTGACCCGGTTTTTCGTGCGCCGGGCGTCAAGACGGCCGCGGGCGCGCTCCCTACCATGATCGTGAACGGCCGGCCGGGGATGTCCCGCGCCGGCGAGACGGCAAGAGCAAAGGCATCGCAATGAAGCAAGCATTTCCCTCGGACGCATTCTTCCAGGCGCTGGACAGCTCGGTGCTGCCGGTCGGCCAGGCGCAGACGCTGCCGCCGCTGTGCTACACCGACGAAGGATTCTTCGAGTTCGAGAAAGAGGCGCTGTTCGACCGCGAATGGCTGTGCGTGGGCAGGGCGTCCTGGGTGTCCAGGCCGGGGGACTACTTCACCACCTCCATCGTCGGCGAGCCGCTGATCGTCGCCTGCAACCGCGACGGGCGGATCCGCGCCATGTCGGCGGTCTGCCAGCACCGCGCCATGCTGGTGGCCGAGGGCCAGGGCAACACGCGCGCCTTCCTGTGCCCCTACCACCACTGGGCCTATTCGCTGGACGGCGAGCTGATCGGCGCGCCCGCCATGGAGCGCACCGCCGATTTCGACAAGGCCGCCCACTGCCTGCCCGCCCTGCAGGTGGAAGTCTGGCAGGGCTTCGTCTTCGTCAACTTCGACCCCGCCGCCGAGCCGCTCGCCCCGCGCCTGGCCACGCTGGGCGCCGCACTGGCCAACTACGACCTGGCCCACGCCGACGGCCCGCGCCCCGGCCCCGCCCAGCGCTACGACTGGAACTGGAAGGTCATGTTCGAGAACAACAACGACGGCTACCACGCCAACCGCCTGCACAAGGGCCCGCTGCACGACTTCGTGCCCAGCGCGCTGGCGTCCTTCCCGGAGCTGCCGCCCGACAGCGCCGGCTACATGCGCTACAACGGCACCACCCACCCGGACGCCAGCTTCAACGCCCTGCAGAAGGCGGTGCTGCCGATCTTCCCGGGGCTGGACGAGGCCGACCGCAGCCGCATGGTGTTCGCCAACGTGCCGCCCACGCTGTCGCTGGTGATGACCAGCGACATGGTGATCTACATGATCCTGCGCGCGGACTCGGCCGGCACGCACGAGATGGACCAGGGCCTGCTGCTGGCGCCCGGCGCCATGCAGGACCCGCTGTTCGCCCAGCGCATGGCGATCAACATGGGCGCGGCCTCCGAGATCATCGCCCAGGACCTGCACGTGGACGCGGCCGTGCAGGTCGGCCTGCGCTCGCGCTACGCGGTGCGCGGGCGCTATTCCTGGCAGGAGCAGGCGCAGAGCGACTTCAACCGCTGGCTGGTGCCGCGCTACCAGGCCTGCTGGGCGCGCCGGCGGTCGGGCGGGAGCGTCGCGGCGGCGCAGGCGGGCGCGGGCGGCGCGGCGGCCGCGCCGGCCCGGCGCAGCATCCCGGTGCACGCCGCCAAGGCGCAATAGGAGCCCCCCGGCCATGCCGCCGCCCTCGCACGCCGCCATGGCCGGACCGGCCGGGGATGCCGGCCCCGCGCCGGCCCCGGCCATGCCTGCCTCGCGTCGATCCGCCTCGCGCCCGTCCGCCTCCCGTCGGCCCGCCGCGCCGGCCCGCCGCGCCGCGGCCGCCTGTCGCGCCGCGCTGCCGCTGGCGGCCCGGCTGGCCGCGCGCGTGCCCATGATGCTGGCGGTGGCTGTGATCGTCTTCGTCACCCTGCGCGTCATGCCGGTCGATCCGCTGGGCATGCTGCTGCCGCCCAACGCCACGCCGGCCGACATCGCCGCGCTGAGCCGCGCGCTGGGCCTGGACCAGCCGCTATACCGCCAGTTCATGCTGTGGCTGGGCGACGTGCTGGCCGGCGACTGGGGCCGTTCCATCCAGTCCGGCCTGCCGGTCGGGCAGATGATCCTGCAGGCGCTGCCGACCACCCTGCAGCTGGTCTTCTTCGGGCTGCTGGGCGGCGTGTCGCTGGGCGTATGGGGCGCGGTGCTCGCCTTCAGCCGGCGCGGCACGGCCGTCGAGCGCATCGCCGACGCCCTCAACGGCCTGTCGGTGGCGATACCGGAATTCCTCTGGGCCATCCTGCTCATCCTGGGCATAGGCATAGGCACGGGCTGGCTGCCTTTCCTGGGGCCCATAGACGCCGGCATGACGGTGCCGCGCGCCACCGGCTTCCTGCTCCTGGATTGCCTGCTGGCGGGCGACCCGGCCGCCTTCGCCAGCGCGCTGCGCCACCTGGCGCTGCCGGCGATGGCGATGACGCTGGGCGTGGCCCCGCCCATCATGCGCGTGCTGCGCGCCAGCCTGGTCGAGGTCTACGGCGAGGACTACATCGCCGCCGCCCGCCTGCGCGGCGTGCCCGAGCGCAGCCTGCTGTGGCGCCACGCCCTGCGCAACGCCAGCCTGCCCACCGTCAGCCTGATCGGCCTGCAGGCCGGCACCATCGTCGGCGGCACGCTGCTGATCGAGACCATCTTCGGCCTGCCCGGCATCGGCGCGCTGATGGTCTCGGCCATCGGCAACCTGGACCTGCCGGTGATACAGGGCCTGGCGCTCACCTACGCCCTGGCGGTGCAGGTCATGAGCATGCTCACCGACGCCCTGCTGCTGTGGCTCAACCCCAGGCTGCGCACGCCATGAGCCGCGGCCTGCCCCTGCCCGACGCCGCCGCGCGGCCCGGCCGCCGCGGCGCCGCGGCGCGCCCCTGGCTGCGCGACCCCAAGGTGCTGGCCGGCGGCGCCGCGCTGCTGCTGCTGGCCGCGGTGGCGCTACTGGCCCCGCAGCTCGCGCCGCACCTGCCCAACGACCAGGACCTGCTCTACCCCCTGCTGCCGCCGGCCTGGGCCGAGGGCGGCAACCCCGACTACCCGCTGGGCACCGATGCGCTGGGCCAGTGCATCCTGTCGCGGCTGTTGTACGGCGCGCAGGTGACGGCCGTCATCGCCACCCTGGCGCCGCTGGGCGCGGCGCTGGTGGGCACGGCCGCGGCGCTGCTGGCCGGCTACCGCGGCGGGCGCACCGACTGGCTCATCATGCGCCTGGTCGACGTCTGGCTGTCCTTCCCGGCCGTGGTGCTGGCGCTGGTGCTGATGGTCGCGCTCGGGCCCGGCCTGGGCAACGTGATCCTGGCCATCGTGCTGGTGGACTGGACGCGCTTCTGCCGCGTCATCCGCAGCGACGTGGCGGTGGCCGCGCGGCGCGAATACGTGGCCGCCGCGCGCATCGCCGGGGCCGGGCACGGCGCCGTGGTCTGGCGCGACATCGTGCCCGGCATCGCGCCCACGCTGATCGCCCTGCTCAGCCTGGAGATGGGCATCGCCGTGGTGGCCGAAAGCGTGCTGTCCTTCGTCGGCGTGTCGGTCGGCGCGCAGACGCCGACCTGGGGCATGATGGTGGCCGACGGCCTGGCCAACGTCTTCTCGGCCCCGGCCGGCCTGGTCGCGCCGGTGCTGTGCATGATCGCCACCGTGCTGGCCAGCGCCACGCTGGGCGACGGCCTGCGCCGCAGCACCGACCCGCGCCTGCAGGCGCGCGGGAGCCGGGCGTGAAGGCCGGCGACCTGCCCGCCGGGCTGGCCCTGCCGGCCGACGGCGCGCCGCTGCTGCGGGCCGAAGGCCTGACCGTGACCGCCGGCGCGGGCGGCCCGGCGGTGCTGCGCGACGTGGGCCTGGAGCTGGCGCGCGGCCGCGTGCTGGGCCTGGTCGGCGAATCCGGCGCGGGCAAGAGCATGCTGGGCCGCGTCGTGTCGCGCCAGCTGCCGGCCGGCTTCGCGGTGGCTGCCGGCAGCCTGTCCTTCCTGGGGCGCGACCTGCTGGCGCTGCCGGCGGCCGAGCACCAGGGCCTGCTCGGCCGGCGCATCGCCTTCATCCCGCAGGAGCCGATGACCGCGCTCAACCCGGTGCACACCATAGGCCGCCAGTTCGCCGGGCACCTGGCGCGGCTGGGCGTACCGGCCGGCGAGCGCGCGGCGCGCGCCGAGGCCATGCTGGCCGAGGTGCGCCTGCCGCGCCCGCGCGCGGTCATGGACAGCTACCCCTTCCAGCTGTCGGGCGGCATGTGCCAGCGCGTGATGATCGCCATGGCCTTCGCCGGCGACCCGGAACTGGTCGTCTCCGACGAGGCCACCACGGCGCTGGACGCCAGCACCCAGGCGCACATCGTCACGCTGCTGCGCGGCCTGCAGGCGCGCCGCGGCACCGGCGTGCTGTTCGTCACCCACGACCTGGGGCTGGCCGCGCGCGTGTGCGACGACGTGGCCGTGCTGTATGCCGGCACGATGTGCGAGACCGGGCCGGCGGCCGCCGTGTTCGCCGCGCCGGCCCACCCCTATACGCGCGCCCTGCTGGCCGCCGACCCGCGCCGGGCCGAGCCCGGCCGCCCGCTGGCGGCGCTGCCCGGCGCCATGCCCGACGTGGCCGGATCCGGCGCCCTGGCGGGCTGCCGCTTCGCGCCGCGCTGCCCGGCGGCCGCGGCGGCCTGCGCCGATGCCCCGCCGCCCCTGCGCGGCGCCGGCGCCGCCCGCTGGCGCTGCCTGCGCGAGCCGGCCGAGATCGACGCCGCGCCCCTGCGCGCCGCCGGCGCGGACGGCCCGGCCACGGACACCGCATCGCTGGGCGGCGAGCCCTTCCTGGTCGTCTCGGGCCTGGGCCGGACCTACCCCGGCCGGCGCGGCTGGCTGCGCCCGGCCGCGCCGGTGCAGGCGGTCGAGGACGTCGGCTTCACCGTCGCGCCGGGCGAATTCATCGGCGTGGTGGGCGAAAGCGGCAGCGGCAAGTCCACCCTGGGCCGCCTCGTCATGGGCCTGGAGCCGGCCGACCGCGGCAGCGTCGTGCTCAACGGCCGGCCGCTGGGCGAAGGCGACGCCGAATGGCAGCGCCGCATCCGCGCCATCCAGATGGTGTTCCAGGACCCGCGCTCGGCGCTCAACCCGCGCCGCCGCGTCAGGAGCCTGATCACCCAGGCGATGGAGAGCCGCGCCCACCTGCGCGTGGAGCGCGAGCGGCGCGCGCGCGAGCTGGCCGCCGACGTGGGCCTGGCCGCCGACATCCTGGACCGCTTCCCGGCGCAGATGTCGGGCGGGCAGCGCCAGCGCGTGAACATCGGCCGCTCGCTGTGCGACGTGCCGCAGCTGCTGGTGGCCGACGAGATCGTCTCGGGCCTGGACGTGTCGGTGCAGGCCCAGGTGCTCAACCTGCTGCTGGAACTGCGCCGCACGCACAAGATCTCGCTGCTGCTGATCTCGCACGACCTGGGCGTGGTCGCCCACCTGTGCAGCCGGGTGCTGGTCATGCACCGCGGCGCCGTGGTCGAAAGCGGCCCCACCGCGCAGGTCTTCGGCTCGCCCGCCCATCCCTATACGCGCAGCCTGCTGGACGCCGTGCCGCCGGCCGACCTGCGCATCCCCTGGCCGCGCTAGGGCCCGCCCCGGCCTCCTCGCGCATTCCCGGCGCCGCCGCGCGCCCGCGACCCCATGCCCTCCATGCCCTCTTCCGCTTCCCGCATGCCGGCGCTGTTCCTGGGCCACGGCAGCCCCATGAACGCCCTGCTCGACAACGAGTTCACCCGCGCCTGGCGCGCGCTGGGCGCAGGCCTGCCGCGCCCGCGCGCCATCCTGATGATCTCGGCCCACTGGCAGACCCGCGGCACCGCCATGACCACGCTCAAGGCGCCGCCCACGCTGCACGACTTCGGCGCCTTCCCGAAGTCGCTGTTCGACGTGCGCTACCCCGCCCCCGGCGACCCGGCGCTGGTCGAGCAGGCCGCCGGGCTGCTCGCGCCCCTGCCGGTGGCGCGCGACGCGGGCTGGGGGCTGGACCACGGCGCCTGGTCGGTGCTGCGTCACCTGTACCCGCAGGCCGACGTGCCGGTGGTGCAGCTGAGCATGGACTACGCCCTCGCGCCCGCCGGCCACTACGACCTGGGCCGGCGCCTGCGGCCGCTGCGCGAGCAGGGCGTGTTGATCGTCGGCAGCGGCAACGTCGTGCACAACCTGCCGGCCATGAGCTGGCAGGAGCCGCAGCGCGTCTACGACTGGGCGCAACGCTTCCAGGACCACGTGCGCGCCTGCGTCGCCGAAGGGCGTGACCGCGAGCTGTTCGACTACCTGGCGCTGGGGCGCGACGCCAACCTGTCGGTGCCCAGCCCCGACCACTTCCTGCCGCTCTTCTACGTGCTGGGCGCGCGCGGCGAGGACGAGCCGGCGGGCTTTCGCACCGAGCGCATCGAGTACGGCTCGCTGAGCATGATGAGCGTGGTGGTGGGCGACGCGCCGGCATGAAAGCAATATTTCATGCGCCTGCGTCCAAGACCGGCGCGGGGCCGCGCCTTAGGATGGCCGTGCACCCCGGCGCTTCGCGCCGCCCGTTCCGCCGCCCCTCTTCCGCAGCATCGACATGACCGCATTCGCCGCCTCCGCCCCGCCCGCCGCGCCGACCGCCGCATCCGGCTGGCGCACCCTGCGCGTGGCGGACAGGCGGCGCGAGGCCGAGGACATCCACCGCTTCGTGCTGGAGCCGGCCGACGGCGCGCCGCTCGCGCCCTACCGCGCCGGCGCCCACCTGTGGCTGCGCGCCGGCCCCTGGCTACGCCCCTATTCCCTGTGCGCGCCGCACGGCGGCGGCCGCTACCAGATCGCCGTGCAGCGCGAGGCCGGCGGCCGCGGCGGCTCGCGCCACCTGTGCGACAAGCTGGAGCCGGGCGACGAGATCGAGGCCGGCGAGCCCGCCAACCACTTCCCGCTGGCCGAGGACATGCCGGCGCCGCCGCTGCTGCTGGCCGGCGGCATCGGCATCACGCCCATCCTGTGCATGGCGCGCGAACTGGCCGCCGCCGGCCGCGCCTGCACCCTGCACTACCTGGCGCGCAGCCGGCGCCGCATGGCCTTCCTGGACGAGCTGGCCGGCTGGGCCGCCAGCGGTCCCGGCCGGCTGCACCTGCACGCCGGCGACGAGCCTGGCGGCGCGCCCGGCCTGGCCGCCCTGGTCGGCCCGGCGCAGCCCGGCCGACACCTCTACGTCTGCGGCCCGGCCGGCATGCTGGACGCGGTGCGCGCGCATGCCGCCGCCCAGGGCTGGCGCGCCGACCACGTGCACTTCGAACGCTTCGGCGCGGCCGAGCCGGCCCCGCCCGCCGGCGGCGACGCGGCCTTCGAAGTCGTGCTGGCCTCCTCGGGCCGGCGCGTGCCGGTGCCGGCCGGCACGACCGTGGCGCAGGCCCTGCACGCCGCGGGCGTGGACCTGCCGGTGTCCTGCGAGCAAGGCGTGTGCGGCGCCTGCGCCACGCGCGTGCTGGCCGGCCGCCCCGACCACCGCGACAGCCTGCTCGACGAGGCCGAGCGCGCCGCGGGCCAGGTCTTCCTGCCCTGCTGCTCGCGCTCGCTCGACCCCAGCCTGACGCTGGACCTCTAGGGCCTGTTAACGCTACAAGGAGCCTGTCCATGCCATTGATCCGCGATGCCCGACGCCGCAAGGCCGTCGTCCCGGGCGCGCTGCACAACCTGCCCGCCCGCCCCGGCAACGTGCACTGGGGCTATTTCGACGCCGCCATGGCGCCGGCGCTGACCGTGCGCAGCGGCGACCTGATCCGCGCCGAGGCCATCACCCACCATGCCGGCGACGCGCCGGACCTGATGATGGACGAGGCCGTGCAGGAGATCTTCCGCGTCATCCCCGAGTCCGACCGCAACCCCGGCGTGCACCTCATGACCGGTCCCATCCACGTGGCCGACGCCAAACCCGGCGACATGCTGGAGGTGCACTACCTGAGCATGACGCCGCGCTGCCGCTACGGCTCCAACCTGGCGGCCAACTGGGGTCACCTGTACGAGGAATTCGGCCAGCGCGAGCGCGTCACCATCTACGAGCTGGACGAGGACGCCGCCAGCGCGCAGGCGCTGTACGCCTACGACGTCGAGGACAAGTACCTGACCCCGGGGCGCATCACCCGCTGCCCGGAATGCGACCGGCAGGCGGCGCTGCCCGGCGTGCGCGTGCCGGTGCGCCCGCACCTGGGCACGGCCGGCGTGGCGCCGGACGCGCGCGGCCGGGTCAGCACCATCCCGCCCGGCCGGCACGGCGGCAACATCGACAACTGGCGCATCGGCGCGGGCGCGACCATGTACTACCCGGTGGCGGTGGACGGCGCGATGTTCTCCATCGGCGACCCGCACATCTCGCAGGGTGACGGCGAGATCAGCGGCACGGCCATCGAGGCCTCGCTGGACGTGCTGTTCCAGATCGTGCTGCGCAAGGACTTCCAGTTCCCCTCGCCGCTGCTGGAAACGCCGCAGGACTGGATCGTGCACGGCTTCGGCGACGACCTGGACCAGGCCATGCGCAACGCCTCGCTGGACATGCTGGCCCTGCTGGGCGAGCACCACGGCCTGTCGCGCGGCGACGCCTATTCGCTGATGAGCGTGGCGGCCGACTTCGGCGTCACCCAGGTGGTCGACGGCACCCAGGGCGTGCACGCGCGCATCTCGCGCGGCATCTTCCCGCCCGAGCCCGGCAAGAAGTCCTAGGGCCTGCCGGCAGGCCCTGGCCATCATCCCTGCGCGCCCGGCGCGGCCGCCCCCATGGACGCGGGCCGGGCCCGGGCGCTCCTTCCCGAGAGGCGTCACCATGAGCACTGAAGTCCTGAGCGCAGCACCCACCACCGCGCCGGCCGTCGGCCAGCCGCTGGACATCCGGCCCTGCACCGCCCACATCGGCGCCGAGATCTCGGGCGTGGACCTGGGCCGGCCGCTGCCCCCCGGGCACCTGCGCGCCGTGCGCGAGGCGCTGATGCGCCACCAGGTCATTTTCTTCCGCGACCAGCCTCTGGACCACGAGAGCCACATGCGCCTGGGCCGCTACTTCGGCGAGCTGGCCATCCACAGCGGCGTGGCCGGCCTGCCCGACTACCCGGAGATCGTCGCCATCCACGCCGACGCCGACTCGAAGTACGTGGCGGGCGAGAACTGGCATTCCGACCTGAGCTGCAACGCCGAGCCGCCCATGGGCAGCATCCTCTACCTGCACACCGTGCCGCCGGTCGGCGGCGACACGCTGTTCGCCAGCATGTACGCGGCCTACGACGCGCTGTCCGACCGCATGAAGGCCTACCTGGAAGGGCTGGAGGCGGTGCACGACGGCGAGCAGATCTACCGCAAGTACACCACCGACCCCAACAAGCGCTTCCCCGTCACCGCCCACCCCATCGTGCGCCGCCACCCGGAGACCGGGCGCAAGGCGCTGTTCGTCAACGCGCAGTACACCACCCACATCGTCGGCATGGACAAGGACGAGAGCCGCGCCATCCTGTCCTACCTGTACCTGCACAGCATGGACCCGGCCTTCCAGGTGCGCTTCCGCTGGCAGCCGCATTCGGTCGCCTTCTGGGACAACCGCTGCACCCTGCACCACGCCACCTGGGACTACTACCCGCAGAAGCGCTCGGGCTTTCGCGTCACCGTCCAGGGCGATCGCCCGCTGCCCTGACGCCGGAGAAGCCGACATGACCACCCGCAGGCAATTCCTTTCCGCCGCCGCGCTGGCGGCAGCCGTCCCGGCCCTGCCCCGGCGCGCCGCCGCAGCCGCGCCCGGCAGCGTCACCATCGCCTTCCCCATGGACGTGCCCGGCTGGGACCCGGTGGTGGCCGCCCAGCCCACCGTCTCGGCCGTCTACAAATGCGTCTTCGACCAGCCGCTGTCGCTCGCGCCCGAACTGGGCTTCGGCCCCAGCGTCGTGCGCGCCCACCAGTGGCTGGACGCGCGCTGCACGCAGCTGGAATTGCTGCTGCGCGACGACGTGCACTTCCACAACGGCGACCGGCTCACCGCCGAGGACATCCAGTTCACCTTCCACGACCGCGTCAAGGCCGACCGCGCCACCCTGCTGGCCGGCGTCTGGCGCGGCGTCGAGCGCATCGACGCGCCGGCCCCGGACCGCGCCGTGATGCATTTCGCCGGCCCCATGGCCACCGCGCCGGTGATGCTGGCCGACATCCCGGCCTACATCCTGCCCAAGCGCTACTACACCCGGGTCGGGCGCGACGGCTTCGCCAAGGCGCCGGTGGGCTCGGGCCCCTACCGCCTGGCCGACTACCAGCGCGACGTGCACATCGTGCTGGAAGCCGTGCCCGGCTACTGGCAGGGCCCGGCGCGCATCGAGCGCGTGGTGTTCCGCATCACCAAGGACGCCACCGCGCGCGCGGCCGCCGTGCAGGCCGGCCAGGCCGACGTGACCATGAACCTGTCGGTGCGCGAGGCAGAGCGGCTGGGCGCCCTGCCCGGCCTGGCCGCCCACCTGGACCCGACCACCGGCGTGGTGCTGCTGCAGCTCGTCAACCAGGGCGTGTTCCAGGACCGCAACGTGCGCCTGGCCATGCACCACGCGCTGGACAAGCAGGCCATCTCCAAGGCGCTCTTCAACGGCCACGCCACCGCCATCTGGGTGCCCGCCGGCCCGGGCATGCCGGGCTACGTGCCGGACTTCGCCATCGCCCACGACCCGCAGCGCGCCCGCGAGCTGCTGGCGCAGTCGGGCCACGGCCCGGACAAGCCGGTGCGCTTCCCCTTCTACACCACGCGCGGCACCTTCCCCAGCGACTTCGACATCGCCCGCGTGATCGTGCAGATGTGGAGGCAGGTCGGGCTGGAGGCCGACCTGCAGGTGCTGGACGGGCCCACCATGTACGACTACCAGCGCAACGGCAAATTCGACGGCCCGGTGCTCAAGCCCTTCAACCCCGCGGGCGGCGACCCCGGCACCTACTCCGGCTACATGCTGGACCCGGCCATGAGCTTCTCCATCTGGAAGGGCGAGGACATCCCGCCGCGCCTGTATCCCCTGATGGCCGAGCCGGACCAGGACAAGCGCATCGCGGGCTTTCGCGAGTTCGACCGCTGGCAGGTGGAACAGGGCTACAGCATCCCGCTGTTCCTGGGCCTGACCACCATCGTGGCGCGCCGCTCGGTGGGCTTCAAGCCCTACCGCAGCGGCGTGCTGATGCCCTACGCCTGGGGCTGAACCCCGCCTGTCCACGCACGGCCGTGGTGCCCCATGCACCCGCAAGGCCGCCGCCACGCCTCGCATGCACCGCCAGCAGGCATGGCGCCCCGGGAAACGGCCGGTTTGCCCGGGGCGCGCGTGGCACGGAATTTGCTTTAGATCAAATGCGACGCGACCGTCCGCGGGCTCACAACCATAAAACGGGTGACCGGCCATGCAGCAATGGAAGCTTTCGACCGCCAGCTACTACCCTGGCGAGCGGGAAACCGTCTGGCGCGACGCCATGACGCAGATCTGCCTGCCGATGGCGGTACCCGCCGCCGGGCAGGACGACTTCTTCGGCGACGTGGTCAACGTGGTGTCGCCGCTGGGCATCGAGTTCTCCTGCGTGCGCGCCAGCGCCCAGACCCTGTCGGGCGCCTGTAGCACCCATCCGGACGCGATCTGGCTGGCCCTGCTGCTGGACGGCCGCTCCATCCTGCAGGACGACGCCGCCACCCCCAGCCGCCAGCCGCTGGAGGCCAACGACATCCTGTACGGCCCCACCGGCGTCGATTCCACCCTGCAGCTGCCCAGCGAATTCCGCATGCTGTACGTGAAGATCCCGCGCCAGGTGCTGCACCCGCGCCTGGTCAACCCCACACTGCTGGGCGTGGGCGCGCTGTCGGGCCGGGCCGGCGCCGGCCGCATGCTGGCCTGCCTGCTGCGCACCGTGGCCGAGGACCTGGAAGGCCTGGACGACGACACCCTGCGCCCCATCGAGACCGCGCTGGCCGAGTTCGTGGTCGCCTGCCTGGGCGAGCGCGCCGGCATCTGCAGCTTCGGCAGCCCGGCGCGCTCGGCCCACTTCAACCAGATCTGCCAGTCGATCGAATCGCAGCTGGGCGACCCGGACCTGGGCCTGGCCGGCCTGGCCGTGCAGCAGCGGGTCTCGCCGCGCTACATCCAGAAGCTGTTCGAGGAAGCCGGCCTGAGCTTCGGCCAGTACGTGCGCCAGCGCCGCCTGGACAACTGCCGGCGCGAGCTGGCCAACCCGCTCTACCGCAAGCTGTCGATCTCGGAAATCTGCTTCCGCTGGGGCTTCAACGACGCGGCGCACTTCAGCCGCAGCTTCCACCAGCAGTACGGCGTCACGCCGCGCGCCTTCCGGCAGGCGGGCGGGCAGGAGCCCTGTCCCGCCGCGGCCACGCTGCAATAGCGGGTCCGCCTGCTGCGGGCCGGAATTGCCGGCGCGCCGCGGCGTTGCGCGCAGCGCGCGCCTTCCTCAGCCTCGCCCCACGAAGGGCATGTTGGTCGCCATGATGGTCATGAACTGCACGTTGGCGTCCAGCGGCAGTTCGGCCATGTGCGCCACCGCGCGGCCCACGTGGGCCACGTCCATGCGCGGCTCGACGCGGGTGCTGCCGTCGGCCTGGCGGATGCCGGCGGCCATGCGCTCGGTCATGTCGGTGGCGGCGTTGCCGATGTCGATCTGGCCGCAGGCGATGCCGTAGGCGCGGCAGTCCAGCGAAATCGACTTGGTCAGCCCGGTCACGGCGTGCTTGGTCGAGGTGTAGGCGATCGAGAACGGCCGCGGCGCGTGCGCCGAGATCGAGCCGTTGTTGATGATGCGCCCGCCGCGCGGGTCCTGGTCCTTCATGATGCGGATGGCCGCCTGCGCGCACAGGAACATGCCGGTCAGGTTGACGTCGACCACCTCGCGCCAGGTCTGCACGGGCAGGTCCTCGATGGGCATGGCCGGCGCCCCGCGCCCGGCGTTGTTGAAGAGCACGTCGAGCCGGCCGAATTCCTGCTGCGTGCGGGCGAACAGCGCCGCCACGGCGGCCTCGTCGGCCACGTCGGTGGGCACGGCCAGGGCGCGCGGCGCCGCTTCGCCGGCCAGCTGGCGGGTCTGCTCCAGGGGCTCGGCGCGCCGGCCGGCCAGCGCCACCCGGTAGCCCAGGCGCAGCAGCTCCAGCGCCACCGCCCTGCCTATGCCCGTCCCCGCGCCGGTGACCAGCGCGACCTTGCCGTTGGGTCGATTCATGCTTCGTTCTCCTCCTGTGGGTTGTTGTCCTGCCTGTCGCCGTCCGTCGTCCCGGCCGGCGCCGCGTGGCGGGCTGCGCCGCGCTAGTCCTGCCCGGTCGCCACCGGCGCGCCCGGCTGCGCGCACCATTCGCTCCACGAGCCGGGGTAGAGCGCCGCGCCCGGCAGGCCGGCGACTTCCATCGCCAGCAGGTTGTGGCAGGCCGTCACGCCCGAGCCGCACTGGGCGACCGCGCGTTCGGGCGGCGTGCCGCCCAGCAGCGCCTGGAATTCGCGGCGCAGCTCGTCGGCCGGCTTGAAGCGGCCGTCGGCGCCCAGGTTGGCGGCGAAGGGCCGGTTGCGCGCGCCCGGGATGTGGCCGGCCACCGGGTCCATGGTTTCGTTCTCGCCGCGGAAGCGGTCGGCGGCGCGGGCGTCTATCACCAGGCGGTCGCCGCCGTCCACGTTGGCGCGCACCGCCGCGTAGTCCACCGCCGCGACCAGCGGCGCGCGCAGCGTCAGCGGCCCGGCCGAGCGCGGCGCCGGCGGCTCGTCCGACAGCGGCAGCCCGGCGGCGCGCCAGGCGGCCAGGCCGCCGTCGAGCACGGCCACGGCCTCGTGGCCGACCCAGCGCAGCATCCACCACAGCCGCGCCGCGTACATGCCGCCGCCGGCGTCGTAGGCGACGACCTGGGTGGCGTCGCCCACGCCCAGCTCGGCCATGCGGCGGGCGAACTGCTCGCGCGCGGGCAGGGGGTGGCGGCCGTTGCGGCCGGTCTTGGCCGCGCTCAGGTCGTGCTCCATGGCGACGAACACGGCCGAGGGGATGTGCCCCTCGGCGTAGGCGCGCGCGCCGGCGCCGTGGTCGGCCAGGTCGTGGCGGCAGTCGCAGATCAGCACCTGGGCGGTGCGCTCGCGCAGGAGGCGGTCGGCCTCCAGGGGCGGGATAAGGGTGGTGTAAGGCATGGTGGCGGTTCCTGTTTTGCTATCCTTGCAGCCTTCGGCATTATCCGTCCTTTTGCCCATCTCCATGCCCCCCCGCTCCGGAAACGTCTTCATGGTGGTCGCCCCCAGCGGGGCCGGCAAATCCAGCCTGGTCAACGCCCTGCTGGCGGCCGACCCGGCGCTGTGCCTGTCGGTGTCGTGCACCACCCGCGCCCCGCGGCCGGGCGAGACCGAGGGCAAGCACTACCGCTTCGTCAGCGTGGCCGACTTCGAGCGCCTGCGCGAGGCCGACGCCCTGCTGGAATGGGCCGAGGTGCACGGCAATTTCTACGGCACCCCGCGCGACTTCATCGACCAGGCCACCGCCGCCGGGCGCGACGTGGTGCTGGAGATCGACTGGCAGGGCGCGCGCCAGGTCAGGCGGCATTTCCCGCAGGCCATAGGCGTGTTCATCCTGCCGCCGTCCATCGAGGCCCTGGAAACCCGCCTGCACCAGCGCGGCCAGGACGACCCGGGCGTGATCGCGCGCCGGCTGCTGGCCGCGGGCGGCGAAATCGCCCACGCGCCGGAGTTCGAATATGTTATTATTAATCAAGAATTTAGCGTTGCGCTGCACGACCTGACCCAGGTCGTGCAGGCAGCGCGCCTGCGTTTCGCCTCGCAGGCGGCCCGCCACGCCGCGCTGTTCTCGCAGCTCGGCATTCCGGCCGCCGGCTGACCGACCCACCCTACGCACAGGTACTCCATGGCCCGCATCACCGTCGACGATTGTCTGAAAAAGATCCCCAACCGCTTCAAGCTCACGCTGGCCGCCACCTACCGCGCCCGCGAGCTGGCCCAGGGCCACGCCCCGCGCCTGGAAAGCAAGGACAAGCCCACGGTGACCGCGCTGCGCGAAATCGCGCAGGGGCAGACCGGCCTGGAGATGCTGCGCAAGGTCCCCACCTGACCCCTCCTTCCCGCGCGGCGACATGGCTTTCCCGGTACTGAGACAGGCATCATCCGGGCTGTTGGCCGCGCTCAAGGCAGGCTCGCGCCTGCGCCGGCGCGGCGGCAAGCAGGTCGCCGCGGTGCCGGCGGCGCTGCCCGCCGAACCGGCCGAGGCCCCCGCCGCGGCCCCCATCGCCTCGCTGGCGCCGCTCACCGAGATCATCGCCGGCTACCTGGACCCGAAGGACGTGGCCCGGGTGCGCGAAGCCTACCGCTTCGCCGACCAGGCCCACCTGGGCCAGTTCCGCGCCAGCGGCTCGCCCTACATCTCGCATCCCATCGCCGTCACGGAAATCTGCGCGGGCTGGAAGCTCGACGCCAACGCGCTGATGGCCGCCCTGCTGCACGACGTGATCGAGGACCAGGGCATCACCAAGCAGGAGCTGGCCGAGAAGTTCGGCGCCGAGGTCGCCGAGCTGGTCGACGGCCTGTCCAAGCTGGACCGGCTGGACTTCGCCACCAAGGCGCAGCAGCAGGCCGAGAGCTTCCGCAAGATGCTGCTGGCCATGGCGCGCGACGTGCGCGTCATCCTGATCAAGCTGGCCGACCGCGTGCACAACATGCGCACGCTGGACGCCGTCGGCCCCGACAAGCGCCGCCGCATCGCCCGCGAAACGCTCGACATCTACGCGCCCATCGCCCACCGGCTGGGCCTGAACCAACTGTTCCGCGAGCTGCAGGACCTGTGCTTCGCGGCCATGTACCCCAACCGCTACCAGGTGCTGTACAAGGCCGTGCTGGCCGCGCGCGGCAACCGGCGCGAAGTCATCGGCAAGATCGCCGACGCGGTGCGCGCCGCCCTGCCGGCGGCCGGCATCGAGGCCGAGGTCAGCGGCCGGGAAAAGACCCTCTACGGCATCTACAGCAAGATGGTCGAGCAGAAGAAGAGCTTCTCGGACGTGCTCGACATCTACGGCTTTCGCGTCATCGTCCACACGCTGCCGGAGTGCTACCTGGCGCTGGGCGTGCTGCACCAGCTGTACCGGCCGGTGCCGGGCAAGTTCAAGGACTACATCGCCATCCCCAAGGTCAACGGCTACCAGTCGCTGCACACCACGCTGGTCGGCCCCTACGGCACGCCGGTGGAGTTCCAGTTCCGCACCCGCGACATGCATCACGTGGCCGAGGACGGCGTGGCCTCGCACTGGCTGTACAAGAGCTCGGACCTGGCCCTGAACGACCTGCAGAAGCGCACCCACCAGTGGCTGCAGTCGCTGCTGGACATCCAGAGCCAGACCGGCGACTCGGGCGAGTTCCTGGAACACGTCAAGGTGGACCTGTTCCCGGACGCCGTCTACGTCTTCACCCCGCGCGGCAAGATCATCTCCCTGCCGCGCGGCGCCACGCCGGTGGACTTCGCCTACGCCATCCACACCGACGTGGGCAACCAGGCGGTGGCGGCCAAGGTCAACGGCGACTTCGTGCCGCTGCGCACCGAGCTGGCCAGCGGCGACACGGTGGAAGTCGTCACCTCGCCCGCCTCGCGGCCCAACGCCCAGTGGCTGAACTACGTGCGCACCGGCCGGGCGCGCTCGGAAATCCGCCACTACCTGCGCACCGTCAAGTACGCCGAATCGGTGTCCTTCGGCGAGCGCCTGCTGAGCCAGGCCCTGCACGAGCTCAGGCTGGAGCTGCCCGAGGCCGGCGACCCGGTCTGGGAAAAGCTCGCGCGCGGCAGCGGCGCGCGCTCGCGCGACGAGATCCTGGCCGACATCGGGCTGGGCAAGCGGCTGGCCGCCGTGGTGGCGCGCCGCTTCGCGCCCGAGCACCCGCTGGTGGCGACCACCGCCGCGGCGGTCGACGAGATCACCTCGGCGCGCGCCGCGCCCATCCTGATCCAGGGCAACGAGGGCCAGGCGGTGCAGCTCGCGCCCTGCTGCGGGCCGCTGCCGGGCGACGCCATCATCGCCGGCATCCGCCTGGGCCACGGCCTGGTGGTTCACACCGAGGACTGCCCGGTGGCCGCGCGCGCCCGCGCCCGCGAGCCGGAGCGCTGGGTGCAGGTGGCCTGGGACGCGCAGACGGCGCGGCACTTCTCCACCCGCCTGGACATCGTCTCGCGCAACGAGCGCGGCGTGCTGGGCCGCATCGCCGCGGAGATCACCGCGGCCGACGCCAACATCGTGCACGTCACCATGCACGACGACGCCGTGGCCACCGTGGCCCTGCACATCACCATCCAGGTCGACAGCCGCAAGCACCTGGCCCAGGTGATCCGCGCCGTGCGCCACGTGCCGCAGGTGCAGAAGATCGTGCGGGTGAAGGGCTAGCCGCGCCGCAGGGCCGGCACGCCTGCCTTCTCCTGCGGCCCGCGGGAACGCTGCGCGGCCGGCAGGCTCAGACCGCCGGCAACAAACCGGGCCTGCCCTGCGCATAGTCCTCGGCGATGCGCCCGCGCACGTGGGCGACGAATTCCGCGGCCAGCGGCGACAGCGGGCGGTGGGCCGAGCGCACTGCGTACACCTGCAGCGGGATGCGCGGCCGGAAGGGGCGCACCACCAGGTCCGGCCGGTCGTCGATCATCGCGAACAGCGAATCGATCACGGCGATGGCGCCGCCGTTGAGCACCGCGGCGCGCGCGGCGAAGGACATATTGGTTTCCATCACGATGCGCGGCGCCACCCCGGCCAGCGCGAACTTGTCGTGCACCGGCAGGCTGGGCGGCGAGGCCGCGTCCAGGAAGATCAGCCGGTGGTTGCGCAGGTCCTGGGGCGTCAGGCTGTCCATGCCCGCCATGGGGTGGGAAGCCTGCATGGCGCAGACGAATTCGGATTCGGCGACGATTTCGCCGTGCACGTCCGGGTGCATGGGCGCGCCGTGGATGAAGGCCAGCTCGCTGCGGTGCCGGGCCACGTCCTCGACCGCCTCGGGCGACATGCGCGCCATCAGCTTGATGCGCACGCGCGGGCGCTCGTCCTGGAAGCGGCCGGCGCAGATGCCCAGCAGCGTGGCGGCCATGGCCGGCACGGTGGAGATGTTGAGCTGGCCGGCGCGCGCGCTGCGCAGGCCGATGATGCTGCTGACCAGCGAGTCCATCTGCGCGAACACGCCCTCGACCTCGGAATTGAGGCGCTCGGCGTCGGTGGTGGGGACGATGCGGCCGTGCACGCGGTGGAACAGGCTCAGGCCGACGGCTTCCTCCAGCGTGGCCAGCGTCTTGCTGACGGCGGGCTGGGTCACGTGCAGGCGCTTGGCGGTCTCCGACACGCTGCCGGTCTCCATCAGCACGCTGAAGACTTCGAGCTGCCTGAGGTTGGGTTTCATCATCCCATAACCTGAAGTTTAAATTCAGCCAATTAAATATCATTTTACTTTATCAGTGCGCGGGCCGATAGTCGTTCCCAGGCCCGGCCCCTGTCTTTCGGGCGCCGGCACGACACGAGGAAAGCGCACGACATGAAGATCGAACTGTTCGACGACGCCGAGTACGGGCGCCGCCTGGCCCTGACCAAGCGCCGCATGCAGGAGGCCGGCATCGACCTGCTGCTGGTGGCCAGCCCCGCCAACCAGTTCTACCTGACCGGCTACGACGGCAACTCCTTCTACACCCCGCAGATGGTCCTGGTCAGCCTGGACGAGGACCTGCCGGTCTGGTTCGGCCGCAAGATGGATTCGGTCGGCGCGCGCTTCACGGCCTACATGCCGGAATCCCACATCATCCCCTACCCCGACGGCTACGTCGGCTCGTCCGAGCGCCACCCCATGCAGTTCCTGGCCGGCCTCATCAAGGAGCGCGGCTGGCACAAGGGCCGCATCGGCGTGGAGATGGACGACTACTACTACACCGCGCGCTGGCACCAGATCCTGACCGCCGAGCTGGGCGCGGAGCGCTTCGTCGACGCCTTCCTGCTGGTCAACCGGGTGCGCATGAAGAAGTCCGACGCCGAGATCGCCTACATGATGCAGGCCGGCAAGCTGGCCGCCGCCGGCATGCAGGCGGCCATCGACCGCGCCGCCGTGGGCGTGCGCCAGTGCGACGTGATGGGCGACCTGTACCGGGCCACCGTGGGCGGCACGCCCGAGATCGGCGGCACCTTCCCCTGCAAGCCTCCCAACGCCATGGTCGGCGAGCTGTGCTCGGCCCCGCACCTGAGCTGGACCGACGCCCCGCTGCAGCCCGGCGAGATGTACTACATCGAGATGGGCGGCTCGCGCCACCGCTACCAGGCGCCGCTGTCGCGCTGCGTCTACCTGGGCAAGCCGCCCGAGCCCATGCAGCGCCTGGCCGGCGTGGTGGCCGAAGGCCTGCAGGCGGTGCTCGACACCGTGCGCCCCGGCGTCGTGCTGGAAGAGCTGGAAGCGGCCTGGAAGCGCGTGATCTCGCGCCACGGCATCGAGAAGGATTCGCGCATCGGCTACCCCGTGGGCATCGGCTACCCGCCGACCTGGGGGGAGCTGACCTGCAGCATGCGCGCCGGCGACAAGACCGTGATGGAAGAGAACATGACCTTCCACTGCATCCCCGCCCTGTGGCTGGACAGCTACGGCCTGGTGATCAGCGAGTCCTTCGTGGTCACGGCCGCGGGCGCGAAGACCTTCGCCGACTTCCCGCGCCAGCTGTTCGCCAAACCCTGAGCGCGGCGATGAAGAAGCTGATCTATCCCCTGGCCACCCTGGTGCTGGCGGTCGGCCTGTGGTACTTCGCCGTGCTGGCGCTGCACGTGCCCAAGTACCTGCTGCCGCTGCCCGAGCAGGTGCTCGCCCGCCTGTGGAGCGATCTGCCCTTTCTTCTGCAGCACACCTGGGTGACCACGCTGGAGACCCTGGGCGGCTTCGCGCTCAGCGCGCTGGTGGGCATCCCGCTGGCCGCCCTGCTGGTGGCCTCGCCCACGCTGGACAAGGCCATCATGCCCTGGCTGGTGCTGTCGCAGACCTTCCCCAAGGTGGCGCTGGCCCCGCTCATCGTCGTCTGGTTCGGCCTGGGCTTCGGGCCCAAGGTGGCGGTCACCTTCCTGGTGGCCTTCTTCCCGGTGGTGATCTCCACCGTGGTGGGCCTGCGCTCGATGGAAAAGGACATGCTGGAGCTGGCGCGCTCGATGCGCGCCACGCGGCTGCAGATGTTCTTCCGCTTCCGCCTGCCGCTGGCGCTGCCGTCCATCTTCTCGGGCCTGAAGGTCTCGGTGGCGCTGGCCGTGGTCGGCGCGGTGATCGCCGAATGGGTCGGCGCCAACCGCGGCCTGGGCTACCTGCTGCTGTCGGCCAACGGCACCCTGGACACCGAGCTGCTGTTCGCCGTGCTGCTGCTGCTCACGGTGATAGGCATCGTCATGTACTACGCGGTCGAGCTGGCCGAGCGCCTGGCCATCCCCTGGCACGCCTCGATCCGGCTGGCCGACGCCCCGGGCGCCTGATTTCCCGCCCTCCCACCCACCTCCACTGGAAAAGGCACACCATGCGTACACTATTCCGCCTCAAGAACCGCGCCGCCCGGCTGTGCGGCGCCGCGCTGCTCCTGGCCTGCGCGGGCGCGGCCTCGGCCGCGCAGCCGACCCGCATCAGCTTCCGGCTCGACTGGACGGTCTACGGCACCCACGCGCCCTTCTTCCTGGCCGTCGACAAGGGCCTCTACGCCAAGGAAGGGCTGGAGGTCAAGGTCGAGGAAGGCCAGGGCTCGGGCACCGTGGCCAAGCTGGTCGCGCAGGGCAACGACCAGATGGGCTTCGTGGACTTCACCAGCATGATCCGCGGCGTCGAGCAGGGCATGCCGCTGGTGGCGGTGATGCGCGTGGTCAGCAACGCCATGTGCATCGTTTCGCACGCCGACGCGCCGATCAAGTCGCCCAAGGAGCTGGAAGGCAAGGTCATCGCCTACGCGCCGGGCGAATCGACCGCGCAGATGTTCCCCGCCCTGGCGGCATCCGGCCAGGCCGACGCGGCCAGGATCAACGTCATCAGCCCCGCGGTGGGCGCCAAGAACGCCCTCTTCCTGCAGAAGCGCGCCGACGCCTTCACCGCCAACACCAACGTGCAGATCGCCCAGGTCGAGGCCCTGGGCGCCAAGACGCACTACTTCCGCTATTCCGACTTCGGCGTGAACCTGATGAACAACGGCGTGGTGGCCAACGCGGACTTCGCCCGCCAGAACCCGGACGTGGTCAGGCGCTTCCTGCGCGCCACGCGCGAGGCCTTCGAGATGGCCGAGAAGGACCCGGAAGGCGCCATCGACGCGCTGGTGCGCCAGCGGCCGCAGGAGGCCCGCAACCGCGACACGCTGCTGCGCCAGCTGCAGCTCTCGCCCGAGCTCTACGCCACCGCCCACACCCAGGGCAAGCCCTTCGGCTACATGGCCCGCGAGGACTGGGACGAGACCCAGGGCCTGCTGGTCAAGTACGGCGGCCTGCCCAAGGCCGTGCCGGTGGAACGGCTCTACACCAACGACTACCTGCCGCAATGAGCATGCAGCCTCCGGCCGCCACGGCCCCCGGCCCCGCTCCCGCCGCCGCTGCGCGCCCCGCCGGCGAGGCTGCGCGCACGCCGGCCGTCATCGAGCTGATCGAGGTCAGCAAGGCCTTCGGCGCGGGCGGCAACCGGGTGCAGGCGCTGTCGCCCGTCTCGCTGAAGGTGCGCAAGGGCGAGTTCCTGGCCGTGGTGGGCACCTCCGGCTGCGGCAAGAGCACGCTGATGCGCATCGTCGCCGGCCTGCTCGCGCCCAGCGACGGCCACGTGATCGTCAACGGGCGCGAGATCGACGGCCCGGACGCCCGCACCGGCATCGTCTTCCAGACGCCGGTGCTGCTGCCCTGGCGCAACGTCCGGCGCAATATCGAGCTGCAGCTGGAGATCCGCGGGCGGCTGGCGCCCGAGGCCAGGCGCAAGGCCGACGCGCTGATCGAGCTGGTGGGCCTGAAGGGCTTCGAGGACCGCATGCCCCACGAGCTGTCCGGCGGCATGCAGCAGCGCGTGGCGCTGTGCCGGGCGCTGATCCACGACCCCACCATCCTGCTCATGGACGAGCCCTTCGGCGCGCTGGACGCGATGACGCGCGAGCAGATGAACCTGGAGCTGCAGCGCATCTGGGCCGAGACCGGCAAGACCGTGGTCTTCATCACCCACAGCATCACCGAGGCGGTCTTCCTGGCCGACCGCATCGTCGTCATGTCGCCGCGCCCCGGGCGCATCTCGGACGTGCTGGAGATCGGCCTGGCGCGCCCGCGCGACTTCGCCTCGGTGCGCGACGCGGCCTTCCACGAGGCCTGCGACCGCGTGCGCGGCATCATGAACGCGCAGGGGATGGTGGAATGAGTACGCCCGGCCGCCCGGAGCGCGGGCTGCCCGCCGGGCAGGCGCCGTCCGGCGATGCGCAGGCGCCCGGCGCACGCATCATGACCGGCCGGCGCAACCTGTACGGCTACGACATCGGCATCCTGATGATAGAGGCGTCCTTCCCGCGCCCTCCGGGGGCCGTGGGCAACGCGCTCAGCTTCGACTTCCCGGTGCTGCACCACGTGGTGCCGGGCGCGACCAGCGACGCCACCGTGCACGCCCTGGGCGCGCTGGAGCCGGGCTCGGCGCCCTACCGGGCGGCGCTCGCCCCGTGGCTGGACGGCGCCCGCGCGCTGGAGCGCCAGGGCGTGCGCGCCATCACCAGCTCCTGCGGCTTCACCGCGCTGATCCAGGAAGAGCTGGCGCAGGCGGTGAGCGTGCCGGTGTTCGCCTCCAGCCTGCTGATGGTGCCCATGATCGCGCGCATGCTGCCGCCCGCCGCCCGCGTCGGCGTGGTGACGGCCTCGCTCGCCTCGCTGTCCGAGCGCCACCTGCGCGCGGCCGGCATCGACCCGGCGCGCGTGGCGCTGGCCGGCCTGGACGACTGCCCGCTGTTCCAGGACATGACCTACCGCAACCGCCACGAGGTCGACTTCGCCGTGGTCGAGGCCGAGGTCTGCGCCGCCGTGCACGGCCTGCTGGCCGGGCGCCCGGAAGTGCGCGCCCTGATGCTGGAATGCAGCCTGCTGCCGCCCTACGCGGCCGCCATCCAGCGCCGCACCGGCCTGCCGGTGTTCGACTACGCCACCTTCGTCAACCACGTCCACGCGGCGCTGAACCGCACGCCCTACGCATCGCCATGAAAGACACCCACCGCCCCATCATCTTCTCCGGCGCCGGCATGGTCGTCAGCGGCCACCACCGCGCCTCGGAGGCCGGCGCCGCGGTGCTGCGCTCGGGCGGCAACGCCATCGACGCGGCCATCGCCGCCTCGGCCACCCTGTGCGTGGCCGTCCCGCACATGAACGGCCTGGGCGGCGACTGCTTCGCGCTGTACTACGACGCGGCCCAGCGCCGCGTCACCGCGATCAACGGCAGCGGCGCGGCGCCGGCGCTGGCCACGCCCGAGGCTTTCCGCGAACGCGGGCTGGACGCCATCCCGGTGCGCGGCGTGCTGCCGATCTCGGTCTGCGGCCTGGTGCGCGCCTGGCAGGACTGCTACGACAGCCACGGCTCGGGCCGCCTGACCTTCCGCCAGCTGCTGGAAGACGCCGCGGCGCTGGCCGGGCGCGGCGGCGAGATCGACCTGGGCCTGCAGGAATACTTCGCCGGCCCGGACTACGCCGAGCGCGTGCGCGAATCGCCGGCGCTGGGCGAGCTGTTCGGCCTGCCCGGCCTGCGCCCGCTGGGCGCGCGCCTGCCGCAGCCGGCCCTGGCCGCCAGCCTGGAACGGATCGCCGGCCAGGGCGCCGACGCGCTCTACCGCGGCGAGCTGGGCCGGCAGCTGGTGGCCGACCTGCGCGAACAGGGCGCGCTGCTGCGCGAGGACGACCTGGCGCGCCACGCCACCCGCTTCGAGCCCGCTCCCTCGGTCGCCTTCCAGCGCCGCCGGCTGCACGTCGCCCCGCCCAATTCGCAAGGGATCGCCCTGGCCATGCTGGCCGGCCTGTGGCAAGAACTGCGCAACACCGGCCAGGCGCCGGCCGAGCTGGACCCGGCGCTCTACCTGCGCATCAAGCGCATCGCCTTCCAGGCGCGCGACCGCCACGCCTGCGACCCCCGGCGCGGCCACCCCTTCCCGGCCGAGCTGCTCTCGCCCGCGCGCCTGCGCGCCTGCCTGGAGCAGGACGAGGCCGCGCTGGACTTCGAGGCGCGCGCCGGCGGCGGCGACACCAGCACGCTGGTGGTGGTCGACCGCTGGGGCAACGCGGTGAGCTGGGTGCAGAGCCTGTTCGAGGACTTCGGCAGCGGCACGGTGTCGCCCGCCACCGGCTTCGTGATGCACAACCGGCTCTACCTGGAAAGCCTGGACGGCGACCCGCGCCGCGGCCTGCGCCCGGGCATCCGCCCCTTCCACACCCTGTGCCCGGCGCTGCTGGTGGGCGAGCACTGCGACATGGCCATCGCCACGCCCGGCGACCACGGCCAGCCGCAGTCCATCTTCCAGGTGCTGGTCAACGTCTACGAGCGCGGCATGGACCTGCAGGCCGCCATCGAGGCGCCGCGCATGCGCCACGACACCGGCCCCGAGCTGATGCTGGAAAGCCGCGTGCCGCCGGGCTGGCGCGGCCAGGCCGAGGCGCTGGGGCTGGCCGCGCGCGACGTCGGGCCGTGGTCGCGCCTGATGGGCGGGGTCAACGCCATCCAGCGCGGCCCGGGCGGCGTGCTGATGTCCGGCGCCGACCCGCGCCGGGCCTGCTACGCCGTATGCGCGTAGGCGGCCGACGCGGCGCGGCGCAACCGTCGGCGCGCGGCGCGGCCCGGCGCGACACGGCGCCCCGCGCCGTAAAGCGCCGCCCCGCGTATCGATCGCGGCGACACGGCCATCGGGTCGACCCGCCGACATCGGCAACGAAGCATGACGGAGACCTTATGCGTTGGTGGCTGAGCAACCCAGAGGGCGCCGCTGCGCCGGGCGGGCACGCGCCTCGCCGTGCCGACAGTCCAGCGGCCGTGCAGGAAGAAGCGATGCGGCACAACGTGCTGCTGAGCAGCCTGCAGGAACTCGTCGCGTGGTCCCGTAAGTACTCGATCTGGCCGTTCAACTTCGGGTTGTCGTGCTGCTACGTCGAGATGGCGACGTCGTTCACGAGCAAGTTCGACCTCGCGCGCTTCGGCTCGGAGGTCATACGCGCGACGCCGCGCGAGGCCGACCTGATCGTGATCTCCG